>Ga0213875_10000638_pt1 | contig 27913 bp, 27 predicted proteins | sample BarmaccomBMRX_R8_FD_160105 | JGI IMG/M metagenome (GOLD analysis project Ga0213875, IMG submission 160105) | Root-associated microbial communities from Barbacenia macrantha in rupestrian grasslands, the National Park of Serra do Cipo, Brazil - RX_R8 | ecosystem: Host-associated > Plants > Roots... | reverse complement strand
GGTTGATGCGCCCGATGCTGTTGGGAGGCGACGATGGCGCCCGACGAAGCGAGCGTTCTAGGGACAGCGTCTTCGACCATGCCACGAACCGCCGACTCAACGGGGGCGGCGGCGGCGCTCGAACCGCCTCAGGCCGGCGTTGCGGGGGCCGGCGGCGAGCAGGTTCCCGACATCCTGGAACCCTCTCAGCCGCAAGCTCGCGGAACCGGCGAGCCCGGCACGGCGCTGGTCAGCGGCGATATCCTGACGCCGCCAGCGCAGCGCGAAACTCCAGGCGCGCCAGGGGATGTGTCTCTTCCGAAAAGGGTTTCCGCGGCGATGGCGCCGGGAGAACCACAAGCAGCCGATCCTCTGACCACTTGGATAAACGACGAGCATTTCATTCGGGATCTCGAGCGGTTGAAGGATCTGCGCTCTTTTCTGATCCAGGAGGCCGTGGGCCTCAGCGCATCGGATTCGGCTGCCCTGGAATTCGGACGACTGAACCTGCTGCGGTACAATGTCGGAGGCTTGCGCAGCGGTCGCGATCCGACGGCAGAAGAGTGGAACCAGGTCGAACGCAGCACCCGCATCCTTTTCGGCCTGCTGACCCCGGCCCTGAGGAGGAGGTTCATCCTCGGCGGAATTCCGCGAATGCTGTCCTGGGTGCCGGTAATCCTCGGCGCGGTCGGTTTGGCGTCGTTGATTCTGGCCGTCATTTCCTACAACACCGACCTGTTGCGGCTCGGCAGCCTCGGCGCCAATGTGCTGCCCTTCTACCTTATCTGGCTGATGTCGCTGGGGGCGATCGGCGCGGTTGCGTTCATCGGCATGAACGCGCTGTCGGTGCAAGAGGACATCACCTTCGATCTGACCAACACAAGACTGATCGCCTTGCGGATCGCCCTCGGCGCGCTGTTCGGTCTCGTCCTCACGCTGCCCTTCGGCTTCGACGGGTTCCTGCATTTCTGTCAGGGCATCACCGCGGGAAAAGTCTCCGATGGCGATGCGGCGGCGAGCGCCGGGCAGAGCGGGGTTGCGGTGCAAGCCATCATGCTCGTGCTGCCCTTCATCCTTGGGTTCAGCACGTCGCTGGTGATCTTGATCCTCAACCGCTTTGTCGATGCCGTTCAGGGCTTTTTCGGTCGGCGTGATTCCTCGGTTCCGGCGCCGGTAACGGGCGTTCCGACATCCCCGCCGGGCTGAGGCGCGCCCTCAGGTTTGGCGGTGCGGCATGCTGCGGCGGGTGCCGGCGAAGCGGTGGAGAAGACGGGCGGCGACCCGCGGGCTGACGAAGTGCGAGATGTCGCCGCCCAGCCCCCCGATCTCCTTGACGAAGCGCGACGAGATGAATTGGTAGCGGTCGGAAGCCATCAGAAAGACGGTCTCGACCTGCTGGTTGAGCCGCGCGTTCATGCCGGCCATCTGAAACTCGTATTCGAAATCGGAGACGGCGCGCAGGCCGCGGATGATGACCGAGGCGCCGACCGTTTCGGCGAAGCTCATCAGCAGCGTCTCGAAGGCGCGCACCTCGATCCGCCCGGCGACCGATTTGTCCGGTAGGTTCGCGATTTCGTCGCGCACGATCTCGACCCGCTCGTCTGTCGAGAAAAGCGGGCCTTTGCCGTCGTTGCGGGCGACCCCGATGATCAGGCGATCGACGACGCTGGCGGCGCGCCGGATGATATCGGTATGTCCGTTGGTGATCGGATCGAAGGTGCCGGGATAGACGCCGATGCGCGGCCCTTTCATGGTCCTTCCCCCTCCTCCCCTGGCTCCGGTTCCGGGTTCGGCGCGACGGCGTCTGTGCCCGGAGTGCCGTCATCCGTATCGCCGTTAGCCTCCTCGCCGTTGGCCCCCTCGCCATTGGCCTCGGCGACTTCGGGCAGGCGCGCCACCGAGACGACCCGCTCGCCGTCGCCGACCTTGAAGATGACGACCCCCGCGCTGCCGCGACGCGCGATGCGCACGTCGTGGACGGGACAGCGGATCACCATTCCGGCGTCGGTCACCAGCATGATCTGGTCGTTGTTGCCGACCGGGAAGACCGCCACGACGGAGTCGCCGCGCCGGCTGAGATCCATGTTGTTAATGCCTTGCCCGCCGCGGCCGGTGATCCGGTAGCCATAGGCCGACCCGCGCACGCCGAAGCCTTTTTCGGTCACGCTCAGCACGAATTGCTCGCGTGCCGCAAGATCGGCAAACGCTTCCTCGGTCAATATCTGAGAATCGGGCAATAACTGAGAGTCAGGCATTCCGGCGGCCTCGCCCGCGACGCTCTCGGCCTCGGCATCCTCCGGATCCAGCGGCTGCTCGGCCGCGACCTCGCTTTCCTCCCCCATCTGGCGCCGCCGCTCGGCCGCACGCCGCAAATAGGCGTCGCGCGTGTCCGGCGCGATCTCCTCGTGCCGCAGGATCGACATCGATATGACCTGATCGCCGTCCTGCAGGCGAACGCCGCGTACCCCGACCGAGGAGCGGCCGGAAAAGACCCGCACATTTTCGACCGGAAAGCGGATCGCCTTGCCGTTCGTCGTCGCCAGCAGCACGTCGTCGGCATCGGTGCAGGTCGCGACCGCGATCAGGCGGTCCTCGGCATCCTCGCCCTCGAATTTCATCGCGATCTTGCCGTTCGAACGCACATCGCCGAAATCGCTCAGCGCATTGCGCCGCACATTGCCCTTGGCGGTCGCGAACATGACGGTGAGGTCGGCCCAACTCGCCTCGTCCTCGGGCAGCGGCATGATCGTCGAGATCCGCTCGCCGCCGACAAGGTTCGGCAGCAGGTTGACCATCGGCCGGCCGCGGGCCTGCGGCGTGCCGAGCGGCAGCCGGTGCACCTTGAGCTTGTAGACCCGGCCGGACGAGGTGAAGAACAGCACCGGCGCATGGGTCGAGGCGACGAAGACCTCGCTGAGGAAATCCTCCTCGCGGATCGCCATGCCGGCACGTCCACGGCCGCCGCGGCGCTGCGCGCGGTAGGTCGAGAGCGGCACGCGCTTGATGTAGCCGCCATGGCTGACGGTGACGACCATGTCCTCGCGCTGGATCAGCGCCTCGATATCGGCCTCGAACTCGACATCCTCGATCGCGGTGCGGCGCGGATTGGCGAATTGCGCCTTGATGGTCAGCAATTCGCCGCGCAACACCTCGATCAGCCGCTCGCGCGACCGCAGGATTTCGAGATAGCCGGTGATTTCGGTAATCAGCTCCTGCAATTCGTCCGAGATCTTGCTGCGCTCGAGCCCGGTCAGGCGCTGCAGCCGAAGGTCGAGGATGGCGCGGGCCTGCGCGTCGGAGAGCTGGTAGGTGCCGTCGGGCGCAACCTCGCGCCCGGCCTCGCCGACCAGCTCGACGAGCGGTGCGATGTCGGCGGCCGGCCAGCGCCGTCCGGTCAGGCCTTCGCGCGCCGCGGCCGGGTCGGGCGCGGCGCGGATCAGGGCGATGACCTCGTCGATATTGGCGACCGCGACCAGCAGCCCGAGCAGGATGTGCGCCCGCTCGCGTGCCTTGCCGAGCAGGTAGGCCGTGCGCCGGGTGATCACCTGCTCGCGGAACGCGACAAAGGCGGCGATGATGTCGCGCAGGGTCAGCAGCTCGGGCCGGCCGCCATTCAGCGCCAGCATGTTGACGCCGAAACTCGTCTGCAGCGCGGTGTAGCGGAACAGCTGGTTCAACACGATCTCGGGCTCGGCGTCGCGCTTCAGCTCGACGACGACCCGCACCCCGTCGCGGTCGCTCTCATCGCGCAGTTCGGCGATGCCCTCGATCAGCTTCTCGCGCACCGTCTCGGCAATGCGCTCGATCAGGCGCGCCTTGTTGACCTGGTACGGGATCTCGGTAAAAACGAGGGCGTCGCGGTCCTTGCGGACCTCCTCGACATGATGGCGGGCGCGCAATACGACGGCGCCGCGCCCCGTTTGGAAAGCAGCGTGCGAGCCGGCGCGCCCGAGGATGATCCCGCCCGTCGGGAAATCCGGCGCCGGGACATGGTCCATCAGCTCCGCGACGGTGATCGCGCGGTTGTCGAGATAGGCGCAGCAGGCGTCGACGACCTCGCCGAGGTTATGCGGCGGGATGTTGGTCGCCATGCCGACCGCGATGCCCTGCGCGCCGTTGACCAGCAGGTTCGGGAAGCCGGCCGGGAGGACCTTGGGTTCGCGCTCGGTCTCGTCGTAGTTCGGCTGGAAGTCGACGGTGTCCTTGTCGAGGTCGTCGAGCAGCGAATCGGCGGCCCGCGCCAGCCGCGCCTCGGTGTAGCGCTCGGCCGCGGGAGGGTCGCCATCCATCGAACCGAAATTGCCCTGCCCGTCGATCAGCGGCAGGCGCATCGCGAAATCCTGCGCGAGGCGCACCATCGCGTCGTAGATCGCGAGGTTGCCGTGCGGGTGGTATTTCCCCATCACGTCGCCGGTAATGCGGGCGGATTTCCGGTATGCCCGGTTCCACTCGTTGCCGTTGACCTTCATCGAATAGAGGATGCGGCGATGCACGGGCTTGAGCCCGTCGCGCACATCGGGCAACGCGCGAGCCACGATCACGCTCATCGCGTAATCGAGGTAGGAGCGGCGCATCTCCTCTTCGATCGTGACGCTCGTGATGTCGGGAGCCGAAGGCGGCGGCGGTACTGAGGTGACGGCCAAGATTGCTCGCGAGGGTAAAAGTCGAGTTCGCGGAACTAAATCGCGGCAGAGCGGACGCAGAGCCGCCGCGATTTCATAGGGTCATTACGGCGTCACATTACGCCTTTTCGCACCTGCGAACAATGTCAGCCGGGGATTGTCGTCCGGCCGGACCGGCCGGTTCTTCGCGCCGCGCGCCTGCCGCGGGCGCCTCGGCGATGAAGGCCGAGGCTAAACCGCGCTCAATCGGGCGAGGTCGTCGCGGTCGAAGAGATAGGGCGTGTTGCAGAATTCGCAGGTGACGGTCGTCGAGCCTTCATTCTGCATCTCTTCGATGTCGTGCTCGGGCAATGCGCGCAGAATGCGTTCGATGCGTTCGCGCGAGCAGCGGCACCGCGCCTCCAGCGGATGCACGTCGTAGACCCGCACGCCGTCTTCGTGGAACAGCCGGTAGAGCAGGCGGCGCGGCGGCAATTCCGGGTCGACCAGTTCGCCCGGGGTCGCCGAGCTCATCAGCACCATTGCGCGGCGCCAACCGTCTTCGACGTCGTCGGCAATCACCGTGTAGCCGCCCTCCGGCGGCACGCGCTGCAGCATCAGCCCGCCGGCCCGCCACGCGCCGTCGGCGCCCGAGCGCGCCACCGCCAGCTTGATGCCGGCCTGGATCTGCTCCGATTGCCGGAAATAATGCTGGGCGCATTCCGCCAAGGTGGCGCCGGCGAGTTCGACGATTCCCTGGTAGCGCTCCGTATTGTCGCCCTGGTCGACCGTGAAGGCGATATAGCCCGTGCCGAGCAGATCGGGCACCGACGGGCTGTCGCCCGCCTCTCCGCCGCGCCCGGCCGCGAGCTTTTCGACGGCCGCCATATCGTACTGCGCATAGCCGCGCACCGCGCCGGCCGTCGAGACATCCGCGACAAGCAGCCTGACCGGTCCGTCGCCCTTGGTCTGCAACGTGAAGATGCCGTCGTATTTGAGCGCGCCCGCCAGCACCACGGCGAGCGTCACCGCTTCTCCGAGCAACGCGGCGACCGGCTCGGGATAGTCATGCTGCGACAGGATCCGGTCGACGGTCGGACCGAGCCGGACAAGCCGCCCGCGCAACGCGAAAGGGTCGATCTGAAAGGGCTGGACGAGATCGTCGGATTGCGCGGCGTGATCGAGAGGCAAGTGCTAGGCTCCGGACGTTTGCGGCGAGAACGGGTCGGCCGCCGCTTCATAGATAAGGCGGACGGCCTCACCGCACGACCCTACGCGCTCGCAAGCACCGCCACAAAGATCGCGGCACCGCCCGACCTAGGCGAGGCACCAGGCGAGGATGCCCTTTTGCGCGTGCAGCCGGTTTTCCGCCTCGTCCCAAACGACCGATTGGGGGCCGTCGATGACCCCGGCTGTCACCTCCTCCCCGCGCTTGGCGGGAAGGCAGTGCATGAAGATGGCGTCCGGCTTCGCCTGCGCCATCAGGCGCTCGTCCACGCGATAGGGCGCCAGCATGTTGTGGCGGTTGACGCTGGCTTCAACCCCCATCGACAACCACGTGTCCGTGACAACGCAATCCGCGCCGGCGACCGCTTCCGCCGGGTCGGCCGTCAGGCTGACCCGGCCGCCTTCGCGCGCCGCCCAGTCGAGGACGCCGCTCGGAAGCTGGAGCGTCTCGGGACAGGCGACCCGCAGGGCGAAGCCGAAGCGCACCGCGGCATGCACCCAGCTCGCCGCGACGTTGTTGCCGTCGCCGCTCCACGCCACGACGGTGTCGCGCAAGGCGCCCTTCTTCTCTTCCAATGTCATCACATCGGCCATGATCTGGCAGGGATGCGAGGCATCGGTCAGGCCGTTGATGACCGGCACGGTCGCGTACCGCGCCATCTCGTCGAGCTTCTGCGCCTGGTTGGTGCGGATCATGATCGCATCGACGTAGCGCGACAGCACCCGCGCCGTATCCGCGACGCTCTCGCCGCGCCCGAGCTGGCTGTCCTGGGTGCCGAGGATGATCGCGTCGCCGCCGAGCTGCCGCATCGCGACCTCGAAGGAGACGCGGGTGCGGGTCGATGGCTTCTCGAAGATCATCGCCAGCGTCTTGCCAGCAAGCGGCCGGTCGCGCCGGCCGCTCTTATAGGCGATCCCCTGATCGAGGATGCCGCGCAATTCGGCCGAATCGAGCTGGTCGATGTCGAGGAAATGCCGGGGCGGCTCGGGCGGGGCTTGCGGCCTCGTACCGAGCCGGGTCTCCGCAACGGCGCGGGCTAGGCGGGCCATTCCCGCGCCACCTTGTGGAGGATGTCCATCGCCTCGCCGATCTCGCGCTCTCCGACAATCAGCGGCGGCAGAATGCGCAGCACATTGTCGCCGGCGGTGAGGGTGAGGAGGCCCTCGGCGCGCAATTTGGTGACGATCTCGGCCGCCGGCACGACGCAGCGGATGCCGAGCAGCAGCCCGGCCCCGCGCACTTCGGCAAACAGCTTGGGATGCGCGTTGACGAGCGCTTCGAGCCGGGTCCGAAACACGCCGGCGATGCGGTCGACCCGCTCGAAAAAGCCGGGTTCGAGCATGACGTCCATGACGGCGTTGCCCACCGCGACGCCGAGCGGGTTGCCGCCGAAGGTCGAGCCATGCGTCCCCGGCACCATGCCGACCGCGGCGCGTTCGGTCGCGAGACACGCGCCGATCGGGAAGCCGCCGCCCAGCGCCTTGGCGATCGCCATGATGTCGGGGGTCACCCCGGCCCATTCATGCGCGAACAACTTGCCGGTGCGGCCCATGCCGCACTGCACCTCGTCGAAGACGAGCAGCAGCCCGAATTCGTCGGCGATGTCGCGCAGCCCCTTCAGATACCCTTCGGGGCCGGCCCGCACCCCGCCTTCGCCCTGCACCGGCTCGACGAAGATGGCCGCGGTCTGGTCGGTCACCGCGGCGCGCATCTCGTTCAGATTGCCGAACGCGACGTGGTCGAACCCGTCCATGACAGGGCCGAAGCCCTTCAGGTAGGTCTCGTTCCCGGCCGCCGCCAAGGTTGCGAAGGTGCGGCCGTGGAACGACCCGTGGCAGCCGATCACCCGGTAGCGCTCGGGGTGGCCGGTCTCGCTCTGGTATTTGCGGGCGATCTTCAGAGCCAATTCGCAAGCCTCGGCCCCGGAATTGCCGAAGAACACGGTGTCGGCAAAGCTGTTCGCAACCAGCCGCTCGGCCAATTTCTCCTGCCCCGGGATGCGGAACAGGTTGGAGGAGTGCCACAATTTGTGCGCCTGCGCCTCGATCGCGGCGATCAGCTTGGGGTGGCAATGGCCGAGCGCGGTGACGGCGATGCCGCTCGTGAAGTCGAGGAATTTGCGGCCATCGGTGGCATAGAGGTAGGGACCTTCGCCCCGCTCGACGGCAACGTCCCACCGACCGTAGGTCGGCATTACGGGTGTAATCACGTGATTTCTCCTGTGCGATGAAGTGGCGGAAACGGGTCGGCGACGCGCTTTATCGTCGTCGGTTCTCCGCCGGCGCGCCGGCTTGATTCTTCTCGGGAAACCGGCTGCTATTGCCGGAGCCGCGCATCATCGCCCCTCTCCTCGCCGCGTCGGGCCTTCAGGGACCCGACCTTTCGAGCAGGAAAGCGGCGGAGTATGAGGAGGGCCGCCGCACCTGTCAATTCGCGGTGCGCGTGGGGCCGTGTCTCGGTTTGAGAGCACATTGCGCTTCTGTTGACCCTGTGAGCTGTGATCGGGACCGCCTTGGTAACCCCGCGATCCTCAAGAACCGTCATTCTCACGCGGATAGCCGTCGCCGCGCTGGTTTCCGTTCTGGTGGTCGTTCTCCTCGTCCGCACCTTCCCCGACCAATTTGACCGAGTGTCTCGGAGCGCCTGGGACCTCGCCCAACGGGCCGATCCCTATGGCGCCGAAGAAGGCCCGGTTCAGATCATCGATATCGATGACAGCAGCCTCCCGCGGGTCGGCGGTCGGCCCTGGTCTCGGCAGGTAATGGCGGAGCTTCTTGAAGATTTGCGCGAGGCGGGAGCTGCGGTTGTCGGCTTTGACCTCAAATTCGCTGGGCCCTCCGCTGACGAAGCAACAATTCTCGGCGCCGAGATCGATCACCATTTCGCGGATGTCATCGGAAAGCTGCCGGTCGTCATCGGCTTCATGATGGATGAGTCCGGCGAAAACGGGCCGGTCGTTCAGAAAGGAGCGATCGCATTCACCCGAACGGCGACCACCCCTCCCCTACCGCGCTTCTCCGCAGCCATTGTCGACGCCCCCGAGCTGGAGGCCGCCGCGCAGGGGGTGGGTTACGCGAATGTGCGGGTCGATCTCGACGGCCGAATCCGACAGATTCCCCTATTCGCGCTGTTGCACGGCAAGATCGTGCCGTCGTTTGCCGCCGAGATGGTTCGCGTCGCCCAGGGCGCCTATGCCTATGTTGGCACGGGCGGCTCCTATGGCCTCGATCGGGTACTGATCGGCAAGGTCCCCGTAAGCACGGACGCTGGCGGACAGGTCTGGCTTCATTACGCGCACACTCGGCCGGATCGCTTCATTCATGCGGCAGACGTGCTCGCCGGGACATTCGACCGGGCGCGGATCTCCGGAAAGATGGTGCTGGTCGGGGTGTCGGCGCCTATCTTCGGCGACCGATGGCCCTCTCCTCTAGGCTCGGAGATGCCTGGGGTCGAAATTCTGGCTCAACTTGTCGAGCAGATTCTGCACGGGGACCTTCTCTCACGACCCTTATGGGCTCGCGGAGCCGAATTGCTGTTTGTTGTCATCGCGGCTTTGGCTGTGACTCTCAGCGCTTCGTTCGGTCGACGGCCGTTGTTCGCAGCCTCGGGCGTTTTGATCGTGAGCGCCGTCGTATGGGTCGGATGGGCCTTCGCCCAATGGCACATTCTCGTGGATCCGATAATGCCGCTCTTCGGGATCGCCATCGCGACGTGCGGCGGCTTTCTCATCGTGGCCCCAAAAAGGTCAGCCCGCGGTGCATGAGCGCTGAGTTATGACAGGGGAATCCTTCGATTTCGTTGTGGCTATGCGCGCCCGCACCGCGCCTCATGTACGGTGGCCGCTGACCTCGCCGCCATCCTGTTCGGTCAACCGCAGGAACCCGATGCAGGACAGCAGCGGCAACAGCGCCACGAGCACGAACACGATGCGGAAATCGCCGACCGTGACGTGGGTCGGACCGGCGACGACCGCGAGCAGGGCCGCGCCGATCGCCACGCCGAAGCCGCGCGCCAATTGCTGGCCGACCCCGCCGACGCTGGTGCTCTTGCTCAACAGCGGCGGCGGCACGTCGGCGTAGCTGACCGTGTTGAGCGCGAGATACTGCACGCTGCGCACGCACCCCGACACCAGCACGACGACCACGATGAGCCACCCCGGCGTGCCGGGATCGAGCGCTGCAAAGCCCGCCGTCACCACCGCTGAGAGAACGCCGCCGAGCAGCAGCAGGCGCCGAAAGCCGAACCACACGAGGAGGATGCGCGAAAAGGTGCGCACGAACATTGCGCCGAGACTGGATGAGAAGCTGTACAGGCCGGCTTCGAGCGGGGTCAGGCCAAAGCCGACCTGGAACAACAGCGGCAATAGAAACGGCGAGGCGTCCAGCCCCATCCGGCACACCCCGCCGGAGACCGTCCCGATGCGGAACGTGCGGATGCGCAGCAACGACAGGTCGAGCACCGGCGAGGCGCTGCGGCGCGCATGGCGCAGGTAGAAGCCGAGCATCACCAAGGCGAGCGGAAGGAAGGCCACGCCGAGCGCCGGCGAGATCATCGGCCGCCCGAGATTCTCGATCGCAAATTCGAGCAAAGCGAGCCCGATCCCGGCAATCAGAAAGCCGCTGAAATCGAAGCGGGTCGGCGCCGGCGCCCGGAAATTCTCGAACAGCCACAGTCCCAATCCCGCGCCGGCCAGCCCGATCGGGATGTTCAGGAAGAAGATCCAGCGCCACGAGGCGTAGCTCGTCAGAAACCCGCCGACGATCGGGCCCACCGTCGGTCCGATCATCGCCGGGATGGTCATCCAGTTCATCGCGGAGACGAGACCCGAGCGCGGAAAGCTGCGCAGCAGGATCAGCCGCCCGACCGGGGTCATCATCGCGCCGCCAAAGCCCTGCACGGCGCGCATCGCGATCAGCATCGGCAGGCTGGTCGAGAGCCCGCACAGCGCCGAGCCCGACCCGAAAATCAGCAACGCGATGCAAAACACGATGCGCGAGCCGAGCCGGTCGGCGATCCAGCCGCTGACCGGGATGAACACCGCAAGGCTCAACAGATAGGTCGTGATCACCAGGTTGAGCCGCAGCGGGTTCTCGCCGAGGCTCCGCGCCATCGCCGGGATCGACACGGCGATCATCGTCGAATCGAGCCCCTCCATGAAGAAGGCGCACCCGACCACGAGCGGGATGATGATGCGCAGCCGGGGCTCGGTCGCGGTGCGGAAGGTCAGGCCCGCTTCGGTCAACCCGTTCTCGCTGCGAGGTTGCGTCGGGAGAGCGGGTTGTATCAGGTTTTCGCGATCATGATGGCGGCTCAAGTCATGTTTTCGCGACAGGCCGGATGAGCGCGACCGGGGTCGATGCGGCGCTGGTCGAAGGCTGGGCGCTCGCTTACCTCGCGCATTTCGCCAGCTCGGCCGAGAATCTGCGCCGCGTGCTGCGCCGCCGCCTTTGGCGCCGGGTCGCCGACAAGGCCGGCCGCGAAGCCGGCGCCGCGCTGATCGATTCGCTGGTCGCACGCTATGTCGCGGCCGGGCTGCTCGATGACCGGGCCTATGCCACGGGGCGCGCGCGAGCGCGGCATCGCCGGGGCGCGCCGCTATCGGCGATCCGCGCCGATCTCGCTGCGAAAGGCATCGACGCCGCGACCACCGCCGCCGCGGTGCAGGCGTTGCGCGATGCCGCGCCCGACCCCGAGCTGGCGGCGGCCTGCGCTTTCGCGCGCCGGCGTCGACTGGGGCCGTTCCGCCGCGGCATCGCCGACCGGCCGCGCGAGGTCGCCGCCTTCGCTCGAGCCGGCTTCGGCCGGCGCGAAGCCGAAGCGGTCCTTGCCTGTTCCGACCCCGAGGCGCTGGCCGCGCTGGAACGCGACGGCCTCGTCTGACGAGCGATCTATGCGGCCGGCTCGCGCTCGCGCATCAAATGGGCCACCCCGGCGGAGTCGGGGTCCCGCTGCGCTTCCAGCGCGGCGATGATGCGGGGGCGGTCGGCGGCCGGGCGGTTCTGGCTCAGCTTGAACTTGCCTTCGAGCCGCGCGACCGCGATCTCGAACCCGACGATGCCCTTCAGCATGCCCGCGAGATAGCGCTCGGGCAGCTCCTGCATGCGCCAGGGCTCGGCTTCGCGCGCCTCGTGACGGTCCGACAGCCGGCGCAGGAAGCCGCTCAGCCAATCGGGGTCCTCAATCGTCCGCGCCGCGCCATAGGCATGGATGTCGGCGTAATTCCAGGTCGGGACGGCGGGCCCCGCTTCGTACCAGCCCGGCGAGATATAGGCGTGCGGCCCGGTGAAGATCGCGAGCGCCTCCGCGCCGGCCGCAAGGTCGGCGAGTTGCGGGTTGGGGCGCGCGAGATGACCCTGCAGGATCACCCCGTGGTCGCGCCGCTCGATCAGGAACGGGACGTGGCTCGCCACCATCCCTCCTGCGCCGTGCGTGACGAGCAGCCCGAAATCGTAGCGTTCGATATGCGCGATCAGCACCTCGGGGCGGGTCTCGGTGAACGCCGGCGGCAGATAGACCATTACGGCACCTCGATCGGTAAACGGCTGCCCGAGTCAGCCGAAATGCTCGCGCAACAGCGTCCCGATCAGCGCGACGCCGCACAGCACCAGGATGCCGCCCGAGCCGCGGTTCATCCAGGTCAGGTGCCGGTAATCCAGCGACTTGCGGAACAAGCCGGCGCCGAAGCTGAGCGCGAGCCACCACAGGAGCGACCCAAGCCAGACCCCGAGCACCATGATCGCGGCGGCGCCGAGCGTCGCCTCGCGGCCGGTGAAGCCGACCGCCGCGAAGATCGCCACGAAGGCGAGGATCGTGATGGGGTTGGTGATCGTCAGCAGAAAGGTCGAGACGTAGTAGCGCCACAGATCCGGATCGAGACCTGAGGGCGGCCGGACATGCGGCTCGGTCCAGATTGCCGCACTGCCCATGTACAGCAGGAAGCCGGCCCCGATGATGCGCAGCCAGTCCTGGTAGCCGAGAAGCCAATCGGAGATCACGGTCAGCCCGAACCCGGCGATGACCCCGAACACCGCATCGGCCGTCGCCGCGCCCATGCCTGACATAAAGCCGGCGAGCTTGCCCGACAGGATCGTGCGGCGCACGCACAGCACACCCACCGGACCGGTGGGTATGGCGATGATCATGCCGACGATGATGCCTTTCAGCAAAAAGGCGAGCAGCATCCGCGGGGCGGCCCTCCAAACGGCGGGCCAGTGTCCGGGAAGCGGCCACCGCGCGCAACCCCGATCGGCCGTTGCTTAGGCGCCGATCATCGGCCCGCCGGCTTGCCGGCCGGGGCGGGATGGACGGCGGGAGCGGTTTGCGCCTCGTTCAGTTCCATCCGCTCGATGTTGCGCTTGGCGGCGGTGTCGGCCGCGCTTCCGGGCGCGAGTACGCCGACCTGCGCCCAATCGTGCCGGGCGCCGTCGCGGTCGCCGCGCAGACTGCGCAGATTGCCGCGTTCGAGCAGCCCCGCTACCGAATCGGGCTCGAGCGCAAGCGCCTTGTCGATATCGGCCATTGCCGGATCGAGCCGGTTGAGCGCCCGGTTGGCCGAGGCGCGGTAGATCAATGCATCGACGCGGTCGGGGTTCGCTTTCAGCACGCGATCGAGATCGGCCACGGCCTTGTCGAAGAACCCCGCCGCGCCCGCGGCTTCGGCGCGATCTACAAGCAGGTCGGGATCGCCCGGGCGCAAGGTCAGCGCCGCCCCATCGGTGGCGTAGGCGCGCACCGGATCGCCGGCCAGTAGCCAGGCTTGCGCCGCCTGCTCGAGCACATCGGCGCGCAGCGACACCGGGGCGTGCTCCATCGCCTGGGCCAGCGCTTCCAGCCTCGTCGCGGCCGGCTTGTATTGCTTCTGCTCGAACAGCGCGATCGCGGCGCAATGCTCGGCCGGATGCGCACCGCCACGGTCCTTCCAGCTCTCCGCGAGGTCCTTGGCCGCGGCCGGATCGGTCTTCGCCATGGCCATGCAGCGCTCGTAGGTCCGCGCCTCCGCCTCGGCCGAAGCCGGGGGCGAGGCTCGTCTCGGCGCGGGCGTCGGTGCGGCGGAAAGAGGCGGCCCGGCCGGCTCGGCCGTTTCCGCGGCCGACGCAGAGCCGGCCGAAGCGAGACCGAGACCCAAGGCCACAAGCCCGGCGAGCGAAGATCGGAACACGGCAGACCGCATCAAGAAGAGCCTCAGAGTCGCTCCGATAATAACGCGGCGGGGTCTTTGCAGCAGCGACCGAGGGCAGTCGCGGTTGCGGCGAAATCGCGCTCGGGACTAGACTCCCGCGGTCACCTCCGCAGCGTCGGGTTTCCTTGGCCATCGACAGTGAACGACCGTCGCGCGGGTTCGGCAACGCCGTTCGCGCCCTGGGGCACCGCAATTACCGGGTCTATACCAGCGGCAATGCCGTCTCGCTGATCGGCACCTGGCTGCAGCGCGTCGCGGTCGGCTGGCTCGCCTGGACCCTGACGCATTCGGGAACCTGGCTCGGCATGATGTCGCTGGCCGATCTGTTCCCGGTTGTGTTCCTGAGCCCGCTTGCGGGCGCGCTGGCCGACCGGCGCGACCGGGTCGGCATCGTGCGCGCGACGCAGATCGCAGGCAGCGTTCAGGCCGGCGTTCTTGCGATCCTCGTCTATGCCGGGGCGATCCGGATCGAGATCCTGTTCGGGTTGACCCTGCTGCTCGGCATCTCCAACGCGATCGCGCAGCCCTCTCGGCTCGCTTTGATCCCGACCCTGGTCGACCGCGACGCACTGCCTTCGGCGCTGGCGATCAATGCAATCGTGTTCAATTCGGCGCGGTTCATCGGGCCGGCCATCGCCGGGATCGTTATCGCCAATGCGAGCGTCGCCGACGCCTTTGCGCTGAACGCGGTCAGCTATCTCGCCTTCCTCGTCGCGCTCGCCAACCTGCGCGGCATTCCGGCTCTCGCCGTCGGGGCGAGGCAGAGCGCGCTGAAGGCGTCGCTCGAGGCCTATTCCTATGCCAGCCGCCACCCGGGCATCGCCCCGATGCTGCTGCTCTTTGCGGTCACCACGATAGGCACGCGCGGCTTTGTCGAGCTCTTCCCCGGCTTCGCCGACAGCGTCTTTCATCGCGGACCGCAAGGGCTCTCGATGCTGACCTCGACGGTCGGCCTCGGCGCGATCTGCGGCGGGGCGTGGATGCTGCTGCGCCCGGCGATCAGCGGCCTGACCGCGCTCGTGCTCGGCAACACCTTGATCATGTCGCTGGCGATCCTCGCCTTTACCGCGACCGACCGTTTTTACCTGGCGCTCGCCTGCGTTTTCGTCGCGGGGACCGCAATGGTGATGACCGGGATCGGCGCGCAAACCCTGATCCAGTCGGCGGTCGACAGCCGCATGCGGGGTCGGGTCATGGCGCTTTACGGCATGATTTTTCGCGCCGGCCCGGCGGTCGGGGCCGTGTTGACCGGGTCGCTCAGCGAGCGCTTCGGGCTGCGCCTGCCGCTCGCCGTCGGCGCACTGATCTCGTGCAGCGTCTGGGTATTCACCTGGGCCAAGCAGAAGCGGATCGCAGCAAGTCTGGAGAGCCCGCCGACCGCGCCCGCCGGCGCGACCGGCAGCGCGCCGGCCGAATTGCGGCCGTGACGGGCCGCCTGTTCTGCTTCGGCCTCGGCTACAGCGCCCAAGTGCTGGCTCGGCGGCTCGCCTCCGAAGGATGGGCCGTCGCCGGGACGGCACGGCAAGCCGAGCACGCAGAGGCGCTGCAAAGACTGGGTTTCGCATGCACGCTGTTCGACCGGGAACGGCCGCTGGCGCCGGGCAGCTTGGAGGGGACCAGCCATCTCCTTGTTTCGGTGCCGCCCGACCCCATTGGAGACCCCGTGCTCGATGCGCATGGCAGCGACATTGCGGCTCTCCCCGGCCTGCGGTGGCTCGGCTACCTGTCGACGACCGGAGTATACGGGGACCGCGACGGCGGATGGGTCGACGAGACCTCGGAGCTGCGCCCGAGCGGCGAGCGCGGCCGGCGGCGGGCGGCGGCCGAGCGGGGCTGGCTCGCGCTGTGGCGCGATGCCGGGGTGCCCGTGCATATCTTCCGGCTGGCGGGGATTTACGGGCCGGGCCGCAACGCCTTCGCCGCGTTGCGGGCCGGAACCGCGAAGCGGATCGACAAGCCGGGCCAGTACTTCTCGCGCATCCATGTCGAGGACATTGCGAGCGTGCTGGCGGCCTCGATCGCGCAACCGCGGCCGGGCGCCGTCTACAATGTCTGCGACGACCTGCCGGCCCCGCCGCAGGAGGTTGTCGCGGTCGCGGCCGAACTGCTGCGCGTAGCGTCGCCGCCGCTCGTATCGCTGGACGAGGCAGCGCTATCGCCGATGGCGCGCAGCTTCTACCAGGACAACAAGCGCGTCTCGAACGCCTTGATCAAGCGGGAACTCGGCGTTCGCCTGCGCTACCCGGACTACATCGCCGGCCTGCGGGCGCTGCTCGCGGCAGAGAGGCCGGGCGAAACCCGGCCCCCGCCGCGCTCAGCATAACGGCGCCGCCACGTTCAGCAGGAGGTGTCGCCGCCTCCGCCAAAATCGCCGCCGCCGCCGAAATCGCCGCCGCCGCCACCGAAGTCGGAGCCGCCCCCACCATAGTCGCCGCCGCCGCTGCCGTAATCGGAGCCGCCGCCGTAATCGCCGCCGCTGCCGTAGTCGGAGCCGCCGCCACTGCCGTAGTCGGACCCGCCGGCGCTGCCGTAATCCCCGGGGCCGCCGCCACCGCCGCCGAAATCGCCGCCGCTGCCGGCATCGCCGTAGTAGTTGTTGACGACGGTCTCGCCGAGCCCGCCCATGCCGGCCTGGTTGCCGATCAGGCTGTTCGCGTAGCTGTGCCCGAACATCGACTGAATGCCTTCGAACAGCAGGGCGCCGCCCGCGACACCGGCCGCGGTCGCCGCCGCCGAACGCAGGAACCCGCTGCCCGCGCCGCCCATTCCGCCGCCGAAAAAGCCGCCGCCCTGGGCGTATCCGGGCGCGTAACCAGGCTGCGCGTATCCCGGCTGGCCATAGCCCGGCTGCGGCGCCGCCGCAACCTGCGGCGCGCGGCCCCACGGGCCGGCGCCTGCAGCCGCAGCGGCGCCTGCAGCCGCAGGAGGCGCCGGCGGCGCGGTCGGCTGGCTATGCCCGAACAGCCCGCCGAGAAAGCTCGTGCCCGAGCCCTTCGCATTCTTCGCCTCGGCCAGCTGCTGCTCGAGTTCGGCTATCCGGCGCTGCGCCGCGGCGAGGCTCAGATCCTGGATCAAGACCGTCTGGACCAGGTAATACGGCGCGTCGGGCTGAGCCGTCATCGCCTGCCGGATCATCGCCTCAGCCTCGGCATCCTTCGGCTGGTTCCCGGCGTTTTGCAGCCGCGTCAGCAGCGTGGTGATCAGGTCTTTTTCCTGGGGGGTCATGAATACCTTCCAGCAAGAAGCCGACGCTCATCGGATGAGGAGCATGGGCGCCGTCAAAATGTGGGAGACCCCGGACAAACGGTCAATGACCCCGCTTTGCTCGGAGCGCCGGACCCGTCCTAACTCGCCGCGATGGTGCCCATCGCCAGAAACTTCTGGCGGCGCTGGGTGCGCAAGCTCGGGCCGTCGAGCGCGAGCAGCGGATGCAAGGCGGCCTCTATCGCGTCGCCGAGCTGGCCGATCGCCGCCTGCGGCGCCCGGTGCGCACCCCCCAAGGGCTCGGGCACGATTGCGTCGATCACGCCGAACCGGAGAAGTTCCTGTGCGGTGAGGCGCAGCGCCTCCGCCGCATCTTGCGCATTGTCGGCACTGCGCCACAGGATGGAGGCGCAGCCCTCGGGGGAAATCACCGAATAGACGGCATGTTCGAGCATCAGCACCGAATTGCCGGCTGCCAGCGCGATGGCCCCGCCCGAGCCGCCCTCCCCGATGATCGCGGCGACGAGCGGCACCTGGAGGTCGAGGCAGGTCTCGACCGCACGCGCGATCGCCTCGGACTGCCCGCGCGCCTCGGCGTCGATCCCGGGATAGGCGCCCGCGGTATCCACCAGGGTCAGCACCGGCAAGCCGAAACGCTCGGCGAGCCGCATCAGCCGCCGCGCCTTGCGGTAGCCCTCCGGCCGGGCCATGCCGAAATTGTGAAGGATGCGCGCCTCGGTGTCGGCGCCCTTCTCGGTGCCAAGCACCACGACGCTGTAGCCTCGGAAGCGCCCGAGACCCCCCACCACGGCGCGGTCCTCGCCAAAGCTGCGATCGCCCGCGAGCGGCGTGAAATCCTCGACCAATCCGGCGATGTAATCCAGGCAATGCGGCCGGTCCGGGTGGCGGGCGACCAATACCTTCTGCCACGGGGTCAGCCGGGCATAGGTCTGCCGCAGCTGCCGTTCGGCCTTGGCCTGCAGGCGCCCGACCTCCTCGGCGATGTTGAGCTCGCTCCCGGTCGCAAGATGGCGCAGCTCCTCGATCTTGCCTTCAAGCTCGGCGATCGGCCGTTCGAAATCGAGGAAATGGCGCATTGCGTGCTCAGCGCGGGCCCGGCTTTGCCGAGATCGGGCGCCGCGCCAGCGGATGCGCCGTCTCGACGAGCCTCTTCAGCCGGTCGGTCACGACATGCGTGTAGATCTGCGTGGTCGCCACATCGGCATGCCCCAGCATCTGCTGCACGCTGCGCAGATCGGCGCCGTGATCGAGCAGATGGGTCGCAAAAGCATGCCGCAACACATGCGGCGACAGCCGCGCCGGATCGAGCCGGGCCGCCAGCGCCAGCTCCTTCAGCAATTGGGCACAGCGCTGGCGCGTCAGATGGCCCTGCCGCGCGGTCGAGGGAAACAGCCATCGCGACGGCCTGCCGCCGGGCAGGAAATGGTTGCGGCAGTCGAGATAGGCTCCGAGCGCCCTGCGCCCCGGCTCGCCGAGCGGAACGACGCGCTCCTTGCCCCCTTTGCCGCGCGCAATCAGGAACCGCGCATCGCGCCGCGCGGCCGCCACAGGAAGGCTCACCAGCTCGGAGACGCGCAGCCCGGTCGCGTAAAGCAGCTCCAACAGGCAGCGCAGGCGATGACCCTCCTCATCCGGCCAGGCGGCGGCCGCTTCGATCAGCCGCGCGACCTCATCCTCGCTCAACACCTTCGGCAAGGGGCGGCCGAGGCGGGGTGGGTCGAGCCCGGCCGTCGGGTCGTCCGAGCGAATCCCGTCGGTCACGAGAAATTGGAAGAACTGCCGCATGGCGGAAAGCCGGCGCGCGAGGCTTCGCGGCGCCAGTCGGCGGGTCGCCGTCTCGGCCAGATAGGCATGCAGGCTGTCGGCGGTCGCCCCTTCAAGCGCCAGCCCGCGTTTGGCGAGGAAGCCCGCGAGATCGAGAAGGTCGCTGCGGTACGCGGCGAGGGTCAGGACAGCACCGCCGCGTTCCGCCGCCAGCATCTCCAGAAACCCTTCGAGACGCAGCGAGCAGGGCCCGCTGCGGGCTCGGCGCGGCCGGCCCGGACCGCGCTCAGGGGGCAAGCGCCGCCTCCGCGGCGAGGCGGCGGGCCTCGCTCGTCAACCCGATCCGGCGCAGCCCCTCGACGGCCGAATGCAGCGCGACCGGGTCCTTGGCCAGTCCGCCTTGCGGCGCCGCGACGAGGACCGCAGCCAAGGCGGCCTCGCCGACCCGCTTTGCCCCTGCCGCGTCCGACAGGTCGAGCCACGCCGCCGGCGGCGCGGCCGGCAGACCCGGAACGGCCCAGGCCGCCGCCGGGAGGCGGGTCCACTCCGCCGGCGCGATCGGGTCGCCGAGGGCGGAACGGACGGCCAGCAGCATCGGCCCGCGCGCCCCGCCGGTGCCCGACGGCCCCGCGGCGGGCTGGCTCGTCGCGGGCTGTCCCGTGGCGAGTGCGAGGACGGTGCCGAGCTCCGGCGCGCCGGCCGGGTCGATTTCGATCCAGTGCCGCGCCGCTTCGTAGTCCCCGGCCGCGAGCGCAAGACGCGCTGCTGGCGCCGCGGCACCCGCTACGGTCGGGTCCGGGCCGATCTCGTGCAACGGCGCGGCGACCACGCGTGCGGCAAGGAGAAACCCGCCGGCCTCGCGGTCGGGAAAATTCTCCGTGAAAGCAACGATGCGCCCGAGCCGCTCGACCGGGTCGGGCGCGGCCAGAATGGCGGCAAAGCGTCGGGCGCGGTCGAGCGCAGCGCTGGCGGCGCCGTTCGCTTCCTCCTCCGCCACGCTGCCGTAAAGGCGGCGCAGCCGATCGACCGGAAGCGCGCCCGTGGCGGTTGCCCGCTCCGCCGCGAGAACCCGGGTTTCCGCCGGCGCCTTGTCGTCGAGTGCCACGACAGCCGCAAGATCGCCGCGCAACCGGGCGACCAGCGGCGGCGCAAGGCGCCGTCCCGCGGCGTCGAGCGCGCGCAACAGCAACGGCTCGGGAGCGTCGAGCCGCTCGATGACGGCCGGAGCGGGACGGCCGGCGAGCGCATCGACCGCGACCCCCAAGGCCTCGTCCCGCCCCGCCTTCTCCTCGGACAGCAATTGCAGGCCGAGATCCGCCTTCTCCCCCTCGCCTTGCAGCGCCTGGCACGCGACCAGGGCGCGCTGCCAGACCATCGCCTGGTCTCGGCGGATCGCGTCGGCCACCCTGTCGCAGGCCTGCGAGAGGTCGCCCGCCAGCAAATCGGCCTCGACCTGCAGCGGCGCCGCGGCGGCGCGATCGCGCTCGCTCATCGCGGCAATCACGGCGCGAGCCGGCTCGACCTCGCCGAGGCGCAACAAGGCGGCAGCCCGCAGCACCGGCAGCGCGGTTTCCGGGCTGCCTGGATCGGGGCCCGCCGGCGCGGCGCCTGGCGACAGCAGCAGCCGGCGCTCCACGGCCTGCAGAGCCGGGGAGGTCGTATCCGGCAGCCGGGCGAGCAGGAAAGCGGCCAAAGCGCGCGGCGTGCCGCGCCAGAAGTCGCGAGGCAGCGGCTCCCCTTCGGGCGCGGTCTCGCCCGCCCAGCCCGGAGTGGCGGGTCCGGCGGGCTCGCTCGGCAGCAGCGATTTGGGCGGCCCCGGCTCTGGGCCGACGGGCGCCCCGGTCCGCGGCGGCGCGACGGATTGCGGCACCAGCGGGATCGGCGGCCCAAGCTGCTGCACCAGCTGTTGCGCAGCCGCAAGGGTCGGGGCACTCAGCAGCGCAGCGCCGGCCGCGAGCGATAACCATCGGCCGGCGCGCCGGCGCCGGTCACTTCGGGAAACGGGCATCCGGAAGAACCTTTTCCACCGGCGTCGAGGGTGCCGGGATGTCCCAGTAAGCCAGGAACAGACAGCCGCCGACCACGAGCAGCACTGCCGCCAGAACGAGCACGATTGTGGCCTTCCCCATGCCGGGACTCTTGCTCTCCGGACCGATTGCCGCCCGCTCGGTTGACGACCGGGGCGCGCCCTATGCTAGTACCCTGCCCGAGCGCGGCGAAAAAGCCCGGCGACGGCAAGGAGGACAGACGTGAACCGCGAGGCCGGGCGAGCCGAGGCGCAACGGGCGCGCGGGCTGGGCTTTATGCCGCAGCGCACGGTCGTGCTGGTCGGTTTGATGGGCGCCGGCAAAACCAAAATCGGCCGGCGGCTCGCGGCGCGGCTCGGTTTGCCGTTTTCCGATTCGGATAGCGAGATCGAAGCGGCGGCAGGCGAGAGCATCGAGGAGATTTTCCGCAACCGCGGCGAGGCGGCGTTCCGCGACGGCGAGCGGCGGGTCATCGCGCGATTGCTGGCGCAGCCGCCGCATATCCTCGCGACGGGAGGCGGAGCGTTCATGGACGCCGCGACGCGGGCGCTGATCCATCGGCTGGGCGTCTCGGTCTGGCTGCGCGCCGATCTCGAAATCCTGGTCGCGCGGGTGTCGCGGCGCAGCAACCGGCCGCTGCTCAAGAACGGCGATGCGCGCGCGATCCTGTCGGATCTGATCGAGCGGCGTCACCCCATTTACGCCGAGGCGGATATCACGGTCGACAGCGGCGAGGGCCCGCCGGAAGCGACCGTCAGCTGCACCATCGCCGAACTCGCCGATTGTCCGCGCGCCGCCCTGCCAGCCGTAGCGGAGACGGTGTGATGACGAGCGCGGCCGAGACGCGACCGGCGGCGGCGCGCTTGCGTGTCGAGCTCGCCGATCGGGCCTATGACATCCTGATCGGCCCGCGGCTCATTGCGCAGGCCGGACGGGAAATCCGGCCCTTGATGCGCCGGGCGCAGGCGATCGTCGTCACCGACGAGACGGTAGCGCGACATCACCTGCCCACGTTGCAGGACAGCCTGAGCGACGCCGGCATCGGCCACCGCGCGGTGCTTCTCCCGCCCGGCGAGGCGACCAAGGACCTGGCCCATTTCGGCCGCCTCGTCGAAGAGATCCTGACGCTCGGGATCGAGCGCGGCACGATGCTGATCGCGCTCGGCGGTGGGGTGGTCGGGGATATCGCCGGTTTTGCCGCCGCGACGCTGCTGCGCGGCATCGATTTCGTCCAGATCCCGACCACGCTGCTGGCCCAGATCGACAGCTCGGTCGGCGGCAAGACCGGCATCAACACGCGTGTCGGCAAGAATTTGCTCGGCGCGTTCTACCAGCCGCGGCTGGTGCTGGCGGATAGCGGCGCGCTGGCGACCCTGCCGCGCCGCGAACTCCTCGCCGGTTATGCCGAGATCGTCAAATACGGTCTGATCCGCGACGCCGCCTTTTTCGAGCGGCTGGAAACCGAAGGGCCTGAGGTCTGCGCACTGCAACCGCGTGCGCTCAACCACGCCGTGCTGACGAGCTGTCGCATGAAGGCCGCGATCGTCGCGGCCGACGAGCGCGAGACCGGCGATCGCGCACTGCTCAATTTCGGCCACACCTTCGGCCATGCGCTGGAAGCCGAAACCGGCTTCAGCGACCGCTTGCTGCACGGCGAGGCGGTCGGGCTCGGCATGGTGATGGCGTTCGATTTCGCGGCACGCCTGGCGCTCGTCGGGGCGGATCAGGCGGCCCGCGTGCGGCGGCATCTGCGCGCGATGGGGCTGCCGACCGAGCGCGGCGCGATTGGGTTGCAAGACACCCCCGCCGAGCGGCTGCTCGCGCATATGGCAAAAGACAAGAAGGTCAGGGACGGGCGGATCACGCTGATTCTGCCGCGCCGCATCGGCGAGGCGTTCGTCATGCCGGATGCGCCGAGCGAGGCGCTGCGCGGCTTTCTCGCCGAGGCGCGGTAGGCTCCGGCTCAGCCGCGGGCGGCCCGCGCCGGGTCCGGCTCGCTGGTCTCGTCCGGCTGCAGCGGGCTGCCGGTCAATTCGGCGATGGCGCGCACCGCGGCCCGCGCGACCCGCCAGACGGCCTCGTTGGCATTCCCGGCCCTGACATTGACGATGCCAGAAACGATCCCGGATTCGACGATCCGCGAATCGCCGACCGCAACCTGCCAGGCCGCGTTCAGCTCGCGGCGGGCTTCCAGCTCGAGCCGGCGCCCAGGCAAATGCAGGCGGGCCACCCCCTTCTTGGTGCTCGATATCTCGATCCGGTATTGCATCGGCGTATTGGGCTCATTCTAACCCCGCCCCGATGGCGGAGCGAGTGCGAGAGGGCCGGCATGAGCGCAATCCGGCGCGCAACGATGCAGGATGTCGAGGCTGTCGCGCGCCTGTTCCGCGACACCCGGCAAACCTCGCTGCCCTATCTGCCGGATCTGCACAGCGCCGCCGCGGAGCGGCGCTATTTCGCCGAACAGGTCTTTGCCGATTGTCAGGTGTGGCTGGCCGAGCCGGACGGAATCCACGGGTTCTGCGCCTTTCGTCCGGGCTGGGTCGATCATCTCTATATCCGGCCGGAATGGCAGCGGCGCGGATTGGGGTCGGCGCTGCTGGCGCAGGCGATGACCGGGCAGCAATGGCTGCATCTGCGAGCGTTCCAGCGCAATGTCCCGGCGCTGCGGTTTTACGCGGCGCGCGGGTTCCGCGAGATCGCGCGCAGCGACGGGTCGCGCAACGAGGAAGGCGAGCCCGATCTCCTGCTCGAATGGCGAGCGGTCGAGGCTCAGGCGTAGCCGAGCTTGCGCTTGGCCGGCCGCTTGAGGGCAGCGCGCACCGCCTCGGCGGCGGCGATCAGCAGCCCGGCGGCGAGCACGACGATGGCCGGCCGCACCCCGGTCTGCAATGACAGATCGGCTCCCAAGACGCGCGCCAACGGCGCCTTGTAGGCGAGATGGAAATAGAGCGCCTCGCCCAGAGCGACGGCGAGGGCGACGACGACGCCGAGTCCCGCGACCCACTGCACCGGGAGCCGACGCGCCCGCAGCCCGAGTGCCCAGACCAAGCCGCGATAGCCCATCAGCCAGAGATAGAACCCGGCGAAGACGGTCGGCTCCCAGACTTCGAGCTTCGACTGCATCCAGTAATGGACGAGGCCCAGCAGCGCGATGACGTAAACGATCCGATGCAGCCGTTGCCAGCGCCGCCCCCCGAGCCGGCGGATCATCGCATCGGTCGACGTCGCGGCCAGTACCGCGAGCCCGCACAGCGCGACAAAGCCGATCGTCAGATAAATGCGCAGCGCGATCTCGGAAGCGACCTTCCCCAGATCGAACGCCTCGTCGGTCACATAGAGAGCGAAATGGATCATCACATAGGCGGCCGCGCCGACCCCGAGCATGCGCCGCACCAGGATCAATTGCGGCCACTGCAGCACCTGGCGCAGCGGCGTGACCGCGAGCGCGATAAACAGGAAGCGGATGGTCCACAACCCGATCTGATGAATCGCCTCGTTGAGCGGCCGCGCCCCAAGCCCGCCCGCAACATAGGCGCCGGCCGTCCACAATGCCGGCAGGAACAGCGCGACGAAGACGACGAGCTTCAGCGGCGACAGGCCGGCGCCGCGATCGTTCCAGGGATAGGTCATCGGCTCTCTCCGCGCTTCCCGCCGAGCGGAGATAATGCCGCGATCCGGCGGTTTCGAGCCGGGCCCCGGTCAGCTCCGCATTGCGCTCGCACCGCCAGCCGAGGGGCCGGATGGCGCGGCGTCGCAGCCGGCACTAATCTTTCGACGGAGACTCTTCGAAGAGGAGCCATTCGGGTGTACGCAGTTCCCCCCGTCGTCGAGACCGAGATCTTCGCCGGCATACCGGCCTCACTGCGCGGCACCAATAAACCGCGCAGCCAAAGCGGCGTCGCTCGCGACAGCTTTCTCGAGGGGCCGTCCTTCGACCGGGACGGCAACCTGTATGTCGTCAACATTCCCTATGGGCAGATCCTGCGCGTGTCGCCGCAGGGCGAGTTCACTTCGGTCGCGATCTATGACGGCGAGCCGAACGGGCTCAAGATCCATCGCGACGGGCGGATCTTCATCGCCGATCACAAGCAGGGGCTGATGCTGCTCGATCCCGGCAGCGGCCGGGTGGAGGCCTATCTCGACCGGCCGCGCCGCGAGCGCTTTCGCGGCCTCAACGACCTCGTCTTCGCCCGCAACGGCGATCTCTACTTCACCGATCAGGGCGAGAGCGGGATGCACGACCCGACCGGCCGGCTGTGGCGCCTGTGCCAGGACGGCAGGCTGGAATTGCTGCTCGACAACGTGCCGAGCCCGAACGGGCTGGTGCTGACGCCAGACGAGGAGATCCTCTACCTCGCGGTGACGCGCGGCAACGCGGTGTGGCGGGTGCCGCTGAACCCGGACGGCTCGCTCGGCCGGGTCGGGATCTTCATCCAGATGTCCGGCGGCACCGGGCCGGACGGCATGGCGATGGACGGCGACGGCAACCTCGCGGTCTGCCATGTCGGGCTCGGCTCGGTGTGGCTGTTCAGCCGTCTCGGCCGGCCGCTTTACGAGATCCGCTCCTGCACCGGGCAGCTGACGACCAATGCCGCCTATGGCGGACCGGAAGGCCGGACCCTTTACATCACCGAAAGCGAGACCGGCACGATCCTGTCGGCGCGGCTCGAAACACCGGGGCTGACGTTGTACTCGCATCGCTGACGGACGCCGGGGCCGTTCCCGCCCAGGCGGAAACCCTTTAAGCTGCGCCGCTTCGGGCAAGCGCACGGGTCGGCCATGAACGAGATGTCGGGGGCGGAGGCGTTTGTCCGCATGCTGCAAGTGCACGGCGTGCGGCATGTCTTCGGGCTGTGCGGCGATACCAGCCTGCCCTTTTACGACGCGCTCTACCGGCTCGACCACGGCATCACCCATGTGCTGACCCGCGACGAACGTTCGGCCGCTTACATGGCGGACGGTTATGCGAGGGTCAGCGGCCGCGTCGGCGTATGCGAGGGGCCGAGCGGCGGCGGCGCCACCTACATCCTCCCCGGCGTGGTCGAGGCCAGCGAATCCTCGATCCCCGTTCTCGCCGTGACGACCGACATCTCGGTCGGGGGGCGCGGCCGCTACACCCTGACCGAACTCGACCAGGAAGGGCTGTTTCGGCCGCTCGCCAAATCGACCCGCGTCGTCGACCGCGCGGAGGACATCCCGAAAACCGTACGCGCCGCCTTCACTCAGATGACCAGCGGCCGGCCCGGCGCCGCCCATATCGGGCTGCCCTACGACGTGCAGCGCGCGCCGGTTCCGGAAGCCGAGATCTGGGCCGACGAGCGGCTCGGCCGCTACCCGTCGCGGCGCTGCGGCCCCGACCCGGCCGCCATCGAGGAGGCGGCGGCGCTGCTGCTCGCGGCGGAAAACCCGCTCTTCATCTGCGGCGGCGGGCCGATCATCGCGGGAGCGGAGGCGGAATTGCAGGCGGTCGCCGAATGGCTTGGCGCGCCGGTCGCCAGCACGGTCAGCGGCCATGGCTGCATCGGCGACCGCCACCCGCTCGCGGTCGGGGTGGTCGGCAGCAATGGCGGCACGATGCCGACCCGCGCGCTGGTCGAGCTTGCCGACCTCGTCGTGTTTGTCGGGTGCCGCGCCGGCTCGGTCACGACCGAACGCTGGCGCTTCCCGGCGCCCGGCCGGGTCAAGGTGATCCACATAGACGCCGACCCGCCGGTCATCGGGGCGACCTACCGGACCGACGTCGCGATCGTCGCGGATGCACGGCTTGCCCTCGCCGAATTGCACCGCGCGTTGCAGGCGCGGCCGCGGCCGGCGGGTTCTCGTGCCCTCGATGCGCGCCGGGTGGCGCAGGCGCGCGAGGAGAAATTTGCCGCCTTTCGCGCATTGGCCATCTCCGACGAGCGCCCGATCAAGCCGGAGCGGGTCGTTGCCGACCTGCAGGCCGTGTTGCCCGAAGACGCGGTTGTGGTCGCCGACCCCGGAACGCCCTGCCCCTATTTCTCGGCCTATTTCGAGGTCGCGCGGCCGGGCCGGCATTTCTGGTCGAACCGGGCACATGGCGCGCTCGGTTATTCGATGAGCGCAGCGGTGGGCGCGACCTTCGGCCGACCGGGGGTCAAGATCGTATCGGTGATGGGCGACGGCAGCTTCGGCTTCACCGCCGGCGAGATGGAAACGATCGTGCGGCTTCGGCTGCCGATCGCGATGGTGGTGCTCTCGAATGCCGCCTTCGGCTGGATCAAGGCCGGCCAGAAGACCGGGTTTCAGCAGCGCTATTTCTCGGTCGATTTCACCCGCACCGACCACGCTGCCGTCGCTGCCGCCTTCGGCGTCAAGAGCTGGCGCGTCGAGGACCCGGCGCAACTGCGCGGCGTGTTGCAGCGCGCGGTCGAGGCCGGCGAGCCGACCCTCGTCGACATCGTCTGCCAACCCTTGCACGAGGCCCGAGCGCCGGTCAGCGAGTGGGTGGCGTGATGACCGCTCAGGGCACCCTGCAACCATCCGGATAACGACCTACATCAACGCCGATGGAGGAAAGACATGGCGCAATTTCAGCCGCAGACCTTGATCGGAACTTGGCGGCGCTTTGGTCCGCTCGGACCGGCTTACGAGGTCATCGACATAGGTGGCTCGACAGCAAACGGCGAAGATTGGATCGTTAAGATCCGCCTGGCGGAGACCGCTGAAATCGTCGATTACACGTTAAACCGCGCTTTGGATGACGAGTGCCTCGCGAGCAATAATCGCTGATGTTCGCAATTGCCTTCGATTTCGTCGTCGCTGATACGCTTGAAAACCACCCTAAGGGAGTAACTCAAGCGTATGCGGATATCCGGACGGTTCTGACCGGGTTTGGTTTTGAGTGGCGGCAAGGCAGTCTGTACACGACCGACCGGGACGATCTGGG
>Ga0213875_10000637_pt1 | contig 27944 bp, 23 predicted proteins | sample BarmaccomBMRX_R8_FD_160105 | JGI IMG/M metagenome (GOLD analysis project Ga0213875, IMG submission 160105) | Root-associated microbial communities from Barbacenia macrantha in rupestrian grasslands, the National Park of Serra do Cipo, Brazil - RX_R8 | ecosystem: Host-associated > Plants > Roots... | reverse complement strand
GTTCCCCGGCGGGGACGGTGCGGCCATGGATGAGGGGTTCGCCGCGGCTTTTTACGCGGACTTCGCCCCGGCCCAGGCCGCCGCGATCCGCCGCGCCATCGACCTGATGAAAGAGCAGGGCCGCGCCGCCGGGCCGACCGGGCCAGCGGAAGCCGGCCGGTCATGACGGATCGCAGCGCGAACCGCTCCCTGCGCAAGGCCGTGTGGTGGTCTGTGGGGCTGAGAGTATCCGGCGCACTGGTGCTGGCGCTGTGTGCCGCAGCGGGAATCCACGTCGGATCCTCGGCCCGCCTGGCCTTGGAACTGGCAACGACCGTCCCAGCCGTGTTCCTGCTGACGAGGCTGGTCACGGCCTACCGCCGCTGCCGGCGCGACGGCCTGGGGCAGCGGGCTGCCCTCTACGCGGTCGCCGTGGACATGGTCTCCCTGCCGGCGCTCAAGCTCATGATCCACGAGTTCGGCCTCTTCACCAGCACGCTGCGCTGGCTGACCGGCCGCTGGCGGCATGGCGTGCGCGACGGAGACATGGCAATCCCGTACGCGTCCGGCAGCGCGGCTCTCCTGCTCGCCTTCGCCTATGTCTCCGCCGTGGAGACCGTGGTGCTCGCCTTCATCATCCCGTGGCCCGTCGTCCGCGAGGTCACGCTCATCCTCGACATATGGGGGGTGTACTTCATCATTGCCCTGTTCGCATCCTTCGTCGTCCGCCCGCATGTCATCCACGCCGACGGCTCGCTGCGCCTGCGCTACGGCGCCCTCCTCGACATCCGCATCCCCGCCGAGGACATCGCCACCGCCCGCGTCGAACGCCGGACCGCGCGCGGCAGGCTGGCGGTCGATGCCAACGGCTGCGCCGACCTGTCCCAGGGCGGCCAGACAACCGTCACCGTGCAGCTCGCGCGGCCGGTGGCATTCACCCGCCCGCTGGGCAAGACGGCCTGCGCCCGCACCTTCCGCTACTACGCGGCCGACCCCGCAGCCGCCGTCGCCGCAATCCGGGCCCGCGTCCCCGCGCTGCAGACCACGCCGTGAAGATAAACAGGCGACCCACGTCTCTCGCAGCCCCGCCACCGCTTCCAAGGTGGTGTGTCATGTGTGGCTTCTGGCCAGTTTCCGCTCGTGCTGCTGCGCGTGGTCGTGCCGGGGGAGCAGGAGTGGGTTGCAAGGATGAGGCCGCAGCCCGGCCAGCTCGCTCAACTTCGGCGACTGCTTCACCTACGCCCTTGCGGGAAACCACCGCCCGTTCTGTTGAAAAGGCTCTATATAAAGAACGGCGGTGGCGCGTCCCCAGCCCTGCGCACTCGCCGATGGCGGGCCAGCCGCTGGAGGAAAGCCAGGTACCCGTCCAGGTACGGGTCGATCGCGGTGACGCGCCCCACGCTGAGCTGGTCCAGCGGGCAGTGCCGTGTTGCGATGGTTCCGGTCATTCCCCCGCAGGCGAAGCCGGCCGCCTGGTAGTGCCGGTCCGACAGCGCGGTCACGGCGGTGGTTCCCCGCCGAGCCCAGGCTTCTCCGTCCAGCATGATGGGGCGCGATGGCGGGAAACCAGGCCCAGCGGCGGGTGAACAGCGCGGTTGAGGGATCGCCTTCGCCGGCGAGAGCGGTCACCTCGTCTGCTTGAAGGTCCGGACCAGGTCGGTGGTCCATTGTTCCGGGATCTCCCAGGGGATGAAGTGGCCGCCGTGGGGGTGGGCGGCGATGTTGACGTGGTTGTACCAGGCGGCGCGGTCGCTTGCCAGGAACGACTCGATGCGCTCTTGCGGGCTGTGGATTCCCGGGGGGTTCTCGTAGCCGACGAACGTGATCCCGGTCGGTGCCTCGATGACCGGCGTCCGGTCGTGGGAGGGTGCCCAGGGGTACCGGTTGTTGTTGGCGTAGGTGCGGACCGAGCTGGCGATGGCGTTGCCGGTCCAGTAGATCGTTGCGTGGGTGAGCAGGTCGTCGCGGGTGAACACGGTGTAGATGTCTCCGCCGTTGTCGGACCACTTCATCCATCGTTCGAGGATCCAGGCCAGCATGCCGGCCGGGGAGTCGGCCAGTCCGTACCCAAGTGTGCTCGGGGCGAGTACGTGCGCGGCGAGGTGCACAGCGAACCGCCGGTCGAGTTCGGCCAGCCGGTGCCGCTGGTCATCGGGCAGCCCGGGCGGGATGGGCCTGCCGCCGGAGTAATCCCAGGCTCGGTCGCCGGTGAACAGGTCGAGTTTCAGGGCTGATCCGATGTGGATGCCGTACAGCTCGCCGGCGTACTTGTGGCCGAGCTGTCCCGTGATGAGTGCACCGACGTCGCAGCCCGCCGCGGCGTATCTGGCATGGCCGAGCGTCTGGGTCATCAGCTCGTGCCAGACGTCCGCGATCTTCCAGAAGTTCATGTCCGGCTGGGTCGGTGTGGAATACCCGAAGCCCGGCAATGACGGGACGATCACCTCGAAGGCGTCCGCCGGGTCGCCGCCGAATGCAGCCGGGTCTGCGAGCCGGTCGATGACTTTCGACCAGTGCCAGAAGGTCCAGGGCCACCCGTGGCTGAGGATCAGCGGGACGGGATCGGGCCCGGCGCCCGGCTTGCGCATGAAGTGAACGCGGGTGCCGGACACGTCAGCCAGGTAGTGCTCGTAGGCATTCATCGCCCGCTCGGCCGCCCGCCAGTCGTACTCCTCGGCCCAGTACCGCGCCAGCTCCTGGAGCAGAGTCCTGGGGACTCCGTACCGCCCGTCCTCGTTCCCCTCATCGTCCGGCCAGACCGTGGCCCGCAGCCGCGACCGCAGATCCTCCAGAACCCGCTCCTCAACGGCGATCGGCGCCGGCGTCAGCGCATTCACGCTCGTGCTCACTTCCCGCTCCCTTCCATCAGGTTTTCGCCTTGCTCGCTGGCGAGCTGGACAATCTGGTCCAGGACGCCCGCGATGCCCAGCAGCCGCGTGCGGTCAGCAGGCGAGAGCCGGCCAATGAGACCGCCCAGCCGCTTCGCACGATCGGCATGGCGCCGGGACACAATCGACTGGCCATCCGCGGTGAGAGACAGCACCGAGGCCCGCCCGTCACGCGGATCGGGCCTGCGCTCGACAAGCCCGTCGCGTTCCAGCCTCGCTACCGCCGACGTGAGCGCCGGCTGTTTGATCTGCTCCGTCCTGACCAGGTCACTCAGCCGGCACGGCCCCACCCTCGACAGGGTGTGCAGCACCGACAGCGCGGAAAAGCTCAGCCGATCCGAGGCTGGGAGCCGGATGAACAGCGAGTTGAAGTCCTCGATGGAGCGGGTCAGCCGCTCGACGGCACGATCCGGAGCCACGCCGAAACTATATCGAACTTCGATCTAACTCTGCGACCGGGGCCTGCTCGACGACCCCGCCGCCCGCTACCGCGACCTCGCCGCGGAGCCATTCCGCCATCTGCCCAGGGTGGGGCCGCGCGCGGCGCTGGGTTACCGGCCGCTGTGGCGCTCATGCCGCTTGGTGCTCGCTTCGATCGGGCAACGGAGTCCGCGGCCTCTGGCTCGATGTGCCGTGTCTAACGTAACTTCGTTGATGTGGCGGGTTTCGTTCTCGCGATGATCAGCGCCGTCGCGGGAGTGGCAGGAGCATATTTCGCGTACCTGGCCGTTGATCAGCGATTCCGTCATCGCCGACGTCGCGCGGCTCTGGTCTCAGCTGGCGGCACTCGTTATGACGTTTTCGTCTCCTACGCCGAGGCGGACGCCCGGTGGGCGCAGGACCTGGCCGCGGGGCTTCGCCGGCATGGCCTGTCGGTCTTCCTAGCGGCCTGGATCTCTCCGGGGCTGGTCGTGCTGCTGGAGAAGGAGAAAGCGCTGCTGGAGTCGGCGCACGGGGTTCTGGTGTTCAGCAGGGCGACGATGGCTCAGCCAGCCGTGGCGGAGGAGTACGTGGTCCTGCTCAGTCAGGCTCACAGCCGCGGAGGCCGGTTCATCCCGGTCGTGATCGATGACGTGGTGTTGCCGCCGTTCGCCGCCATCCGCCAGCCGCTCGACTTCCGGCCCGTGTCTGGGCCGGCGTATGACGGCAAGGTCGCGGAACTCGCGCGGGCTGTCCGCATGAGGGCTGGGGCGTCGCGATGACGGCCAGCGACGTACCGCGGGTCTTTGTTTCCTACGCGGAACAGGACGCCGTGTGGGCCGCCGCGCTTATCGCCAGGCTGCGAGAGGCCGGGCTCACGGTGTTCGACCGCGGCGACATATCGCCAGGTGAAGTAATGCTGCTGCGTATCGAGGATGGCATCCTTGGCGCCTCCACGGGGATCTTGCTGTTCAGTTGTTCTTCTGCCGGTGAGGTGCTGATCAGCGAGGAGCGTGCGGTCCTGCAGGAACGTGCCCGTGCGGGGCTGGCACGGTTTATCCCGGTACTGATCGAGGATGTGGAACTGCCTCCATTCGCCGCGATCCGGCGACCCGTTGACTTCCGCGACGCGCAGGGCCCGATGTACGAGCAGCGAATCACTGAGCTGATAGCGGCTGTCCGCGGTCAGGTCCCCGCGCCGGCGGTTCCGGCGCGTGACCTCGTACGCCTGGAAAGGCCGCGTTCGGTGGTGCTGCGTATCACCAGCGACCAGGTAGACCTGACAGCGGAAGGCTCCGGGCCGGTAACCGGGAGACCCGCCGGCGCGACGTCGCGGCTGGAGGACCTGCTGTGGCGGGTGAGTCAGCGCCGCGGTAGCGGGCAGGCATACAAGGCCAGCGGTGACCCTGGTCGCGGTCCCGATGCCTGGCTGCGGGAATGCGGACTGGAACTGGGCACGGTTTACCTGACCGGAGCGGTCGGCGACGCGCTGCGCGCGGAACTGGCCACCGCGGAACACGCGAACACGATCCTGCGCGTCGGGTTGGAAACCGGCGCGGACCTAGCCGGGCTGCCGTGGGAGACCCTTGCGCTTCCTGGCGCTGGGGAACCGCTGGCGCTGCACCCGCGCGTGCAGCTGTACCGCTGCGTCCGCGGTGACGGCCCGGTACCGGCGATGGCGATTCCCGGGCCGCTGCGGATCCTGGTCGCCATGGCGAGCCCGGAGGGCCCCGGAGGCGGGGAGACGCTGGATCTCGAGGCCGAGCTGGCCCGGATCCTGGATGCGGCCGATCCGGCCAGGGCCGGAGATGCCTACGTGCGGATCCTCAACGACGGCACCCTCGCCGCGATCAGGGACTCCCTGGTCGCTGAGCGTTATCACGTCCTGCACGTCTCCTGTCACGCCTCCCCCGGTGTCCTGCTGCTCGAGGACGAGCAGGGCCGCCCGGATCCGGTGCCTACCGAGCGGTTTGTCGCCGAGGGGCTGCCCGCGGGCCGCGGCGTGCCGCTTGTCGTGCTCTCGGGCTGCTCGACCGCGGTGACCGGTGCGGAGGAACCCGGACTGGCAGTGAGCGGGCTGGCGCAGGGACTCGTCTGCGCGGGGATACCCGCGGTTCTGGCGATGTCGGCTCCGGTGACCGACGCGTACGCGACCGGTTTCGCCGCCGCGCTGTACAGGGAACTGGCGATGCGGCGCGAACCGGAGGCCCTGGCCGCATTCTGCGATGCCCGGCGGCGTCTGCAGCACGGTAATCAGCTGCCCGCCGGGGCGCTGGCGGAGTGGCCTACCCCCGTGCTGTTCCTCCGCAGCCCCTCGCTGCCGCTGTATGATCCGTCAGCCGGGCTGGAGCGGGTGTCACCGCCGCAGGAACCGCTTGTCGCCGACGGTGTCCCGTTGCGCCGGGTCGGCGAGTTCGTCGGGCGCCGCGCGGAGCTGCGTGCCCTTTCCCGGGCGCTGAACGGTGATGACGCGGGAGTACTGCTGCACGGCATCGGCGGAATCGGCAAGAGCACGCTAGCCGGAGAATTGCTCCGCCGCCACGGACACGGCGGTCTCATCGTGTCGCAGATCAGCCAGACGAGCCCCGACCAGATCCTCGACGCGCTGGGGCTGACTCTCCTGGGCGTCGCCGGGGATAAGAACACGCGCAACCTCGCCTCCAGTCTGCGTCAGCCATCAGCACCATGGTCCGACCGGCTCGCGCTCCTGCGGCCGCTGCTGGCGCGGGAGCCGGTCCTGTTGCTCCTCGATAACTTCGAAGACAACCTGACCCCCGGCGGCGAGATCAGCAGTGTCACAGACGCCGAGCTGGCGGCCTTCCTCAGCGACTGGATCCGCACCCAGGGCAAGCAGCGGGTACTCATCACCAGCAGGCATGTCTTCGCCCTTCCCCGCCAGGCCGAGCGGCGGCTGCATACCCATCACCTAGGACCGTTGTCCTGGCCGCAGACCCGGAAACTGATGTGGCGCATGGAAGCGCTGAACCGGCTCCCGGCAGAAGATCAGTACCGCGCGTACTGCGGTGTCGGCGGCCATCCCCGCACACTGGAATACCTCGACGCCCTCCTGCGCGGCGGCACGGCACGGTTTCACGATGTCACTGAACGCCTCCAGGACCTCGCTGCACGGCGCGGGATCACCGATCCGCAGCACTGGCATGACTCGGTCCGCGCAAACCTGGACAAGGCGCTCGCCGAATCGATCACTCTCGCTGTCGACGACGCCCTGCTGGGAGACCTGACCGGCACGCTCAGCGCGCTGGCCCGCGAGGTGCTGACCGGCGCCAGTGTGTACCGCCTGCCGGTGAGCCGTCTGGGGATCGCATGGTCGGCGGCACGGCATGCGGGGCCGGTTCCGCCGGTCCAGGCCGCACCGGAGCCCGACGGGTTCGACGCGGCGCTGCGGACGCTGGAACTGCTGGGACTGCTCAGCCCCGCCAGCGACCCTGGCGAAGAACCCCGGTGGATCGTGCACCGGTGGACGGCGAGCACGCTCTCCCGGCTGGCGTCAAAGCGCCGGATGAAACGCGCGCACGAAGCGGCGGCACGGTACTGGATGTGGCAGCCGGAACTGGCGATGTCGGGGCAGAGATCCGATACTCCGGATCAGGTCATAGCGGATCTGCTGGAGGCCCGCTATCACTTCCATGCCGCGGGCAACCTGAAGTGGGCAAAAGGAATCACCGACATGGTGGGCCAGGTCCTGCACACCTGGGGCGCCTGGGCCTGGGAGCAGCGACTACGGAAGGAGACCCTCTCCTGGCTTCCCGAAGGAAGCGAGGACGCCGGCCGCGAACTGCACATGCTCGGCAACATCGCCATGGCACGCGGTGACCACGAGCGGGCACGGACGTACTACGGGCAAGCCCTGGCAGCATGGAAGAACGCCGGCCAACGCGTCGGCACGGCGATCATCGAGCACCAGCTCGCCATGCTCGCCGACCAGCACGGCGACTATGACCTCGCCCAGGACTACTGCCAGCGGGCCCTCAGCACCTTCAATGAATTTGGCGAGTCCGCGCGCGCCGCCGCCACCTTGCAGCTCCTCGGCATCATCGCCTGCGACCGGCAGGACTACGACCAGGCCGAGAGATATCTCCGGCAAGCCCTGGAGATACCTCCTGACCCGGCCGATGTCACTGGGCAGGCTAAAGCACTGGGGCAGCTCGGTGTCGTCATTGCGGAACAGCGCGCAGACTACGATGAAGCGACGTTGTACTACAGGCGGGCCCTCGACATCTTCACGCGGGTAGGCGACCGGGCAGGCATCGCAGGCGTGTTGCACCAGCTCGCCATGACCGCCCACCGGCAGGGAAACCATCAGCAAGCCCTCGACGGCTACCGCAAGGCCCTCGCCATGTTCGAGGAACTCGGAACCCCTTCCAGTACGGCAGGGACCCTAGGAGCGATCGGTAAGCTGCTCACCGAAACGGGCCGTGTCCGGGAGGCTGTCGACTACACCGTCCGAAGCTGCGCGATCTTCCTCAAGCTGGATCACCCAGACGCGGTCCTTACCCTGGGCTCGCTCACACATCAGCGCGCCGTCCTAGGACATGCCGCATTCCGGGAAGAACTCAGCCATTGCATCGGCGCCGAATCAGCCGAAGCTCTTCTGCGGCAGCTTGACGGCTGGGAAGCCCGTACTCACGGGCAAGACACCGCTACCACCTGAACATCGTTTGCGGGTGCTTCCCGCGCACGGCGGCGGCCAGTTACGCGTGGACTTGCTGGCGGCTGCTTATGACAGGATCGGCTCATGGAGTTGTGTGTGCCGGTGGACGGCGGGCATCTGTGGGCCGGCGATACGGGTGGCGATGGCCCGGTTCTGGTTCTGTTGCATCCGGGCTGGGGTGACTCCTCTATCTGGCTGCCTGTCCTGGACAGGCTGCCCGCGCATTACCGCGTCATCCGGTACGACACTCGCGGGTTCGGCCGATCGCCCGCTCCAGAGGCGCCGTTTACCCAGCTCGGCGATCTGGCCGTGGTGCTGGATCACCGGGGCGCGGACCGGGTGCTGCTGGTCGGGCACAGCGCTGGCGGCGGCACGGCGATCGGGCTGGCGCTCGCCGACCCGGCCCGGGTCCGCGGGCTGCTGCTGCTCGCTCCCGGGGTTCAGGATTATCCGTGGCCGCCAGATGATCCCTACGGCCAGCAGTTCGGCGCTCTGTTCGCGGCCGGGGACCGCGAGGCGATTGCTGCCCTGGGACTGCGGACCTGGGCAGCCGCCGGTGCCGACCAGGCCGCGCAGGCTCAGATCCGCGCGGCAGCGGATGCGTACTTCCGGCTCGGCGATTACGAGCGGCCGGACCCGCCCGTCTACGGCAGGCTCGGCCAGATCCGGATCCCGGCGGCAGTGGTGGTTGGTGATCAGGAGTACCCGATGGTGGCGCGCTGCGCAGCGGACATCGCTGCCAGGATCCCCGGCTGCCAGCAGATCGCCGCGCCGGGTGCCGACCATCTGCTGCCGCTGCGGGTGCCGGCCATGATCGCTGAACTCGTCAGCAAGCTTGACGGCCAGGGCCGGGACGCCTAGCGCGCCCCATCCGGCTACGTGGACACGGACGGACGTCACCGCACTGACCGGAGCAACCGTCTCAACCTCGGTTTCGGTTGGCGCGCTCTACCTCGGCGGCAGCAACCCGAGCACCCAGGTGTTCGCGCTCAGCCCGGCCGGCCACCTGCTGTCCTTCACCACCACGGGTGACGGCGGCAACTGGCAGGTTTTCGACCTGAGCGGATTCAGCGGCAGCACCGCCGTGCTCACGACGGCTCCGCATCCCATCCAGTTCGGCAGCACCGTGGACGTGTACGCCACCGACAACCAAAAGCACCTGCAGGACTTCTACAAGCCGCTGACCGCCAACTGGCAGGACTTGGACCTCACCAGCCAGACCCGCGCTCACGCTATCTTCGGGGTTCCTTTCGCCTACGGCGGCAACTCTATCCAGACTGTCAGCAACAGCGGGACCGGTGATCTGGAGATCACCGTTCAGGGGGTCTTCCCGAACGGGCTGATCAACCCGAGCGTCAAGACAAGCACCTTCGACATAACCCAGCTTTCCGGGCATCAGTGGTTCCCCGGCGGAGTGTCCAGCCCGGTGGTGGCGGGAGGCAGCACCGTCAATATCTTCGTCGAAGCCGGTAATAACTTCGTCCCCGCTTTGCATCTCATCGACTTCACCAAGACGCCGGCCGGGCAGTGGACAGCGAACGACATCGCGCCGCTGAGCCGCAGCGGCGTTCCGCTGACTCCCTCCGCCATCTGGGATCCGTCCGTGGGGCTGCACGCGGTCATAAACGACGACTTCGGCGAGCTGACGGACTATTCAACCGGGTCAACCAGCCCGCCTCTGAGCGCCGCCGCCTTGCCGAGCGCCGGAACGGCCCTGGGGGATCCGAGCCTGGTCCGCGTCGCCAGCGGCCCGTCCGGGCCCACGCTCCTCACCTTCAGCAACCACTCATAGCCCCTGCCGTTCTGAGGATCCCGGGTCCCGGCGACGTTGGAGGGCGTCGCCGGGTCCCGGCGCGCCGGCGGATCCGCCACCCAGCGGTTGCCCGGGCCATAGCTATCTCACCCGTGGCGCCAGTCCTCCAGGACCCGCTTGGCCAGCTCGAGCTTCGTGTACGCAGGACGCCCGATGTCCTCGTACTTGGCCTTGACCCGTTCGAGGTAGGTCTTGGCAGTCCCCGGCTTCACGCCTGTGTGGCGGGCTGCCGCATCGAGTGTCATTCCAGACGCATAGGCCATGAGGATCTCGCGCTCACGGGCTGACAGGTGCGGTCGCGTCGTTCTGGTATCACGCAAAAGCGCGGAGGCGAGCTCCTGGGAATAGACGGTCTCGCCCGCGGCGATCTGCCTGACCGCCGCGGCGAGCACAGCAAGGTCCTTGTCTTTGGTGATGCACCCGCGTGCGCCCGCGGCGAAGGCGGCGGCGACAAGATCCGGCTCAGCCCACGCGCTGACTATCAGAACCTGGTGGCCCGCCCCTGCCAGGCGCCGCACGTTGACCTCGGGATCGGAGTGGTCGTGCAGCATCAAATCGAGCAGAACGACGGGCGGGCGGCTGGTCATGCTGCCGAGAAAATCGTCCACCGTCGGGAAGGCACCCGTCAGCCGCAGTTCGCCCGAGACGGACGTCCACGCATGAATGCCCTCGATGAGCATGAGGTCGTCATCGACCACGGCTATGTCGATCGCTTGCGCCATGTCAGGTCCACACATGTTCCCGTGTCAGGGGCCGAGGACACACGGACCGCGCCACCGCAGGCGGCCATCCGCTCGGTCAGCGACCGGCGAAGACCGAAACCGGGCGGGCGGCTCGCGGAATCGAAGCCGCGGCCGCGGTCCACCACGCGAACGGTCACGCCGGCCCCGTCGACGATCAGCGTCAGCCAGCACTCCTCGGTCCCAGCGTGCGAAGCGACGTTGTTGAGGGCCTCACGGGTGGCGTCGGCCAGCGCGGCCACTGCTTCCGGGGGCAGGTCGGAGGGAGCGCGGTCGCCCTGCCAGTGAACCGTCAAACCAAGCAGCTCGGCCATGCCCACGACCTCGCGGAGGCGCGCAGCCAGCAGCGTCTCGCCGTCGGCGGAGTCACTGAGAAGCAGGCGGCGGATGTAGGCCACATCCCGGGCGGCGCGGCTCCTGACTTGCTCGGTTCGGTAATCAACCCGGCCGCTGGCGATAGCGCTGAGGGTCGCAAGCGCCGTATCGTGCAGGTCCCTCATGAGGTCGGACGGCGAGAACACGGCCCGGTCCGCCCGGCGTACATATCTCCGCAGAGAATGAGCGCCTGAACCGAGAATCACGGCGAACACCAGCAGCAGGCTCAGGTCACCGGCCAGTGAGACGGGCGAGACGTGATCGCCCTTGCGCACCAGTGTCTCGGCGGTGAAAGCGGCGGCGAGCGCGGCCACCGCGAAGGCGGCTGGCATCAGGTTCAGCGTGGCTCCTGCCATAGCCGACGCGGACAACGCGGCCCGGTACGCCCAGTCGTCCTGGCCGGATTTGGCGGCTAGCGCGAGCAACGTGACCGCAAGACCGATATCCACCGCGGCCATCCATCCGGACACGCGGCCCTGGCGCCCCGCGATCGCGAAGAGGCTCACGTTCCACGCCGCCAGCGCGGCCAGGACAACCGGGTCCGGATACGGCACCGAGCTTGTGGCCAGCGTCATCGCGCATATAACCCGCTGGAGCACGAGCAGCAGGAGCAATGACCGCTCCACCCCCGGGCGCTGGCCAAATGAGGTTATCGAGTGGCCCCATGCACTTCGCCGGCCGAACGCTCGCGCCGTGATGCCTTGCATACAAGGTCCCATCAGTGCCGCTCCTCACTGAAGAGAAACGGCCGCCCGCGCCGGGTGGTTCAGGTGCCCGGAAAGCGCGCTGCCAAGCTGCTGGTCAGCCACGTTAGGTCGATCTCATAGGTCGTGCCGTCCAGGCCAAGGAAACTGTCCCCTCCGCCTCCCCGCCATCGAAATCGTCAGTAAGCAGAATCTGTACCTTCTGCACCATCCATGATCCTTCCTCCCGGCCGACACAGCTCAGAGGTCTCTGGTGGCTCACATCGGCGCCGGGCCTTCCGGCCGAAAAGCGCGGCCGGCAATCCGCAGAACCATCTCACCTGGCGTCATGTTGGGCGGCGCGCCCGCAAGAATAGCCCTCAATCGCGGCTGGTCCTAACGCATGGATCGCATCGAGCTGGCCGCCGTAATACCACCGTCCGTTTAGTAAATCATTTTAAATTTACCGAACGGACAGTGGTGGCCCCCGAGCTCAGCCGTCATGCCCCATCGGCGGTGGATCGCGGTGGCGCGCAAGCCGGTTCCCAGGCGGATGAACCATTGTGTTTGACGGTAGCCGTCGCTAGGGTCCGGAAACAGGCCCGCTCACAAGCGGGGATCCCACGGCGATTTCGCTCAGGAGAGGGGAACTCATGAGAAATGCCCGATGGTGGGCCCTGACCGGGTCCGTTGGGCTGACGATATCCTTCACGGCGGCGGTCGGCGGGTCCGCCGCCGGTGCCACAGCGACGACCGGCGCCGGCTGGGCAGCCGGAGCGGCCGGCCGGGCCAGTGCGCCGGGGCCCAGCTTCTCCAAGTTGAGCCCGAGCCAGGTCAAAGCCCGCTCGTCCGGCAGGCGAGAGCGCGTGGTGGTCGTGTTCGACGACCAGCTCACCAGCCTGCCGGCGAACCGGGCCCACCGGCACGCCCGGGAAGCAACGGCCGCGTCCATGCAGGCTCCGCTCGTGGCCCAGCTGAAGCAGGTCGGGGCCACGCATATCACGACCCTTTCACTCCTCAACGCTGTCGCGGCGACAATGCCGGCGGCCGAGGCAGGGGCACTCAGCCACACCCGGGGCGTCAAGGCGGTCGTCCCCGACGGAACCATCATCATCGGGGGCGGCGCGACGAACGCGAGGACGGTGGCCGCCTCCCGGGTGCGGAAGCCGGCCATTCCGGCAACGGCGGCCGACGGGCAGCGATTGTGCAATGCGTCTCCCGGCAAACCGCTGCTGGAGCCCGAAGCCCTCACCAGCATCCACGACGCATCCAGCGACCCGGACCACCCAGCCGAAGCGTCCGCGATCGCGACGGGCCGAGGCGTCATCGTCGGGAACGTCGACGCCGACTCGCTGGCGGGGAACCCCAACATGATCCGGCCCAACGGGCAGCACGTGATCATCGATGCCCCGAACCCGAACGAGAACGTCTTCAGCGACGAGTTCAACGGAGACGTCGCCACCATCGCCGCCCAGGGCACGGTCACCTACACCTACGCGTCTCAGCTGCCCTTCTCGAACATCCCCGCGCACTGCAGCTTCCGAGTCATGGGCGACGCCACCGGCGCCTCTCTTATCACCACCGGCTTCTTCACCGACACCAACTCGCTGGGTCAGATCGTGGCTCCGGAGTCGCAGGTCATCGCCGGACTGCAGCAGGCGGTGAACGAGGGCGTAAACGTCGTGTCGGAGTCCTACGGCTTCGGCGCTCTGCCGGGTGCCAACGACGACCTGCTCGTCCCGACGAACGACGCCATGGTGCAGGCGGGTGTTGTCGTAGTCGAGAGCGCGGGCGACAGCGGCTCGTCCGGCACGGTCGAGGCTCCCGCCGATGACCCCAACGTCATCGACGCCGCTGGGACGAACGACCTCAGGCTCCTCGCCCAGGCCGATGGCTACATGAGGGGCTGGGAAGACGACAACATGACGACCCTGTCGTCGGGCGGCACCGCTCCCAATGGCGCTGTGGTGGACCTGGCCGCCCCCGGCTACCTGGCGCTCGCTCCCGTCGGCGTCGGCAACGTACCGCCACTTCCGACTGAGGCCTTTGGCGGCACCAGCGAGTCGGCCCCCTTCATCGCCGGCGCCGCCGCCGACGTGATCCAGGCCTACCGTGACACCCACGGCGGTGTCACCCCGGCGCCGGCCCAGGTGAAGGAGATCCTCACCGGCACGGCAACCGACATCGGGGCTGAATCAGACCAGCAGGGCGCCGGCCTGCTGAACGTGTACGCGGCCGTTGAGGCGGCCCGCCAGATGCCGGGCGCGCCGCAGACGCATTCCCACGATCGCGAATTGGTGGACAACCCCACCCAGCTCGACGTGCAGGGCCCGGGCGGCTCAACGATCGGCAAGTCGGTGACGCTGTACAACGCCTCCTCCCGCACCGAGAGGGTCACCGGCACCTACCGGGTGCTTGGACGCGAGACGAGCCTCGGCTCGCCCGTCACCGAGAACGTCAGCGCCCCGTCGCCGAGCGCCCCGGTTCCCGCCCAGGGGGCGACCGCGGCGGCACCGATCACCTTCAGGGTGCCGAGGGGCGTCAGCGTGCTCGATGCCGACATGCGCTGGCCGGACCCGGCCAACAGCGATGGCAACATCCTGACGTTCCTCCTGACCGACCCGGCCGGGAGGCTGGCCCAGATGTCGTACGACTACGGCGCCGCCAACGGGCCCAACGCCAGCCCTGACATCCAGCACAGCACGGTCGAGCATCCGATGCCCGGAACCTGGACGGCCCAGATCCTGTGGGCCAATGGCCGCGGCCACGTGCAGAGTGCGCCGGACACCCCAGGGCCCTACACCGGAACCGTGACCTTCCAGGCCAGCGGCCAGAACTTCACGAGGAGCCCGGCGTCGGCGCCCGTCACCATCCCGCCCCGCAGCTCGGTGAGCGTGCCCCTCAGCATCGCCCTCCCCCGGGCTCCCGGCGATGCCCCCGAGTCGGTGCAGTTCACGGGGCGGGACGGGCTCGAGAGCTCGGTGCCGATCGCCCGGCGCACCCTCATCCCGTCGGCCGGTGGCTCGTTCGGCGCCACACTGACCAGCTCGGTATCGCGCGGTCCCGGGCAGATCAAGACGTTCTACGTGAACGTGCCCCAGGGTGAGAAGGACCTCGACGTGTCGTTCCACGCGCCGGACCACACCGCCGACGACCCGGTGCACTACTACCTGTTCTCGCCGGCCGACCTCGAGCCTGCTGTCACCGAGTCGGGGAACATCGATGTCACAGCCGTCGACACCACGCCGACGCGGGACAACCCGACCGGAAACGCCTCGCTCATCGCTCCCCATCCCCAGCCAGGTCTGTGGGAGATCGACGTGATGCAGGGCGCGACGACCGACGGGACGGAGTTCTCCCAGACCGTCACCGGGTTCGTCGCCTACAACCGGCTCGCACCCGTCACCGAAACCGGTCTCCCGGCATCGACGTCCACGACCATCGGCTCCGGCTCCAGAGTCCCGGTCACGGTCACGGTCAAGAACACGACGAACCACGTCGGGTTCTTCGAACTGCGACCGTCGGGCAAGGACATCGGTGGCGGCAATACCGTCACGCCGGAACGGCTGGCGCCCGGAGCCACCGGGACACTGACGGCGACGCTGTCGCCCACGGCAGCTGCGGGCTCCGCGGTGAACGGCACCCTCAGCGTCATCGACTCAACGGACTGGGGAGGCACCGAGCCCGCCGTCGGGTTCCCGGCGTCGTTCTCCGACTTCCACGACTTTGCCTACGCCTACACGGTCGGGAGGTAGCTCGAGCGGCCGGCACTGGCAGCAACGGCACGGCCCGGGCCTCGTCGCAGGCCCGGGCCGACGTTATGGCGGGATCAGGCGATGAGCAGGCGCAGGCCGAATTCTGCCGCGTCGATGCCGGAGAGGTTGCGGTTGCGTTCGGCCCACCGGCCGGATGCGAGGTCCGCGCGGAGGCTGCGCACTGCCCGCTGCTCGGCGTCCGGCCCAACTCTGGCCCAGATCGACATTCCGCGGCGGACATGCTCGTCCAGGTATGCTTCGGGCCGGCGCCAGTAGGCGTGGTAGAAGCCGTCAGCGCAGTCCCACGGAATGAGCACCGGCTCGGTCCGGGCTCCGATCGCGGAGGCCAGCTCGGTCAGCGAAGGCCGGCCGGCCCAGAGGCCGGCGGACTCGGGCAGGTAGTCACGGTTCAGCCAGAAGAGACCGGGGTCACTGGCGTCGTAGGTGAGCGCCACCACGCGGCGGGCGACGCGCCGCATCTCGCGCAGCCCCGCGATCGGGTCCTGCCAGTGCTCGATGGTGGCAACAGCCATCGCGGCGCCGAAGGACTGGTCCTCGAACGGGAGGTTCTCCGCGGTGGCAGCCACGCACGGCGCGGCGCCTGCGGGGCGCTGCGCCCGCATGACCGCCGACGGTTCCACCGCGGTGACGTCACGGTCGGGAGGCTCGTAGGAGCCGGTGCCCGCCCCGACGTTCAGCACGGTCTGCGCATCGCCGAGGGCGGCCCAGACCTGGGCGGCGATCCGCGGCTCGGTGCGCCGCGTCACGGTGTAGGCAGCCCCGATGGTGTCATACAACTGCGCGCTGGACATGTGCCCGCCTCCCATCTCCGGCGGCGGATCATGTGACGATCCGTCGGCGCGATGTATCGAGATCGAATGAGCCGCTTACCTGGACGCCGACTTCGACGTTGGGGATATCGTCCTTGTAGAGCATGATGTTGTGTCCTTCATATCCAGGGATGTGGCGACGCCTGCCTGAGCTCGGCTGTCAGCGCAGGAGGCCGAAGTAGCGCGACAGGCTGTGCTCGACCTGGGCCATGTCATCGCCGGAGAGGCAATCCACGAGCTCGCCGGTGACATAACGGGTGTCGACGGTGCGGATCTGATCGATCAAGATCCTGGTCTCCCGTCCCGCTACGATGACGTCCGGCCTGAACACGGCCGGCTGGGCGCTGGTCGAGGTCGGGATGATAGTCACCGTGGACCAGGCATTCAGCTCGATGCTGATGACGAGCCCGAGACGCCTGCCCCGCTGCTCATGGCCGCGCTTGGTATCGCCCAGGTCCACGGGATAGACCGCGCCGCGAATCATGCCTGATCATCTGGACGCGCCGGGACCGTCAGGCCGGCGCCCGCGATCCGGATGTTCCCATCGGAGTCGTACTCCCACGCATCCGGCTCAGCGGACAGCTCCTCGCTCCGCAGCCGGTGCATGTCAGCACGAGCGCGCTCCTCCCATGCCTCACGGTCCAGCAGCCGCAGCGCCCGGCGGATGACATCACTGGTCTTCTCATCCTCGCGGCGGTTGGCCTCGATGACACGGAGATCTTCTTCGGTAGGGCGGAACCCGACGCTCATGAACCCAATGGTACAACAATTGTTGGACACACGCTCTTGTCAGCCCGTCGACCTCGGACCCGGCAATTCGACTGTCCCCGGCAGCCCGACAATGAGGCACTAAAACCCTGTAAGTTCCGAATGTCCAAGTTCAGAGAACACTAGCGCGGCGGAGCTCACGATTTTCCTCTCCAGCTCCGCGATCCGCTGGCGATGAGCGCAGCGAGTTGCAGGCTCCGACCGCGTGCAACAGCGCGTCGGCTCCTCCCGCCTCTGCCTGGGCGCGAGCCGGACGGCGCGGTCCGGGCGCTGGCCGAGGTGGCGGCACGGTGGTTTTTGGGCGCGGCATGAGCGGGAACCGCCGGCGGCCAGGCCGCCCAGCGCATACCTCGCCCGCGCCGCAGCGGGCGCGGGCACGCCCGTTACCAGGAGATGGCGAACGTCGTAACGGGGCGCGCTACCAGGGCTGCATCCGGCGCGGTGTCTGGTTCGGCCGACACGCGGCTGGCGGTGATGACGGGCTGGCCGGGGCGCTGACGGTCCCATTCAGCGAGGAGCCCGTGCGCGGTCTCGGCCAGCTTGGCGCTGCCGGGTCCGCGGACATCGATGCCGAGTTCGTTGGTGTCCTCGTCGATTTCGCGGGCGATTATCCAGACGAGGGTACCGCCCTGGTAGAGGGCGGCACCGGCCCAGCGCATGGCTGGATCGGCCAGCCCGCTTCTGCGGGCGTCCGCGGTGACGGACAGCCGACTGAAGGAGGCGCCCGCGCCGCGACCGCGGCAGAGCATGCTGTACAACCACAGGCCCAGATGCCCGGCGGGTTCGTCGCGGCGGACGCGGATCCCGGTCCAGCGCTGGTCAGGCGGGCTGCCGAGGACGCGGGACAGGGCCGCGGCGTCGGGCAGGTCAGCGGCGTCGACCCTGAGCACCGCGCCGGCGTCCAGGCGGATCTGCTGCTCCGCCTGCTCGCTGCTGCCGCGCATGGCCACGAAGCCGCACACCTGCGCCGAGTCTGAGACCATCGTACTGGTGCCCGTGCGGCGCAGCCCGAGAGATCGGGTCAGGCCGCTGCCGTGCAGGCGGACGGGGACGACGATGCGGCCAGCAGGGGTGAGTTGGTCCCACCAGGCGGCTGTGATGTCGGTCGCCTCGGCGGTGACGATGATCCTGTCGTACGGTGCGGCGTCCTGGTGCCCGAGGGCGCCGTCACCGGTGATCACCCGTACATCCGGGTACCCGGCGCGGCGCAGGTTCTCAGCGGCCTGGGTGGCCAGGTCACCGACGTATTCGATGGTGACGACCTTGCCGCCCGGGCTGGTGAGGAAGGCGAGGAGCGCGGCGTTGAAACCGGTCGCGGCACCGATCTCCAAGACCGCGTTCCCGGGTTCTGCCTGGAGCTGTTCGAGCATGCCCGCGACGAGATTCGGGCTGGACGCCGAGCTTGTTGGCGTGCCGTCGGCAGCGCGCTGGGTGACCACGGGCTTGCGGCCGTAGGCAGTCTCCAGGTCCATGCCGGGCAGGAACTGGTGGCGGGACACGGTGCGGAATGCCTGCTCCACGCCGGGACTCTGGAACGTTCCCCTGCCGCGGATCCAGTCGGCGAGCTCGTTCCTCAGGGCTGCGGCCCGGTTCTCGTCGGTGCTGTCGGTGGTCATGGGTGTCACGGCACTGACTGTAGCCTTCCTGGCCGTCCTGGCCGTCCTGGCCGCCGCCGGACGCCGCCAGCCCCCGCCCGGCGGCATGATCCCGCTGACCGCCAGCGAGATCCACCACCTGCTCACCGTCCTCGCCAGCCAGCCGCCCCGCGGCATCCGGCACCGCCCGCACTGGTCAGCCTGGCGGGGCGCTGGTGACCTGGCCGAGATCGTGGCCGCCGGCGACGGGGGCCGGGGGATCCTCGAGCTACTGCCATGGGGCAACCGCTGGGACCCCGAGCTCGGGTCGGTTCCCGTCGCTCCCCCGGAGCCCTGGCCGGCCGGCCGGGCTGCTCAAGGGCTCAGGCCCACGCACCGGGCACTACGCCTGGGGAAGCCGGAGAAGATCGGGCTGAACCGCTGGAGCACGTCACCGCCGGCGGCGCGGTTACCTTGTCCTGGTGCAACAGCCTGGCCAGCGCAACCGCAATCCAGGCGCCCGCGGGCGACCTGCCAGGTGTCCCCTCCAACCGGGTAGCACAAGCGTCAAGAACTCCCATCGCCCCAGCCCAGACGGCATACGTTCGCACCGGTGCGCCTGACACTGAACTGCGCGGTGGATCGAGTCTCAGCCTGCCGCAGTCCGCAGTCGCATACCCGATAACGAGGTCACGCTGCCGTACCAGCCGAGGAGCGATCGCGCTGGTAGACGGCACACTGTGGCCATGCTGGTCCTGGGACGACCCGCTTCATTTTGACCGCATACCCCATTGGCCCGTTGATTGAATCGGTGAGCTCCCAGCCAGTTCCACCCGCGAGCTGCCGCAGCTCATCCATCGATGGGCACAGGTAGTAGAACCAATCGGTGCAGATCGAGCGGTGCCGGACCCTTATGCGGAGCTGTCCGGGCATTCTGCCTTGCTCGATATTGCGATTCTTGTAGGCAATATGCTCGGGCTCATCTTCAGGCGGTGGATAAGCGCTCGAACCAATCAGGCAGCCCCCGGCGGGAACGAGACGTGCGAGCTTGCGCAGGATATCTCCGGCTTTCGCGCGGCTTTCGAGAAGGCCGAGGTTATGCCCCAGCATGAGCACCGTGTCGAATGCGCCGAGATCGGGCAGCGAATCCACGGACGCCTGGACCACGGTCATACCGCGAGAGCGGGCCACGTGAACGGCGCCGGGTGATAGATCGATGCCTACGACCTCGTGACCTCGGGACATGAGCACAAGGCCGTGCCGGCCCGAGCCACAGCCCACGTCAAGCACCCGGCCTTCGGCCTGATCGCAGGCCCACCTGTCCACCGGACCCATCAGGTGCGGGGGCTGGAAGTAGTGGGCAATATCGACAATGAACAGGAATCCGTCATCACGTTCTGAAATTTCAAAGACGGTCCCGCGCCGGACCCCCCTGTCCCAGCAGTCCCGCAGCGCCCGGCCAAAGGCGTCACCTACCTCTAGGCTGTTGTACACCGATCAGCCCTTCCGCCTCGCAAGTTGTGCATTGTACTAGTATGGGCGTCATAACCGACGTTGGCGCAGAGGGTCCGGAACATGATCCAGGTCTCGTTCACCCCGGGTACGAAAGTCATCACGATTGATCCCGATCGCGTCGTGTTTGAGCGCCAGGGACGGCGCATGGCGCTGCGCGGAACCAATGGCCTGGCGTCCGTTTTCCGCACTCTCGCACATGGCCCGGCCGATCTGCGCGACATCCCCGCCGCCGGACCGACCGCCGCCGACCCGGTCAGCCGGGCGCTGAACATGCTGGCCGCCCGTCAGCTTGTCCGCTTCCGCTGCTTCGCCGAGGGCCGCGAACTGCTCGGTGCCGAAGCGCTAGGTCCGCTGTGCGCGTTCGACTTCACGCACACCGCGAACCTCGCCGCGATCCTGGCCGGGCACCAAGACGACCACGGCCAGCGCACGCTCCAGCTCTCCCGGTTCGCGTACGCCCGCCGCGGCGAGCAAGGGCTCGTGATCGACTGCCCACACCGGTCTGCCCGCTTGACCGCCCGCTCGGCCGAGATCGGCGGTTACCTCGTGGCCCTCGCCGCTCCGATAACGCGTGCCGAACTGGTCCGCCGCCTTCCCGCCATTGCGCCCGAACTGGCTGGTGAGTGCATCGCGCTGCTCCTCGCGGCCGGTGCCGTCGCGGAGGCAGACGACGACGGGCTGCTACCGGAAGACCGCCATCCCGCGCTGGCCCAGCGGGAGTTCCACGATGTCCTCATGCATTCTCGCAGCCGCTATGGAATGGGCGGCGGGCCAACCGGAGCGACGTTCTCGTTCGCCGGGATCGTTCCCCCGCAGCCGGCGCTGAAGCCGGCCCCTCATGACCGACTCCTGCCGCTGCCTCGACCCGACCTCGTCAGGCTCGCGTCCTGCGATCCCCCGCTAGTCACGACGATGGAGACCAGGCAGTCCCTGCGCCGCCATGGCAGCCGGCCGCTGAGCTTCGGCGAGCTCGGCGAGTTCCTCTACCGGGTCGGCAGGGTGCGCGACATCAAGCCCGCTACCTCGGCGGACCCGCACAGCTACGAGACGACGCACCGCACCTACCCGAGCGGGGGGGCCGTCTACGACCTGGAGATCTACCTGGTGGCCCGCCAGTGCGCCGGGGTGACCCCCGGCATGTACCACTACGAGCCTTCCGACCATGCCCTCTCCCTCATTCAGCAAGACGAGCGAATTCTCAAGGGACTGCTCCGCTACGCCTACATGTCGAGCGGCTTTGCTGGCGTACCGCAGGCCCTGTTCGTCATCTCATCGCGTTTCACGCGGCTAAGCTGGAAGTACCGTGGCATCGCCTACGCGACGACGCTGCGCAACGTCGGCGTTCTGTACGAGGCGATGTACCTCGCGGCGACAGCGATGGGGCTCGCGCCGTGCGCGCTGGGCGGCGGCAACTCGCAGCTATTCGCGGAAGCGACAGCTCTTGATCCGCTCACCGAGTCCTCGGTGGGCGAGTTCATGCTGGGCACCGTCGCGGGCTGAGGCAGCAGCAGAGCTACTCCAGGGAAATCCAGTCAGCCTTAGGCTCTATCCACTCGTTTTCCATCCGGTCGAGCAGTTCTTCTGGCGAATGGCCGCGAAGGGAGGCGATCATCTTCTCGGTCCAGTCCTGCACCTCGGCCAGCCGCTGCTCACGGCTCCCCGAGATCCACTGGGTCTGCCTGAAGGCGGAGGTGAACGAGCCAGCCCAAGCGGTGACAAGCGCCCGCAGCGGCGGCTCGGTTATGGACAGGGTGACATGCAGCGAATACTTGCTGTCGGCGAGGGCCCGGTGCGGAGAGCCGACGGGCACATAGTAGATCTGCTCGGTACCGACGCGGGTCTTGTCGATCGGCGCGGGCGAGCCGTTGTCCTTGTCCGGCAAGCCGTCGAAGACTTCCCAGATCTTGCTGCCCGCCATTTGAATAACGAACGTATGGCCCGCGTCGCGATGAACCTTGCGTCCGCCGCGGCCAAGCCGGCTGAGGAATACGAACGCATGCACCTGGGCACGCAGGGCGAGGGCGAGGGCGCGGCAGAGCCGGGCGGAACCCGCATGCCAGTCCTCGATCGTGTACAGCTCCAGTGTGGCGCCGCGCGCCAGGCTGGCCTGGACTTTCGCCGGATCGACGTAACCGGTGCGCTTGCGCCCGTAGAAGTTGCGGTCGCCGAATATGCCGCCCGGCGGGTGCTGGCCGTCGAGGACGAGTTCGATCTGCCCGGTCCGCAGGTTTCCGGCATTGATCCACGTCTCGATGTCGCCGAAGGTGACCAGGCGAGTGGCCGCCTCGCTCGCGGACAGCAGCACGGGAGACCGGCCCCAGGCGGCTGCGAGCCGGGTCAGGTCCTCATCCGATGCGAGCAGGTGGCGCAGCGCGCCGAGCCCATCAGGAGCCAGCGAGGATGGCACGGCAGCGGCTCGCTGACCTGCGATATCGGGCTGTCCACTGCTGGCGGGCATAAGCGCTCCCTTAAGAACATGCAGGTCATAGCTGTCGTGCGTATCTGCAGGTCCGTGGTGCTAGTCAAATCTCTTACGTTGAATATTGTGCCGCTCCAACCCTAGATGTACCATACTTATGTACAACTTGCCGGTAGACCACTTCAGCCGCGGCCGTGTGGAAATCATATGCACGCACAACGGATGCCGAACGAGTTCGTGGACGACAACGCGGCGCGAAACGCGCATCGCGCAAAGGTCGCACTCGTCAATATGCCGTGGGCAAGGTGCGATTCTCCCTCCATCCAATGCGGCCTGCTCCAGGCGATCCTCCAGCGGCAAGGACACGACTGCACGAGCTTCTATTTCAACCTCGAAATTTGCAAGCTCCTTGGCGTGCGGCGGTACAACGCGATTTCCGACATCCCGTCAGAACGGCTCTACCTGTTCGGGGAATGGCTGTTCACGCCGGCCGCCTTCGGAGCGGCGGATAGCCCGGAAGAGTACCTCAGGTTGTTTCCCGGGCTGCTCAAGATATGCAAGTATATTCAGATCAGCCAGGATGATATCTGCGAGCTCAGAAATCACACTCTCCCTGCCTGGCTCGATGAGATCGCCGAAAGGCCCGTATGGCAGGACCATGACATCATAGGCTTCACGTCCACATTCTCGCAGAACGTGGCCGCTCTCGCCCTCGCCAAGCGGATCAAACGTCGTTACCCCCAGGTGCAAGTCATCTTCGGGGGCGCGAATTACGACGACGAGATGGGCCCCGAATACATGCGGCATATTCCCGAGATCGACTATGTCGTCATCGGTGAGGGCGACCGCGCGCTGCCACGGCTTGTTGAGGCCATCGCAGACGGCAACGAAGCCATCGGCATTCCCGGCGTCTGCGCCCGCCGCCCCGACGGGACCCTATCCGTGCCCGGGCCGGCGCCACTGCTCCAGAACCTCGACACCCTGCCCGTTCCCGACTACTCGGACTACTTCGACACGCTCGATCGTCTCGGCAAGCAGCATATGACGGACGGCAAGCCCATCCGCCTGCTGGCCGAACTTTCGCGTGGCTGCTGGTGGGGCGAGAAGCATCACTGCACGTTCTGCGGTCTCAATAATATGGGAATGAAATACCGCGCGAAATCGTCGGCGCGAGTGATCAGCGAGATAGAACAGCTAGCCCGCAAGCATCAGGTACGCTTTATTGATACCGTTGACAATATCATTGACATGAAGTACATCACGGGACTCTGCGCCGAACTGGAAGCCGCGGGGTGGGATCTCGACATCTTCTATGAAGTGAAGGCAAATCTTACCCGCGAGCAAGTAGCGGCACTGGCCGCCGCTGGCGTGCGTCGTATCCAGCCTGGCATCGAGAGCCTCAGCACTAACGTACTCCGTCTCATGCGCAAGGGCACGACTCGTCTTATGAATGTCCGGCTGCTGAAGTGGGCACGATATTACGACGTGCGAGTGTCCTGGAATATGCTGAGCGGTTTTCCTGGCGAGACGGATGAGGATTACTATCAGCAGATACGCCTCATGCCGCTCTTGAGTCATCTTCAGCCACCAGCGACAGATGGCAGGAACATCTGGCTTGAACGTTTTAGTCCATTTTACACCGACCGTTCGCTTGGTTTCGAGAACATCCAGCCCAGGGCGGCATACAGATATGCCTACCCCATACCTGGAATGGACCATAGCAAAATCGCCTACTTCTTCAGCTACACGGCCCGCAATACCGCGTCCAGGAAAGCAGTGGCCGCGTTCGGGAAAGCGATAGCGGCGTGGCAGGACACCTGGGAGAAGGGACCGCGACCGCGGCTGGTGTACGTCCGCGGGCCAGGCTGGATCAAGATCACCGACACTCGCGGGGGACGGTGCAGGCAGGTCACCATCCGTGACTGGCGGGCGGCCGTCGTCGAGATCTGCGGACCGACGGCGCGCAGTGCGGCGCGTATCCACTCAGAGCTCAGCGCCATTGGCTTCGCACCAGCCGAGCAGGAGCTGAACGGTTTCCTCCACGCCCTCGTGCGCGACGGCATCGTGCTTGAGGAGGATGGCCGGTTCCTCTCGCTGGCATTGCCCCAGTTCCGGCTGGCAACATCGAATGCAGGCAGGTAGTGAACAGGGAAAGGGGAAGAGATGGATGCACCAGAGCTCGACATCGAGGTGGCGAGCAGCAGCGACCTCGAATGGGAGGAACTGGCATCAGACATGCTAGGTCCGGAGGACTTCGTCAATCAGTCCACTTCGGATGGCACCACGTACGGACCGACGTATGACATCACGTTCTACGAGTGCGCCGGCGCAGACGAATAGCCCAGACGGCCCTGATCGGTGCGGAAGTCAGTGACTGGTGCGCGTTTAGTCGCGCACCAGCGCAGATCCCTGGAGGTCGACGGCGTTGGGTTCATCCGCGCGTGAGGACAGTCTCATCTCGCCGTTTGGTGTCATCGCCGACGTCATCGCCATCCAGGCCCCCCGTGGCCTGCCGCAGCTGTCATCGTTCCGCGCCCCCGTCGGAAGCGGCAAGCCCGGGTCCGGTACACACCGGCTGGCCATGGCCGGCATGGGGTATGCCATGGCTAGTCCGGACCGGGCACGGAAGATCGCGATATCGGAGGCGGTTGAGCGCTATTCCTCCGGCGACTTCGCCAGCACGGAGTACCTGGAGGCCAGCGGCGCCGAGCTTTCCGGTGACTGCCTGGATCTCGCGACGGTACCGCGCTGCTCACCCGCCGAGTATGCGGACCCGCGCTGTCCCCTGGTCCCGGCGGATCCGCACGCGAAGATACGCTGGCTGGAGGGCTGGGATCTGGCTTCGGCCAGGCCGGTCTGGGTTCCGGCCGTCATGGGGTGCTACCGGCTGGACAAGCCCTGGCCGCAGGAGCGATTCTGGCATCAGATCTCAACGGGATACGCCGTGCACCCGGATCCGCGAGAGGCGCTGGTTCAGGGGATCTGCGAGATCATCGAGCGGGACGCCATCGCGCTGCTGTGGCTGCAGAAACTCGCATTCCCCCGGACCTCGCTGCGGGACTACGCGCGATGGGGGGCGAGCAGTGCGGCTGCCGGAGAGGCGTTCGCTGACCTTCAGACGGTACTCACCTGGAGCGGGCGGCACTATATCGAGACATACCTCTTCGATGCCACTACCGATATCGGGATACCCACTGTCTACTGCATGCAGGTGGCCGAGCATGATTCACACGGCCATCAGCTTATTGGCTGCGGGACCTCGCGTACCCTCGTCCAGGCGGCACGGAAGGCTATCATGGAGTGCGTCCAGCTCCGTCGCGCCTTCCACGCGCTGGGCGATACGCCGACCGGACCTGAGGAGTTTCGCGAGTTCACCGATGGCGGGCACTACATGGGCGCCCGGGAACGGGCCCCGGCGTTCACGTTCCTGTTCGATCGGTCCCGTGCGGTCACACATGGCCACCGGCGGGAACTGCCGGACGATTCCGCCGATGCGCTTACCAGTCTCGTTGATGCCCTGGCGGCTAAGAACATGCCGGTCATCGCCGTCGACCGGACCTCACGGGATCTGACGGCCGCGGGCCTGACCGCGGTCGCGGTGTTCATCCCGGCACTACAGCCGATGTCGTTCCATCCATTCTCTCAGTACAAGGGGCATGAGCGGCTCATGCTGGCTCCCGTCGCGATGGGCGTGCCAGCGCTGGCCGAAGAGGAGCTGAATCCATGGCCGCAGCCGTTCATGTAACCGTGGCGGAGCCGGTCAGCGTCGTTCCCGTCGGCCCCTTCGGCGCGGCCGTCGCGGAGCTTGTCCGCTCGTCAGGGCGAGCCGTGACAGTCGTCGCGGATGGCGACGTACATCGTGCGTTCCGGGAACCAGCCGGTCTCGTCGTGATGGTCTCGTGGCGCCCGTGCCCGTCCCTGTGCGCTGGGGCCGACGATCTAGCGTTCGCACTCGGCCGCCCGTGGCTGCCGGTGCTCCGCAACCGGGAGGTAATCGCCGCTGGCCCCCTGGTCAGTCCGCCCGACGGGCCTTGTTACCGGTGCTACACACGCCGCGCCCTCCAGCACGACAGGCGTTTTGACGAGACCGAAACGCTCAACGCCGCATTCGACAGCGGCCAGGCATTCGGGCCGGCCGGCTTCCTGCCGCAAGAGGCAAGAGTAGCGGCCGGGCTGATAGCCGCTATCATCGCCACCAATGCAGCGGTCACGGCAGCGCGCACGACATTCAGCCTGGTCGATCGTTCTGTCAAAGTGCATGACGTTATCCCGTGCCCGGATTGCGACCGGTGCCTGGCCGGCCAGGATCGCCTTCGGAAAAGCAGGCAAGACTTCTCCGAAATGATTGCCGCCAGGCGGGGGCCAGGCGCATGAACACACCAGGCCAGGCCCGCTGCGCCGAGGCGCGGCTGCGCCGGGACGCGGTCAGCGCGGTGGTTGGCAACGGCGTCCTGGTCGAGTGCGGATCGCGGCGTGTGGTTTTCAAGGGAGCCGACGCCTCCGCTTTCCTGCCCCGGCTGCTGCCCCTGCTGGACGGCACCAGTGACATCGCCACGCTGGAGGCCGCGCTCGGCATATCGCGCGGCAATCTGACCCGCCTCCTGGAACTGCTCCGCACTCATGAGCTCCTGGACGACACTCATGAGTTCCTGGACGCGCAACCCGGCGGCGACCCGACCGTGCTCGTGGCGGCGCATGGGCGTCTCGCCGCGAGCATCCTGGCCGATCTGCGGGCAGCGGGGATCCCCAGCGCACTGATGGAAGCCGGCGCCATGCGGGAAACCGGCGCCGACGTGGCACCGCCGCTGATAGTGGCCGAAGACCGCGACGACTCGCCGGGTCTCACCGAAGTCATGACGGCCGGCGCTGGCCGAGCGGTCGTGCTGCGCTGCGCGGCCGGCGGTAGCTACGTCGAGGTCGGCCCCATCTTCCACGGGGACTATCCCGCCTGTCTCACCTGTTTGCGCGAGTCCCGGCGCCAGGCGGGCTGGGATCACCCGAGTGAACCGGCCGGACCTGAGCCGCGAGCGGCGCTAGACCTCGCCGCCGGACTCGCGGGCCTGGAGATCCTCGGCTTGCTGGGAAAACTGCCCGGCACGGCGACGTGGCCACGGGCAGTCCGGAGATACCACGTGAATTCCATGGCGAGCGAGTGCCGCCTCCTGACGCCATACGCGGACTGCCCGGCCTGCGGGTGGGGAGCCCGAGATCACGGCGTCGAGCAGCAGGTGCTGGACTATGAGGGGCAGTCGGAGGTCACGAGTCTGAGCCGTTGCGCGGGTCCGGCCAGTGCCACCGCGCAGGCGGTCCGCCGCAGCGCCACGGTCACCATTCACCTCGCGCATCTTCCGGTCAGGAAACTCCCCGGGGTCGCCAGCGACGACCATGCGCCCGACGGATCTGACCCGGGCGGCCAGGACCGCTACGCGCTGGCCGCTTTGCTGAATTCGGCGGCCCGGGCCGTGCAATTCATGCAGCCGGTTAGCTTCGAGAAGCCGCCCGGTGGAGTGCCA
>Ga0213875_10000636_pt1 | contig 28040 bp, 25 predicted proteins | sample BarmaccomBMRX_R8_FD_160105 | JGI IMG/M metagenome (GOLD analysis project Ga0213875, IMG submission 160105) | Root-associated microbial communities from Barbacenia macrantha in rupestrian grasslands, the National Park of Serra do Cipo, Brazil - RX_R8 | ecosystem: Host-associated > Plants > Roots... | reverse complement strand
GTCAGGCCTTCGACGCGGACCGCCGCGTTGATGCGCTGGATCCAGAGCGCGCGGAACGAGCGCTTCTTCACCTTGCGATCGCGATAGGCGTACTGGCCCGCCTTCTCGACCGCCTGGCGGGCGATGCGGATGGTGTTCTTGCGGCGGCCGTAATAGCCCTTGGCTGCCTCAAGAATGCGATTGTGCTTGGCGCGGGTCGTCGTGCCCCGCTTCACGCGTGCCATGTGCCCCTACTCCTCAGTTCAGGCCGTAGGGAGCCCAGAGCTTGATGCGAGGCGTATCGGCCTCGGCAAGCACGCTGGTGCCGCGGTTGGTGCGGATATATTTGGAATTGTGAGAGATCAGGCGGTGGCGCTTGCCGGCGACGCCGTGCTTCACCTTGCCGGTGGCGGTGAGCTTGAAGCGCTTCTTCACGCCGCTCTTCGTCTTGAGCTTGGGCATTTTCGACTCCTCGTAAGGTGGCTCCGGAACTGGAGCCGGTCGATTGCGGATCGGCCGTGGCAGCCCACACTGGCCAGGCGATCCCTCGATCGAAGCGCGCGCCTATAGGTGGATAGTCCAGCGAACGCAACCCGCTGGAACAGTTACGGTTGCGACTTGTTTTACCCGATCGTGACGCGGGAACAGCCCATCGATCGCGATAGCGCGACCCCAATCCGGCCGGCGCGCCATGGCAGCGACGCGCCGATCGCGATCATCGCCGCGATCGTGGCGACGCTTATCGGCCTCGTCGTGTTCGCCTGGGCGGTGCTGTTCATCACCAAGGGGCGCTTCCTCAAGCCGACCTTCCAGAGGATCGCGAGCCGCTACACCGGCCGCGCGGTGAAGGTGGCGGGCGACTTCCAGCTTTATTTCGACCCGCTCGATATCAAATTCCTCGCCGATGGGCTAACCGTCTCGAACCCCGCCTGGGCGACCAAGCCCAACCTGTTCGAGGCGCAGCATATCGATACGCGGATCAAGACCTTCCCGCTGATCTTCGGAACCAAGAAGTTCGATTGGATCGGGCTGGTCAACGGCCACAGCGATCTCGAATGGGATAAGGTTCACCAGCACAACACGTGGACCTTCGGCGCGCCGGGCAAGAAGGGCGAGCCGTTCCAGATGCCGCAGATCCGCCGGGCACAGGTGAGCGGCACCGAGCTCGTCTATCGCGACCCCAAGATGCAGCTCTCGGCCGACGTGAAGTTCGAGCCGATCAACGCGCAGGACACGCGCTTCGCCAACTCGATTCGCTTCTCTGGCAGCGGCACCGCGCGCGGGCATGCGTTCACGCTATACGGTGCGCAAACCTCGCCCAATCAGCTGCTCGAGGGCGGACGCAACCAGTTCCAGCTGCATGCCCATGCCGTCGACAGCAGCGTCGATGTGTCGGGCACACTGCCCGGTGCGACGCAGATCGAGGGCGCCGACCTTTCGGTCGCGGTGCGCGGTGGCAATCTGCGCAACCTCGCCGATCTCGCGGGCATCGCGGTGCCCGATACGCGCGCCTACACGCTGCGCAGCCACGTCACCAAGCAGGGCGGCGCCTGGAAGTTCACGCATCTCGTCGGCAACTACGGCGACAGCGACATCGCCGGCGGCATGACGGTCACGATGCCGAAGGACCGTCTGAACCTGCAGGCCGATCTCGCCTCGCACAAGGTCGACATCGTCGATATCGGCCCGTTCATCGGCTACAATCCGAACGCGCTCGCGACGAAGGGTGCGACCGCCGCGGTCGCCCAGACCGGCGGCACGCCGCGCATCCTGCCCGATGCACCGCTGCGTATCGACGCGCTCTCCGGCTTCGACGCGCACGTCCATTATGCGGTGACGACGATCCGCGCACCGCACGTGCCGGTCTCGAATGTCGATCTGACGCTCGATCTCGACCACAAGCTGCTCAAACTCTCGCCGATGACGATGGACATCTCCGGAGGCCATCTCGCGTCCGACATCTCGATCGACGCGCGCGATCCCGCCGTCGTCACCGCCTACGACATCCGCCTGTCGCCGACGCCGATGGGCAAGCTGCTCGCCGGCTTCGGTGTCGACGAGAGCGGCACCACGGGCACGATCAAAGCCCGCATCCAGATGAAGGGCATCGGCGACTCGCTCCGCAAGTCGCTCGCGACCTCGAACGGCCGCATCGCGATCGTGCTGCCGGCAGGCACCTTCTGGACGCGCAACATCCAGTTGGCAGAGTTCGACATCGGCACCTTCGTCACCAAGATGTTCCAGAAGAAGCTGAAAGAACCTGTGCAAATCAATTGCGGCCTGATCGCCTTCACCGTTAAGGATGGTGTCGCCGCGGCCGATCCGGTCCTGATCGACACTAACAAGAACGTGATGATCGCCAACGGCGGCTTCAGCTTCCGCGATGAGGCGCTCAACATCAACTTCCGCGCGCGGGCCAAGACGTTCAGCCTGTTCTCGGGCCAGTCGCCCGTCGGCATCCAGGGCTATTTCGCGGCGCCCAAGCTGGCGCTGATCAGCCCGCAACTCGTTACCCGCGCCGGCGCGGCGGTGGCCCTCGGCGTGGTCGGCACGCCGATCGCCTCGGTGCTCGCTTTCGTTGATCTCGGCGGCACCAAGGGCGCCGCCTGCGGTCCGGTGCTCGCAGGCGCGACGGCGGCGGCGCAGGAGACGGTCAAGGGCAAGCCGATCAAGGGGCTCGACACCCGCTCCGAAAACAGCGGCAAGGCCGCCGACAGCAAGCACAATAATCAGAAGAAGAAGGTGCTCGGCATCTTCTGATGCAACTTTGCACGGTTTGCTTCGAGCCTGTCGAGAAGCGGCCGCGGACGGTGTGGTTGGCCGGTTCTCGACAAGCTCGAACCGAACCGTGCAAGGGATGATTAATCCCGCCGGTAGATGAATTCCTCGTCAGTCCAGCTTCCGACCGGAAAGCCGTAACCACCGACCCTGGCGAAGCCACGCCGTTCATAGATGCGCTGCGCGAAGAGATTGCCCGACCATACCCCGAGCCAGACCCGCCCCGGTCGTTTGGCTGCGAGGTGATCCAAGGCGACGTTGAGCAGCGTACGCCCTAGGCCGAGCCCCTGCGCCTCGCGCAGCGTATAAAGCTGGTAGAGCTCGCCGTCGCCGCTCCCGATATCGTCGTGCGGCAGCTTGCACGGGCCGACTTGCGCGTAGCCGAGCAGCCGCCCCGCCGCGTCCTCCGCCACCCAAGTCGCGCGTTCGGGGTCCGCCAGTTCGGCGGCGACACGATCGGCGGCGTAGCTTTCGGCGACGAACACCGCGAGATCGTCGGGCGGGTAGGGAATACCGAATCCTTCGACGAAGGTTTCTCGGAAAGTGGCAAGCTTGAGCGCGGCAAGCGTCTCCGCGTCGGCCGGGCCCGCGCGCCGGATTGCGGCCATCAGCCGAGCGCGGCGATCGCGGGATCGATCAGCCGCGCATCGCTGGCGGCGATGACGCGGCCTTCGCTGGCCAAGCCGAGCGGCGCGCCGCGCCAGTCGACCATGCGCCCGCCCGCGCCCTCGACCACCGGCACCAGCGCGGCGAAGTCGTAGAGCTTGAGGCCCTCCTCAATGACGAGATCGAGATGGCCGCTCGCGAGCAGCGCGTAGTTATAGCAGTCGCCCCCCCACAGCAGGTCGCGCGCCGCCGCCGAGGCACGACCATATGCCGCCCAGCCCTCTGCGCCGAAATAGCTGGGGCCGGTCGTGGCGAGGTGCGCATCGCCGAGTGCGGCGCAGGGTCGACAGCGGACCGGCGCGCCGTTCAGCGTCGTGGGTCGCCCCACCGCGCCTAGCCAGCGCTCCCCCGCGATCGGTTGATCGATCACCCCGAGCACCGGCACGCCATCCTCGATCAGCGCGATCAGCGCGCCGAAGATCGCACGGCCGGCCACGAAGCTGCGCGTGCCGTCGATCGGATCGAGCACCCAGAGCCGCGCCGCCTCCTCGCGCTCGCGACCATATTCCTCGCCGATGATGCCGTCCGTCGGAACGCGCGCGGCGAGGATCGCCCGCATCGCCGCCTCGGCGGCGCGATCGGCAACCGTTACCGGCGAGCGATCGCCCTTCTGCTCGACCGCGAAGCCCGAGCGGAAATGCGGACGGATTGCCGCGCCCGCGGCATCTGCAAGCGCCTGGGCCAGGGCGATATCCTCGTCGCGCACGGTCATCGCCCCGATCTCAATCGAACAGCGACGACACCGAAGTCTCGTCGGCGATGCGGCGCACCGCCTCGGCGAGCAGCGGCGCGATCGTGAGCACACGGATCTTCTTCGCCTCGGTGACGGCCGGCGTCTGACCGATCGAATCGGTGACGACGAGTTCGCTGAGCGTCGACTTCTCGACGCGCGCAACGGCGCCGCCCGAGAGCACGCCGTGGCTGACATAGGCGACGACGTCCTCCGCCCCCGCCTCGCGCAATGCCGCCGCCGCGTTGCAGAGCGTGCCGGCCGAATCGACGATATCGTCGACGAGGATGCAGAAGCGGCCCGAAGGATCGCCGATGATGTTCATCACCTCGCTCTCACCCGGCCGCTCGCGCCGCTTGTCGACGATCGCGAGCGGCGCGTTGTCGAGCCGCTTGGAAAGCGCCCGCGCGCGCACCACGCCGCCGACGTCCGGCGAGACGATCATCAGGTTCTTGCCGGCGAAGCGCTCGCGAATGTCCGCAGACATCACCGGCGCGGCGTAGAGATTGTCGGTCGGGATATCGAAGAAACCCTGGATCTGACCGGCGTGGAGATCCACCGAGAGCACGCGGTTGGCACCGGCGACGGTGATGAGGTTGGCGACGAGCTTGGCCGAGATCGGCGTGCGCGGGCCCGGCTTCCGATCCTGCCGCGCATAGCCGAAATAGGGGACGACGGCGGTGATCCGCTTGGCCGAGGCGCGCTTCAGCGCATCGATGCAGATCAGCAGCTCCATGAGGTTATCGTTGGCTGGGAAACCGGTCGACTGCAGCACGAACACGTCTTCGCCGCGGACATTCTCGTTGATCTCGACGAACACCTCTTCGTCGGCGAAGCGGCGGACGCTGACATCGGTGAGCGGCAGCTCGAGATAGGCGGCGATGTCGCGCGCGAGCGGCAGGTTGGCGTTGCCGGCCATCAGCTTCATGCGTGGATGTTCCCTCATCGCCCGCGCCATTGGCAGGCGATGGCGCGGGGGGCAAGCTTGCTGCTACAGCGCCGCCCGCCATGCCCCCTGTCGTCACCCGCTTCGCGCCTTCGCCTACCGGCCGCATCCATGTCGGCAACATCCGCACCGCGCTGATGTGCTGGCTCTACGCGCGCCGGCATCAGGGGCGCTTCCTACTGCGGCTCGACGATACCGACGCGGCGCGCTCCACCGAGGAGAATGTCGCGGCGATCCGCGCCGATCTCGCCTGGCTCGGGCTGCTGCCGGACGGCGAACTCCGCCAGTCGGAACGGTTCGATCGCTACGAGGCGGCGTTCCAGGCGCTGCGGGGCGAGGGCCGCGTCTATCCCGCCTATGAGAGCGAAGAAGAACTGGCGCTGAAGCGCAAGGTTGCGCTCGGGCGCGGGCTGCCGCCGGTCTACGATCGCGCCGCGCTCAAGCTCAGCGACGCCGATAGCCGCCGCCTGGAAGATCGGGGCGTCACGCCGCACTGGCGCTTCCGCCTCGACCATGCCGCGCCGGTAACGTGGACCGATCTCGTGCGCGGCGAGCAGCGCTTCGACCCGGCGAAGCTCTCCGATCCTGTCGTCCGCCGCGCCGACGGTTCCTGGCTCTACATGCTACCCAGCGTGATCGACGACATCGAGACGCAGGTAAGCCACGTCGTGCGCGGCGAGGATCACGTCACCAATACCGCGCTGCAGCTGCAGATGTTCGAAGCGCTGGGCGCGCCGACGCCGCAGTTCGCGCACATGGCGCTGCTCGTCGGCAGCGACGGCAAGCTGTCCAAACGGCTCGGCGCGACCGGCGCCGACGCGCTGCGCGAGGCGGGCATCGAGCCGCAGGCCTTGCTCGGGCTGCTCGCGCGGCTCGGTACCAGTGATCCCGTCGAGCCGGTGGCCGACATCGCCGATCTGATCCCCGGTTTCGACTTCGCGAAGCTCGGCCGCGCGCCCGCCCGCTTCGACATCGCCGAGCTCGAGGCGCTGAACGCGCGCACGCTCCACCTGCTTCCCTTCGCCGCTGTAGCGGACCGGCTACCGGCGGGCATCGATGCGCGGATCTGGGAAGCGATCCGCCCGAATCTCAAGACGCTGGGTGAGGCCGCCGATTGGTGGGCGGTGATCGAGGGGCCGATCGATGAACCCTCGTTCGAGGCCGAGGATTGCACCTTTCTCGCCGCTGCCGCCGACGCGGCCGCGCAGCTCGATTGGGCGGCATCGCCGTGGCAGGCGCTCACCGCCGCGCTCAAGCAATCGACCGGCCGATCGGGCCGCGCGCTGTTCCTGCCGCTGCGGCGCGCGCTCACCGGCCGCGATCATGGCCCCGAGATGGCGGCACTGCTGCCGCTGATCGGGCAGACCCGCGCGATCGAACGGCTGCGCGCGGCGAGCTGAGGCGCAGACCGCGCGGAATTGGCCGGTGCTCCGGCGAAAGCCGGAGCGCGGAAGCCTCGGTCGCACCGCCTGCCGCCCGCGCTCCGGCCTGCGCCGGAGCACCGATCGCCACGTCGGCCAGCAACGGCGAAAACCTTCGATTGTCACGCGCGCGTTGAGCAACACGCCAGCACGCCCTATCTTGGTGGCGATGGCCTTCTTCCCCCGCCCGAGCTCGCCCAGGAACGCATGGCGCGACCTGCGCGCGTTTCTCGCAACGCGGCAGCGCCACCAGATCGTCTTCGCGGCGCTGTCGATCGCGATGCCGGCGCTGCTGATCCTCGGCTTCGCGCACGACGCGCACGTCGATCCGCCGCCGCCAACGATGTATTTCTTGCCCAGCTGGCCGGCGAGCCGCAGCGACGCGGAGATCATCGCGCAGCAGAAGATCGACCAGGCCGCTAAGGAAAAGGCGCTGGCCGAGAAGCGCGCGCAGTTCCAGCGGCTCGAAAAGCAGCTCGGCATGCAGTGAGCGCCGCCGACAACGCGCGCTTCATGGCCGTGGCGATCACGCTTTCCGAGCGCGGGCGCGGCCGAACCTATCCCAACCCCAATGTCGGCTGTCTGATCGTTCGCGACGGCCGCATCGTCGGACGCGGCTGGACCCAGCCGGGCGGTCGTCCGCATGCGGAAGCGATAGCGCTGGAGCAGGCCGGAGCCGCGGCCGCGGGCGCCGACGTCTACGTCTCGCTCGAACCGTGCGCGCATGAAAGCGCTCGGGGGCCGGCCTGCGCCGATCTGCTCGGTGCGGCACGCCCGCGCCGCGTGATCGCGGCGATCGAGGACCCCGATCCGCGCACCGCCGGCGCCGGGTTCGCGCGATTGCGGGCAGCGGGAGTCGAGGTGACGGTCGGCCCCGGTGCCGAGGCGGCGCGCCGCGCGATGGCGGGCTTCCTCACCCGCCGCGCGCGGGGCCGTCCCCATGTCACGCTCAAGCTCGCGACCTCGCTCGACGGCCGCATCGCGCTCCCCGACGGCACCAGCCGCTGGATCACCGGCGAGACGGCACGCGCGCACGCCCATCTCGAGCGCGCGCATGTCGGCGCGATTCTCGTCGGCCACGGCACCTATCGCGCCGACCAGCCTAGGCTCGACGTCCGCCTCCCCGGCCTCGCCGAGCGCAGCCCGGATCGCCACATCCTCTCCACGAAAGATCCGTTCATGCCGAGCGAAGTCGAGGCACCCGCCGCGGGCGATGGGTACGATCGCGCATCCCTCGACTTCGCTCGGGACGAACGGAGTGCCTGGCGGGTTTTGAGAGCAATCGAGGATGTCGCGCATCTCGCTAGCGACACGCTGCTGGTGGAAGGCGGCGCCGAGACCGCGGCCGCATTCCTCGCCGCCGATCTCGTCGACCGGCTGCTGCTCTATCGCGCGCCGATCCTGATCGGCGCCGGCCGCGCCGCGATCGGCGACATCGGCCTCGGCGATCTCGCGACAGCGCATGGCCGCTGGCGCCTGATCGATGCACGCACGCTGCCGCCCGACCGACTCGAAATATACGAGCGGCTCCGCTAGGGGCGGCTGATGTTTACCGGCATCATCACCGACGTCGGCCGCATCGAGGCCATCGAGCATCGCGGCGATCTCCGCGCCCGCATCGGCTGCGGTTACGACACCGACAGCATCGATCTCGGCGCCTCGATCGCCTGTTCGGGCGTGTGCCTCACCGTCATCGACAAGGGGCCCGGCTGGTTCGCGGTCGATATCTCGCGCGAGACCGTCTCGCGCACGGCTCGCGCGCAATGGACTGAAGGCCGGCGCCTGAACCTCGAGCGTGCGCTCAAGGTGGGTGATGAGCTCGGCGGTCATATCGTCACCGGCCATGTCGATGGCATCGGCCGCGTGCTCGGCTTGTGTCCGGAGGGCGCCTCGACGCGCATCGGCTTCGCCGCGCCGGCGGATCTCGCGCCCTATCTCGCCGCCAAGGGCTCGATCACGGTCGACGGCGTCTCGCTCACCGTCAACGACGTCGCGGACAAGGACGACGGCACCCACTTCGCGGTCAACATCATCCCGCATACTGCCGAGATGACGACGCTCGGCACGCTCGCGCAGGGCGACGAGGTCAATCTCGAGATCGACGTGCTCGCGCGCTATCTCGGCCGCATGCAGCAATTGAAGACCGCCTGATATGGCCCGTCTGCTCATCGTCGAGGCGCGCTTCTACGATCATCTCAACGCCATGCTGATCGCCGGCGCCCGGCGGGCGATCGAAGCCGCCGGTCACAGCCACGAGACGATCACCGTGCCCGGCGCGCTGGAGGTGCCGGGTGCGATCGCGCTGGCGGCGGAGACCGGGCGCTATGACGGCTTCGTCGCGATCGGCGTCGTGATCCGCGGCGAGACCTATCATTTCGAGGTGGTCTCGAACGAGAGCGCGCGCGCGATCATGGCGCTGACGCTCGATGGCCTCGCGATCGGCAACGGCATCCTCACCGTCGAGAACGAGGCGCAGGCGATCGTCCGCGCCGATCCGGAGCAGAGCGACAAGGGCGGCGGCGCGGCCCAGGCGGCGCTCGCGATGATGGCGCTGCGGGAGCGCTTCGGTCGGGGCTAGGCTAAGGCATTTTTCGAGCTGACCGGCTACCGGCATCGTTCGCCCTAAACACTTCAACTGCCCGGCGCCAGTCGAGGAAACCGGTTCAGACGATCGAATAGGTGCTCTAGCCTAACACCCGTTCGTCTTGAGCGAAGTCGAAGGACGTGCTTCGAGCGTGTCGCCTGTTCACGTGCTTCGACTTCGCTCAGCACGAACGGTAATTCTGCGAAGGGTCCCTCTCCGCTATTGCTGCGCGTACTGGTCGGTCATCCAGCCGTTGGTGATCAGCACGCAGTCGCCGACCTTCGCGACATCGAACAGGATCGCCGCGAAACCCTTGGGCAGGCCGATGCAGCCATGCGTGGCGAGATCGTCGGCGACCTGCTCTGTGCCGTGGATCGAGACGCCGTCCCTCGTCAGGCGCAGCGTATAAGGCATCGGCGCGCCCCAGTAGGTGCCCGAGACGTGATAGCGATCCTTCATCAGGATCGGATATTCGCCGAGTGGCGTCGGCTTGTCGCCCCAGCCTGAGATGATCGACGAACGGCCGATCTCCGCGCCGCCCCGATAGACGTAGAGCCGCTCGGCCTGGAGATCGACGACGATGCGGATCGCTCCCGGCGGCGCGCCGTCCTCGTCCCAGACATATTCGCCGGTGGCGAGCGGCGTGTCGAGGCCGAGCGTCGTCGTCACCGCCGGCGGCTCGGCGAGGGCCGGCCGCGCGAGGCAGACGCAGACGAAGCTCAGCCAGAACAGCAGCAATTTGAACGCGAGGGAGGGCCGCATGATGCTCGTCCAATAAGGGCGCGAGCGATCCAGCTATGCTCTTTCGTCGCCAGCGTCATGCGTCGAGAGCGCGCGAAAACGGGGCGTTCCGGATCGGAACATATGGTTGGCGAGAGGTTAAGGCGGCGATCTGAGCCACTCTCCTTCAGGGGAGGGGTAGGGTAGGGTGGCCGCCGGGGCGAGCTCGCTACGTTCGCCCCCACCTCCAGTTCCTCCCCTGAAGGGGGGGCATGACGCCAGACAAAAAAAGGCCGGCGAGTTGCCTCGCCGGCCCAGGTCCTTCGCAGGAGGAAGCCCTTAGTAGTGGTAGGCCCGCTCGCCATGCTCGGCGATGTCGAGACCCTCATGCTCGACCTCGGCGGAGACGCGCATGCCCCACAGCTTGTCGATGACGAAGAAGAGGATGGCCGAGCCGATGCCCGACCAGAGCAGCGTGAGCAGCACGCCCTCGCCCTGGATGATGAGCTGGCCGACCATGTCGTAGGTGCCGGCGACCATCGTGCCCGGCTTGCTCGAATAATCCGCGATGCCCTGGCCTCCGAAGGCCGGGTTGTCGAGGATGCCGGTCATCAGCGCGCCGGTGATGCCGCCGATGCAGTGCACGCCGAACACGTCGAGCGAGTCGTCGTAACCGAACTTCGACTTCACCGTGGTCACGAAGAAGAAGCAGATCGGCGAGACCATCAGGCCGAGGATCACCGAGCCCATCGTGCCGGCGTAACCCGACGCCGGGGTGACGGCGACGAGGCCGGCGACGACGCCCGAGGCGGCGCCGAGCAGCGACGGCTTGCCCTTCACGATCTGCTCGGTGAGCAGCCAGGAGAGGCCCGCCGCGGCGGTGGCGATCATCGTGTTCATGAACGCGACCGAGGCGATCGAGCTGGCTTCGAGGTTGGAGCCGGCGTTGAAGCCGAACCAGCCCACCCACAGCAGCGAGGCGCCGATCATCGTCATCGTCAGCGAGTGCGGCGGCATCGGCTCGGTACCGTAGCCGATGCGCTTGCCGAGCAGCAGGCACATGACGAGGCCGGCGATGCCGGCGTTGATGTGGACGACGGTGCCGCCGGCGAAATCGAGCGCGCCCTTCTGGAAGAGGAAGCCCGCGTCGGCATTGGCGGCGTTCAGCGCGTCGGCGCCCTTGAGCGCGGCCTGGGCGACCGCGTCAGGCCCGTCCCAGCACCACACCATGTGCGCGATCGGGAAGTAGATCAGCGTCACCCACAGCGCCACGAACAGCATCAGTGGCGAGAATTTGATGCGCTCCGCGATCGAGCCGATGAACAGCGCCGGCGTGATCATCGCGAACGTCATCTGGAAGAGGACGTAGGTGAGCTCCGGAATATAGACGCCGTTCGAGAACGTCGCCGCCTGCGCATTGGCGTCGACGCCCTTCAGGAAGAGCTTGGTGAAGGGATTGCCGACGAAGGCGTTGCCGACGGTGAACGTCTCGGAATAGCCCCAGCAGACCCAGATCACGCCGACCATGCAGACGATCATCAGCACCTGGGTAAGGATCGAGAGCATGTTCTTGGTGCGGACGAGGCCGCCATAGAACAGCGCGAGGCCGGGGATCGACATCATCAGCACGAGCAGCGTGGAGACGAGCATCCACGTGTTGTCGCCCTTGTTGATCGTCGCCGGCGGGATCGGGTTGTTGGCACCGGTGGCGGCGCCGGTCGCGGTCTGCGCGAGCGCCGGGTGCGAGAGCAGCGCGCCGAGCGCGAGGCCGCCCGCCGCCAGCCCCAGTTTCTTGATGATTGGCTTCATTCGGTTCCCCCTTGTCGCTCAGAGCGCCATGTCGTCGGTCTCGCCGGTGCGGATGCGCACCACCTGGCCGAGATCGAGCACGAAGATCTTGCCGTCGCCGATCGCGCCGGTGTTCGCCGATTGTTGGATCACCTCGACGACGCGGTTGGTGAGGTCGTCGGGCGCGGCGACCTCGATCTTGATCTTGGGCACCATGTTCGTGCTGTATTCCGCGCCGCGGTAGATCTCGGTCTGGCCTTTCTGCCGGCCGAATCCCTTGACCTCGGTCACGGTCATTCCCTGCACGCCCACGCCCGAGAGGGCTTCGCGCACCTCGTCGAGCTTGAACGGCTTGATGATGGCAATGACGAGTTTCATTCCGCCTCCCTGCTCTGCCGGCCCGCAGGCCGCCCCGAGGCACATTCGCAAGCGCTGTGCCAACCGGCGCGCTGCAGCAGGAATGGACGCGTGAGAGGGGCCGGCGGACCGCTCGCCCGCCGTCTCTTTAGGCAGAATCCACTACCTGCTTATTTTTTGGGCAGCTCTGGCGCCGTCTGTGGCGTCTTCGGCTCTGCGGCGGCGGCAACGGGAGGTTCGGGCTGCGGCGCCGCGATCGCGAGCGCGGGGCCGAGCAGCGCCGCGGTCTCGATGCGATCGAGCGCATCGCGCGACGCGATGTAGCGACGCGCAGCCGCGATCCAGTTCTCCGCGGCGGCGTTGCCCGGAATGCGTGCGACTTCGGCGAGCGCGACGTCGACCTGCCCGCTCTCGAGCGCGCGGCGCGCGCGATCGATGCGATCGGCGGTATCGGTAGGGGGCATGCCGGCGCGGCGGACGACGATGAGATCCCCGAGCTGCTGCTTGAGCCCCGTCCACCAGTCGCTGCCGATCGCGCCGCCGCTCTGCAGCGTTGGCGCGACGCGATCGAGTTCGGCTTCGAGCCAGCTCAGCGTGACCGGCTGACGCGAGGCGGCGATGATCGTCGCCACCGCCTGCGGCTGGCTCGCGCCGAACCGATCGCGTAGCAGCGCCTCGATGTAGCCGAGGCCGACGCCGCGATCGAGCGCGCGCCGTCCGGCGAAGGCGACGAGCAGCGCCTCGGCGCGATCGGCGTTGCCGCTGGCGGCGCGCGCGCGCTGGTCGATCGTCGCGATGCGGCGCGAGAGCTCGCCGACCTGCCCGGCGAGCGCACCGACGCTCGCCACGGGCGCGGGTGCCTGCTGGATGATCCGGATCGGTGGGCTCGGCACATATTGCGCGGCGATGGGCCGGCCGAACCGATCGTGGAGGAAGTCGTCGAACCCCTGCCAGCGCAGCAGTGCCCATGCCGTCGTCGCGCCGCCCGAGAGGAAGATCAGGACGACCAGAAGCAGGATCCAAGGCCAGCGGCGGCGGCGCGGCGCCTCCTCGAAACCGTCGAATTCGCCCGCCATGCCGCCTCCGGCCGCCCGCCCCGGCTTACTGATCGCACAAGGGCGCGGCCGCCGCCAGCAGGGCGTCGTCGTCTGGCCGCGGCGCGACCGCGAGGGCGCGCCAATCCCCGCCGGCAGCGTCGCGCACCTGCGCGGAGAGCGCCGCGATCGCGACGTCGCGCCGGTCGACTCCGGCCGCGTGGCACAGCGTCGTGAACAGCGTTGCGGCGCGCGGCGAGTGGAGGAGCGCGACGGCACCTTGCCCGAGCGCCGCGAGCGCAGGGGCCGGAAACGCCGCGACCGGTTCGGCGGCATAGACGACGCGCCGCTCGATCGCGATGCCGGGCGCCGCCACCGCGCGGTGCTCGCGCCCGGCAAGGTGCAGAACGGCAGCGACGCCGTCGGCCGCGACGCGGGAGAGCAGCGCCGATGCATCGCCCTCGCTCACGATGACGTCGTTGATCCCCGCCGCCCGCGCCGCCGCCGCCGTCGCCGCACCGACGCAATAGCAGCGCAGCGCCGCGAAGCGCGCGAGCTGGGCACCGGCATGCCGCGCGGCGTTGGCGCTGGTCAGCATCAGCGCGTCACAGGACGCGGCCTCGGGCGCTTCCCACGCGACGGCGCGCACCGCGAACAGCGGCGCCACGACCGGTTGCATCCCCAGAGACGCCGCCTTGCGCGCCGTGGCATCGGCGCCCGGCTGCGGGCGGAGGACGAGCAGCGGCCGCGTCATCCGCCTCCGAACAGGTGGCGCAGCGCCGAGCTGGCCCCGCCGAGCAGACGCGCGGCGAGCGCCGCGGGATCGTCGACCTCCTCGCCGGCGACGCGCTCCGCGCCATCCTCTCCGTAGATTTCCGCGCGGAGGCGGATCGTTCCGCCGCGGCGCTCGGCGAGCGCGGCGATCGGCGAATGGCAGGTGCCGCCGAGCGCGGCGAGCAGCGCACGCTCCGCCATTACGCAGGCGAACGTCGCCGCATCGCCGATCGCGCCGAGCAGGTCTCGCGTTCCGGCATCTTCGGCGCGCGCCTCGATGCCGACCGCCCCTTGCGCGGGCGCGGGCAGCAGCGTCTCGACCGGCACCGCCGTCCCGACGTCATACCGCCCGAGCCGGGCCAACCCGGCGGCGGCGAGCAGCGTCGCGTCCGCCTCACCGCCCGCCAGCTTGGCGAGGCGGGTGTCGACATTGCCGCGGAACGGCACGATCCCGACGTCGGGCCGGAGATGGCGGAGCTGGGCCGCACGCCGGGGCGACGAGGTGCCGATCCGCGCGCCGGCCGGCAGCGCCGCGATGCTTGCCGCGCCGACCAGACGGTCGCGTACGTCCGCACGCGGCAGCATCGCGGCGATCGCGATCGCATCCGGCCGGATCGTCTCGACGTCCTTCATCGAGTGGACCGCGAAGTCGATCTCGCCGTCGAGCAGCGCGCGATCGAGCTCCTTCGTCCACAGCGCCTTGCCGCCGATCTCGGCGAGCGGGCGATCCTGGACGCGATCGCCGGTCGTCTTGATCGTGACGATCTCGACAGCCGTCTCGCCGAGCCCGTGCGCCGCGCGCAGCGCGTCCGCGACCATATGCGCCTGGACGAGCGCCAGCGGCGAACCGCGCGTGCCGAGGCGCCAAGGTCGATCGGGTGGCGTACGCATCGGCGGTTGCCCTAGCGGGCATGACCGGTGCAGGAAAGGCCATGCCCTTGAATAGCGGCCCGATCATCCTTGGCTTGGAATCCTCCTGCGACGAGACCGCCGCGGCACTGGTGACCGGCGACCGCCGGATCCTCGCGCACAAGCTGGCGGGGCAGGAAGCCGCGCACGCGCCGTACGGCGGCGTCGTTCCCGAGATCGCGGCGCGCGCACATGTCGAAACGCTGATGCCGCTGGTCGAGGCGGCGCTGGCGGAAGCGAAGCTAGCGTTGGACGATGTCGATGCCATCGCCGCGACCGCCGGTCCCGGATTGATCGGCGGGGTGATGGTGGGCCTCGTCACCGCCAAGGCGCTGGCGCTGGCGGCGAGGAAACCGCTGATCGCGGTCAACCATCTCGAAGGCCACGCGCTCTCGCCGCGCCTCGCCGACCCTGACCTCGCCTTTCCCTATTTGCTGCTGCTCGTCTCGGGCGGCCATTGCCAGCTGCTGCTGGTCGAAGGCGTCGGCGCCTATCGCCGCCTCGCCACGACGATCGACGACGCCGCCGGCGAGGCGTTCGACAAGACGGCAAAGCTGCTCGGGCTGGGCTATCCCGGCGGTCCGGCGGTCGAGCGCGCGGCGGCCGGCGATCCGGCGGCGGTGCCCCTGCCCCGCCCGCTGGTCGGTTCGCCGGAACCACATTTCTCCTTCGCCGGCCTCAAGAGCGCGGTAGCGCGCGCGGTGGCGGCGGGCGGGCACGGCGCCTCGGACATCGCCGCGAGCTTCCAGCAGGCGGTAGTCGACTGCCTCGTTGACCGCACGCGGCGCGCGATCGGCAAGGCGGCGGGCGCGACCGCGCTCGTCGTCGCCGGCGGCGTCGCCGCGAACGGCGCGATCCGCAGCGCGCTCGGCGCCCTCGCGGAACAGAGCGGCCTGCGCTTCGTCGCACCGCCCTTATGGTTGTGCACCGACAATGGCGCGATGATCGCCTGGGCCGGCGCCGAGCGCTTCGCGGCCGGCCTCGTCGATCCGCTCGACGTGCCCGCCCGCGCGCGCTGGCCCCTCGATCCCGCCGCCGACGTGGTACGCGGCGCCGGGGTAAAGGCGTGAGCGTCCGCGCCTTTCCAACCGTTCGCCCTGAGCTTGTTGAAGGGCCAGTCTTCCTTCTCCCGGACCTCGAAAGAAAGGCAGGGCTTCGACAAGCTCAGTCCGAACGGGGAGAGTTGTCGTGACAATAGGGGTCGTCGGCGGCGGCGCGTGGGGCACGGCGCTCGCGCAGGTGCTCGCCAGCGGCGGCCACGAGGTGCGGCTGTGGGCACGCGAACCCGAGGTGATCCGCGCGATCAATGACGATCGCGAGAACCCGCTCTACCTGAAGGGCCTCGCGCTCTCGCCGCGCATCGAGGCGACCGACGACATCGCCTGGGTCGGCGAGGCCCAGGCGGTTCTGGTGGTGACGCCCGCGCAGCATATGCGCGCCGTGCTTGCCGACATGCCGCGCCACGGCCAGCCGCTGCTCCTCTGCTCGAAGGGTATCGAGGCGGGCAGCCACAAATTTCTTCACGAGGTCGCGCGCGAGGCGGTCGACGGTTCGCCGATCGCGGTGCTCTCGGGCCCGACCTTCGCGCACGAGGTCGCCGCCGGCCTACCCACCGCCGTGACGCTCGCGGCGGAGGACGAAGCGCTCGCGGCGCGGCTCGCCGATCTCATCGCGCAGCCGCACTTCCGACCCTATCTCTCGACTGACGTCGCCGGCGCCGAGATCGGCGGCGCGGTCAAGAACGTGCTCGCGATCGCCTGCGGCGTCGTCGAGGGCGCCGGTCTCGGCCAGAACGCGCGCGCGGCGCTGATCTCGCGAGGCTTCGCCGAGATGACGCGTTTCGGGCTCGCCCGCGGCGCCCGGCCGGAAACGCTCGCTGGCCTCTCCGGCCTCGGCGATCTCGTACTCACCTGCTCGTCGACGAGTTCGCGCAACTTTTCGCTGGGGCTGGGATTGGGCCAGGGCCGGAGCGCGGCGGCGCTGCTCGCCGATCGCCGCACGGTGGCCGAGGGCGCGTTCACGGCGCCGGTGCTGCGCGAGGCGGCGGCGGCAGCGGCGGTCGATATGCCGATCGTGAGCGCGGTGTGCGACCTGCTCGACGGCAGCGCTGCTGCGAGAGAGGTGGTCGAGCGATTGCTGGCGCGACCGCTGAAGGCGGAACATGCGTAAGTCGGCTAGGTCAGAACCGTTCGTGCTGAGCTTGTCGAAGCGCTGTCCTTCCTCGCCGTGGAAAAGAAGAATGGCCCTTCGACAAGCTCAGGGCGAACGGAAAGTGGCTATTCCTCAGAAGTCGACCGCGATGCCCTTGTGCTCCCAATCGCCATATCGGGTCGGTCCGTTCGGATCGGACGCGACCTCGCGCGGCTCCGGCACCGGTGGGCTCGGCGGCAGATCCTTGGGCGGTTTGACGTGCGCGGGCCGCACGCCGGGTGGGCGTTTCTCGGGCATGGCGCCGAGATGAGCCTGCCGACGCGCCCGCGCAACCCCGACGCGCCCGGCGTGCCCGCGCGCCGCGCCGCGTTGCGCCTGCTCGACGCCGTGCTGCGGCGCGGCCTGCCGCTCGAGGCGGAGCTCGATCATGCCGCCGAGGGCCTGCCGCCGGCCGATCGCGCGCTTGCCCACGCGATCGCCGCCGAGACGCTCCGCTGGCTGCCCGATCTCGACCGGCTGATCGATTCGGCGACCGAACGGCGGCTCCCGGCCGACGCCAAGGCGCGCTTCGCACTGCGGATCGCGCTTGCGCAGCGGCTGCGGCTGGCGACACCCGGCCATGCCGCGATCTCGACCGTGCTGCCGCTGCTAGACGGCGGCCCGCGCCGGCTCGTTCATGGCGTGTTCGGCACGCTGGTGCGTGACGGGAAGACGCTGCCCGAGTTCCCCACGCTGCCCGAGGCGGCCGAGAAACGCTGGCGTCGCGCCTGGGGCACCTCGATGGTGGAATCGGCGGAACGTGCCCTGATCGTGCCGCCGCCGCTCGATCTTTCGCTGCGCGACGCTGGGGAGACCGCCGCCTGGGCTGAGCGTCTCGACGGCGCATCTTCGGCGCCTGGGCATATCCGCCTGCGCGAAGCGAAGGCGGTGACGACGCTGCCCGGCTTCGAGGACGGCGCCTGGTGGGTGCAGGATCTCGCCGCCTCGGTGCCGGCGCGGCTGCTCGGGCGCGGGCCGGGGCGCGTGCTCGATCTCTGCGCGGCACCTGGCGGCAAGACGCTGCAGCTCGCCGCCGCCGGCTGGACGGTGACCGCGCTCGATGCCTCCGAGACGCGGCTCAAGCGGCTGACCGAGAACCTCGCGCGCACCGGCCTCGCCGCCGAGATTGTCGCCGCCGATGCGATGGCGTGGCAACCGACCGCCCGCTTCGATGCGCTGCTGCTCGACGCGCCCTGTTCGGCAACCGGCATCTTCCGCCGCCACCCCGACGTGCTGCATCGCGCGACGCCACGCGTGATCGCCGATCGTACCGAGCTCCAGCGCGCGATGCTCGCGCGCGCGGCCGGCTGGGTGAAGCCCGGCGGCCGATTGATCTACGCGGTCTGCTCGCTGGAGCCCGAGGAGGGCGAGGCGGTGATCAGCGATTTCCTCGCCGCGCGGCCCGACTATGCGATCGAACCTGCGCAGCCGCGCGAGCTGCCCGACGGCACGGCACCCGACGCCGCCGGCCGCGTCCGTCTGCTGCCGGGTCTCGCCGACGGCTTCTTCGTCGCGAGGCTGCAGCGCGAGGTTTAGGCCCCGACTGCAATTACAGAGCCACGTCCGTTCGCACTGAGCGAAGTCGAAGTGCCGCCACGCCGGCTTGGCCTTCGACTGCGCTCAGGCCGAACCGAGCTTGGCGCCATTTCGTGTTTGACCGCGCCCAGCACGAACGGTTTGGCGCACCTGCCCGTCCGGCCCAACCTCTCCCCGCTGCATCGCCGCTTGCCGCACCGGACGCGCGTGGCTAGTCCGCTGGCCATGCAACAGCCGGTCCGTATCGCGCCCTCGATCCTGTCGGCGGACTTCGCGCGGCTGGGCGAGGAGGTCGAGGCGATCGATCGCGCCGGCGCCGACTGGATCCATGTCGACGTCATGGACGGGCATTTCGTCCCGAACCTGACGATCGGCCCGATGGTCGTGAAGGCGATACGCCCGCACACGAGCAAGCTGTTCGACGTCCATCTGATGATCGAGCCGGTCGATCCGCTGCTCGACGCCTTCGCCGAGGCCGGCGCCGACACGATCACCTTCCATCCCGAGGCCGGGCCGCATCCGCACCGCACGATCCAGCACATCAGGTCGCTCGGCAAGCGCGCCGGCCTGTCGCTCAACCCTGGTACGCCGGTCGAGCCGCTCGACTATCTGATCGAGGATCTCGATCTCGTGCTGATCATGAGCGTCAACCCCGGCTTCGGCGGCCAGAAGTTCATCTCGAGCCAGCTTCGCAAGATCGAGGCGGTGCGCCGGATGATCGATACGCGCGGCTTGCAGGTCGATCTCGAGGTCGACGGCGGCATCGATACCCACACGGCGCCGCTCGCGATTGCGGCCGGCGCGGACGCGCTCGTCGCCGGCACCGCGACGTTCAAGGGCGGCGCGTCCGCCTATGCCGCCAACATCGCGGGACTGCGCGGCGGGTGAACGCCGGAAGCCCCGCCGAATCCCTCTCGCCGGAGCAGGAGCCGATCGCGCCGGGGCGGCAACTCGTGCGTGTTGCCGATGCCGGCGCCTCGCTGCTCGACCGCGCCGTCACCGCCTTCCACCGGCTGACCTGGCGGACGCCGCTGCACGGCCTCAAGCTGCGCGGCAAGCATCCGCTCAAGCTGCTCGCCGTGCCCGACGATCCGATTCACGGCGATCCGCGGGCGGGCGCCGCGATCCTCGGTGGCGACTTCGTGTGCCTGGGCGAAACGATCCCGATCGAGGGTCTCGATTTCGCAAAGCCGCGGCCGGCCGGCATCGCCGACTATCTGCAGAGCTTCGCCTGGCTGCGCGACCTCGCCGCCGCCGCCGAGCGTGTGCGCGCCGCGCCGCTCGCCGAAGAGGTGATGCGGATATGGGTGCGGCGCTATGGCGGCCATGTCGACGAGGCGGCGTGGCGGCCCGATCTGTGGGGGCGACGCATCCTCCACTGGGCGGCGCACGCGCCGCTGATCCTGTCCTCGACCGATCTCGTCTATCGCACCGGCGTGCTCAACGCGCTCGCGCGCGGCGCCCGCCATCTCGACAGCAGCGCGGCGAGCGCGCCGATCGGCCTTGCGCGGGTCTCCGCCTGGGCGGGGGTCGTCGCGGCCGGCCTGCTGATCCCGGGCGGCGAGGCCCGGCTGGCGCGCGGCGAGGTCGGCCTCGCGCGCGCGCTCGATCAGGCGATCCTGCCCGATGGCGGCATCGTCAGCCGCTCGCCGGTCGATCTCGTCGAGGCGATCGCGCTGCTCGCGCAGCTGATCGCGGTCTACGATGCGCGCCGCCAGACGCCGCCGGACGCGATCGTCGCCGCATTGCTTCGTAGCGTGCCGGCGCTGCTCGGCATCCTGCTCGGCGACGGCTGCCTGTCGAGCTGGCAGGGCGGCGGCCCTCTCGATACCCGCTATGTCGAGGCGGTGCTGACCGCCGCCGGTTCGCGCGGGCGACCACTGCGGCAAGCGCACGAATGGGGCTTCCAGCGGCTCGCTGGCGGCCAGAGCGTCGTCGTCGCCGACTGCGCACCGCCGCCCGCCGCCCGGCTGGCACGCGGCGGCTGTGCCTCGACGCTCGCCTTCGAGATGTCGGACGGGCCGCACCGCCTCATCGTCAATTGCGGCGGCGATCCTGCCGGACTCCTCCCGCCGCAGGTCGCCGCCGCGCTGCGCACCACCGCCGCGCATTCGACGCTGACGCTCGCGGATTCGAACTCGACCGCGATCCACGACGACGGCTCGCTCGGCCGCGGCGTCACCGAGATCGAGCTCGACCGCCAGGAGATGGAGACCGCCAGCCGCATCGAGGCGAGCCACGACGGCTATGTCCGCCGCCACGGCCTGCGTCACAAGCGCCAGCTCGTGCTCTCGACCGACGGGCGCGAATTGCGCGGCGAGGACCAGCTGCTCCCCGCCGGCCGGCTGCGCATGCCCGAGCCGGCGAGCTTCGCGATCCGCTTCCATCTCGGCCACCGTGTCGAGGCGACGGCGCTCGTAGATGGCCAGGGCGCGCTCATCCGCCCGCCCGAAGGCTCGGTCTGGCAGTTCCGCTGCCGCGGTGGCGCGCTCGCGATCGAGGAGAGCGTCTGGATCGACGGCCGCGGGCGGATGCTGCCGACGCAGCAGATCGTCATCACCGGCCAGGCGCCCGCCGGCGGCACCGGAGTCTCGTGGACGCTGAGGCGGGCGAGTTGAGAGTTTAGATGAATCCGTTCGCCCTGAGCTTGTCGAAGGGCTGTTCTTTTCTTCAGTCCAAGAAGGACAGTGCTTCGACGGGCTCAGCACGAACGGGTGGTTTGAAGCGAACGGCAACGAGGAAGCAATGACCGACACCAAGATCAAGCGCGCGCTGCTCTCGGTTTCCGACAAGAGCGGGCTCGTCGAACTCGGCCAGGCGCTGGCGAAGCATGGTGTCGAGCTGGTCTCGACCGGCGGCACCGCCAAGGCGCTGCGCGAGGCCGGGCTTGCGGTGCGCGATGTCTCCGATCTCACCGGCTTTCCCGAGATGATGGACGGGCGCGTGAAGACGCTCCATCCCAAGGTCCATGGCGGCCTTCTCGGCGTCCGCGACAATCTCGAGCACATGGCGGCGGCGGACGCGCACGGCATCGGCATGATCGATCTCGTCGTCGTCAATCTCTACCCATTCGCGCAGACGGTTGCGAAGGGCGCCGAGCGCGACGAGATCATCGAGAATATCGACATCGGCGGGCCCAGCATGGTGCGCTCGGCGGCCAAGAACCACGCCCATGTCGCCATCGTCACCGATCCCGCCGATTATGCCGCGATCATCGCCGGCAACGGCACCACCACGCTCGACCAGCGCAGGCGGCTCGCCGCGAAGGCGTTCGCGGCGACCGCGCAATATGACGCGATGATCTCCTCCTGGTTCGCCTATGCCGACCAACAGCAGTTCTTCCCCGACCAGCTCTCGATCCCGCTCCGCAAGGGCCAGGAGCTGCGCTACGGCGAAAACCCGCACCAGTCCGCGGCGCTCTACCTGCCGGTCGGACCGTCCGCGCGCGGCATCGCGCAGGCGCGCCAGATTCAGGGCAAGGAGCTCAGCTACAACAATTTCAACGACGCCGACGCCGCGCTCGAGCTCGTCGCCGAGTTCCGCGACGGGCCGCCCACCGTCGTCATCGTCAAGCACGCCAACCCCTGCGGCGTCGCCACCGCCGACACGCTGATCGAGGCGTATGAGGCGGCGCTCGCCTGCGATAGCGTCTCCGCCTTCGGCGGCATCATCGCGGTCAATCGCCCGCTCGACGGCAAGACGGCGGAGGCGATCAGCGGCATCTTCACCGAGGTCGTCGCCGCGCCCGACGCCGACGATGACGCCAAGGCGGTGTTCGCGAAGAAGAAGAACCTCCGCCTGCTGCTCACGGGTGAGCTGCCCGATGCGGCGCGGCCGGGGCTGACGATGAAGTCGATCGCCGGCGGCATGCTCGTCCAGTCGCGCGACAACGGGCGGATCGCGCGAGACGACCTCAAGCTCGTCACCAAGCGCGCGCCAACCCAACAGGAGCTCGCCGACTGCCTGTTCGCCTGGACGGTCGCCAAGCACGTCAAGTCGAACGCGATCGTCTACGCGAAGGACGGCGCGACCGCCGGCATCGGCGCGGGGCAGATGAACCGCCTGGAATCCTCGCGCATCGCGGCATGGAAGGCGAAGGACGCCGCCGATCAGGCTGGCTGGGAGAGTCCGCGCACGATCGGCTCGGCGGTCGCGTCGGACGCCTTCTTTCCGTTCCCAGACGGGCTGCTGACCGCGGCGCAAGCGGGTGCCACCGCCGTCATCCAGCCTGGCGGCTCGATCCGCGACGCCGACGTCATCGCCGCCGCCGACGAAGCCGGACTGGCGATGGTGTTCACCGGAATGCGCCATTTCCGCCACTGATACGGGACGGCGCGGCCGATCCGCGCGCGATGGGAATCGTTGCTCAACCGTTTCGCCGCCCGAGCGTTAGGGCGATGCTCGGAAGGGAGGGTGGCTGTGGCGCGAAGCCGAAATGCGTTCCGGGTCGAAGACGCGGACAGACGTAGAACAGGGGTACCGGACTGTCGCGCCATTCGGCTGGCGCTGGCCGTGTGCGTCGCCGCCATCGGACTTGCCGGTTGCCAGCGCTCGGCTGCGGCGGACCGGATCGGCGACCCGCGCGCGGGCGCGATCGCCATCGATCGCATGGCGTGCGGCTCCTGCCACCGCATTCCCGGCATCGAAGAGGCGGACGGCAGCGTCGGGCCGCCGCTCGCGCACTTCGCATCCCGCCAGATGATCGCCGGCGTGCTGGCCAATTCGCCGCAGGCGCTCGTCCGCTATCTCGAGGCGCCGCAGGAGGTGGTGGCGGGCAACGTGATGCCGAACGAGGGGCTCGGCGACCGTCAGGCGCGCGACATCGCCGCCTACCTCTACACGCTGCGCTGAGCGATGCGGATGCGATCTTCTTTGTTGCGCAGGCTGTTCCCGGGCTGGCTGCTCGGCATGTTCACCGCCGCGCTGCTTGCCGGCGTTTTCGGCGCGCTCCTCCTCTCCGGGCTGATCTTCGACACCAGCGCCAGCAGCCAGCACTCGAAGACGTTCGCCTGGGCGATTCACCTCACCATGATCCACTCGGTCCGCGAGCGCGCCGGCCGCCAGGAGCGGCCGGACGCGGCCCGCCACGCCTCGCTCCTCAATGGCGCGGCCGCCTATGCGCGCGATTGCGTCGCCTGCCACGGCGGCCCGGGCGCGGCGCGCGCGCCTTGGGTGAGCGCGATGCTGCCGACGCCGCCCTATCTCCTCGACAGCTCGAGCCGGTGGTCGCGCGCCGAGCTTTACCGGCTGGTCCACGATGGCGTGAAGATGAGTGGGATGCCCGCCTGGGGCGAGATCGAGCCTGATCAGACCATCTCGGACATCGTGAGCTTCGTCCAGCAAATGCCGAAGCTCAGCCCGACCGAATTCGCGCGGTTGCGCCAGCAGGCGCGCCCGGCAACGCCGGACAGCCCGACCGCGATCGGTGCGCAAGAGCCATCGACGTTCAGCTCGGCGTCTTCGCCTTCCTGAACAACAGCCGGTCCTCCTCGCCGAAGCCGCGATACCAGATCACCGCGCCGTAGGCGGCAAGGATCAGCGGCACACCGAAGATCAGCTGAAACCATTCGGGCAACAACGTCGCCGCCGTGCCGACCACCAGGCCGGCGGCGGACGCGGGCACCAGCGCCCAGCGCCAGCCCGTCACCGGCGCGCCGAGCAGGCGGCCGAGCAGCCGCGCCTTGGCGATCGCCGCCAGCGCCAGCGCGAGGATCAGCGCGAGCGCGGGGCCGGCGGCCGCGAACGCGTCCGCGCTCGGGTCGTTGACCGCATGCGCGGTGAGGATCGCGCTCCTGATGCTGTGCGGCAGCCAGATCCCGGTCGCCCGCACAGCTCCCTGCACGATCGGCACGAGATCGTGGCGGCTCCAGCGCATCAGCCAGATCAGCGCGAAGGAGAGCAGCGTCTGCGCCGCGATCATGGCGATCGAGATGGCGAGGTTGCGCTTGGCGGCGATGTAGATCAGCGCCGCCTCGCTTACCACCGCGGTCGCCGCCACCGCCTCGGCGGCGAGCAGCACCGCAAGCGCGGCGGTGCCGTGGACGAAGCTCGGGCCGACCAGCCCCATCACCGCCTCGCCGGGAATGCCGAGCGCCAGCGCGATGCCGATCTGCGCGGCGATGATCCAGAAGCCGACTTGGCGCACCTGCCGGGCGACCGCTGCGTGATTGTCCTCGGCGAGGTTCTGCGTGATCACCGGTCCGAGGATCGGATCGAAGCTCGTCTTGAGCTTCTGCGGCAGCGAGGCGACCTGCTGCGCCACATAATAGATGCCGACGATCGCCGGCGCGAAGAACAGCCCCAGGATCGCGATGTCGAGCCGGCGCGAGCCCCATTCGATCGCATCGGCACCGGCGAGCGGCAGGTTCTTGGTGGCGATGCGATAGAGTTCGCGCGGGCGCGGCCGCCAGCCGCGCGGCCGCCCGTAGCTCTTGAGCAGCGGCACGATCGAGGCGACGAGCGCGGTCGTCGCGGAAAGCGCGTAGGCGAGGATCAGCCCGTCGCGCCGCGAATAGAAGGCGAGCAGCAAGGCGGCGATGCTGATCGTCCATGGCTCGATCAGCGAGCGCGCCTTCACCGTCGCGCCGATGTCGCCGCGATAGGCGAGCCCGGCGAGCGCGATGTCCGATCCCACCCAGCCGATGATGGTGAGCGGCAGCAGTGCGTCGCGGCCGTTGATCGCACTGTTGGGAAACATAAGCTTGGGCGCGGCTATCAGCACCGCGATCGCCAGCGCCGAGCACAGTCCGCCGACGAGCAGCCCGTCCCACACGACATGGACGTGCGGGCGCTTGGCTTTGGCCAACTGCTGCGCGAGCCCGCGCTTCAGGCCGAGCGTGGCGAGCTGCGCGGCGAACTCGACGATGATCGTCGCATAGGCGAAGCGGCCGAGCGCGTCGGCGCCATACATCCGGCCGGCGACGAACAGGAACGGCAGCCGTGCCGCGAGCCGGAGCAGGAAACCGAGGAAATTGGTGCGCCCACCCTTCGCCAACGCGGCGATGTCCCCTGGCGCCACCTCTTGCGAAGGATCGCGCGGACCGGCGAGCGGCTCCGCGGGGGGCACGCCGGGAGCGGCGGCGATCGTCAAGGCGCCTGCCTTGCAACAGACCCCGTGCTCCGGCGAAGGCCGGAGCGCTGTCGGCAGGCGTCCTCCTCTCGTCTCCTTCGCCGGAGCAGGGCTGTTGCTCGCGTCGCAATCAATGCGCGGCGCCCCAGCTTGGGCCGGTGCCGATCTCGACGCCGAGCGGGACCGAGAGGGTAAGCGCAGGCTCGGCCGCAAGCGCCATCGTCTCGCGGATCACCGCGCCCGCCGCCTCGGCCTTGGCTTCGGGCACCTCGAAGACGAGCTCGTCATGGACCTGGAGCAGCATCTTGACGTCGGCGAGGCCGGCGTCGGCGAGCGCGCCGGTCATCCGCGCCATCGCGCGCTTGATGAGATCGGCGCTGGTGCCCTGGATCGGCGCGTTGATCGCCTGGCGCTCGGCGCCCTGACGCTCGCCGACGGTCTTGCCCTTGATCGCGGGCAGGTGCGTCTTGCGGCCGAACAGCGTGGTGACGAAGCCCTTCTCGCGGACCTGGTTGATCGTCGTCGCGATATAGTTGCGGACGCCGGGGAAGCGATCGAAATAGCGATCGATGATCGCCTGCGCCTCGCCGCGATCGACGCCGAGACGTCCCGAGAGGCCGAACGCCGAGATGCCGTAGAGGATCGCGAAGTTGATCGTCTTGGCGCGACCCCTGGTGTCTCGGTTCACCTCGCCGAACAGCTCCTGCGCGGTGAGGTTGTGGATGTCGTCGCCGTTGGCGAACGCCTCGCGGAGCTGCGGCACGTCGGCCATGTGCGCGGCAAGCCGAAGCTCGATCTGCGAATAGTCGGCCGAAAGGATGACGTGGCCCGGCGCGGCGACGAACGCCTCGCGGATGCGCCGCCCGCTCTCGGTGCGGATCGGGATGTTCTGAAGGTTGGGGTCGGTCGAGGACAACCGCCCGGTCTGCGCCACCGCCATCGAGAAGCTGGTGTGGACGCGGCCCGTCGCCGGGTTGATCTGCTCCTGCAGCGCATCGGTATAGGTCGACTTGAGCTTGGTGAGCTGTCGCCAGTCGAGCACCAGCCGCGCGACCTCGACGCCGCTCGCGGCGAGCCGCTCGAGCTCGTTGACGTCGGTCGAATAGACGCCCGATTTGCCCTTGCGCCCCCCGGGCAGCCCGAGCCGGTCGAACAGCACCTCGCCGAGCTGCTTCGGGCTGCCGATCGTGAACGGGCCGCCCGCCGCCTCGTGGATGACGCCCTCCAGCCGCTGGATGTCGACGGCATATTCGGCGGAGAGCCGCTTCAGCTCCTCGCGATCGACGAGCACGCCTGCCATCTCCATACCGGCGATCACCGGCACCAGTGCGTGATCGACGCTGTGATAGACACGGCTCGCCGCCTCGCGCGCAAGCCGCGGCTTGAACTTGCGCCACAGCCTGAGCGTCACGTCGGCATCCTCGGCGGCGTATTCGGTGGCGCGATCGAGCGCGACCTTGTCGAAGCTGATCTGGCTCTTGCCGGTGCCGCAGACGCTCTTGAACTCGATGCAGGCATGATCGAGGTGGCGCTTGGCGAGATCGTCCATGCCGTGTTGGCCGAGCCCGGCGTCGAGCGCGTAGCTGAGCAGCATCGTGTCGTCGTAAGGCGCGATCTCGATCCCGTGCTTGCGGAACATGATCAGGTCGTACTTCAGGTTCTGGCCGATCTTGAGGATCGAGGAATCCTCGAGCAGCGGCTTCAGCTTGGCGATGACGAGATCGCGCGGCAGCTGCCGCGGCGCCTCGGCGAGCAGCCCGTCCTCGGTGCCCGTATGGCCGACGGGGATGTAGCAGGCCTTGCCCGGCGCGGTCGCGAGGCTGACGCCGACCAGGGTGGCGCGGATGCAATCGATATGGTCGGTCTCGGTGTCGACCGCGACATGGCCGGCCTCGTAGGCGGCGGCGATCCAGCGATCGAGATCGGCTTCCTCGACGACCGTCTCGTAGTCCTTGTGGACGAACGCCGGCTCGTCGCTCTCGATCACCGGCGGCGGCTCGGATGCGGCGACGCTGCCGCCGAGCTTGGTCAGCAGCGAGCGGAAGCCCTGATCGGCGAGGAAGTCGCGCAGCGGATCGGGCGGGATACCCTTGAGCACGAGATCGTCGAGCGGCTCGGGCAGCGGCCGGTCGCAGACCAGCCGCACCAGCTCGCGCGAAAGCCGCGCATTGTCGGCATGATCGATCAGCGATTGGCGGAGCTTCGGCTTCTTGATCCCGTCGGCCGCCGCCAGCACCGCCTCGAGGCTGCCATGCTCGCGGATCAGCTCGCTCGCGGTCTTGGGGCCTACGCCGGGGACGCCGGGGACGTTGTCGACGCTGTCGCCCATCAGCGCGAGCACGTCGCCCAACTGCTCGGGCGGCACGCCGAACTTCTCGATCACATAGTCCGGCCCGATGCGGCGGTTATTCATCGTATCGAGCAGATCGAGGCCCGGCTCGATCAGCTGCATCAGATCCTTGTCGGAGGAAACAATCGTGACCTGCCAGCCCTCGGCCAGCGCCGCCTTGGCGTAGCAGGCAATGATGTCGTCGGCCTCCAGCCCGTCCTGCTCGAGGC
>Ga0213875_10000635_pt1 | contig 28059 bp, 23 predicted proteins | sample BarmaccomBMRX_R8_FD_160105 | JGI IMG/M metagenome (GOLD analysis project Ga0213875, IMG submission 160105) | Root-associated microbial communities from Barbacenia macrantha in rupestrian grasslands, the National Park of Serra do Cipo, Brazil - RX_R8 | ecosystem: Host-associated > Plants > Roots... | reverse complement strand
TCTCCCCGACTTGCCGCCGATCTCGATCCCGCGTAGCGCGAACAGCCCGGCACGTGGTTGAGCAGCTAGGAGGCGGATTTGGCCTTAAGCGCATTCCCCTTTAAGCGGCCGACGATGTACGAGTTCAGGCTCTGTCCTAGACGCCGGGCTTCGAGTGCAATTTGACGATGCAGATCTGGAGACATGCGGACGATCAGCTTTCCCGAGAACGGCTTTTCCGGCTCCTCGTTCCGGGAAGCGCAGAATTCCAGGTAATCCTCCACCGAACCTTCGAAAGCTCGTTTCAGCTCCTTCACGGATTTTCCCTGGAACGTGATCACGTCACGGGTGTTGATCACCTCTCCATGAAGAATACCGGCGTGCTCATCCAAATCGATTACGGCCTCATATCCCTTGTAATTCATCGTTGGAAACCCTCCGGCTTGAACCCTGCTTCCGCCAAATAGCGTCTCATCGAAGCCACTGCGCCCCGGTCCGTCTCCTTCTGCGGATGGGGCCGGTGAAACACGGCGCGCACCCCGTTCAGCGCGATACGCACTCTCGACCCCCGGCCCTCGCTGATCTCGGCGCCGAAGCTCTTTAGCATTCTCTCTATTTCCGACCATGGGATATTTGCTTGTTTTTCAAAAATCGCTTCCAGCGTTCGCTGGTGCTTGTCCACAGGGGAATGATATCACGGAATGATACTATTCAAATACGCTGAAGCGCTGATTTCGTTAAGGCAGATCTACTTAGTACGACTGCGGAGTTTGTGAACGACGCCCGCCGCACAGATCCCAGCTCACGAGCTCGTACAGCTCCCCCTCCGGCTCCACCACCCAATACCGCGCCCGCCGCGCGCCGCGCCTCACCTGCTCTTCCCCGGTCGGTTCTTCCCCAGCATCACCGGGCTCAGTGTCAGCAGCTCAAGCCGCTGCTCCATGGCCTTGCGCTCTCCCTCGCAGGCCTCCTTCGAGTGATACTTGCGCTCCACCTTCTCGAGCACCCGCTGTTCACTCTCGAGCACTGCCGCCCGGAGTTTCAGATTCAGGATTACGTTGAGCAGCTGCCCGCCAACGGCCAGGCCGCTGATGACCACAGTCCAATACATCGCCCAAACTCCTAATGAGTCCCCCCGTATCGCTTGTTCGTCAGCATCTGTCGCCAGATCGAGTTCTCGTCTTCCCCCGGCTCCGGCGCCTCCTCCAGACCGTCCTCGCCCATGCGGAAGCCGGGCGGCGGCTCATGCCGCGGCGGATTGCCCGCCACGAAGGTGGTCAGAAATTCCGGAACCGTATAGTCGTCGGCATGCGGCCCGATCAGCATGTTCTTCAGGTTCGCCACCGAGAACGGAACCGGCGCCAGCGACTCCCCGATCTTGTAGGCCCCGCGGACGGTGGCCGCGATCGGGTTCAGATCCTTCGATACCACCGTGTGCCCCAGGTAATCGCGGTTAGTCAGCGCCTGCACTCCGGTGCGCACCAGGCCCGCGCTCTTCGCCTGCAGCGTCCGCGCCAGGCCCTCCACGGCGCCGTAGTCGTATACGTTATGCACCAGGTTGATGGCGTCGCCCGCCGCGCCCTTGAAAAAGACGTTCTGGTAAATGTCCTGGCCCTCTTTGTCTTTGCCGAAATACACCTGCGTGGGATTGGGCGAGAGCCGCTTGGAGAGCGCCAGGCTCAATAGCTGGGTCGCGATCGCCCCGCCCGCCAGTTGCCGGATCCAGAACATGCGCGCCAGCTTCCCGCCTTCGGTCCCGCGCTCGAGCGCATACTTCACGTTGAACACGTTCGAGAAGGTCCAATCGGGCGCGAGCAACAGCGCCCGCGCCACCTCCGTGGTGGCCCGGTTCATCCCCAGCAGCTCGGTATGCAACCCTCCATACACGGCATTGATCTCTTTGGCCACGGATGCCTTGGCCGCGGTCACTTCCGCCGTGGTGGCCCCCGGATGCTCCGCCATCCAGGCCGCCATGTGCAGCTGATAATCGGTCACCTTGAACTGCCGCTGCAGCTTGCCGAACGTGAACTCGGTGATCTTGCCGGCCAGTTCGTCCGCCTGGTGAATCACCGGCGCTTTGCGCCAGATATCCGTCCAGGACGGGATCGAGCCCGGCTCGAGCGCTTTGTACGCTTCCACCGTCTTGCCCTGGATCGCGGTGGTGCCGCCGTGCGCGATGAAGTCGCGCTCCGCCTTCTCAAACTCCGGATCGAACGCATCCGCCTTGAGCGCCTTGGCCCAGCCCTTCGGTCCCATGTTGGCTAGCGCCATGTAGTTCTCGCTCGCGGCATGAAACATGGAAAGGCCCAACTGCACGGCCTTCTGATAACTCTGGGTGTGGCGCATCCATTTGAATGCGGGAATCCGGCCGAGGTAGTCCGGATCCGTAACCGGCCGCAGCGCCTTTTCTACGTGCGGCGGCACCCACAGACCGAGCTCCGCCACATCCGGCTCCACGGTCTTGCCGTCCATCAGCGCGCTTACGCGCTCCTGCTCGGCCGCGGAGACCTCGTGGTAGCTTTGGCCCGCGCGCATGCCGGCAATCTTGCGCGCCGCCACTTCCGCCGCCGCCTCGGCGCTCCCGCCTGGCGGACCTTCGCGCAGATACGGCACCAGCTTGCGGAATTCGTTCGAATGCGGGGCCAGCCGCACCCAGCCTTTGGGCGCCCGCCCCTGCGCCGCATACCGGCCTACGCCCGTCTCGGCGAGCTGCTTCTCGAGCAGGTGTGTGGCGCGCGCGGTCGCGAAGTTATCCCCATGAATGGTGAACGCGTCGAAGGCGTTCAGCGTCTTCGGCCGCAGCCCTTCGGCCACCGCGTGCAATAGCGAGGGATACTCGCGCCGTTCCGCGAACCCGAAATACTTGCCGACCTTCCCGCCCAGCGCCTTGCCCCAGCGGTCGCGCGCGGGCGTCGCGAATTCCCCCTCGCCCTTGCGGTTGAGGATGTGCGGATTGTACTGCTCCTCCGTCCAGCGCGAATCGAGGAAGCCCAGCCGCTGGCCTTCTTTGAGCGTGCCCGCCGCGATCCGCGTCAGGGCCTGGTCGGCCTCGAGCATGCGCGGCGTGGGGTTGAGAGCCTTCAGGATCGCGGGGCGCATTTTCGCGATCTGCTCCATGGCCGCGGCATATCCCGAGCCGGGGCTCCCCCGCAGCAAAGGTGTATTCTCGTCCTGCTCGAACAGCGCCGGGTGTGTGCCTTGCAGGAACTGGGTCAGCTCCTGTTCGCGCCCCTTGAAGTCGCGCATCAGTGACAGCGCTTCCTGCTCCACCGCGTCCGGCACCAGCTTGCGCAGCCGCGCCATCACCTGGTTGACGCGCGCCCCCCACACGTCGCGCTCGCCGGTGAAATAGGCGAGCACCTTCGCGCCGAATCGTTTGTCCTCGGGCGTCTCTTTGGATTTTTCGAGTGCCTCGCGCGCCGCGTCCCGCTTGGCCTTCAGCTCGAGCATCTCGCGCATGTCGGCCTTGAAGATGGCGCCGACAACGTCGAGTGGAATACCGCCGTGCAGGGTAGCTGAGGGGAAGAGTAGATTCTGCTGATCGCGGAGTTTATCCGCGTCGCGTTGCGGGCCTACTTGCGATTGGGGGGCGGCGTCATTTCCGGAGACGTCGAGGGTTGCGCTCGGCGGGTCTTCGCCTTCCACAACCTCTCCACCTTCAGAAGGTGTTTGAGAAGACCTGCGTCCCCGCCCTTCTCCCAGGCTAGGTACGCGCTTTCCATCGGTCCCGGTTTCAAGGGAGGTCCGCTGAATTTTGGCCTGAACTCTTCGGTCTCTTTCGGCACGGCGTTCAATTATCCTTTCATTGTCAGCATAGCGCGTCATCCTTTTGGCAGCTTCTGTTCCATATTCATTTCGGATCGCGCTGAAATAGTTCCGCAGTATGCTCCATCCCTCGGAAAGGGACAGCCCCGTTTCGCCGCGCCTTCCTGCTATCAGCTTCGCCGTGATCTCGTTCGCGATCTCTCGAGCCCCTAAGTTGCGGTACAGCGGATCGGTCCTGAGCGCGGCGCTCGCTTTGGAAAAGGCCGGATGTTGCACCACCGCCGCAAGAACTCTGGCGGCCTTTTTGTCCCTCTCCGGACCCGCCGGCAAGTCTTCACCGAGCTTGGCCTGCTCAGAGTGCACGTGCTCTTCCATCAAAATTTGACCGCGCCTCGTGAGCGGTATGCTTCCGTCCGCAAGGTATATCGCCGCGCCATGCGAGGCGCCATGGGACCGAATGGCACTCGCCATTGCGCGGAGATGCCGGGCGGTTTCCGGCGATAGTTCCCCGCCTTCCTCCAGCCGCCGCGCGTGGCCTTCCAGAATGCCCGCCAAGGCGTCGGCCTGCCCCGCTGTCATTTGTATTCCGCCGCGGGCGGATCCGAGCGCGTCGTTGATGGCGTCGAGCGCCTGGCGGTTCATGCGAATTACCGGCGGCCCGCCGCGGCGCGGCGGAACCGCTTCCCATCGCGCCTCCCGGAATGTCTCTTCCCTGCTACGCGGTTTGGAGCCGTCAAAAGGCACGCTCAGGTCTTGAGCGCTGTGCCCGTACTCGCCCCCGGATCCGGCAGGCTCCGGTGTAGGCGCCGCGCCTACGCCTTCCGGATTTCGTTCCCCTCGGCCAGTTTCAGGTGCCCCTTGGCTGCCCAGTCCTTCAACTCGTCCAGCATCTCCTTGCGGAACTCCGGTGAGTTTATCGGCTTGGGCCCCGAGGGCGGCCCGGATTTGCCGGTAGGTCTCTTGCTTGACTCGGTTGGGGTCTTCTCCATCTGCGATCCTTTCCGCCGCGCGGTCGAGCATCGTGCCGATCGGCCCCGCGGTGGTGCTGTACTTATCGTAAAGTAGCTGCGCCTGGCTGGCACGCTGCGCGGTACTGGCATTCTCATCGGCCTTGATGACATTTCCCGCCTCGCCCAGTTTCTCCGCCGCGGCCTGCGTCCCTACCGCCGAAAACAGCCGCTTTTCGCCGCCCAGCTGCTTGCGTACGTACTCGGAGACCTCCGCCTTTTCCGGCAATAGCGAGCGCGTCATCTCTTCCACGCCGAACAGGTTCTCCTGGGTCTCCTCCCGCGCCGGCGCCTGCAGCCGGATCAGTTCGGCCACCTGGTCGTTGGTGAGCCGTTTGCCGGCGCGCTCGCGCTGCTTCATCAGGTCCCACACCGCGAGCTGCTGCTGCGGATTCTCGATCTGCCCGAGGATCGCGCCGCGTGCGGTGGCAATCTCGCCCGACATGACGCCGTCATACAGCGGCTGCGCCAACTTCGAAATGGCCAGCCCTTCGCTCGCGACTTTGCCTTTGAGCGATACACCCTCGCGTTCGAGGTCGGCCATGGTCATGCCGGAATCGCGGAATACCTTGGCGGCGTCGGTCGACTCGCCCCGCCCTTCGGCGATATTGATGAACGCGCCCTTGGCGCGCGCCTGCTCGGCCGTCTCCGCTTTGAGGTAGCGTACGGTGAGTGTCTTCTCCGGCCCGTCTTCGGGCCCGAGCGGAATGCGCGAGCGCATCTCGAAACGGTGATGCCCGTTGACGATGTAATCCTTGCCGTCGCGAGGATCGCGCCATACGCTCACTACCCCGGCTTTCTCCGCGTCCCAGCGCCGCACCTCGCGGAACTCTTCGCCCGCGCCGCCCTGTCCCACGTTGCGCTTGAACTGAAACCGCGGCGCATCCACGGTGAGCTGGGATAGCGGCACGTTGCCTACCCAGCCCGGCTCCCCGGGTTTGAGCCCTTGGATTGCCTCACCCCCACCCGCCCCGCGCACCGGCGGCTCTCCCAATCCTCCGATCACCACCGGCGCATGCGTGCGCCCTTCCGCTTTGAGCGCCTCGTACCGGCGGTGCCCTTCGCTCAGCTCCACTTTGCCGGTCTCGGAATTAAACGCGCCCGCGAGCGGCGGCGGCTCCGAGCCCGCGCGCAGCATCTCCCGGTAGCGCTCCACATCCCGCCCTTTGGCCGGCCCGAGCGTTTCCTCGCGCGGCTGCGTCGGCTCCAGATCCGCGAGCGGCACCTGCCGGATGCGCTGGTTCGGCCCGGCGTGCTCATCGCCCGCCGTGATTCCGGTCACCGGCAGCGCGCGGTAGTAGTTGCGCCGCTCTTCGGTCCGCCGCTCTTCTCTGATCTCCCGCGGCACATGCTCGTTTTTGTTGGCCGGGGTCTCGGCATGGCGGACGAAATTCAGTCCCTCCTGGGCAGTTGTGACTTCGGTGATCTTGCCCGTGCGCGGGTCGAGATTCATCATCTCGCCCGGCTGGCTCTTCCACCGGGCCGCGAGCACATCCTGGTCGACCGTGTGGCCCTGCCGCCCCGCCGCCGCCCACGCGCGGATCGCCTGCATATCGCGCCCGCTCGTGACGATCAGGGTCTTTTGGCCCGGCTTGAGCCGGGCGCTCTCCCGGCGCACCCCGTCGATCAGCCGCCCGATCCACTGCTGCGGCGCCTCTCCGGCCTCGCCCGAAAACCGGCCCACGCCCCCCAGCGGCTTTTCGGGGGTCTCGCGCATGTGCCGCGAGATCTCGGCCGTCAGGTCCGGGGTCACCTCCCGGCCTTCGTGTTTGCCGAGCGCCATCGGATTGAAGGCAGGATCGGATTCGACCGCCCCCGCCTGCGGATTGGTCTCCGCATAGGCCTGGGCGGTGAGCTGGTGCCGCCCGAGCGTGCCCGCCACGATGCGGTCCACGCGGCCGCGGTTCCGCTCGGCATCCACTGCGCGGATCTTGCGCACTTTCTCCTCGAGCGGCTCGATATCCCAGGCGCCGCGGGTCCACTCCGTGCCGCTCGGTTCTACGTTCGCGGACGCCGGCGCGCCGGCTGCGGTATGGGATGCGCTCCCGGCCGGTCCGGGTTGGCGTTGTTCAATGCCTGCAGCAGGCTGCCCTTGGGCGCTGCCGGTCTTTTCTTGGGTCTGGCCTCGGCCAGTTGTCGGCTGAGTGACATGCGGTTTCTCCTGTGATTTTGCGGCTTGATCGAAAATATCTTCTTGCTGCGGCCGGGCGATTACAGCGACCGCCGGCGCCTTGCCCTGCTCGGTCTTCCGCAGGCCCTCGATGAGCGAGTCGGCCTGCGCCCGCGCTCCCGCTCGGTCATTCGCGGACAGCTTGGTGTCTTTGGCGCGCTCGAGAGCCGTGCGTAACTTTCCGGCGTAGGTGTTCGCTTCCGCCACCAAGGGGAGCTTGGAGAGCGCCCGCAATTTGGCATAAGCGCCGCCCGCCCCGAAGACGGCGACCAGATCACTGCCGAGAGCGGCGTATTCCGGCGGCACACCCGCGGCCTTCAATAGCTTTTCCGTCCCGGCCTGCGCGGCTATGCCGGTACCCATGGTCAGCATCGTCTCGAGCGGCGCCTTGGCTATGGCATCCGGTAGGAGCGGGGTAGCCACATCCAGTCCGCCGCGGATGATCTCTGAGGCGCCTCCCGCCTTGTTCCGCAGGCCCGGCTTTTGCATATCGCCGAAACCCGTCGCGATGTTCCCGATGCCTGTCCCCACAAACGGAAAGCGCAGCAATGCGGCCAACTGGTCGGCATCGCTGTTTCCTCGGAGCGGCTCTCCGCGGTTCTCGTCCGGACTGCGCAGCCCCGGCGGCACGAATACGCGAAACGGCATCGGCGGCGGCGCTGTCGGCTGCACCATCGCCTGCGCAACATTCGTCGTGCCCTGATCTACCGCCTGCGGCGAAGGCAGAATTTGCGACTGCTTCAGCCGGGTGCCGGGCGCCACCAGTCCGCGCACGGTTTTCTGGTTCGGGTCCATGGTCAGCGGCTGGACTCGCTGCTGATTGACTGCTTGCGCGGGCGCGACCTGATCGAAGATGTCTCCGGCCGGAGCCGGTTTCCCCGCCGGTCTAGCCGCCGGCTCTGAGGCGGCCTGATCGAAGATGTCCGGCATTAGAACTCCCAGCCATCCGCCCTCGCCAGTTGGCGCGCCTTGTCTTTATCACCGCCGGCCTTCTGGATATATTCGAGCGCCTTGCCCTTGTCAGTGAGCTTCTTTGATGAGGCTGTCTTCTCCGCCTGGTCCCGCGCCCGCGTCATCGGCCCCGGCCGGTACTGCGGCTGCCTTGTGGGCGCCGCCGCCTGCGGCTGCTGCTGCGGCTGCGTCTGCGGCTGCTGCGGCTGCTGTTGCTCGCCGCCGTTCACCGACCGGAGCGCGCTGCGCTGCTGCGCCTGATACACGCCCACCATGTCGGTCGCCCGCTCGAACTGGCGCTGATACTGCTCGCGCCGCGCCGCGTTCATCGTCACGCTCTTTTTGGTGTCGGGGTCTATCAGCTGCTCGCCGTCCGGGGTATTGAGCTTGTCTCCGTATTTGCGCCGCAGCTCGTGCTGCTCCTGCTCTTTGATCTGCAGCGTCTCGATCTGTCTCTGGGTCCGGTCGCGCCTTCCCTGCTCGATCCGCTCCGCGCGGTCCTGGCGCCGCTCTTCGGCCGCGCTGTTGTCTTTCGCCTTGCCCGCGCCCTTGATCAGCCCGACCTCTTTGCCGTCGCGGATCACATGCACGTTGCCCTGATCGTCGTCGGAGTAGTGATACCCGCCGGTCTCCTGCTTGGCCGCCAGCCGGTTGTCCGCTCCGAGCGTGGCCCACTCTTTGCCGTTCCACGCCTCGGGCGTCTGGTCCGGCCCCACCCGCGTGATGTTCACGTTCCCCTGCGCGTCGGTCGAGTGGTTGTAGGTGTATCGTTCGGCCTTGTCGGGCTTATTCGCCGCCGCTGTTCTCTCCGCGCGGTCCTTGTCGGCCGCCAGTTCGTCATCGCTCGGGAAGTAGACCTTAGGCCCGCCCGGCACCTGCACCACTCTGCCCGGCGGAGGCGCCACCGGCGTGCCCGTGTTGGGATCGTGAAAGGTCGATCCGTCGGGATTTAAAACCTGGGCATGATGCTCGAGCGCGCTCTGCAGATCGGTGAAGCTCTGCTGCGGCGTGACTGCTTTTTGCTCCGGCTTGAACCACTTCTGCCCCCACGGGTCGGCCATGGTCTGCCCCGGCCCCTGAGCTGCCGGATTATCGAGCCGGGAGCCCAGTCCGCCCTTGGCGATCGTGCCGCCCTGGGGCGTGTCCGCCGGAATCCAGCCATCCTGCTGCATCCGCAAGCGCAGCTCGAACTGCCGGATCCGGTCTTCCTCGTCCTGCTTGGCCTGCTGCTGCATGGCCTGCTGGATCGCCTGCGCATGCCGGATCTTCGTCCCCAGCGCCGCCGATGCGGCATTCGCGGCCCCCGAAGCCGAACCGGCCGCCGAGCCCGCGCTCACGAGCGTCGGAAAATCCATTACTGCCCCCCGCCCCCTCCGAGACTGGCGCCGTACATCGCCATATTCAGCGCGCCCAATAGCGACAGCGCGTTGGAATGCATCGGACTCTGGTTGCTCTGGAGCGCAAGCGCGTTCAATAGCGATCCGCTATTGAATGCCGAAACCGCGTTGCCGTAAGGCGTAGCCACGGGCGTTGGGGTGGGCGTAGGCGCCGCCACCGCGGGCGCGCCCATCTGCTGGGCGCCCGTCTGCTGCTGCTGCTGCTGGTCCTGCTTCTTCTTTTTTTTCTGGGCGAGTGCTCCGCTCGCGGCGTCGGCCGCGCCGGAGGCGGCATCCACCGCGCTCGACGCGCTCACCAGGGTCGGAAATTGGAGAGAGGTAGGAAACATATTAGACTGAGACTCCCGCGGCCACGCCCCACTGGCTTCCATTGGTGTTCTGCGCCTGGGTATAGCCGGTCGGATTGGTTGCGAAATTCAAGGCCGCGAGCAGCGATTGCGTGTTCTGGTTCAGCTGCAGCCCGGCGTAGCTACTCTCGTTGGCCGCGAGGTCGCCTTGCCTTCCGAGTTCGGTCTGAAGCGCGTTTTGTCCCACCAGTCCGCTCTGCCCGAACCCGCGGCTCGCTAGGAAGCTGTTCGTCCGGTCGGTCGAGCTCGCCGCGTTCTGGTTGATCTGGTCCGCGCTCGCCGTCTTCATCGCCTGCACGTCCGGGCTCAGTGTCCCGCTCGTCAGGCTCGGCACCAGGCTCGTGAAGTAATCCGCCAGCGCCCCCTGCAGGCCGCTCTGCCCCGGCAGGTTGTACGTGTTCTGCTGGTTGCCGGTCGACGACTGCTGCGCCTGGCCGTACGCGCCGCCCATGCTGAATCCCACTAAATTCCTCCCTCGTCGCGCCCAGCGCCACCGCGTTCACCGGCCGGCCCTCGACCCGCGAATAGCCCGTCAGCACTCCCTCGATCCGCACCCCGTGACGCGCCAGCATCCCGATCGCGAGCCGGTTGTGCTCCGGTACCAACCCGAGAATCTTGTATGTCTTCGAAGTCGCGAACAGCCGCGCGCAGGCCTCGTACACACCCTCGGCCGCCGTGAACCGGCCCTGCCGCAGAAACCACTTGGCGAACAGAAAATGCGCGATGGCCAGATGCTCGTTCATTAGCTCGAACCCCACTACCCCGCCGATCTGATGGTCTCTGCATATCCCAAAGGTGCGCTGGTAACGCCTGAGAGAGTATTCGACAAACGCCTGAGGAGTGCGCGGCGTGAAATCGTCCGCTACGTAGTTCCAACTAGATACGAGCCACTGCCACGCCAGCGGCCAGGCATATTCAGGAAAAGGCTCGAGTAACTCGATAGGGCTCATGCCCCCAGCCTAGCCGTACGGTCCGTTTACCGGATACCGCTTTTCCTCGATGCCGAAGTCGCCTAACTTCGCCTACGTGCAGAGCCCGTGATTCTGCAGCACCGCCAGCAGACTGTTGCACCACGATTGGCTGTAGGTGGAAGGCGCCGATCCCGGCCCCGTCTGCCGTCCCCGCACCACCTGTACGCCGTTCACCTCGAACACCCCGCCGGTATTCACGTTGCCTGCCATCGTCAGGTTGTTCGAGGTATCCACATAGTTCGAAGTGGTGCGCAGATAGATGAACCCCGGGGTCCCCAGGTCGCTCCAGCCAAGATAGGTACTGCCGCCGGATCCGGGCGCAAGCGCCACGTTCCCTGAGTTGTCGGCCCGGAACACGCACTCGGCTGTGCCGTTGATCCGCAGGCTGAGCGAGGTCTGCGTGCCGCCTGAAGGGTTATCAATAATCAGCGCCGCCGTCGTCCCGGTAGTATTGGCGGCCGCATATTTGACGTGCAGCGGAGCGCTCGGCGTGGTCAGAATGCCTACGTTCCGCCCCGTCACCTTCACATTGGTTCCGTCGTCGGTCACCGCGCTATTGCCCAGCGTTCCGTTGGCCGTCACTTTCGGAATCGTATTCAGCGTGGTGAGCGCGCTCGCTCCCATCACCACGTTGGCGCTGTCGTTCGACCAGGCCGATCCCGTCCAGTGATAGCTGGCCTCCGAATCGGTGGCGAAAAAGCTGAATCCGGCATCGTACTGCGAAAGGTCCTTGGGCCTCTGATCCGGCGAAATGGTGCCCGTCATGCGCCCCGCCACATACACCCAATACTGCGCTCCCTGGCGGTTCTGCACCTCGTACACCACATTGCCGCGGTCCTTTTCCGCGAACTGCGTCCCAAGCACCTGCTTGGCCGGAGGATAGTCGCTCACACGCTGGACGTGCGTGCCCGAAATCAGAGCGCCCGCCGAAGAGGGCGCCGTCAGGTTTCCGATCACGCGCAAGCGATCGTTGAGCGCGTCGATCAACGGCTGCGGCACGCCCGCGATCGGCGCCAGCGGCGGTATCACACTAGGCATCTATTGGCTCACCTCGAAAGGAACGTCTACCCAACTCCACGTATCCGGAGTCTCATCCACCGTCAGAACCTTGGCCCAAAACCACTGCGCCGGATCCTGCCCCGCCGTGGGAGCTACCGGCAAAGGCGCCCAGGTCCATTCCGGCTTGGTCGGCTCTACCGGCAGTTCCGCCCATTTGAACTCCGAAGGCGTCTCCGGTACCGGAATGTCTTTCCATGCCGGCAGCTCTTCGCTTCCCTCAAGCGGATATTCGGTCCAGCCCCAATCGGCCTTGGGCTCGTTGAGCGGCCTCGCCCACACCCGCAGCTTATAGATCCGCGCCGCGCTCGCGCTCTGCGCATTGATGCGCAGCAGCCGGCCCCGCAGACCCGGCGGCAGCGGCAGATAAAAAGTCGCCCGCCCGTTGGGAGTGACCACCTGGGTCGTATACTCGAGCGCCATCTGCCCGCTCTGATTGGTGAATAGCTCGAGCGTGAGAGCGCCGTCGGCGCGCACATCGAGCTCCAGCTTCTTGTACTGCTTCACGCGCTCGCTTGCAAAATCGAATTCGAGCGTAGTCAGCGAGTCGTTCCCGTTGAGCGTGCTCGCCGCCAGATACCGGCCCACCCGCGCCGCCCGCACCTGCGCCCGGTAGATGCGGAATCCCGCCGCGCTCGATACCACCATGCGGATCGAGCGGCCCTCCACCGTCCACGGCGGTGTAGCGCTCGCCAAATTGGCCAGGGGCACGGTGGCCCAGTGGCGTCCGGTCGCGCCCGCGGTCAATGCCCCGCCTACCCGCTCCGTCATGGCCTCGCCCGGCAGATCGGTGTAGATGGCTACGTTCGCCGCCCCGTCCGTATCGAGCTCGAATCGCACCTCGTCGAAGCACTTATCGAGCGGCGACCCCAGATCCTGCTCCATCGAGTCCCAAACCGCCCCGCCCGCCGCTTCATAGCTCTCCACATATACCCCGATGGGCCTGGCATGGATGCGCGCCCCGAACAGCTTGAAGTTCGACGCGCTCGTAATCGTCACCCGCACCAGCCTGCCGAAGATGTAGTTGCCCGGCACCCATCCCTGCGGCAGCGGTATCTGGACCGCGGTGCGGCCGTTGGTGGCCGCCCCGCCCGTGATCACCCGCGCGCTCATGGCATTGCCCGGCAAATCGGTATATACCGTCACCGTGTAGCCGCCGTAAGCCCAGATATCGAGCTCGAGCTCGCGCAGCTGCTTCACCGTCTGCATCCCCAGATCCAGATCGGTCGTATCCCACAGCGCTCCCGCCGAAGTCTCGGCCGCGAGCAGATACTCGCCGAAGGCCCGGATCTTCAGCCGCGCGCCGTACAGGCGAAATGCGTTCGTGCCCGAAAGAATCAGCCGCAGCAGGCGTCCTTCCACGAACTGCTCTCCCCCCGCGCTCAGCGTGAGCGGCAGCATCACCTTCTGCCGTCCGCTGGTCACGGCCGTAAATGTCTGAGCGGTCGTAATGTCGCTCAAGAGCTGCGCCGTGACCGCGCCCGTGGTCTCGATATCGAGCTCGAGCTCGCGCGCCTCTTTTACCTTCGGCGTCGAAAAGTCCTGCTCCCGCGAATCGTACACCGCTCCGCCCGCCGCCTCGTACGCCTCCACATACACGCCCACCGCGAGCACTTCGACCGCGGCCTCGTACAGAATGAACTTGGCCGCCCCCGATAGCTGAATGCGGCACATGCGGCCCTCGATCGGCGCACTCGTGCCCGCGGGCAGCGGAATGCGGTAGAACCTTCGGCCCGCGCTTCCCGTATTCACCGTGGTCGTGAAGCGCACCGCCTGCGCATTGCCCGGCAGATCCGTCAGAAAATTGAGCGTCACCGGAGAGCCGAAGGTCTCGATCTGCAGCGAAATTTCGCGGAAGCGTTTGATCGGCAGCGCGGTGAGCGCGATGGCGTACATGCGGGGCGTATGCGTCAGGCCGCTATCGAACGTCATCTCCTGCGAATCCCAAACGAATCCGTTCGCCGCCTCGTACGCCTCCACATACACGCCCATGACGCGCATCAGCAGGCGCGCCGAATAGAGGCGGAACGCGCCCGCATACATCCCCACTCCGCCCGCCGTGGCCGTGGTGAGCGCCACCCGCCACAGATACCCTTCGGTCACCGGAAACGGAAACTTCCAGATGGCCCGGCCGTTGTTCTGCGCGATCGCCGGCGTCTGCCGCACCGCCAGCTGGTTGCCCGGCAGATCGCTATAGATATTGCAGTTCACGGCTCCGAGCGAGGCATCGATATCGAGCTCGAGCTCTTTGCACTGCTTCACCTTGCCCACGCCCAGGTCGCTCGGCAGGGTGGATGCCGCGGCCGCCAGGCGCGCCTCTACGTAGTAGTAGAGGTACACGTTGTGGATCACCACCTGCTTGGTCGCGGCGTAGCCCACGATGCGGATCGCAATGTTCTTGGCCAGATACCCGTCCGGCTGCACCGCTCCGCTTACGTAAGGGCCGATCGGGAAGCTGGCCTGCACGCGCTTGGCCGCGCCCGCCGCGCCGCCGATCGATCCGAGCGGCAGATAGGCCGGCGAAGCTCCCGCCGCGGCCGCCAGATTCACCGTGGCCGTGCCGGTATCGAAGGTGGCATATACGGTCAGCGAATCGGGCGAGGACACCTCGCAGTCCACCACGCACTCGAGCCAGTTCTTCTGGTTGTCGGGCATGCCCGCGTCCTCATAGTGCGAGCCGTACACCACATCGATGCCGTTGGGCCCGTCCGCCGTGGCGCAGGCCGCGAAGTCGTCCAGTCCGTAAGCCACTCCGTTGCCCGAGCCGTCGGTGCCCAGCGCCGAGATCGATGAGCCGTCGAACAGGAATCCCGCCACCGCCGTGCTCATCAGCCCCGAACGGAAATAGCTCCAGCGGCCGCTCGCTTCGTGCAGCACCAGAATCGGCGCCGCTATGCCCGCGGTCGAGTTTTCGGTATAGCCCAGATACAGCTTGCCCATGGCATAGCCGAGCGCGCACTTGTACGAGGTCACCGGCCCCGTCACCACCTGCGTGGTGATGTTGCCCGGAGGCTGGTCGAGATAGGAGTTCTGCGAAATCGTCTGGAACAGCGGCCGGATATCTCCGGTCACATCCTGGACCACATCCAGGTTGTTGCGGTAGAGCCCGTTCGGGCCCACGAAGTAGTCCGCGTTTCTGGCCGGAGCCACCGCGAACGCATTGGTCAGCCCGATGCCCGGATCCATGCACTCGAGCGTCCCCGTAAGCACGTCGCCGATCAGCCGCCAGATCGAGCGCTGCTTGTAGATGACCACCATGTTGGTGTGGAAGGTGCACCAAAGAATGGCCTCTCCGTCGGCGCCCACATCCACCCAATTGCCTTGCACCGGATTGGCCGCGCCCGGCCAGTATTGCGGCTGCCCCACCGGTGTCCAGAACAGCCGGTTCACATTGTCCGCCGTCGACCAGGCGATCAGCCGGTCGAAATACGGCCCGCCCACTCCCGATGCCGCGGGCGGCAGATCGTTGGTTATGGACATCACGATCCCCATGTTGGTGATCGCCAGATCGCTCAGCGTGATGGTCGCGGTGGTGGTGGTATTGTCTTCGATCGAGGCATAGGCCGATGCATACGGAATCGCCAGATAGGCCTGCCCCAGAGTGCCGCCCGAAAGATAGATATTGCGGCCGTTCACGCGCGTGTCGCTCGAGGTAGGAATGGCTGTCAGCGTGATCTGCTGATTGGTTACGGTGATCGAGGTGCCGGTGGCAAACGGGTCGGACTCGGTCATGAGCCCCGTGCCCGCGTCGTTATACACATAGGTCACCCACACCGAGTAGGTCCCGTTGGGATTGCCGGCCGAGCCTGCGGCCGCCGTGGGCCCGCTTGCCGGCGCCGCCACTCCGTATGCCGAATAGCCGCTTCCCACATTGTGCCGCCCCTGCTGCGCCCGGTTGACGATCCAGTTCCACCCGAGCATCCCCACCATGCCCAGCCGGTTGCCGTCGAATCCGGTGGCCACGGGCGAGGTGCCGCTCGCGTAATACAGCTTTCCCGAGCTCGTGCCCCAGTAGATCGCGGTATTGAACACCATGGCCGAGTGCAGCGTGCCCGCGCCGTTATACCGCGTCGATCCCGTATAGCCGTAGCGCGAGGTGAATTTGCCGTCCCGGTCGGTGCGGAAGTTCTGCAGCAGCAGGGCGTCTTTTTCCGCCGCCTTGTCTCCCGGCGGCAGCAGATTCAGGCCTCCGCCCACGATCTGGAGCTTCTTGCGTTCGTACCCCATCTATTGCCCCGGCCCCCAATACTGCTCCATGATCTGCTCGTACATCTCGGCCCTCGCCTGGAAATGCTGCCCCATCTCCTCCATCCGCTCCTCGCTCTCTTTCGAGCGCGCCCCCTCGAGCATCCGGTAGGAAAAGTAATCCTGAAGCACGGTCGCAAGCGGCAGCGCCGATGTCCCCGGCGTCACCGTCTGGGCGTACATCTGGCACACCTGCTGTAATGTCCCGCCCGCGTTCGGATTGGGATAGAGCGTGATCGTCCCTACGCCGCCCGCATCCAGGCTCGCCCGCGCCGCCGCCCCCGCGGTCCCCTGCCAGGCGGCATCGAGCGCCCATAGATCGCGCACGCTCGTCAGCCGCAAGAGAGACGAGCCCAGCGCCGCCGCCACCGTGAACACGTGCGCCGCGGGCAGGCTATAGGTCGCCGTGCCCGCCGTCACCGTGACGGAGCTGTCCACCGTAATCAGCACTCCCGCCTCGTAGGCGATCTTTTTGGCGGCATCGTCGGCAAACTGATAGAGCTCCGCCGGCGTCACCCAGGAGCTCGGGCCGATATCGTTTGCGCCCTGAAATCCCAGCCGGTAGAGCACATCGAGCAGACAGTTTTCGATGTCGAGCACATTGGGGTTGCCCGCGAGATTGGCTCCGCGCCCGCCCCAAAGCGTCTGCTGCCACAGTCCGGAGATCAGCGATGATCCCATAACATTTCAGATCCCGCCCTCAGTAGGGCGAGCACGTATACACCAGCGTGTCCCCCGAGACCGTGGTCCCGGAGAAGTTGGCCGCGCTCGCCGAGCTCGCGCTCTCATACATGGCGTTGGCCGAGCCCGTATGCGTAAGGTTCTGCATCGTGCATGCCCAGCCGTTGGGCGCCACCACCGCCGATCCGAAGCTCAGTCCCACATTGCACGTTCCGGTGACGGTGCTCGCGATCTTCCCGGCAGAGGGCGTGCTTCCGCTCCCCAGCGTGCCGCACGTGACTACGCTCATCGACGCCAAGTTGCCGTTGAACAGGATCGGCGGAAACGCGACAAAGGCCGGATCGAAATACTGCGGAGGCGTTCGCGATCCCACCGGCTGCACCCCGGTATTGAAATTGGGCGCGGTGATCGAAGTCGGATAATACGTGCTGTAGTTGCCCAGCGTAATGCCGCTGACCGTGTATACGATGCCGCCGTAGGACGTATTGACGTAGGATCCGCCGATGGAATTGCCGGTGATGTTCAACTCGAGCGCCGGCCACTGCACATAAATCCCGGAACTGCCGAGCGCGTCCCCGCTGCAGCCGGACGAGGTGCAGCTCAATGAATTGGTCGGGAATGCATTGTAGTAGTTGTAATCCGTGATCTGGTTGTTGTGTACGTCGATATTCCCGCCCGATAAGATCGAGATCCCCGCTCCGGCCATGCCGAAGATCTGGTTGTCCGCGATCGAGACCTTGGCCGCCGTGCGCACATAGGTCCACGGAGTGGCCGGAGGCGCGAAGTAGATCCCCGTCATCAGCCCCCCCGGGCTGCCGATGCGATTCCGCTCCACGCGGAAATTGAGCGCGAACATGTTGGTGTTGGCCGTCATGTCGAAATCCACTCCGTACATGCGGTTGAAGTCCATATAGTTGTCCGCGATCAGCGTGTCGAGCAGGGCGTCGGAAGCCGAGTGCGCGGCGACGGCCGCCACGTGGACCCCGCTATAGTTCGTCCATTCAATGGAGTTGTGGGTCACTTCGCAGACTTCGCAGGACGCGATCCACACGCCGTACTCCGATCCCACCGCATCGGTATGGTTGGTGATGTTGTTGCCGTTGATGGTGATGGTCCGCGGCGCCGATCCCGAACCGAAATTGACGATCTCGTTGTGCTCCACGTACGCATAGGTCGGATAGCCATAGGTTCCCGATACCGAGTGGTGTAGAAATACCGCCGCGATGCCGACCTGCGCCGCGGTATTGGCGTTGTCCCAAATGCTCGTGAACTCGTTGTACTCGATGAACATGCGGCCCACGCCATCGGCATCCACGCCGTACGGCATGTTCCACAGCGCGTTGCCTTCGACCCTGCACTCCCAGCAGGCGAACAGGTGAATGTGGGCGCCCGAAGTCGGCTTGTTCGAAATGCTCGAAGGCGGACCGGCGCTGTAGTTGAGCGTCTGGGAGAGATAGAATCCGGTGATCCGCACATTGCTTACCGGCCCCGCCACATAAATGGAATCGCCGAAATCGGCGGTGCGCGTATACGGCACGGCCGACTGGATGCCCGGACCCTGGAGCCAGATGTTCGAACACGGTATCGTCACTTTGGCGTTCCACACGGAGCCTATGGTGCTCGCCGGCACCGTCACGATGCCGCCTCCGGTAACGCAGGCCGCCATCACCGCCTCCTGGATCCCGAAGGTCGCCGGCTGTATCTGCCATCCCGCGCCGTGCGTATGATTGACCGTCAGCACCAGCGTGCCGCTCGACGAGCCCGAGGTGCAGGTGCCCCCCGTAATGAGCGCCGGTTCGGCGGTGCCGCCGGTACCGGCCGTCAGCCACACGTAGGCGTTATTGACCGAGTAGCTGTTGATCCCCAAGGGGCAGTTGAGCGAGATCACGTCTGAGCCCGCGGCCAGCGTCCCCCCCGGCGACTGCGCCGCGAAGTTATACGCCGCGGTAGTCAGTTCCGGCGACTTCGGCACATTCGCCAGATTCGCCCCGAGCGCCCCCTCGATGGCCTCGATTTCGGCGCGTACCGCGTTGTGGTGCCAGGCGTCGATATACAGGCTCACGCAGCCCGAGGCCGTGCCCGGATTGCAGTTGGCTCCGGTGGCCGAGTGCGTGGCCACCGTGGTGCTGTCGAATCCGCGCCCGCTCAAAGAAGGACAGCTCGACTGGCCCACTGTCAGATGCGTGCCGTCGGGAACCGCGCAGACCGCGACATTTTCATTGTCCAGTGTTACTACCGAATTAGCGGTGATCCCGCTCGAATTGGCCACCTGGATGGTGGTATCGGTCGAGGCCACCGGAAAGGTAATGGTGGTCTGCACATTGTTCGCTACCACCTTGAGCTGTTGATCGGTAACTACGGCCCCCGGAAATACGGCCGTCTGGGCCGGGGCCATTACGAGGCACGCAAGCCATAGCGCGCAGAGTCGAAACGTCTTCACGTACCTGAATTCGACACTAGCCCTGGACGGGCACTTTGCGGTTGGGCACCAGGTCCGGACGCAGCTTCAGCAGCTTCGAGCGGTCGAACTTCTCGATCTCGAACGGAACCTTGTCGTAGCGGCTGCCCAGATTGCGCGAACGCACATAGGCCGCATAGTTTTTCGCCCCATCCAAAAACCCATGAAACAGCGGCATTGCCTTGGCGAACTCCTGCGCCCCCTCCACCTGCCGCATGCGATAAATCGCGTAATCCACCAGCCGCGGCGCATACTCCACCGGAATCTCGGGCACATCCGCGGCATTCGCCAGAGCCACCGGCGCGCGCGCATAGGTCACATTCACCGTCACCTGGGCCGTAGGCTGCTTATACACCGCCACCAGATCCGCCCCCAGCGCCGCATAGCGCGTCGGCGGAACCGCCCCCGCCGCGGCCGATGCCATCCAGCCCGGATCGAGCGAGGCCAGATCCTCCAGGCGCGCCGGCCGGATCTTTACTCCCGCCGAAGTGGTGATGCGCAGGCACGCGATCCAGTCGTTGAATACGCCCAGCATATGGGTAAATGTGGTGTTCGCCGGAATCACCCATGCCGCCGTCTTTTCCAGGCCCAGCGTCAATAGGCAAAAGAAGCGCTGCGCCTCGTTCAGCGCCGCGGTAATCTCGTTCTGCGGATAAAACGTGTAGCCGGTCTGGCCTTCATTCAAGCGCTGGCTGACCAGCGCCTGCATGGTCGAGAGCTGCACTAGTTTGGCCCGCCCTGGCCCGGCCCCCAGTTCCTCGATAACGCGCGGGTCGCTCTTTGCGTGCGGTGCCTGGTAAACCGCGCCGTCATCCCGAGCGCCCTCTTCGGCCGCTTCTGCCAGTGCTCGAGCCGCAGCAGGCGCGCGAGCTCCTCGGCGAACTTCATCTCATAGCCCTTGGCTTTGTTGAACTGCTCCAAGTGCAGCGCGATTTCGGCGCGCGCGCCGTAGAGCAGCACCGAATCGCTCACCCAAGGCAGCGGGCTCGCCGAAGTGTTCGAGCCGTTGAAAAACGTGCCTCCGTGGACGTACTCGAGCGGGAAGCCGCGCGCATGCAACGGCGGCGGGAAAAACTCGATCTGGTGGTATACCGGCTGGCTCGACTCGTTGGTGTCGTCGTAGAGCGCCGCATATACCGGGTCCTCGACTAATGTGCGCGGGCCCGCGCTCGCGTCTAATTGGTCTTTGGTGAAGATGTGGAGCGGCTGGTTGGTGACGGGGTCCAGGCAGGAGACAATGGTGCGGACGTCGGAAGGAAGCGCGTAGATGTGCTGCAGGAGCACGTAGGCCGAGCCGCGGTACACCGTGCCCGCCGCATCGATCCCGTTGCCTTCATAAGGCCGGTCGAGAGTGAGCTGCGTCGGGCCGACATAGCTCGCAGTATAGATCACCGTATCGCCGGGCCGGTAGAATCGCGGAATATTGCCGAGCTGGCCGCTCGTCCACGCCGTGCCCGCGCCGGTTACCGTAGCCGAGCCCACCGTCAAGGTAACGGTGTCGGTTCCGGACTGGTAGGCCGCCTGGCTCTGGACCGTGGTGTGGTACTTCAGCCCCTGCCAGTCGTTGGCCTCGAGCACCTGCTCATAGCGTGAATTGAGCCAGCCGTCCAGCAGATCGAGCGGAATGCCCGGCGCGCCGGTCTGTAGCTGTAAGCGCAGGTTGCCCCAGGTTGAGATGCCCACGCCTTTGTATTCGACACTTCGGCCGCCCGGCTATTTGCCGGCGCCCGTCAGGGTCAGGCTGTGCGCCGCTCCTCCCCCGCCCCCGCCGCCGCCCGTGCCCGCGATCACATGCACTCCGGCCAGCACCTGATTGCTGCCCCCGCCCCCGCTAAAGCTGTGGCTGTTGCTCGTGCCGCCTAACTTGTACGAGCCCGCGCCGCCCGGGGAGTAAGCTCCATCGTCCCAAAATTGCGTGAAGTTGGTCGTGGGTGTGGCGCCGTTATTCACATAGCTCGCGACCGTAGCCCCATCGCTCGAGGAAGTCACCGTGATCGATGTAGCTCCGAGGGCGGTGGTGTTGTCGCTGGTCTTGACCCCGGTAGTGGTATCGGTGCCCGTAAACGATATCGCACCCATATACACATCCATGTGAGTGGTCCAGCTCGCCGAGATGGTCTTTGCCCCGGCCGCCGGATTGACGAGCGTAAATATGTACACCGTCACCGCATCGATACCGGTGCCTGTCGTGGTGTTGGATTGCGCGGTCATGGCAGTGCCGTTCCACGTGACTGCGAGCGAACCGGGCGAGTTGGTTCCGGCGCCCGATGTCCGCTGGAACCCAATAGTCACCACGAGTAGCGTGGCTGAGGCTCCCACCGTAATCCCTGTCGAAGTGATCGACTGAACGTTGGTTGCGTCCTGGGCGGTGCCGTCGGACGAGTTGCCCGCGGTCATGGTAGCGTCCACAGCCACCGCGCCCCAGCCCTGGACCGCGAGCAGCAGCAGCAGTCCCAGCCGCTTAGAACTGCACATAGGCCAGCACGCCCGTCACCTGCGCCGAAGCGAAGATGCATAGCGCATCGCCCGAAGTGGCGGTCTTGGCCCAGGCCCGGCTTTGAAACGGCAGCACAAAGCCCCCGTTGGCCGAGAGCTGCGCGCCCAGCGCCGCGGTCGCCCCACCCAGCATGCCCGCCGTCCCGGTCCCGCAGGTAGTTCCGGTCCCCTCCACCAGATTCACGTTGGCCGCGGCCGTCACCGGCGCGAGAAACATCTGGCACAGGTACACGTTCTTGCCCGTCGATCCGGCCGCGATCTGAGTGTTGGCCGAAACATTGATCGGATAATAGCTCCACGACTGGAACGCGCACGGATCCAGATACTGCACCCGGGAGTTGGTCCCATCGGTGCCCGCCACCTGAACCGCGTTGGCCGGCGCCGCGCTGCCCGGAGCCTGATCCACCGCCGCGCCCGCATTGCCCGTGATCCCCACCTTCTGCACGCCCGAAGCCGCGGTCGCGACCGCGTTGCCGTTTACCTGCGTGAGATTCTGGGTCCACGGCCCCGAAGCCTGCGTCACCGCCCCGATGGTGTTCGATCCCGCCGGTAATGCATTCACCGACACTGTGCCCGAAACCGGCTGTGTCACCGCCGATCCGTCCACCTTGAGCGCGTTCGCGCCCGTAACCGTAGCCGCATTGCCGCCCTGGCTGATGGTCATGAGCCACGGCGTCGTATTGGCCGTATTGCCCGGCTGCACCGTCCAGGCGCCCGACTGCGACACCGGCAAGGTGCCGTTCACATTCACGTACAGCCGTCCCGAGCTGTCGGTCAGGAATCCGCGCAGGTTGCTGCCGTCCGTGCCCGCCATCTGCGCCAGATAGGGCGGAGCCGCCGATCCCGCCGTGCCCACCCACGAAAATAGCGCTTCCGGCTGGCCCGCCGCGCGCATCGCCACGCCCGCCGCCGCGCCCGAAGTGTAGCTCGACAGGCGGATCCGCACCGAGCCCGCTCCGCCCGGCACGAGAATGTTATACGTTCCCGCGGTCGACGAAACGCTCAGAGTCCCCGTCCAGAACGAGCCCGCCTGGCTCGACCGCAAATACGTGGCCGTCCAGGTAGTGCCGCCGTCGCTTGAGAACTCGGGCGTAATGGTGCCCACCAGATTGTTGCCGCTGGGCAGGGTAAATGAGACCGAATTGACGCCCGCCATGGCGACGGAGAGCGTGCTGCCGGCCGCCGTCAGATTGCCGGTAGCCGTAGTGTCGGCCGCGCCCGAGCATCCCGATGCGCAGTCCACCTTGAGATTGCCGCCCGAATCCAGATTGCCGCCCGCCAGGTTGCCGCTATTGTCCTTGAACCCGACGGCATTGCCGGTAGACGGAAACGCGCCGCCGAAGGCCGGCCCGCTCGAAGCGCTGCAGCCCACCGTGCAGTTCACCTGCAGATAGCTGCTTCCGTCGAACGTGAACGGCGGCTGCATCTGAGCCAGGAGCGCGCCCGGAATTACGAGACCCAGAGCCAGAAGCCATTTCATGGATTTATGACCGGAACCGCCACCAGGCGCGCCTGGAGGCAATAGTTGCCGACGATGAGCGCTCCGCGCCCGCCGGAGCAGCGGGAATCGGAGCAGGCGCAGCCGGCGGAGCCGGAGCCTGCGGAGCTACAAAGCGCGGCGCAGCCATATCGGCAAACCCCATCTGCACGCCCAGTTCGACCGCGCGCGCCTCCGAAGGCGGAAATACGATGCGCACCGTATCGTCGCGCCGGATGCCGCCCGCCGTCTCAAAGGCAATCGGTTTCTCCGACAGATCGCGCACCCGCCGGAACAGATGCCGCTCGAGCTCGCAATCCACCGAATCGAAATAGAAACGGCCGGTGCGGCTCTCCTCCACAATCACTTCGAAATCCGGCCGGATGCCGTCGCCCTCTTTCGTAAGAGCCACGTCGCCCGCCCGCTGCAGATAGCCGCGCAGGGCGCAAGCGCAATCGGAATCGCCCGTGATCTTCACTCTCATCGCACACTCCGCACAATCAACGGCCCGGTGCCCGATACGGGCTGGGCATAGCAGACCGCCTGGCCTCCCGGAAACGCCGGATAGGCGCCCGGTGTATTCGAGCTCTGGAGCAGCAGCTCCGAGCCCGGACCCAGGGTCTCCTGCGTGGTCCCGTCGGCCTGGTCGGTGCGCAGATAGATGTTCACCCCGGTGGCATTGCGCAGCATCACCTTCGAGCAGTTGTTCGGCGGAGCCACCGCCGTCCACGCCACGCTCGAAAGCGTAATCTGGCTGTTCTGCCAGTTATTGGGCTGCGCCGAAGCCATCTAGGGCAGGATCTCCGCGTCGATCGCCACCGTGGCCGAGTTGCCCGTCCCGAGCACGATCTGCACCGCCCACTGCATCGGCAGCGTAATCGCGCCCGCGGCATAGCTCGAGCCCGCCGCGAACGTCACTCCCGCCGGTGCAATCGAGCCCGTCTCCCCCGGATAGAAATCGAATACCAGCCGCGCCCCCGAGGTCGCCGAAAGCATATGCGTTCCCGAAAACGAAGCCAGCTGAATATTGGCGCCCCCGTCCGGAGCGGCGGCCATCAGGCTGATGGAATCGGTTCCCGCTCCTTGGGTGGTGGCCGAACAGTAGATATAGAGGCGCAGGCCCCGGCCCACCGTCACCTTCTCGGTCTGCGAGGTGACGGTCTGGGCCGAAAGCGCCGTAGCCGGATAGAGGTTGCGCCGCTGGGCGCGTAAGCCGAATGCCATTAGCTTCAGCCCCCTTAGTAGATTGCGTTCGGATCCGTGCTCAGGTTGTCGTAGCGGTTGAGCAGCAGAGTCGGAATGTAGCCCGCGGGCGTGGACTGCGTGCTGCCCGAGAGATTCACCATTACCATCACCAGGTCGTACGGTCCCGAGCCGGTCACATACACCCCGAGCACGTACAGCTTGAGCGCGGTGAGCGCATCGGTGGTCGCCCCGTTGACGTTGTCCTGGCTCATGAACTCGTACATGTCGCCCGGATAGTAATCGGGCGCGCGGCCCGGACAGTTGGAAGTGATGTTCCAGGCCACGACCGAGTTGTTGGTGATGCCGGTGAGCTGCGTCGGCGCGACCGAAGGACTATAGGTCGCCTGCAGTACCAGGTCGGTCGGCAGCACCTGCTTGTTTTCAGCGTTGGTGGATTTGTTGACCGGATAGGGCGCGGTCATCGCGAGCACGCTGCGGTCCTTGGGGACGCGCCGCGGCGAGACTCGCGACCGCTCCACCAATGTGGAGATCGGCCGCGTGTATTGCGGTTGCAATGCCATTGTCTGTTCGCCTCGTTCCTTTTAAGTCGCTTTAGCTGCTGGGGACGCCGTATACGCCGTAGAAGCCGTTGAAGCCCACGGAGAACCGCATCCAGCCCGCCGTCTTCACGCCGCGCGAATCGAAATCGACATCGTGCACCGTGTTGAAGCTCTCGCGGTTGTAGTAGCGCAGCTCGGTATCGCTCACTTCGCCTTCGAGGAACCAGGCATGCGGATCGGTCAGGTAGTCCCAGACCATCCAGCTGTCGAAGCTCGGCATGCCGCTGCGGCGCCGGAACGCGTTGATCGTCCGGTTGGCCGTGTCGGCCCGGTCGGTTCCGCCCAAAAGCTCGGCCGCTACAAATTCGAGAGCCGGAGGAACGATCATCTTCTTGGTCGGGATGCGCAGCTTTTTGCCGCGGTGATCGACCGTCTGCCGCATATCCGTCAGCGCCAGCTGAATGCTGGTCACGTCGGGATCGGTGGCATAGGAGAGCCGGTTGGTCTGCGTGCCCCCGCCCACCAGCGGATGGGCCGTATTGAACAGCGATACGCCGTCCGGGCCGGTGCCGGTGGTGAAGCCGGTATTGAAGATCGAGGCGGCAACCACTTCCTGCGTTTCGTAGGCGCTGCGCCCCAGTTCGGTTGCGAGCTTGCGCACTACCCCGAACTTGTCATCGTCCACCGCCACGCGCGAGACCTTGAAGCCCAGCGAATACTGGGCATGCACGTAGGTCTTGTTGAAGCCCGGCAGCGGATCGTCGTAGCGCGTGGTGTCGTTTTCGGGCACCAGCGCGAACTGTCCGAAGCCGGTCACTTCGGTGGTCTGCTCGATGGAACGGGAGCTCGTCTCCATGCGGAAGACTTCCGAAAACTCTTGCGGAAATCTCGAGTACTTCGTCATGACGACCTCGTCGATCGCAGGCAGCATGCTCTGCAGATAGAGGTCGGGAAGAATCGTTCTTACAAACATTGTCCCTTGTCCTCCTTACACGCCTGCGGTCTGCTGGCCGAGTTCGTGCTTGTTGATCAAAACTTCTAAAATCGCGGAATCGCCCTCCGCGTTGGGCGAGATCATAGCCACGCGGCTGATGCGCAGATCGAGCGTGGCGGTGGTCGCGATGGTCGCGCCGTCTACGCTCATCCCGCTCTGCCTTGTGGTGGTCGAGCCGGCCGTCGTTAGTGAAATATTGGCGTTCTTGCCGATATGCGAGCCGGTCGCGATACTGGTCCCGGTCTTGGCCTGGCCGATGTAGATTACGTCGATCTCGTCGGTCACCATGTGCGGGGTGGCGGTCGAAGCCGCGCCGTAGTTGAGGCTCACACCCTGCCACAACGTGGTTCCCGGTGTTCCCTGGTATCCGGTCTGGATGGTCGGCAGATTGTAGCCGGTCGGTGATTCGGCGAGCGTCACGGCCCCGGTGACTTTCTTCACCGCGTCGAACATGAAGATCGCGTTTGCGTCGCTAGCAGGCTTCCCGTATTCCTGCGTGGCCCACGGCGCGCCGCCGAGCCGGATCACAGGACGGAAGCCGAAAGGAGAATTCTGATTTGCCACTGAGTCTTTACCCCTCCACGGGTCCTGCGCCTATATTCGACAGCTTGGGTGAAAAAGTGCTCCGCCCGGGTCTAAGATGTGAACATGCCGACTAATCACAGCAGCAACACGCAACGGGGAACAGCTCCCGAGGAGGTGCATATCGAGGTGGTCGACGGGCGCAGCATGCGCACGCTCGTCCTCGCCATGCCCGGCATCACCGATCGCATGGGCGAGCTCGAGGAGTCGCTGGTGCAGTGGCGCCGCCAGTTCCTCGGAACAAGCTACGGCAGCGGCCGGCAGAACCGGACGCCGCAGCAGCAGAACCGCACCCAGCAGCAGAACCGGAGCCAGCAGCCGAACCGCGCTCAGAAGTCCAAGTCCGGCTCTGCGAATACCGCCAAAAGAAAGCCGGTGGCCACCGCCCAGCGTTCGACCGGAGCCGCGCAATCGAGAAGCAACACGCAGCAGGGACAGGCCGCGGGCGGCAGCCACCGTTAGCTTCAGCCTACGCGCTGCTCGACGCGCTGCTGGCGCTCGATCCGCACGCCCGCCGAGCGGGTCTCGCCCACCCAGCCCTCCGTCTCGGTAGCGTTGGCGGTGATCTGGTCGCCCGCGCCCAGAGGCGCGATCCCGCCGCGCATGCCGCGCGGAATCTCCCGCGCCAGGCTCTCGCGGTAGGCCTCTTCGATCTCCCGGACTTCGGTCTCCGATTCGGCCGCGAACCGCTCCCGCCGCGCATCCGCGATCTCCTGCCGGATCTCGCCCAGATAGAGCGTTCCCGCCTTCACCTTGTCTCCCGTGTGCGGATCGGTCACGAGCGTATAGCCCCGCATCCCGAGCGTATCCATGCAGCGCTCGCTCAGGAACTTGTAGGCGAATCCCGGACGCTCGTACCGCTGCACCGTATCGCGCAGCACGTTGCCTCCCATAATCATCGGATCGAGCGTATCGGAACTGTCGATCTCCACCGTACGGCACGGGATCTTCAGAATGCGCTCGCGCAGCGCGTTGGCAAAGGCCTCTTTGCCGAAGCGCGCGATCGCCGCCCGCGCGCCCCGCTTCAGCATCTCGTCCTGAAACGCGCCCGCGCCCTTGGTCATCACCGCGTCGAAGGTGGCCGCGGCATAGTCCACCAGGCCGTGCCTTTCGAGCATCAGCCGCATATGCGGATTGGAATCGACCAGCGGATCGGGCCCGTAGACCACGCGCGTAATCGTGGCTACCGGATCCCCGAAGGCCTTGCGGTCCCACTCGTCGATGAACTCGGCCGCATTCCCCGCCGGCTCTTTGTCTTTCAGGTCCAGGCCCAGATCCACGGGCTCGGGAATAGAATTGAGGATGCGCTCCTCGCGCATCTTGAGTACCTGCTCGTTGGCGGCCTGCACCGGATCTGCCGCCGGTGCCGGCCGCCTTGTTTTATTGATCGCCATTACCGGCTCCTCCTGCTGACTTTCACGCCCGCTTTGGCGCGCGCTTTGAACGCCTCAACCGCCTGCTCGTAGCTCATCGGCTTGCCGTCCTTGCCCGGCTGGCCCACCAGCATCCCCGAGATGATGCGCTGCTCTTCAGGCGATATGGAATCGTCGTCTTCGTCGTCGAGATCGGCCGCGCGCCGTCCGCCGCGGTCGCTGCCCTGCGCCTGAATCCGCGCCAGCCGATCCTGCTCCCGCTGCGCCTTGCGCTCTTCGCTCTGCTGCTGCGGCGTTTTCGCCTTGCCCGAGCGCAGCCAGTCCCGGTCCACCTGCTTGGCCGCCAGTTCCATCGCCATCGTCTC
>Ga0213875_10000634_pt1 | contig 28091 bp, 24 predicted proteins | sample BarmaccomBMRX_R8_FD_160105 | JGI IMG/M metagenome (GOLD analysis project Ga0213875, IMG submission 160105) | Root-associated microbial communities from Barbacenia macrantha in rupestrian grasslands, the National Park of Serra do Cipo, Brazil - RX_R8 | ecosystem: Host-associated > Plants > Roots... | reverse complement strand
CATGGTCATGCTCGGCGACGCCGTCAACGCCAAGAAAGGCGCGGGCGAAGCCAAAGACACCCTCGAAGTCATCGACGTCGCCCAGCTCCTGGCGCGCTCGGTCAGGCTGCAGTCCGAGGCCGCCGACACGACGGTAGAGACAGGGAAGCCCGGCGATCCTCCCGCTGCCCCCCTGCATTCGAAACAACTCTAGGTCTCTGACCTGCGCTCTGACGGCAGGTCGGCGCGCGCCGACCGCAGGAGTATCCGCTCTCCGCCCCGGTGACCGCCCCGGGTAGTCGGCCGCCTAGCGGCCGGCACCGGGTGGCCGCGGCGGCTGCGCCGCGCTAGCCGCGACGAGGGCGCCTGGCCACGAGCCATACGACGATGAAGACGGCCATCGCGATCAGCCCGATGATGACAAACGTCTTCAGCGTGGCAACGATCCCGCCCGCAGCCGTGACGGCAAGCCAGATGGCGAAGATCGCGCCGAGGATTGTCCCGATGACCCGGCCCATGTCCCCAGTATGCGCCCGGGGCCTTGCCGGCCGTCTGGCCTGCCTGGCCGGGACGGCGCCTGGTCACAGGTGGTGAGCCCAGCCGGCGCCAGGCACGTGATGACCGCCGGCCCGCGCAGGACGTCCCGGCCGGGACCGGCCACTGCCCCGGACGATCGCTGTGCGCCACATTGCGGGGGCGGCAGATGCGGCGCGGCGGGATGCCAGAGGGCTGTCTGACGGGCCTGCCGATGCCGCAGCCACCCGGCGGCGCGATGGCCGTGCGGTGTCGCCGGGCGGAGCTGCCGACCACTGACCTGACCACTTCGTTGTAGTTACATATCGCAGGCCCCAAGGTGAACGGGAACCGCCCAATTGTGAGTTCGGTACGCCCTTGCAGACACCGCAAGTGATCACCGGTATCGCGCAGAACGGGAGTTCTGGCGAGTGGGCGGTGATGCTCAGGGGTGCCTGCTCTAGCCATGCCGCGGCGGTGTCAGCCGGACCGGTCATCCCCCGCGTCGGCTGGGTGGCTTCGGCCGGGCTGTCGGCGGCGCGGCCGCCGGCAGGGCGCATCCGTCCCGCATGCCCGGTCAGCCGCCCTGCGTCGGCCGGCGCGCGGCGCAGCAGGAACTCGATCGGGCGTTCGTGCTGCGCAGCTCGTCGTCGGCCCATCTGGCCAGGGCGTCATGAACGGCCAGATCCAGCTGAGTTTGTCGGTGGCAGGTCGTACGGTCGGAATGTGAACCGGACCGACCGGCTGTACGCGCTAGTGGAGGAGCTTCGGGCCTGCGCGCCGCGCCGCCGCAGCGCCCGGGAGCTGGCATCGCTGTACGAGGTGAGCGCGCGGACCATCGAGCGGGATATCGGGGCCCTGCAGCAGGCCGGAGTGCCGATCTACGCCGATGCCGGGCGGTTCGGCGGGTACACAGTGGACAAGTCGCTGACGCTTCCGCCGCTGAACTTCAGCCCGGTCGAGGCTGTCGCCCTTGCGGTGGCGTTGAGGCAGGTCAACGTCGGCCCGTTCGGCGGCGCCGCCCGCAGCGCCGTGCAGAAGATCGTTGCCGCCATGTCCGAACCAAACGTGATCGCCGCCCGCGACCTGGCCGGCCGGGTCCGGCTGCTGGAACCCGCGAGGGCACCGCAGACCATCCCGGTGCCCTCGGTCATCGAGCAGGCCATCATCGCGCGCCGGGTGCTGTGGATCTGCTACGTGGACCGCGACGGGAACCGCACCCAGCGCGACGTCGAGCCGATCGTGTTCATGGCCGGCCCGAGCGGCTGGTATCTCGTCGGCTGGTGCCGAGTCCGCGATGCCGCCCGCTGCTTCCGCGTCGACCGGATCCAGCAGGCCGAGGTCACTGACGTGACGGCCGCGCCGCGCGCCTTCGAGGAGATCGTGCCGTGTATCCCCGACCTCGTCGCCCGCACCCCTGTCCTTTAGCGCGTTGCGCGGTGCGCGTCCTATGGCCGCGCGTACGGTAATGCCCGGGAAACACCGACAGGGGGGTGTCGCAAGGGCGTCCGATGCTGGAGTCGCAGGGACCGGACGACTCTGGAGGAACGATGAACGCACCAGCAGGCGGGGTTCCTGGAACGCGACCGCGACCGGGCCCGGCACCTCGAGCTCCCCGGTGACCTCGCGGTCCAGGCCTGCGACGGCGCGCAGCAGCGTGGATTTCCCGGTGCCGCTCACGCCGAGCAGGGCCACGAACTCGCCGTGGGCGATGTCCAGGTCCAGGCCGTCGAGCACCCGGCGGCCGCCGAAATCGCGGGTCAGCCCGCGGACCCGGGCGGCCGTGGCCACAGTGCCGGTCATCAGGGCAGGATTCCGCGGCGCCACGCCGGGGCCCTCCGTTCCAGCAGCCGGACGAGGGCGTCGGTGAGTAGGCCGAGCACCGCGTACACGGCCAGCGCGACCAGGATCACGTCGTTGCGCAGGAACTGGGTCGCCTGGCTGATGATGAACCCGATGCCCGCGTTGGCATTGACCTGCTCGGCGACCACCAGGGCCAGCCATGCCACGCCGAGGCTGGATGATCTCGGGCAGCTCCCCGATCCCGAACCAGACGATGAATACCGGGATCAGGCCGAACAGCGGCAAGGTCCGCAGGATCTGCAGCAGCGGGTCCACGGCGTTCTCGCCGAGCCGACTGAGCCCGGCCACCAGGACCAGCGTGATCGCCGCGACGGCCCCGAACGCGAAGCCGATCGCCATCCGCTGCAGCGAGACCCAGCATCGCGCTCTGCAGCGTGCCGTGGCGGGCGAGCTTGTGGTGACCAGGCTGACGGCGGTGCGCCACACCGTCACCGGCGGCGGCAGCTTCTGCGCCGGGACCAGCCCGGCCGTGCCGACCAGCTGCCAGAGCAGCACGACGGCCACGGGAGTGACCAGCCGGTACCAGCCATGGCCGGGCAGGCGGCGCCGACCCGGCCGGCCGGGTGCCGCCGGGCGCGCGCCGACCGTGGACCCAGCGGCGGCAGGCGCGGGCGTTCCGGGCGGGACAGACGCGACTGGGGCGGCAGAGGCGGACGCGACCAGGGTGGAGTCAGTGATCTCAGGCATGGGACCTCGGGGGAGCGAACCGGTGACTGCATGCGGGCGTCGTCGCCCGGCGGGGCGGCTCAGCGATGAGCGACGCGGGAGGGGCGGCAGATCACGCTGGCCTGCATACAGAAGTCGGCATACCGGCATGCCACGAGCGGCTTCGGGTGACCCATGCCGCCGCGTCAGGACAGATTTGTCGATCAAGTCAATAGATTTAGTAGGAAAAGTGCTATAGTAAGTCAGCCGGAAATATAGACATATGCGTACTGGGGAGAGGATGTCGCCGCACTTCCACTTCTGCGCCGAACGGGCGGTGGTTCCACCCCACCGGCCAGCTCGCCAGCAGCGGAGGCAGATGTCATGCGGACAGCGGTGGTGACCGGCAATCCGAAGCCGGGGTCGCGGACCCATGGCGTGGCCATCACGGTCGCCGGCGCCCTGTCCGTCGCTCTGAAACGCCCCGGCACCTCGGCCTCGCCCGCGGCGCCCGGCGCTCACCTGTTGGCCGACCTCAGTGAGCACGCACCGAGCCTGTTCGACCGCCACCGCGATCCCCCTCATCCGCGGCGCGCTCGCCCTCATGAAGCCAGCGACGTACAGCCTCCTTCGCGGAACGGAGTAACCCCATGCGCCTGTGTGTCGCGCTCGATGGCGCGGGCTGGCATCCTGCCGCGTGGCGCGAGCCACAGGCTCGTCCCGGGGAACTGTTCACCGCCCGGTACTGGGCGGATGTCATCACCGAGGCCGAGCGCGGCCTGCTCGACTTCGTCACCATCGAAGACGGCTTCAGCGTGCAGTCTTCCCGGACCGATCAGGTGGCAGGGTGCCTGGACGCGGTGCTCATCGCGGCCCGGGTGGCGCCGCTGACCAGGTATATCGGCCTGATGCCGACCGTCATCGCCACCCATACCGAGCCCTTTCACACCGCCAAGGCGATCGCGACGCTGGACTACGCGAGCAACGGCCGGGCTGGCGTCCGGGTCCGGGTCTCGGCCAGCCCGCAGGAGGCCGCGCACTTCGGCCGGCGCGACGCGCTCCCGGCCGGCGATCTGCTGGACGAGGCCGCCGACTACGTGGAGGTGGTGCGGCGGCTGTGGGACAGCTGGGAGGACGGCGCCGAGATCCGCGACGTAGCGGCCGGGCGGTTCATCGACCGGGACAAGCTGCACTACATCGACTTCACCGGCAAGTACTTCAGCGTCAAGGGGCCGTCGATCACGCCCCGGCCACCGCAGGGGCAGCCGGTCGTCGCCGCTCTCGGGCACGGACCCGAGCCGTACCGGCTGATCGCCAGGTCGGCAGATGTCGGCTTCGTGGCGCCGCGCGACGCCGGTCACGCACACGACATCGTGGCCCAGATCGGCTCTGGTCTCGTCTTCGCCGATCTGGTGGTCTTCCTCGGCGCAACCGCGGAGGAGGCTGCCGCCCGCCAGGCGCGGATGAACGAGCGCGCGGGCTACGCGTTCACCAGCGACGCGACCGTCTTCACCGGCACGCCCGCGCAGCTGGCCGGGCTGCTGCTGGACTGGCAGCAGGCCGGACTGGCCGGGTTCCGGCTGCGTCCCGGCGCCATCCCGGGCGACCTCGAGGCGATCACCCGGGCCCTCGTCCCCGAACTGCAGCGGCGCGGCGCCTTCCGCACCACCTATGAGGCGGGCACGCTGCGCGGGCTGCTCGGGCTCAGCCGGCCCGCCAGCCGCTACACCCTCACCGGGAGCAGCTGACCATGACCAAGCAGATTCATCTCGCCGCGCACTTCCCCGGCGTCAACAACACCACGGTGTGGAGCGACCCGCGATCCGGCAGCCACATCGAGTTCGGCTCCTTCGCGCACATGGCCCGGACCGCGGAACGGGCCAAGTTCGACTTCCTCTTCCTCGCCGAGGGCCTGCGGCTGCGGGAGCAGAACGGCAGGATCTACGACCTGGACGTCATGGGCCGCCCCGACACGTTCACGGTGCTGGCCGCGCTCGCGGCGGTCACCAGCCGGCTCGGCCTGGCCGGCACGATCAACTCCACGTTCAACGAGCCGTACGAGGTGGCCCGGCAGTTCGCCACCCTCGACCACCTGTCCGGCGGCCGGGCCGCCTGGAACGTGGTCACGTCCTGGGACGCATTCACCGGCGAGAACTTCCGCCGCGGCGGGTTCCTGCCGCAGGAGGAGCGCTACGAGCGAGCCCGCACGTTCCTGCGCGCCACCTGGCAGCTGTTCGACTCCTGGCAGGCGGGCGAGATCATCGCCGACAAGGCCTCCGGGGTCTTCCTGGCCGGCGCGGACGCGGGCCGGTTTCGCCATGCCGACGCGCACTTCGACATCGGCGGGCGGTTCAACGTGCCCCGCAGCCCGCAAGGACGGCCGGTCATCTTCCAGGCGGGTGACTCTGACGAGGGCCGCGAGTTCGCCGCGGCCAGCGCCGACGCGATCTTCAGCCGGCACGGCACACTGGAGGACGGCCAGAAGTTCTACGCGGACGTAAAGGCCCGGCTCGCGAAGTACGGGCGCACGCCGGATCAGCTGCTCATCTTGCCGGCCGCGACGTTCGTGCTCGCCGACACCGATGCCGAGGCGGCCGAGCTGGCCAGGGTGGTGCGGCGCCAGCAGGTCAGCGGGCCGACGGCGATCGCGTTCCTCGAGCAGGTCTGGAACCGGGATCTGTCGGGATACGACCCGGACGGCCCACTGCCTGATGTCGACCCGGCGCCCGGTGAGAACACAGTCGCCCAGGGCCGGGCCAGCGTGCGGATGTACCGCGACCCGCACACCGTCGCGGCGCAGTGGCGGGCAAGGGCAGCAGTGCGGCGCCTGTCCATCCGCGAGCTGGTCATCGAGGTCACCGGCCGCCAGACGTTCACCGGCTCGGCGGCTACGGTCGCCGAGCAGATCAACATGCTGGTTCAGGCGGATGCCAGCGACGGGTTCATCCTCGTCCCGCACATCACGCCGGGCGGGCTGGACGAGTTCGCCGACACGGTGGTGCCGTTGCTGCAGGAGCGCGGCGTCTTCCGGCCTGACTACGAGGGCACCACCCTGCGCGAGCATTTGGGCCTGGCTCCGTTGGAGGCATCGTGACGACCATCCCGCTCGCCGTGCTCGACCTGGCCCCGGTCAGCTCGGGCTCCACCGCCGCCCGGGCGCTGCGGAACAGCATCGACCTGGTCCAGGCGGCCGAGCGGTTCGGCTACGCAAGGTACTGGTTCGCCGAGCATCATCTCAACCCCGGCGTCGCCGCCACCTCCCCCGCCGTCTTGCTCGCCCTGACCGCGGGCGCGACCTCGACGATCCGGATCGGGTCGGGTGCGGTCCAGATGGGCCACCGCACCGCGCTGTCGACCGTCGAGGAATTCGGCCTCATCGACGCCCTGTACCCCGGCCGCCTCGATCTCGGCCTCGGCCGCTCCGGCGGAGGGCCGCGAGGTGCGCCGGCCAGCGCCCCGCCTCGCGCTACCGGCGGCGGCCGGGCACCGAACGGCCTGCTCATCCCGCCGCGGTTCGCCGCCGAACGAGTGCTCGGCACGCCGCGGTTCCAGCTGCAGAAGGCGCTGCTGCAGCTGCCCGGCGCTCAACCGCAGGATTACGCCGAGCAGGTCAGCGACATCCTCGCCCTCCTCCGCGGCACCTACCGGTCGGCCGAAGGAGTGGAGGGACATGCCGTCCCAGGGGAGGGCGCAGACATACAGGTATGGATCCTGGGCAGCAGCGGCGGGCAGAGCGCCCAGGTCGCCGGGGTGAACGGGCTGCGGTTCGCGGCCAACTATCACGTGAGCCCGGCGACGGTCCTCGAGGCCGTCGCGGGGTACCGGGCCGCGTTCCGGCCGTCGGCCGATCTCGACCGGCCCTACCTCAGCGTGTCCGCCGATGTCGTGGTCGCCGACGACGAGGCGACCGCCCGTGAACTCGCTGCCGGCTACGGCCTGTGGGTGCGAAGCATCCGCACCGGCGAGGGCGCGATCCCCTTCCCGGCACCCGAGCAAGCCCGCGCGCACGCCTGGAGCGCTGCCGACCGCGAACTGGTCGCCGACCGGGTGGACACGCAGTTCACCGGTTCCCCGGGTCAGGTCGCGGACCAGCTCGAGCAGCTGCAGGAGGCCACCGGCGCCGATGAGCTGATCATCACAACGATCACCCACGACCACGCCGACCGGGTCCGCTCCTACCGCCTGCTCGCCGAGGAATGGCAGCGCCGCCGAGCCCTGTGATCAGGGCACGAACCGGATGACGCGCGGAGCGGCGTGCAGCGCGGTGGTGCCTGCCTTCAGCGTCGCCGGCTCGGGTCGGCCAGCAGGAGCAGACCGCGCAGGCAGGCGTCCAGGATCAGGCCCAGGATCGCGATCGTGATGATGCCGGAGAAGACCAGGGCCGTGTTCAGGTAGTCGCCCGCCTGCATGATCAGGTAGCCGAGGCCGGTGGTCGCCGCGATCAGCTCGGCGGCGACGATGCTGGTCCAGGCGCCCGCCATCGAGATCCGCATCCCGGTGAGGATGCCGGGCAGCGCGGAGCGGATCTGCACGCGCAGCATGGTGTACCCGGGTGAGGCACCGAGAGTCCGTGCGCACAGCCGCAGGTCGTCGGGGACCTCGTCGAGGGCGGCGACCGTGGTGACCGCCATGACCGGGATCACGCCGAGCATGATGAGGACTTCCTTGGGCATCTCGCCGATCCCGAGCCAGATGATGAACAGCGGGATGAACGCGAGCGGCGGCAGCGGCCTGAGCACCTCGATGACCGGGTCGACCGCGTGCCGGATGACCCGGCTGGCGGACATGCCCGCGCCGAGGGCCACCCCGGTCACCGTGCCTGCCGTGAAGCCGATCAGGATCCGGCGCAGGCTGATCACAGCGTCGTACCACAGGGGCTTGCCCTGCGCCGGGTAGGGCCGGCTGAAGTAGTGCGCGAAGCTGGCTGCCGTCTGTGAGACCGACGGCAGGAAGACCGGGTCATTGATCAGCATCGCGATCAGCTGCCACAGCGCCGCCAGGACGGCCAGCCCGAGTGCGCCGGTCCCCAGCCTGCGGGTCCGGGCCCGGCGCCGGGCCCGCCGGTAGGCGGCCACCCCGGCGCGCTCGTCCTGGTCCGTGACGAGCGCGAGGTCCACGTCGCCCGCAGGCTTGGCGAGGACCTGCTCATCAGGCGGGAGAGTGCTCCCCAGGGACATTTGCTCAGCTCCTCAGCGAGGCGCGGATCCGCCGCCTGGCGTCCAGGAACACCTCGGTGTCGGTGTCGAGGGCATTCCGGGGCCGGCCCAGGGGGATGTCGATGACCTCCCCGATGACCGGCGGCTGGCCGCCCATCACGGCGACGCGGTCGCCGAGCAGGATGGCCTCGTCTATGTCGTGGGTCACGAAGATGATCGTGGTGCGGTGTTGCTCCCAGATGTCGAGCAGGAACTCGTGCATCCGCTCCCGGGTGATCGCGTCGAGCGCGCCGAACGGCTCGTCCATCAGCAGTAGCGAAGGCCGGGCGGCCAGGGCGCGCGCGAACGCCGCGCGGTGGCGCATCCCGCCGGACAGCTCGTGCGGGAACGCGCCGCCGAACCCGGCCAGGCCGACCCGGTCCAGCAGCGCGGTCGCTTCCTCGTCTAGTTCGGGGTCGTCGCGCTCGTGCCGCCGCGCGGCCCGCTGCGCCCTGGGACCGAACAGGATGTTGTCCCTGGTGGTGAGCCAGGGAAACAGCATGGGGGTCTGGAACAGCATGCCCCGGTCGGGAGACGGGCCGGTGACCGGCCGTTCCCCGACGGTGACGGTGCCCTCGTCGGCGGTCAGCGCTCCCGCGATGATCCGCAGCAGGGTCGACTTGCCGCAGCCCGACGGGCCGAGCAGGCAGACCAGCTCGCCGGGCCGGACCCGCAGGCTGGCCCCGGCCAGCGCTACCGTGCGCCGGCCTCCCCGGCGGAAGACCTTGCCGACCGAGTCGATCACGACCTCGGCTCCGGGGAGGCTCGTAACGGCGGCGTCAGCTGGGGCAGCCACCGGCCAGCGCCTTCTTGACGAACGTGATGTCGATGTGCGCGGCGATCTGGGCAGCCGAGGGTACCGAGGCGATCCGGCCCTGCGAGACCAGGAACTTGGCGGTCTGCTGGTAGGCCTGCACGATGCGGCTGCCGGGGTCGTGCAGGGTGGAGCCGAGCCAGTACAGCTGCTCGGCGGGCGGGATGAACGGGTAGCCCTTGGTGGCCGCGACGATCTGGTCGCCGGGCACGCCCTGCACGGCCGAGCTGGCGGCCAGGTACCTGGCGGCCTGCGGGCCGGTCATGTCGCGGCTGCCCTGGAGCTCGGCGCAGACGTAAGCCTGCACCAGCGCCGGGTCGCTCTTGACTACGCTGGTCGCGACCGCGATCACGTCCAGGCCGGGGATGCCGAGCTTGGCGATCTGCTCGGCGTTGACCAGCGGGTGGTAGCCCTTCGCGAGCAGCGCAGTGGCAGGGCTGCCGTAGACGTAGGCGGCGCCGACCGCCCCGGACAGGGCAGCCGCGCCCGCGGCGGTCTCGTCGGAGAACGGGACCACCTTGACCTGGCTGGTCAGATGCTCGAGGCCGAGGTAGCCCAGTAGCTCGTAGTCCTCGGACGAGCCGACGAGCACGGCGACCGACTTCCCGGCCAGCTGGGCAGGCGAGGTGACTGACTTGGGCACCAGCAGCTGGTCGTCGTCGAAGCCCCAGCCCATGACCACAGTCACGCCGACACCGGTGCCGATGGCCTCGGTGGTCGGCGGGTTGCCGACCCCGCTGATGGCCTGCACCGCGCCGCTCTTCATCTCGGCGATCGCGGTCACGCCGGCCTCGAACGGCACGTAGTGCAGGTGCGCGGGAATGATCTTCGCCAGCGAAGACTGGCTCTCGATGATGCTGTCCGGGCTGGCCACCGAGCCCTGGCTGACCGAGATGGTGAAGCCGGGCAGCGCGGCCGGGCTGGAACTGCCGGTGGTGGTCCAGACGACCACGCCCACGACCGCGGCCAGGGCCACCGCGATCGCCGCGTAGATCCGCCGCCGTCTGCGCTTGTAGAGGGGTAGCGGCCGCCTGGCCGGGGTACTGGTTCGCGCTGAGCTGGTCATGATCGTCCTCAGTGATCCACGCCGCCGGCGTAGTAGGCGGAGGCATCGCCGCTGACCGCGACGCTCGGGCGGCCGTCCACGCCGACGGGCACCGGGCCCGCCACGGTGACCCGCTCGCCGCGCCGGTGCGCGGCGCCGTAGTCCGCGATCGCGTAGTGCTGGGTGGCGCGGTTGTCCCAGATGGCCAGGTCGCCCTGGCGCCAGTGCCAGCGGATCGTGTGCTCGGGCCGGGTGATGTAGTCCTGCAGAAGCCGGATCAGGTCCCGTGACGCCGACGCGGTGAACCCCAGCACGGTGCGGGCGAAGCCGCCGAGCAGCAGGGACCGCTCGCTGGTCTCCGGGTGCACGCGCACGAGCGGATGCTCGGTCTCGAAGACGGTGGAGACGAACTCCTCGTGCGCCTTGGCCAGCGCCGGGTCTACCTGCTCGCCGCGGTTGAAGGTCCGGGCGTAGTCGAAGTCGTTGGTGTGCAGGACCCGGAGCCGGTCGGCCAGGTCACGCAGTTCCGGCGGCAGTCCCTGGTAGGCGGAGACCGTGTTGGCCCAGATCGTGTCGCCTCCCACCGGCGGGATCACCACCGCATGCAGCAGAGTGAAGGCCGGCGGCCGGTCGACGAAGGTGACGTCGGTGTGCCAGTAGTTGGCCTTGCCGCCCTTGCGCGAGTCAAGCTCTTCCAGCAGCGGCTGACCGGGCGGCGAGGCCAGCGTCGGGTGGCCCAGGGTCAGCGGGCCCAATCGCTCGGCGAACGCCACCTGCCTGCGGTAGTTCAAGCTCTGGCCGCGCAGGAACACCACCTTGTGCTCCAGGAGGGCATCGCGGATCTTGGCGATCACCTCGTCGCTCAGCGGCGCGCCGGTGTCCACGCCGGAGATCTCGGCACCGATGTGGCCTGCCAGCTTGGTGACTCCGACGTGAGTGGTCGCGGTAAGGGTTTCGGGCATGGCGGAACGCCTTTCAGCTCAGGGGGACTCGGAACAAGACGGAGAAGCGCGAGCCGCCTGCCAGGAGCGCGGGCGGTCAGCTGGTCAGCGCCTGCGACAGGCCGAGCTGATGACCGTGAGGAAATCGACGTGGCGACGTCGGGTGCCGAGATAGCTCGCCATATCCCGAGCATCGCAAAGGGATGGAGAACCTGTCAAGTTTTCCAGTCGAAATACTAGGAAACTCCCTACGAGCTCACCGCGACGACGCGCCTCAGGGCCGAACGCGAGGCAACCGCCGTGCGGAGCGAATACAGTTTCCAGCCAGCATGCCGCGCCGGCCGCAGCTCCCATGTCCTCGATGCGGGCCGCGCGGGCTGGCCTGATGCGGTGAGCGCTGGCGTGGAAGGTCTGCTCAAGGGGCACTGCGCCGCTGGTATTGCTGACCGTTAGTTGTTGGTCGCGTTGACGGGCAGGAGCTGGTTCTTCAGCCGGGGGTCTTGGGTGGTTCGCAGGTAGGCCTGGACGCGAGGGTCCATGAACACCTTGATCAGTTTTTCGACCTGCGGGTCGTGCAGGTACTTGGTACCGATCACGAGCTGGCCCGCGAACGCACGGGGGGCGGGCGGTGCGTAGATCTTGTACTTCTGATTGATGCCGGCCCCGATGAACTGCATGTTGTAGGCGATCACCGCGTCCACGTCCGGCAGCACTCGCGGGCCGTCGCCGTAGTCGACGAACACGAAGTGGTAGCTGTGCGGGTTGGTCGCGATGTTGTTGATGTTCGCGTACCAGGGCTGGGTGCCGGGCTTGAAGGTGATCTTACCGGCGCGTTCCAGCAGCCAGAGCGCTTGCGCGGTGTTGGCGGGGTCGTTGAGGAGCGCGATGGAGGCGCCGTTGGGCAGGGCGTTGATCGAGGAATACTTCTCCGAGTACATCGAGTAGGCCCATTGGAAGACCGGGACGATCTTGGTGAGCGGCCAGTGGGTCTTGGCCAGCACTTCGTTGAGCCAGTACTGGTGCTGGTAGATGTTGGCCGCGTACTGCCCGTTGGCGGTGGCCAGGTCCAGCTGGTTGCCGTCGCTGATGCCAGCCGGGATGATCCGCACCCCGTACTTCGGGGCGATCTCGGCGTTCAGGTACTGCAGGAAGGCGAGCTCGCTGTCGCTGTCCGCCTCGTAGGCGATCTGCATGTCCTTGCCGAAGTGGCTGCCGGCCACGGTGGAACCGCCCGGGCCTCGCAGGGTGATGATGAGGAGCGCGGCGAGGACGATGACCCCGACGCCGGCCATCACGGGGACGCGCCAGCGGCGGCCGCGGCCGAGCCTGAGCTTGACCGGCGCCTCACTGTCGTGCTGGAGCTCTGTGGACATAGCGGTTCCTTTCCGCGCTCAGTGGAGGAGATACCGGACGACCCGGTCGCCGGTGAACTGGATGACCTGGACGATCAGGATCAGCGTCCCGATGCAGGCGAGCATGATGTGGGCGTCGAACTGCTCGTAGCCGTCATTGACCGCGAGATAGCCGATCCCGCCCGCACCGATCGCGCCGGCGATGGCCGAGTACTCGATCATCGCGATGATGTTGAGGGTGAGCCCCGCGGCGAGGCCGGGCAGCGCCTCGGTGAGCTGGATGGACCGGATGATCTGCCACCGGCTGGCGCCGGAGGCGACGCCGACGTCCAGCAGTTCGGGCGGAACCTCGCGGACCGCGTTTTCGGTTATCCGCGCGAAGAAGGCCGTCCCCGCGATGGACATGGGGATGATGGCCGCCTGGACCCCGATCGTCGTACCCACGACGAGCTGGGTGAACGGGATCACGGTGGCCATCAGCACCAGGAACGGCAGCGACCGCCCGAGGTTGGCGACCCAGCTCACGGACGCGTTCACCCTCGGGTGCGGCGCCAGGCCGCGGGGTGAGGTGTTAAAGATCAGCAGGCCGAGCGGGCCGCCCAGGCAGACCACGATGGACATGACTATGCCGACCATCTCTGCGGTCTGCCCCAGCGCGGGGAGCACCAGCGCGGGCACGCCGTCCCATGGCGTGCCGAGTGCGAGCACGTGCCCGGTCACGACGCTCCCGGTCACGATGCCACCGCCAGTTCGTCAGCGGCGGAGGCCACCTGGGCGTGAATGCCGTACGCGGCGAACGCGCCCGCGACCGTAGCCGGTGACAGCCGACCGCTCATGCGGACGGTGAGCCGGCCAGCGTGGTCGCCGCCGACGGTCTCGACCAGCCCGGACAGCAGCGCGATGTCGGTGTCCAGCTCTCGGCTGACCCGAGTGAGCCAGTTCGGGTCGACGATGGCGTCGGTGTAGCGGAGCTGCCAGACGACCTCGCCCGCCAGCGGGGCAGGCGCCGGGTCGGTGGGCAGCAGGGAGGTGGCCAGCGGGGAGTCGGAGCGCCGGACGACCTCGCCGACCCGGCCGGACTCCACGATCCGCCCGCGGTCCAGGTGGGCGACCACGTCGGCGACGCTGCGCACCACGTCCATCTCGTGGGTGATCACAACGATCGTGACGCCGAGGTCGTCGCGCAGCTCGGTGAGCAGCCGCAGGATCGAGCGGGTCGTCTCCGGGTCCAGGCCGGAGGTCGCCTCGTCCGAGAGCAGCACGGACGGACGGGTGGCCAGGCCCCGGGCGATCCCGACACGCTGGCGCTGGCCGCCGGAGAGCTGTGCCGGGTAGTGGTTGGCCCGGTGCAGCAGCCCGACGCGTTCCAGCAGCTCGCGCACTCGCTGGTGGACCTCTTCGTCGGACAGGCCAAGGAAGCGCAGTGGCAGCGCCACGTTCTGGGCCGCCGTGAGCCGCCGGAGCAGGTTCGCCGACTGGAACACTGTGCCGATCGCCCGCCGGGCGGTGCGCAGCTCCCGGCGGGACAGGTGGGTCAGCTCCTGGCCGTCCACCCGGACCGTGCCCGACGTGGGCCGCTCCAGCAGGTTCACACACCGGAACAGGGTGGACTTGCCCGCGCCGCTGCGGCCCACGATCGCCGCGATCGACCCGGAATCCACCGCGAAGTTGATGTTGTCAAGGACCGTGTGGGATCCGTATCGCTTCGTGAGGCCTGATATCTCGATCATTTGCTTCCCCTGGAAATCGGCCACGCGGGCTCAGGCTGGTGCTATGCGGGCACCGAGTTATTCGTTACTAAAGATCTGAAAACTAGGAAATGTCTCGGCTGCTGCCCCTGCCCGAAGAGAGGGCCCGGCAGGGGCAGCCGGGTCAGGACACCGAGACAGGCAGCGCGGTCTCCGGCGTGTCAGGAGTGGCCTGTTCACGCAGGGCACGGCCAAGGGATGGGAGTACCGCCACCGCGGTCGCCGCGATGACCACAAGCACGAGCCAGGTCTGGACGTGGCCCCACTCCCCCAGCAGCAGCAAGAAACCGGGGATCGTGCAGGTGGTGAAGGACAGAATCAGGGTCAGCCAGCCGGTGAACGTCGTGAGGCGGGACACGCCCAGGCCGAGCACGACCCAGAACAGCCCCCACAGCACAGCCCACTGCAGCCAGAGCAGCCCGATCGTGGTGTCGTGGAACTTGACGATGTTGGTGATGCCGAAGGCGGCCGCCATGACCGCCACCCAGGCGGAGTACCAGCCCAGCCCGACGGGCTGGATGCCCGCCAGGTTGGCGATCCCCACGTAGAGGTAGGTGAACCCGAACAGGAAGATCCCGGAGGCGAGCAGGATGTCGTTCATGTTCGCCGCGGTCGCGATCAGGTAGAACGGGACAGCGGTCTGCAGCGACCCGACGAAGAGGTTGAATATCCCGGCGCCCTTGCCGTCGATCTTGCCCAGCAGGAGCAGCCCGTTCACGAAGAGCACGGCTCCCACGAACATCAGGCCTACGTCAGCCATTGGAGCCCTCCGCTAGTTGTAGGAGTCGACCGGCGGCACCCTGTCGTTGAGCAGGTAGTCGCCGGCGTGCATGAGCTTGAAGTCGAGCGGGTTGTGCAGGGACAGCGTGCGTGCGTTGCGCCAGTGCCGGTCGAAGCCGTACTTCCCCAGCACGCTGCCCGCGCCGCAGACCTTGAACAGCGTGGACCCGCAGAACATCGCGGCGTCCGCCGCGGCGACCCGGGCCTGGCCGGTGACCACGGACGCCTCGCCGCGAACCTGCTCGTCGTGTGGGTTGGCGACGGCCGCGTCGCACAGTTCCGCGGCCTTCAGCGTCAGCAGTTCGCAAGCGTCCACCGCGGTCTTCATCTCCCCTACGCGGAGCTGGATGTAGAGATCCTCGGTAACGCCACCGGCGGGGCTCTCATACCATAGCCGCGCCCTCGTCCTGAGGAACTCGACCGCGTCGTCGATCGCGTTCTTCGCGATGCCGACGAACACGCCGGTGTGGACCGCCTGGTAGTTCAGGGACGTGACCGCGCCGCCGCCACCGCCCTCGGTGTCGGGGCTGCCCAGGCACAGCTCGTCGGGGATCCACACGTTGTGGAACTCGGTGGTTCCGCTGGCGGTGGTTCGCTGTCCCATCCCGCTCCAGTCGTCGTGGATGGTGACGCCCTCGGCGCGGGTCGGCGTGAAGAACACCCTGACCTCGTCGGAGCCAGCCAGCTGGCACGGGCCGAAGGTGATGTCGCCCGCCAGGCTGCCGGTGGAGTAGAACTTCTTGCCGTTCAGCCGCCAGCCATCGCCGTCACGGGTGACGGTGGTGTTGAAGTGGTTGACGCTCTTGGTGCCGACTTCGGAGTAGGCGTTGGTGATCCACAGTTCGCGGGTGAACCGCGGCAGCCACTTGGCCTGCACCGCCGGGGAGGCGAACTCCTGCATCAGCCGGATGCCGCCGGTGTGCAGCTGGTACATCTGGCCGATGTTGGAGTCGCCCGCGGAGATGGCGATGACGACCTTCATCAGGTCCACGAAGGAGCCGCCATACCCCCCGTACTCGCGGGGCACCATCAGGCCGAGTAGCCCGGACTCCCGGAAGGCGGCGCACTGCTCGTAGGGGAACTTCCGCTCGCGGTCGCGCTCGGCCGCGCCGGCACGGAACTCGTCACGAAGCCTCTCCGCGACTTTGACGGGATCGTCCGGGGCGATGCCGGCGGCCGGCACTCCCGTGTTTTCGATGGTGGTCACGGCGGTGTCCTTTCTCTGGGCGGTTCCGGAGCGGCACCCGGTCGGTGGCTCGGGCTCCTTACGCGGTCACCGGCGGGCTCACGCCCGCCCTGCTCGCGGCCAGCAGCAGGTGGGCGTGGGTTTCGGCCCAGTTGGCCGCGAACTCGTCGAAGCCCGCGACGTCGGACTCCAGCACGAACAAGCCCCGGGCCGGTACCAGGGCGCCGAGCTCCAGCAGTAGCGGTGTGAAGTGGACGTCAACGGCCAGCAGGTGGTCCGGCGCTCCCCCCAGCAGCACCGGCACGGCGGCCGTCCCCACCAGTGGGCGGTTGCCGAACCGGTCGAGGAAGGCCTTGAGCAGCCCCGAGTACGCGGCCTTGTAGGTCGGACTGGCCACGACCAGGATGTCGGCGCTCTGGACCTGCTCCAGGGCGGCCGAGACCACCTCGGCTGAGGGGTCAAGCACGCGCGGCGCTAGCGAGGTCAGGTCAACCTCGCTGGTCACCGAGCCTGTGATGACCCGGCCGAGTGCCCGGATGAGGGAACGCGAAAGGCCGTGGGTACGCGACTCCGCTCTCGGGTTGCCGACCAGGCCGACGATCCGGGTGGCCCGTTCGCCGTTGCCCGCGTATCCGCGCTGCGCCGTCATGCCGTGGCCCGCAGGGTGGTGGGTGGAGGGGTGCCCGTCCCGTCGAGCGCGGTGTAACCGCCGCGCCAGTAGACGAGCGGCGCGGTCCCCTCCTCCGCCACCTCCACGTCCCGCACACGGCCCACGACGATCTCGTGGTCCCCGCCTGGCAGCCGGTACTCGACCGTGCATTCCACCGCGGCGAGCACATCATGCAGCCGCGGGCTTCCGGTGAAACCGGGCCGGTGCCCGACCCCCTCCCAGGCGGCCGCGAACCCGCGGCGGGCGAAGTTCGCTGACAGGTGCCGCTGCGGCGCGGCCAGCATGTTCACCACGAACGCGCCGTGGTGGCGGATGGCCGCCAGGGTCGTGCTCGCGCGGTCGAAGCAGACCAGCACGAGCGGCGGGTCCAGCGAGAGCGAGCTGACCGCGTTGGCGGTCGTGCCTACGGGCTCGCCATTGACGTCCACCGAGGTGACCACGGTGACCCCGGTGGGGAAGTGCCCCATGGCCTCGCGGAACTGCGTGGCAGTGACGGCAGCGATGGTCGTGCTCTGGAGTGTCATCGTCAGACCTGTCCATGGTTGGGCGGATAGACGTGGTTGAGCAGGTAGTTGCCGACGTGGAAGTACTTCCAGTCGGCCGGGTCGTGGCTGGCGTGGGTGCGGGCGTTGCGCCAGTGCCGGCTCAGGTCGTGGCGCAGGTCGGCGGCGCTGGCGCCGGACAGCGAGAACAGGTCGCTGGAGACTTCGACCGCGACCTCCCCGGCGAACGCCTTCGCCTCCGCGACCGCGAGCGAGCCGCGCGCCGCCGCGTCCGCGTCCTTTGGCGACCTGGTCACCTCGTCCTGGATGGCCGCGGCCCTGGCGAGCATCGCCTCGGCCGCGTGCACCCGGGTGGCGAGCTGGCCGTAACGGCGGATGACGTGCGGGTCGGTGCTGGCCCGGTCGGCCCAGCCGGCGTGCACCGCCTCGAAGAACGGTCGTGCCCTGTCCCGGACGAACTCACCGGCGTCGCGCAGGGCCCCGCCCGCGATCCCCACCTGGATGGCCGCGTGCACGAGCTGGGCACGCGCGCCGAGCTGCTGCGGCACCTGGAAGGCGTACTCGTAGGGGAGCACCAGCGCGGGGTCAACGGGGACGCCCTCGAACACTGAGGTGCCGCTGACCGTGGCCCGCTGGCCCATCACATCCCAGTCATCGTGGACTGTGACACCTTCGGCGTGGCGGGGAACGAACACCAGCACCAGGCGGCCGTCGTCGTCCAGCGCGCTGACCCCGATCCAGCGGGCGCTGATCGCCCCGGTGCAGTAGTACTTGCGGCCGTCCAGGCGGGCGCTGTCCCCATCGACGTGCAGCCGGGTCTTCAGGTCCTGGGCGTGCTGCCCGCCGCGTTCGGCGAGCCCGTTGCCGAACCTGGCGCCCGCCAGCACGTCGGCGAACAGGCGGCGCTGCTGCTCGTGCGTGCCCCAGGTGGCGAGCACGTCGGTGAACAGGAAATGCGCCTGCGGCACCTGGGCGATCGCGGGGTCCACCGCCGCGATCGTGCGGATGACCTCGGCGAGCACAGTGGCGGGCAGGTCCGGGCCGCCGTGCTCACGCGGGACCGTGATGGCGAGCAGGCCGGAGGTGTCCAGCGCGGCCAGCTCGGCCACCGGCACCTCGCCGCCCCGGTCCCGCTCGATCACGCCATCCGCGATGGATTCGGCATAGGCGGCCGCCGCGGCGACCGCGTCGGCGGCAGTGGTGATCGCCGGGACGGAGCCGGTCGCCGCGGCGGCGGCTGCGACGGCGGTCATCCTACCGCCGTCAGGACACGGTCGGCCTCGGTCAGGCCGGCCAGCGGGTCGGGCACGGCTGCGCGGTCCAGCCCGTTGGCGACCTCCAGCTGACGCACGATCGGGACGACTTCACGACCGAACCGCTCGACCTCCTCGTGGTAGTGCAGGAAGCCGGTGAGGATCAGGTCCACGCCGAGCTTGCGGTACTCGACGATCCGCCGCGCGACTTGTTCAGCGGTGCCGACGAGCTTGGTGCGGAACCCGTCGTTGTACTGGACCAGGTCCTCGAACGTGGAGTCCGCCCACATGCCCTTCTTGTCACCGGTGGACTGGCCCGCCTGCTTGACCGCGGCGCCGAAGCCTTCGACGGCCTCCACGTGCGCCTTGGCGATGATCTCGCGGAGCTGCTCATGGGCTTCGGCCTCGGTGTCACGGACGATCACGAAGCCATTGAGGCCGAACCTGGGGCCGTCTTCGCGGCCGGCCACGGCGGCGTTCTGCGCGAGCTCGGTGAGCTGCTCACGGACCCCGTCGAAGTCCTTGCCGTTGGAGAAGTACCAGTCGGACAGCTGCCCGCCGTTGCGGCGCGCGGCCGTGGAGTTGCCGCCCTGGAAGATCTCGGGGTGCGGACGGCCCGGCCACGACAATGGCTTCGGCTTGAGGCTGAAGTCGTGGATCCGGTAGAAGTCCCCGAGCAGCTCGGCCTTGTCCTGCGTCCAAATCCGCTTGAGCGCGGTGATGAACTCCGCGCTGCGGCGGTACCGCTCGTCGTGCTCCAGCCACGGCTCGCCGAGCTGGCGGAACTCATCGGCGAACCAGCCGGAGACCACATTGACGCACACCCGGCCGTTGGATAGGTGGTCGGCGGTGGTGACCCACTTCGCGAGCACGCCGGGGTGCCAGAGCCCCGGGTGGATGGCGGCGATGAGCTTGAGCCGCTCGGTGGCCAGCAGCAGCGCCAGGCTGAAGCCGGTGGACTCGTGCTGGTACTCGGCGCCGTAGCTGGCGGTGTAGCGGACCTGGCTCAGGGCGTAGTCGAACCCAGCCCGCTCGGCGAGGCGCGCGAGCTTGCGGTTGTACTCGAACGACCAGTCGGTGCGCTGCTCGATGGTGCTGGTGACCAGTCCACCGCTGACGTTGGGCACCCAGTAGGCGAAGCGGATCGGTTCGGTAGTCGGGTCAGTGGTCACGAGACAACCTCCAGGAGTTGTGGTTCGGGGCGCTCCGGGGTCATCAGTCCCTGGCGCGCGAGCAGCGGCACCACACCTTCGCCCACGTAGTAGGCCTCTTCGAGATGCGGGAAACCAGACAGGATGAATTCGTCGATGCCGAGGTCGTGGTACTCCACCATCCGCTGCGCGACCTCGGCGTAGCTTCCGACCAGCGCGGTGCCCGCGCCGCCACGGACCAGGCCGACGCCGGCCCACAGGTTGGGCGAGACCTCCAGGTGATCGGTTCGGCCGCCGTGCAGCGCCACCATGCGCCGCTGCCCCTCGGACCCGGACGCGCGCTGGACGGCCTGGGCCCGCTCGATCGCCTCGGGCGTGAGGCCGTTCAGCAGCTTCTGAGCCTGTGCCCACGCCTCCGTCGCGGTCTCACGGGCGATGACGTGCAGCCGGATGCCGTATCGCAGCTCACGGCCGGCCGCCTTGGCGCGCTGCCGCACCGCGGCGAGCTTCTCGGCGACCGCGGCGGGCGGCTCACCCCAGGTCAGGTAGACATCGCAGTAGCTGGCCGCCACGTCCAGCGCGTCCGGCGAGGAACCGCCGAAGTAGAAGTCGGGCCAGACCGGCGCCGGGATGATCTGCGCCCCCCGGATGTCGTAGAACTCGCCCGCGAAGTCCACCTGCTCCCCCCGCCACAGCTCGCGAATGATGTGGAGGAACTCGCGACAGCGGCGGTAGCGCGCCCGCTTGTCCAGGTGGTCGCCGAAACGCTGCTGCTCGGCGTCGTCGCCGCCGGTCACGATGTTGATCAGCAGTCGGCTGCCCGAGATGCGCTGGAAGGTGGCTGCCATGTGGGCGGCGAGCGTCGGGGACATCAGCCCGGGCCGGAACGCGACCAGGAACTTGAACTTCCGCGTGACCTGGGACAGCCCGGCGGTCATGATCCATGCGTCCTCGCACCACGAACTGGTCGGCGTCAGTGCCCCGGTGAAGCCGAGCTGCTCGGCGGAGCGTGCGATCTGCCCGATGTAGCCGATGTCGGGTGCCCGCTCGGCGCCGCCCTCACTCACCCGGCTGCCCGCCACTCCCACCGCGTTGCCCAGGCTCAGGTCAGTACGTGAGTCACCGTTGGTGGGCAGGAACCAGTGCAGGACGATTCCCATGGCGCCGCGGCCTCCTCGGGGGTCTGCTTGTGAGCTTCCCGACCAGGATGATCAGGCCTGCTCAGCGGCGTCCAATACCGATTTCCGAGCCCATGATAAGCTTTTCCTATTAATCCGATTGATAAACTATAAATCCTGGTGGGAACGCTGGAAACGTGAGGATCGAGCAGCTCGAGTACCTGGCTGAGGTCGCGCGGCTCGGGTCGTTCCGCCGGGCCGCCGAGGAGATGCACATCTCCCAGCCAGCGCTGAGCGAGTCGATCCGCTCGCTGGAGCGCGAACTCGGCGTCGACCTGCTCGAACGCGGCCGACACGGCGCCACGCTGAAAGACGCTGGCCAGGAGCTGCTCCCTCACATCCGCGCGGTGCTGGAGTCAGTCGACCGGCTGCGCCAAGCAGCGGGCGAGCAGTACCGCAGCATCCGCGTCGTGCGGCTCGGCACAGTGACCACCGCGACGGTCCCGCTGCTGACGCCCTCGATCCGCGAGTTCCGCCAGTCCCACGCCATGACCCAGGTCGAGGTGGTGGTCGCGCAGCAGGACCAGATCCACAATGGGATCCTCAGCGGCAGCTTCGACCTAGGGCTCGTGAACTACCTGGAGGACGACGACGTCCCCCCCGAGCTCGAGACCACCACCCTGCTGCGGGGCCGCCCAGTCGTGTGCATGCGCGTAGACAGCCCCCTCGCCGCGCACGAGATGGTCCAGGCCATCGAGCTGCGATCCGAGCCGCTGATCGCGATGCGCTCCGGGTACCTGATGCGCCGCTACATCCACCGGCTGCTCGGCCAGCCCCCGGCTTTCCCCTACGCGGCCGACGGCGCGGAGATGGGCAAGCTGATGGTGGCGGAGGGCCTCGGCCTCACGGTGCTGCCGGACTTCAGCGTCCACGACGACCCGCTGGAGCAGCGCGGACTGATCACCTGGCGCCCGATCGCCGACGACAGCACTCAGGTCAAGCTGGTGATCCAGCGCGCCAGGTCGCGCACGCCTACCCGGGCGGTCGGCGACATGCACCGCATCTTCGTCGAGCGAGCCCGCGCCACCAGGCACGGCACCAGCGCCCCCGCCAGGACCACCTGTCACCCCTGCACCAGAAACACCACACCGACCTGGAACGGCCGTCCATCCCCACCTAGCGGTCACATGCTCGTCACAGCTCGTGATAGCAAGCGGTTCCGCGCACCGTCGGCTCCGCCGCGACCCTGTCCGCTATATGTCCGTGAACGGGCGGCGCGTCCCGCGCATAGCCCACGGTCACCCGGCCCGACAGGTTCGCATGACCACATGAAGCCACCAGCTTCACCGATGTTTCCGCAGTTCAGAGGGTATCCGCATCGCTCTTGGCCGCTGCCGGCGGACGGCCGGATCTGGCCCACGGATAGCCCACGGAGCACAGCCGACGGTCTGATGAACCGCTCCCTTTCACGCGAAAAGCCGGTGACGCAATCTTGCGCCACCGGCTCTGACCTGCGGAAACTGGTGGCAGGTCCAGGGTTCGAACCTGGGTAGGCTAAGCCGACGGTTTTACAGCCCGCTCGCTCCGCCCGAGTCGCCCCCCGCTGACCAGCACGGACACGCTTCGAGGCGGAAATTCGGGCTGCCGCGGTCCGCTATGCGTCCGTGGCCGGCGGATTCTGGGGCCGTAAATGCCACGGACGGGGGCCAAAAAGGCCACGGACGGGGCCGGTGGGAGCGGTCAGGCTGACCGTCCCGCCCGGATTCCCGCCCCTGGCCTGCCACTTCAGGCTGCCGGCTCGCTGTCGACGTCGCCCTCCTCACCAGGGTCTTGCCCGTCGTCCTGGCTGCCGAGGGCGTCAGTGATGCGCTGGTTGGCGGCGGCGGCCTGCCCGTCGATGCAGTGAGCGTAGATCTTCAGCAGGACGGCGACGCCGTGCCCAGCGCGGCGGGCGACCTCGGTCGCGGGCACGCCGGAGTTCAGCCACAGCGAGACCGCCGCGTGCCGCAGGTCATAGGGGCGGCGGCCGAGCGGTGACCTGTACTGGGCTGGGGTCAGGGCCTGCTTGCGGGCCTCGGTCCAGACCTCGTTGTAGCCGGAGTCTTGCAGGATGCCGCCCCGGGCGGTCTGGAAGATCCGCCCGTCGGGGGTGGTGCCGTACCGCTTGATGTGGGCGCGCAGCAGGCGGACGAGGTCGGGCGGGATGGGGATGGTGCGGGTCTCGTGCTCGGCGCGGTGCTTCAGGCCGCGTTCCTGGCGGGCGGTGCCATGGTCGGTCCAGGCGGTGCCCGCGCGGGAGGCGGAGGCGGCCAGGTCGATCCGGCCCCAGCCCTTCTTGGGCAGGTGCAGGTCCGCCTCGCGGAGCATCACCGCTTCCGAGGGCCGCAGGGCGGCGTAGTACAGGCAGGCGAAGAACGCTTCCAGGTGCTGCCCCCGGCCGCTGAGTGCCCGGACGGCGGCCAGCAGGCTCCTGGCCTGGGCGGGGCTGACAACGACGCGCCGGTCGACGCTGGCGGCGACGGCGGGGGTGGTCCACTGGATGCGGTCGACCGGGTTGGCGGCCAGGTGGCCTTGTTCGACGGCGTAGCCGAGCGCGTTGTAGAACACCGACCGCTTGCGCCGCTGGGTCGACCCGGCCGCCGCCTTCCCCGTCAGGGTCTTGCCGCACGCGGCCAGCGCGAGCCGCACGGTCGCGGTGTCTTCCAGTTCGGCGGCCGGCAGCGAGGCGCGCTCGGCCCAGTCGAGGGCGTCGGCGATCTTCTCGGGCGGGTCGGTGTCGCGGGTGGCGGGGTTGAACGCCCAGCCGAACAGCGCCTGCCGCAGCACCTTGCCCTCGGGTGCGCCCGGCTCCTTGGCCGAAAGGGCGATGGTGACGGTGACCAGCGCCTCGGCGACCGAGCGACGGGAGACCGGGGCCAGGCTGCCCCACTTGGCCTCGGCGTAGGCGCGGGCGTGCTTGTACCAGGTGGTCATCTCGCCCTCGGTGGTCTCGGCTTCGGGCAGGCCGGTGCGGGGGTTGAAGGGCCGCCGGTCGCGGACGGCGTCCTTGAGGCCGTCGAGGAACCCGTCGGCGAGGGGGCGGGCCTTGAATGACTTGCAGTGCTCGCGCCCGTCGACGGCCCAGCGGACCCGGTAGCGGGCTGCGGTGCTGTTGCCGAGCTTCTTGATGTCCCAGAACCTGACGTCGTAACTGTCCATCTGCTCCTTGCTCCTCTGCTGTCGCGTCGCCTTCCAGGCGGCGCAGCCACGCGCTGAGCGCGCTGCGCCGGACCCGCACCCCGCCGCCCGGCAGCCGCACGACCGGCGGGCCGGCCCGCTGGCGGCGCCAGCGGTAGAACGCGGCCCGGGATACGCGCAGCTCGGCGGTCACCTCCTCGATGGTCAGCAGCGGGTCGCGGGGGGTTCCTGGTTCGCCGTCCGGGGTGGCGGGGGGCCGGCCGGGAGCGGTTGGCGTTCCCGGGGGCGGCCTGTCCGTGGGTCCGGGTCGACGGACGCTCCGCTCCGCCCGCCGCGTCAAGTCCGGCTCCCGCCCGGCCGGCGGCGGCCGGCATCCGCGCGGGGCGGCCGGCCCGGGGAAACGGGGAAAGGCGAAAGGCCCCGCGGTCGAGTTGCGCGGCGGGGCACGAGGGCGGCCCGGCCCGGCCGGAGGGGAAGGCCGGCAGGGGCGGGCGGGGGGTGGTCCCGGGCGGTGACCTCGTGCGCGCCCTCGCCGTTGCCGGGGGCAGCGGCGGCCGGCCCTGGTGCCGGCCGGCGGGGCGTGCTGGCCTGCCGCCCGGGACCGCAGGCATCCAGCCTCCACTCCGCCCGCCCCGTCAAGTCGCCCCGGCCCGGCGCGGGGGCGGGCTTGACACCCGGCCCGCAGCCACGAGCCGGTACGGGCCGGCACCCACCCGGCCAGGAGGGGACCGCCCCGCGCGAGGGCCGCCCGCCGGGCGGGTACCGTGAAGGGGGCGCGGTGGCGCGCACCGCGACGGTGCGCGCCAGCGTCGTCCACGCGCCCGACGCCAGCCGGCGGCCCGGTACGGGCACGCCCGGCTGCGCGCGGCGCGTTATCCTGACCGAAGGATCTGTCATAGGCCGCTCCCTCGCGCCTCCTGGTTTTCCGTCCACTACATAAATCGGGTTTTCGGGGCCTTTTTTGGCGCGGCATCCCAAAAAAGGTGCTGGTGAGGCAGAAAAACGTGGTTGTTGCGGGCGGTCCGGTTACCTCCGGTGGCCCTTCATGTACCTCGCGTGTACCTGTGGTGTACCTGGCGCGAAGCGACGCCGGTCAGCGCCCTGATGTACCTGGCCAGGAGCAGCGGCCGGCCGGCGCGGCGGGAAGGGGTAACGCCCGGCGTACCGCAGGCCGACCGCGCAGGTACAACATGCAGACGGCGCGGCCGGGGCGGCATCGGTTGCCGTTCCGGCCGCGCCGTCCGCGCGGGCCGCGTTACGCGGCGCTGGGCGCAGTCTCCGCGCTGGCGGCGGGGTCGCCGACCGCGTCCGGGGCGGGTGCCGGGGCGATGGGGGCGAGCCGGTAGGCGCGGGGCTTGTCGGTGACCATCTGCGCGACCCCGAGGCTGACCAGCTTGTCCAGGGCGTTGGCGACCGCGCCGGCCGACCGGGTCAGTACCTTGCCGACCTGGTGCGGCGTGAAGGCCGCGTCCGGGAACTGGCGCAGGTGGTCCTCGACCAGGTCGCGCAGCGCGCCGGGCCGGGTCGCGGGGGCGCGCCGGCCGCTGGCGGCGGCCTTGACCGCCCGCCGCCCCTGGGCGGCCAGGTCCCGGGCGGCCTCCAAGGCAGCCAGGGCGACGTCCAGGTCCCCGGCCGCGAGGGCCGTCCCGGCCTTGCCGGCGGCCTGGGCGATAGCCGCGACGGTCCCGGCGGCCTCGGCGGTGGCCGCCGGGTCCGGCTGCTCGCTGCCGGCGTCGGTCTGCTGGTCCCCGGCGGTGCTGCCTGCGGGGGCCGGGGCGGGCTGGCTCGCGCCGGCCGTGCTGCCGGCCGGCTCGGCGGCGGGCTGCCCGGCGCCGGCGGTGCTGTCAGTGCCGGGGGTCTCGGCGGGCGGAGCCTCGCCGCGCGGGGCCTCCGGGGCTGCGGGCGTCCAGGTGTCGGCGATGCCGGGCCTGCTGCCCTTGACGCGGGTGGCGGTGCCGTTCTTCTCGTGCGCGAGCAGGGCTTGGCGGGCGGCGGCGGTGCTGATCCCGGCGCGGGCGGCGATGACCGCGACGGCCGCGCCGCCGGGTTCGGCCGACAGCGCGGCCAGGACGGCCGCTGCGGGGCTGTCGCCGGCCGCCGGGGCAACGGGCGCGGGGGCCGGGTCCGCCGGGCTGTCGGGGGCGCTGCGGGCCGCGTGCGGGGCGGGGGCTGGGTTCTTGGTGCGTGCCATGATGGTGACTCCGTTTCTGTTCTCCGGCGCTATTCCCGTTTCCGTTTTGACTGCGCCGGTGTTTTCTGGACGACAATTGCTCTGGTCCGGATGTGAAGTCAAGCGGCTCCGCGACAATTCCAGATGCCGTTTTCAACGTTGGCCCGGCCGGGCACGGAAGTACGCCGTCCCCTGTCCCCACCTGGCATGACGACTCATGACCGCGACTTGGCCGACGGTTTTCCGGTTGGCGGCCGGGCCGAATTCAGACTTTCCGGCATTGGCCCCTCGACTTTTCGCGTCCGTCGCCTTTTCTTTTCCCGCTGCGTTTATCTCAGTGCCGCGATCTGGTGCGCGTGACCTTTCGCCGGCGGGAGGGACTCGCCCCCCGGGAGGCGGGCGGGCCGCCTCTCGGGGCGGGTGGTCAGGCGGTGCGGGCGCTGGCGGCGACCGCGCGGGCGACCGCCTGGCTGGTGGCGGCGGGGTCGGCGAGGATGACCACCCGCGCGCCGGTCATCGTGCTGGCGGTGTCGCTGGGGGCGATCCAGATGACCAGGCAGCCCGAGGCCACCAGGCGGGTGATGAGCTTCTGCCCGTCGGCGTGCTGGGTGCCCTTGTACCGGCCGTCGGAGACGATCACCAGGATGCGGGTGCTGCCCGGCCGGGACAGGCCGAGCGCCCCGTCGAGGGCGCTGACCGCGCGGGTGAAGTCCTCGTACTTGCCGGCCGCGCTGAACTCGGCGACCTGGGCAGGGACCGCGCCGGGGTAGGTGACCGGGCGGACGTGCTGCCCGTAGGTGACGGTCGCGGTGCGGGCGGCGGGCAGGCTCGCGGTGGCGCGGGCCAGGATCCAGGCGGTCGAGGCGACCGGCCCGGTGAAGCCGCTCATCGACCCGGACACGTCGCAGGCGACCCCCACGGCGAGGGGCGGGGCGGGCACCCGGCGGCGCTCGACGCGGGTGAACGGCTTCGCGGTGGGCATGGCGCCGGCGGCGCGCTGGGCGTCGGCGGCCATGGCGTGCCGCATGCGGAGCCGACCGGGCGGGGTCGCCGAGGTGATGACGGTCTCGGTGCGGCCCCCGGCGCTGGCCTCGCGCAGCGCGCGGGCCAGCCGCCTCGCGGCGGCCTGCTCGGCGGCGGTGGGCTCGCGGGTGAGGCCCGAGGTTCCGGACCCGTCGCCGGGGTCGCGGGCGAAGACCCGGGCGGAGGCGTCACCAGCCTGACGGCGGGCCTTGCTCTCGGCCTCGCGGGCCTCGGCCACCCCGGGCGGGAACGGGGGCGGCGGCGCGAACTCGGCCCTGGCGGCGTCCTCGACCCTCGCGGTCGCCTCGCCGACCGCCGCCGCGACCGGCGACGGCGGCCCGCCCGCCTCGGCGGGGCCGGCCTTCGGGGCGGGCTGGTCGGGGGCGACGCCGAGGATGCGGCACCAGCGGCGGCCGAGCCGCACCATGCCCCGCGCGTCGTCATCGCGGGTGCGGTGGGCCTCGCGCCACACCTGGCGGAGCTGCCCCAGCTTCTCCTCGCCGATCGCGGCGGCGACCGCCTGGGCGACCGGCTCGGCCTCGGCCGCCTCCAGGATGCCGGCGTCTTCGCGGGCCAGGATCAGCGCGGCGGCCTGCCCGGCCTCGGCCGCGCTGGCGGGCGGGGCGGCGGCGGCGGTGAAGTCGCCGATCACGATCTGGCAGGTGCAGGCGCGCAGCCAGGCCCGGTCGGCGGGCCGGCGGGCGACCTGGCGGGCCTCGATCCGGGATTCTTCCAGCGCGGTGGCGGCGGACAGCCAGGCGGCGTTCGTGCCCTTGGGGGCGCGCCAGCGGGAGTGCGCGGCGTGCGCGCACTCGTGGACCGTCGCGCCCCACAGCGCCGGGTACCGTTCGCGGTCGGCCGGGTTGGCGGGGTCGGCGGTGGCGGGGTCGACGGGCAGGCACGCGCCGTTGACCTCGATCTCGGCGCTGGCCGGGAGGAAACAGGCCGGGCCGCCCCGGCCGGCC
>Ga0213875_10000633_pt1 | contig 28091 bp, 27 predicted proteins | sample BarmaccomBMRX_R8_FD_160105 | JGI IMG/M metagenome (GOLD analysis project Ga0213875, IMG submission 160105) | Root-associated microbial communities from Barbacenia macrantha in rupestrian grasslands, the National Park of Serra do Cipo, Brazil - RX_R8 | ecosystem: Host-associated > Plants > Roots... | reverse complement strand
CCAGCAACGACTGATTGATCCATGAGCAACGTGGCCAACGGTGCGCGGGAACGCGAGATGCGTTCCCAAGCACGGTAGGGGTCGGCGTCGCTGCGTAGCGGGTCCGGTCCCAGCCGGGCCCGCATCACAGCCGTCTCGGCCTCAGTGAGTAGCTCGCAAGCGGCAGGGCCGCGCAGATCGGTCCAGTGTGTGGAACCGACCAGCCGCATGCGCACCTGCCCCTGAGGCGGCTGCACCGGCAAGGTCGATTCGACGAACGAGCCGTAGAGACCCAGATGCACATGCACAACAAGATCGGGATCGTAGGTGTGAAACAAGTGCTTGCCATGCGCTTCGGCACGCTGGAGAACCCGACCGTCGAGCTTTGCGGCGGCCGCCGCAAAGCGGCCCTGCGGGCTGGAAACCGCCACGGGCGCGCCGCCGTAATGCTGCTGGTGCGCCGCTGCCAGCCGGTGCGTCGTATGGCCCTCTGGCATCGCAGGTGTCAGCTCGAAGGAAGTGGGGGTACTTCCCCGGTGGACTCGAAGTCCGAAATCTGCTTGATCCGGCGGATGTGGCGCTCTCCGCCGGAGAACGGTGTAGTGAGGAAGGTCTCAACGATCTTCGCCGCCTCCGCGGAAGCATGCATCCGCGCGCCCACTCCCATTACCTGGGCATCATTGTGCTCCCGGGCGAGCCGGGCGGTCTCGGTACTCCAGGCCAGCGCGGCCCGGCAACCACTGACCTTGTTGGCGGCGATCTGCTCGCCGTTGCCGGATCCGCCGATCACCACCCCGAGACTGCCCGCGTCCGCGACCACCCGCTGCGCGGTCTCGATGCAAAATGGCGGGTAGTCGTCATCGGGGTCGAAGACGGCAGGACCGACGTCCACCACGTCGTACCCGAGACTGGTCAGGTGCTGAACCAAAAAAGCCTTGAGCTCGAAACCAGCATGATCCGAACCGAGATAGACGCGCATAGTCACCAACATGCCACATCCTGCATCGCGCCAGGCTTCGCCTGCCCCGTCATGGAGGTATATGGCACCAAGCGGGGACACGATGATCCCGACATGTCTTGATGACGGGAACAGGTAAGGGGAACAGCGTGGCGCGGTGGGTGGAGCTGGCGGAGGGGGTACTGGTGCGGCGGTATGCGGAGTTGAATCTGTCCGTCGGCCTGGTGATCGGGAGCCGGAGCTGCCTTGTGGTGGATACGCGCAGTAATCCCGATCAGGGTGCTGAACTTCACGCCGCGGTTGGCGAGGTCACTCGGCGTCCGTGCACCGTGGTGGTCACCCACGCGCACTTTGACCATTGCCTCGGCACAGCGGCGTTTCTTCCGGCTACGGTGTGGGCGCATGTTCGCTGCCAACAAGATCTGGCCCGAGGTGGCGCGGCGCAGTACGCCGAGGCACTGGCATGGTCCCGCGCACAGCAGCTGCCCGATCCGGTACCGGTGTGTCCGGTCGTGCCGGATCATCCGGTCATCGACTGCGTCGAACTGGACCTCGGCGATCGACTGGTGCTGCTGACTCATACCGGGCGGGGACACACCGATCATGATCTAGTGGTGTGGTTGCCCGATGCTGGTGTGCTCTTCGCCGGCGATCTCGTCGAGCAGGGCGCTGACCCAGACTTCACCGATGCCTACCCGCTGGAGTGGCCGGCGACGGTGACCCGACTGCTACGGCTGGATCCACGCGTCGTCGTCCCCGGCCACGGAAATCCAGTTGATGCTGCGTTTGTCACCGCACAGCGCGACGATCTGGCCGTCTTGGCGGCCCTGTGCGGTGCCGTCCTAGCCGGCGATCTGGACCGCCCAGCCGCGGTCGCCGACTCGCCGTTCACTCCCTCCACCACCCGTGCAGCCCTATCCCGGCTGTAGCCGCGCGCTACGGATCGCTGCGGTTCCGGTTCGGAAATCGTCCGCGACAGCTCACGTGGGCGGGAGAATCACCGAGCCCGCCGCGAGCATCTCTTCCACCAGGCAACCTTGCAACGTTGAGATATTCACAACCGCGCCGCACCGCAGGCACGCTCACCAGGTTACGAAAAGTCAGGCTTTTCGTGACGAGTGCGCTTGAGTTCGAAGAAGTGGGGGTAGCTGGCCAGTAGCAGCGCACCATCGAAAATCTTGCCGGCTTCCTCTCCGCGCGGAACCCGGGACAGCACCGGCCCAAAGAAGGCCACCCCGTCCACGTGGATTGTCGGCGTTCCCACGTCCAACCCGACCGGCTCCATGCCCGCTGTGTGGCTTGCCCGCAGCTCCTCGTCGTATTCAGTGCTGTGCGCAGCATCAGCCAGTTCCGGCGGTAGCCCCACTTCAGCCAATGCGGCCTCAATCACCTCATCAAGGTTTTTGTTGCCTTCATTGTGGAGGCGCCTACCCATTGCCGTGTAGAGCGGTTCGAGCACCTTTTCGCCGTGATCCCGTGCTGCGGCGATGCACACCCGGACTGGTCCCCAACCCTGGGCGAGTCTGTTCCGGTAGCTGTCGCTGACCTCGCGGCCCTCGTTGAGCACCGACAAACTCATCACCCGGAAGTGCAGGTCGATGTCCCGCACCTTGGCTACTTCAAGGATCCACCGTGAAGTGATCCACGCCCAGGGGCAGCGCGGATCGAAGTAGAAATCGACCCGCGCGAGCTTGGTCGGATTGGGGGTGGTGCTGTAGCCGCCGGTCACCGTCATCGCACTCTCCGTTCGTCCTCGTGATACAACCCAACCGGGTGGCCAGTTCTTCCCAGGGCTAACTGACCTGCAGGCTCGGTGGCACCCATGATTGGATGCCCGAAGATTCCCGATCTGATACCCGAGGTGATCTGTGGCCGTCCCCAACCTCACCCAGCAACGAGCCGCCGAGCGCGCCGCGCTGATTGACGTCGACTCCTACACCATCAACCTTGACCTCACCGATGGAGCCGGCGGTCCCAGCGACGCCACCTTCCGCACCACCACCACGATCCGCTTTGCTTGCCACAATCCGGGGGCGTCTAGCTGGATCGATCTGGTGGCCGCTGGGGTGGACGCAGCGACGCTCAATGGGGACGCTCTGGACATCTCCGGCTACGACGAGGCAGACGGGATCGCGCTGCCGGCCCTGGCCGCCAGCAATGAGGCCGTCATCGAGGCAGACGGCCGATACATGAACACCGGTGAGGGACTGCACCGCTTCACCGATCCCGTCGACGGTGGCATATACCTCTACAGCCAATTCGAGACCGCCGACGCGAAGCGAATGTACGCCTGTTTCGACCAACCGGATCTGAAGGCGGTGCACCGGCTCCGAGTTGTGGCACCCGCCGACTGGGTAGTGATCTCCAACACGCCGTGCGAACGCACCGAACAGCTCGTCAGCGGAGCGGTTCGCCATGTGTTCGCCGACAGCCCCCGCATCAGCCCGTACATCGTGGCGCTAGTCGCCGGGCCCTACACGCACTGGACTGACGAGTACACCGATGCGCAGGGAACGATCCCGCTGGGCATCTATTGCCGCGCTTCGCTGGCCGAGCACATGGACGCCGAGCGGCTATTCACTGAGACCAAGCAGGGTTTCAGCTTTTACCACGATGCCTTCGGGCTACGCTATCCGTTCGAGAAATACGACCAGTGTTTCGTGCCGGAATTCAACGCTGGCGCGATGGAGAACGCCGGTTGCATAACCTTCCTGGAGGATTACGTCTTCCGCAGCCGGGTCACCCGCTACCTCTACGAGCGGCGCTGCGAAACGGTGCTGCACGAGATGGCCCACATGTGGTTCGGCGACCTGGTCACCATGCGATGGTGGGATGACCTGTGGCTCAACGAGTCGTTCGCGACCTGGGCGTCGGTCCTGTGCCAGGCGCAAGCCACCGAGTACACCGGTGCCTGGACCACGTTTGCCACCGTGGAGAAAGCCTGGGCCTACCGGCAGGACCAGCTACCCTCGACCCACCCGATCGCCTGCGAGATCCCCGATGTACAGGCCGTCGAGGTGAACTTCGACGGCATCACCTACGCCAAGGGCGCCAGCGTGCTTCGCCAGCTGGTCGCCTATGTCGGGCTCAACGAGTTCCTCGCCGGCCTGCGGATCTACTTCACTCGCCACGCGTGGGGTAACGCCACGCTCACCGACCTGCTGGCCGCGCTGGAAGAGGCATCCGGTCGCGATCTGTCCGGCTGGAGCGCGCAATGGCTGGAGACCACCGGAATCAACACCTTGCGGCCGGAATTCACCATTGATGATGCCGGGTCGTTCGCGTCGTTCGCAGTGCTGCAAAGCGGCGCCCGCCCGGGGGCTGGAGAACTACGCACCCACCGCCTCGCAGTCGGTGTCTACGACGGCGCTGCCGGTGAACCGCTGGTACGCACCCACCGCGTGGAGCTCGACGTCAGCGGCGAACGTACTGAGGTCCCGGAGCTGGTCGGCGTGCCCGCAGGTCGGTTGGTGCTGGTAAACGACGATGACCTCACTTACTGCGCGATGCGACTCGACGAGGCATCCCTGGCGACGCTGGTCAACCGGATCGACGACATCACTGAGTCGCTACCGCGCTCCCTGTGCTGGTCGGCGGCCTGGGAGATGACTCGCGACGCCGAGTTCAAGGCCAGGGACTTTATCGCGGTGGTGTTGAACGGATTGCCCGCTGAGACTGAGGTGGGCGTGGTGCAGCGGTTGTTGGCGCAGGCGCAGCTCGCCCTCTCGTCTTACGCCGACCCAACCTGGGCGAGCGAGGACGGCTGGCCTCGGTTCACCAGCACGCTGATGGGCCTCATCGGCACCGCAGCACCCGGATCCGACCACCAGCTGGCTCTGGTGAACGCGCTGACCGTGGCACTGCTAGGCAAGCCCGAGCTGGATGCGATGGCCGGTTGGTTGACCGGCGATGGTGTTCCCGAGGGGCTGATGGTGGACACCGACCTGCGCTGGCGATTGCTGCAGGCTCTCGCCGCTCATGGCATCGTGACGGATAGCGAGATCCGCGCCGAGCAGGAGCGCGATCCCACCGCGACCGGGCGCCGGCAAGCCGAGCGAGCTCGGGCGCTCTTGCCTACTCCCGCCGACAAGGAACGCGCCTGGGAACGGGCAATGCGTGATGATGAGCTGCCCAACGCCATCAGCGAGTCGATCATCGGGGGGTTCAACCATCCCGCGCAAAAGCAGCTACTGGCGCCCTACCTGGATCGATATTTCGCGGAGATCGCTGAGGTGTGGAACCGGAGAACCTCCGAGCGGGCCCAATCCTGCGTCCTCGGACTGTTTCCGTCCTGGGTCGTCGAGCAACGCTGTGTCGACGCGGCGAACACCTGGCTGGAGATGAGTGAACACCCGCCCGCGCTGCGCCGGCTAGTTTCAGAGGGGCAGGCCGGAGTTATGCGGGCATTGGCTGCCCGAGCTCACGACGCAGCCAGCTGATGAGTTACGGGGGCAAGCTATAGCTCGCCCCCGTAACTCACGACTCCGTGTGATCTGCCAGCATTCGCAGGCCCGAACTCAGGCCGCCCGCGAGATCCCCGCCCTTGAACGAGGAGATCATGCTTTCCACCGCCAGCTTGCAGCCACGATCGGGAAGGCGATTCGCGGCCTTGCAACCGGTGACCACCTCAACGACTCGTTGGCCAGGCGAGACGGCCACGAGCACGGCATCTTCTGCCCGCTCCCCCAGCGAATCGTGCAACTCCTCGGCCCGGGTCCGGGTGTCCGGACCTAGATCGCCGAGGTAAATCCCGAAGTGCAAACGTGCGCTGCGGCTGGCCCAGACCAGCATGTCGTCCAGCGTGGCCAGCTGCGAGCGGGTGAAGGGCAGCATGCGCAACACTGGCCGGACTTGCCGGGCGGCAGAGATCCGTCCCGTGCCAACGACTGCCTCACCGGGCGCCAGCTCCGGCTGGTACCCGTTGTCCTGCTGATGCCCACGCCGCACCGGATCCGCATGGTGATCGTTACCAGTTACCACGGGCACCTCCACGGGCTCCACCGGATCCGCCACGGTGGTGCCGGCTGGCCATGCCGTTGCGCCAAGCCTCCGGATGCGCCGTCCACAACACCGGGGGATAACTCCACTTATCGCCGGGACGGTAGCGGCGCGGTCGCGCGAACATTGTCCGCAGCGTCAGCAGCCCCAACACAACCATGATGGCCAGCGGCACACCCGCCAGGATCAGGACGACTTCCACCGATGTCACGAGATCACGGTAGCTGACCGGCGCCAACCGGTGCCTCACCAGGTAGGCGGTCTGCGGTGCACCCACGGGCGAGCACGCTCAAGCTGCCCAGCCAGCGCAAGCAGCGCGGCTTCTCCGGCAGGCCGGCCTACCAGCTGCACACCTACCGGGAGTCCGTCGTCGGTCCAGTGCATCGGCAGGCAGATGGCGGGCTGGCCTGTCACGTTGTATAGGGCAGCGTAAGGGATGAAACGTTTTTGCCGTTCAAAATTTTCCGGCGGGGACACCGAAGTGAACCAGCCGATTGGCCGGGGAAGCTGGGCCAAAATGGGCGTGACTACCGCATCGAATTCTGCGTGCGCTTTGATAGCGGCCCGGCCCGCGCTTTGGACTTGCCCCATTGCCTGCAGCAACTCCGGCCCGCTGACCACAGTTCCCTGCGCTCGTAACCACTGGGTGAAGGGCAGCAGCGCACCCTGTGCCCTTTCTGGCACCGGCATCAACGTCGCGCCCACCGCCCATAATTTTTCAAATGACGGCAACAATATCTCCTGATTAAAAGGCGTTCTGGTGTCGACCACCTCATGACCCAAATCAGCGAGCAGGATAGCGGTATCTTCCCAGGCCCGACGGCACTCCGGGACCAGCTCAACACCGGGTAGTGGGGAGTCGGCGTAGCGGCCAATGCGTAGCCTTCCAGGCTCCACGCGGCAGCGCTCAAGAAAACTTTGTCCCGGCGGTAGCGGCGGTGCAATCACCGGTTCGGCAGGGCACGGTACCGCCATGGCATCAAGCAGCGCGGCGACGTCTTCGACAGTGCGGCCCAATGGACCTTGCACTGAGAGCAAAGTCACATCGCCTGCCACCGGTCCGCGGGATATGCGCCCACGACTCGGTTTGAGCCCGACCAAACCGCACGCCGCCGCGGGTCCGCGAATCGAGCCTCCACCGTCGCTAGCTTGCGCAAAAGGCACCAACCCGGCGGCTACCGCGGCGGCGGCCCCGCCGGAGGAGCCTCCGGCCGATCTGGTGGTGTCCCAGGGCGTTACCGCAGGCGGCAGCTGAGCCGGCTCGGTGTAGCAGGTCAGCCCGAACTCGGGGATGCTGGTCTTACCCAGACTGATCATGCCCGCAGCGGCGAGGAAGCCCACGACATCGTCGTCGATACGGGGCACGTACTGGGCGTAGATGGTCGAACCGAAGGTGGTGCGCACACCGGCGGTCGCGGTGAGATCTTTGATCGCGGTGGGCACTCCCAGCAGCGGAGGTAGCGCGGCCGGATCTGACCGGGTTACCAGTGCATCGGCGGCCCGCGCAGCATCAATCGCCCGATCAGCGGTGACCGTCACGAACGCACCCAACTGATCGCTTTTGTCCTGGATCCGCTGCAGATGATGTTCAACGAGCTCGCTTGAGCTGACCTCGCGGCGGCGTACCGCTGCGGCCTGCTCCAGGGCGGTCAACTCGTGCAGGTCTGCCACGGAATCCAGCCTACGGACGCGATCGGGGTCGGTAGCTGTGACAAGCAGCTCGAGCCTGGGTTGGCAGCTCTTGAAGAGCCCCCAACTCAGGCCACCTCGCCGAGGTAGGGCAACCACAGCGGGTCGGCATCGGGCACCGTGGCCAGCAACCGCCAGTGCTGTCCACGCGGCGCGCGCGGCACCACCCGCAGTTTCCAGCCCAGTTCGCTGAGCAACCGATCGGCCTTCCGGTGGTTGCACAGGGAGCAGCACGCCACGCAGTTTTCCCAGCAGTGCTCGCCGCCGCGGCTGCGCGGCACTACGTGATCAATCGTCTCCGCGCGGGCTCCGCAATAACCACAGCGGTAACGATCCCGGTGCATCAACGCCGCTCGGGTCATGGGCACCCGCGCTCGGTAGGGCACCCGTACGAAGGTGACCAGTTTGATCACCGAGGGAGCCAGGACGCTGGCAGTCGCAGAGTGCAGCACCAGGCCCGCAGCGTCGTCGTGCACGACATCGGCCTTGCCGCACACGACCAGCACGACGGCGCGGCGCAACGGCAATGCGGTCAGGGGCTCAAAACTGGCGTTGAGCAGCAATACCCGGCGACGTCCCCAAGCAGGCGGGCCGGTGGCCGGAGGTGTGGTGGTTTTCTCGAGAAGCCCGGTTGAGGTTCCGGAGCGCGAGGCGATCTGCTGGTCCGCCCCCGCTGGGTGACCCTCCGGGCTGGGTTGTCGGTCGTGCACGCGACCACCTCCGCCAGTTCGCGGGACTAGTCCACCATAGAAGGCCGTCATGACGCACCTATGAGATAGCGCCGCGTGTCGGTGATAACAGCATCGGCTGGGCGCTTTGCCGGCCGAGCCGGCAATCAGACCAGAGATACAGTCCGGGCAGATGACCGGAGGTACCTATCAGATGATTGGCCAACTGGTGGCGCAGCCAGACTGCTCCCGCGATGAGGGCTCGTGGTGCGCGCGCATCTACCAGCTCACGCACAACGATCTGGTATCGCGCTACGCCGACACCGTGGTGGGCGCTGGACTGCACATCATGTTGATCATCTTGCTGGCCGCGCTGATCCGTTGGATGGCGCACCGGATGATCAACAGGTTGAGCGAGGTGACCGCGGAGGGACCGCCGCCCGGATTGCTGCGCCCGCTGCGTGAGCGGGCACCGGAGTCCTGGCGCAGTACAGGGCTGCTGTCCAAACGCCGATCGCAACGCGCCCGCACGATCGGCTCAGTGCTGCGCTCGGGTACGACCTTCGTGGTCTACGGCGTCGCATTCACGCTGGTGTTGGGCGAGCTGGGGATCAACCTCGGACCGATTATTGCCTCGGCCGGCATCTTGGGCATCGCCCTGGGCTTCGGCGCCCAGAATCTGGTCAAGGATTTCCTATCCGGGATGTTCATGCTGGTTGAGGATCAGTACGGGGTCGGCGACGTGGTCGATCTTGGCTCAGCCACTGGCAAGGTGGAAGCAGTCGGCCTGCGAGTGACCACTCTGCGGGATACCAAAGGCACCGTCTGGTATGTCCGCAATGGCGAGGTACAGCGGGTTGGTAACTCCAGCCAGGACTATTCCGTGGCCGTGGTCGACCTGCCTATCGGGCATGACGCGGACATCCCGGCATCCACTGAACTCGCCAGCCGCATCGCCACGGAACTCACCGCCGATGGCAGCTCGCTAGCCGATGAGGTGCTGGAACCGCCGGAGGTGCTCGGCATTGAGTCGATCAGTTCAGACGGTGTGACGCTGCGGCTCACAGCCAAAGTGCAGGCTGGACGCCAGTGGGTGGTCCAGCGGGCCCTGCTAGCGGGTCTCAAAGAAGCTTTTGCCGATGCTGGGATCCCGCCGCCTTCGCCAACTGGTCACACGCCGTCGCCCGCTGGTCAGACTGTTCCGCCGTCGTGATGTCTGCTCCACAAGTGGGTTGCACAAGGCAGGATGAAGAGGTGGCTGCACCAGAGACCTTTTACCAAGCCGTCGGCGGTGAGCCGACGTTTCGCCGGATCGTCGGGCGTTTCTACGAGTTGGTGGCGAAGGACGAGGTTTTACGCCCGCTCTACCCTGAGGAGGATTTAGGTCCTGCTGAGGAGCGGCTGCGGTTGTTCCTCATGCAGTACTGGGGCGGCCCGCACACTTATTCCGAGACGCGGGGGCACCCACGCCTGCGGATGCGGCACGCTCCGTTCCGGATTGGGCCTACCGAGCGCGATGCCTGGTTGCGATGCATGCGCACCGCAGTGGACGAAGCCGAGATCGATGAGGAGTACCGCGCGGTGCTCTGGAATTACCTGGAGATGGCCGCGAATAGCCTGCTGAACTCCCTGGTCTGACCATCGACGACCGTCGCACTGTCCTGGAGAGCCCGGCTTCGGCACTGTCGCTGTACCGGCAGGCGTTGAAACTCCAAAAAAGTAAGTCTGATCAGGTACTGGGCATGTGCTTAATCTGAGCCCGTTTGGCCTGAGTGAAGCGGTCAGACGAGCAGCGGCAACACGGTCCGCCGGCGTCGCAAGACGGCGCCGTAGCGGGCATCCAGCCGGAGCCAGGAGTCGGTGGCCCATACCCGGACGGTCTCCGCCGCAGTTTTGCCCACGAACCCCATACCGGACAAGGCGAACAGGCAGCGCAGAGGCACTCCGATGTCCAACCCGGCTCCGCTGACAGTGATCACTTTCTGGTCCAGCAGGTCTGCGGGCCGGCCGCCGTGTCGACCGGCGCTGGCCCTCACCACCGCAGCGCCCTGGTCGGCGAGGTCGGCCAACACCTCGGCTGGCACCTGATCCACTGCACGCCATCCCCGTTCGGGCGGCAGCGCGCAACGCCACAGCGCATCTTGCACCTGGCCGGGATCGACCACCGGCTCATCGACCACGGCCATTGCGGCAAGGAGGTCTGAAGCCTTGATGGTGAGATCACTGGGATCTACTCCACCACACACTGAACGCGTCACCAGCGCATCGAACGGGGTGGCCACCCAAGCGTGCAGCCGGCTATCCGCGGTTCGTAACCGTACGAGTGCCTCGCTATCGAGCCGGACCGCACGGGCCACGAACACGCCGAGATCAGCCCGCTCGACGGGATCGGGAATGTACAGCTGCGCCATCGTCACTCGCCGTCTTGAAAGTCGGCCAAAAATTCACGTTCGGCAGGCGACAGCCGGCGCGGTCGCGCCGCCGTAGTGTCGTAGGGGGCCAGTTGGGTGCGCGCGGTGACCGCATACCCATCGGAGCCCGCAACGGCATAGTCCAAGACAAACGAGGCAGCGCGCAGCTCGCTGACCCACAGCTGCACCCGCACTGGGCTGGCCGAATACACCAACGGCTGCCGGTAATGGACCGTGAGTTCCACAACGACCACCCCCGAAGCCAACGTATGCGCACCGCGTATTGCGCCTTCACCGAAGAGCAGAGCAGTGCGCGCTTCCTCTAAAAGCGTGACGACGCAGGCATTATTGACATGTCCGTAAACATCCATGTCCGACCAACGCACTGCCACGTCGGTGGTGAATACCGCCAACTAACTGCTCCCAGTCGGCCACCCGCGTATCAGTAGCCCAATCGGACCGCAGCCAGCACTAATCGCCCGCGGCGGACCGATGACCCCTGTCCGGCGGAGCCCATCGGGGACCCCTCTCGGGGGGAGCCCATCGCGGTTCCGCAGTGAGATCTGGTAGTCGCAGTAACGGATTGGTGATCGCTTCGGAGGATTCTGTTTGGTTTCCTTGCGCAGGACTTGTGTCCGGCGCCAAGGCAAGACCGGTTGCCCAACGTGTGCTTCCTGCACCGTAGCTAGGCAAGTCTCGGCTGGTTTCCTCAGCTGCGCTGGCACCGTCAGTAGGCCCAGTTCCGGTAGCACGGGTGTCAGCGTGGACTTCGCGGCTTTCCTGGTAGGCGGCGAGCGCCTCGGCGAGCAGATCACCTAGGCCCATCTGCTGGGTTTCGCGCGGCTCGGCCGGCGCTTCTTCCACCGTCTCCCATTCCAGCGCTCGTGGTGTTGGGGCTGGTGGCGGTCCGAGCGCCGAGAATTCTCGGCGGGTCACCGGAAGGCTGTCAGTGTCCTCTGCGAAGGTGTCCTGTCCGGTGGACCGGCCAGTGGCATTTTCCTGAGGGGCCTCCGCCGAGTCCACCGCTGCCGAGTCCGCTGGCGGCGTCATCAGCACGGGGTAGGTCGGCGTTGGCGCTGATGACCCATCATCGCTGTTTGCGGCGTGGCGATAGGCCGCATTGTCCTGCTTGGAACCCGTGGCCGGTAGCTTAGACGCCTCGACAACGTCACATTGCTCTCCACGATCCTCAGCGGTTTCCTCGGCGCGCCGCCGACCCGAGCGCCCCGCGGACAAAGCTGATGGCGGAAGCAGGTCCCTTACCGACAACACGGTCCCGGCGGTACCTCGGCGGTGCCGCGCTCTGGATTGCCATGGATCAAGCCTGCCGGGCGACTCATCCGTCGCCGCAGTGGTCTTTTTGCTCCATAGCTCGGCTGCGGTCACGTCGGGAGCCACCAGGGAGATGTCCGCTGCGGTGGACACCGGCAGCTCAGCGGCGTGCACGACAGCGTCTTGTTTCTTAGCCACGCTGTCGGCAACGTCCGCCCCAGCAACCTGCTCTGTGGGAACTGCTGTGTGCACGTCGTCCGGCTCGACGTCTGCCGGACCGAGCTGTGCTTGCCCGTCGTTGGCTTCGGCGACCTGGAGCGCCAGTGACTCGACGATGATGTCGACAGGTATCGGTCCGGTGTCCGCGTCGAGTCCGCCGCTGCCCGTTCCCGCATTGCCTAGCAGCTCGACGACCTCTCCGAGCAGGCGCGCTTCCTCGTGGCGGGCGGTTCCGAAATGGTCCCGCAGGATGGCGCACGCGTTGTTCACATCCTGCCGGTGACGAAGTTCAGCGGCACGAGCCGCACGCGTGCAATGTAGGGCGTCGGCGAACTCATCGCGAGCTTCATGCACGTGAGACAGGCCCTCGAGGCATTCGGCGAGGACCGCGTCAAGTCCGTAGCGTTGCGCGCCTTCCACTGCGTCGGCAAGCAGCGTCAGTGCTGGTTCGTGGCGGCCCTCGGCCAGATGTACCTGGGTGGCAAGGGCTAGCCGCAGCCTGCCGACCGCGGCAGCGGCGGCGGCCCGCACCGTACGGCGCAGCAGCGGTCGCACCTCCTGCAGCGCGGTCTCACCGGCGCCGCGAACAAGCAGGCTGAGCGTCAGCTCAAGCATCAGGCGGGCGCTCACCTCGCCGCTATCGTGATCAGGGTCGGCTAGTCCAGCCAGCAGCTCGCGCCCCTCCCGCGCCTTCGCCTCGGCGGCCGCAGGCTCGCCCTGGCGACGGTGATGAGCCGCGTGAGTCGCCCGGACCGCTGCCCGCAACAACAGCGCAGTGTCGTGGTCAAGACTCGGATCCTCGCGATACAGCTCGTCGGCTTCCTCAAGCGCCAATGTCACGAGGTTGTCATCGCCGAGCGCGGCGGCTGCCTCAGCGACAGCCACGAGTGCCTCACCTCTGAGCACCGGAGCAACATCATCCCCAGCCGCTAGTACCGCGTGCACCGCGCCGAGTGCGATAGCGGGCTCGCCCAGCGCAGCCGCGCAATGCGCGAGTTCAACTTGCAGTTCATGCCCTAGCCCTTGAGCGATGGCACTGTCCCGGATCGCCGGAAGGAGGCGATGCGCCGCTTCCCCATACCGTCCAAGCCGATTGAGTGCAAATACTGCGATGTGATCTCCGCGGAGCACAGCCATCGTGTCGTCCTGCGCAGCGGTCACCGCCCGATCTGCCAGCAAGAGCGCTAGCTCGGGCGCTCGCCAACGCAGCAGCAACGCCGATTCCACTAGCGATGCGGCCTCACCCCCATTAGGGCCTCCAGTGGGCGCCATGCCAGCCCGAACCTCGTGCGCCGTGCTACTCACCTCCCACCCCCATCGCAGGTGCCGATCATCGACCATCCCATGCGGGTCAGTCCCGGGTCAGTCTGCGGTAGGTCACGCGATGTGGTCGCGCCGCCTCCGCTCCGAGTCTTTCGATCTTGTGCTGCTCGTAGGCCTCGAAGTTGCCTTCGAACCAGAACCAGGAAGCGGGATTCTCCTCTGTGCCCTCCCAACTGAGAATGTGGGTCGCTACCCGATCCAGGAACCACCGGTCGTGGGAGATCACCACAGCACACCCGGGAAACTGCTCCAGCGCGTTCTCCAGTGAGCTCAACGTCTCCACATCAAGGTCGTTGGTAGGCTCATCAAGCAAGATCAAGTTGCCACCTTGCTTCAGTGTGAGCGCCAGGTTAAGTCGGTTGCGTTCGCCGCCGGACAGTACCCCAGCCGGCTTCTGCTGATCCGGCCCCTTGAAGCCGAAGGCGCTGACATACGCCCGCGAGGGCATCTCGGTGGTACCAACTTGGATGTGGTCCAAGCCGTCGGAGACCACCTCGAAGACCGTCTTGTGGGGATCGATGCCGGCGCGCTGCTGGTCGACATAAGAAAGCTTCACCGTCTCACCGATGCGGACCGCACCTGAATCGGGCTTTTCCAAGCCGACGATGGTCTTGAACAAGGTTGTCTTACCAACACCATTGGGGCCGATGACGCCGACGATGCCGTTGCGAGGCAGTGTGAACGACAGATCTTTGATCAGCAGGCGGTGGTCGTACCCCTTGTCCAGGTGCGACACCTCCACCACGACATTGCCCAGCCTGGGTCCGACTGGGATCTGGATCTCCTCGAAGTCCAGCTTGCGACTGCGCTCGGCTTCGACTGCCATCTCTTCATAACGCTGCAGCCGGGCTCGGGATTTGGCTTGCCGGGCTTTCGCCCCCGATCGCACCCACGCGAGCTCGTCGCGCAGGCGCTTTTGCAGCTTCTGATCCTTCCGACCCTGGACGGCGAGGCGGTCGGCCTTCTTCTCCAGGTACGTCGAGTAGTTACCCTCGTAGGGGTAGGCCCGGCCACGATCAAGCTCAAGGATCCACTGCGCGACGTTGTCCAGGAAGTACCGGTCGTGGGTAACCGCCAGGACCGCGCCCGGGTAACTGGCCAAGAACTGCTCCAACCACAGCACGCTCTCTGCGTCGAGGTGGTTGGTGGGCTCGTCGAGCAGAAGAAGGTCGGGTTTGGACAGCAGCAGCCGGCACAGCGCGACCCGGCGTCGCTCTCCACCGGATAGGTGACTCACCGGCTCATCGGGTGGCGGGCAGCGCAGCGCGTCCATGGCCTGCTCCAGCTGGGAGTCCAGGTCCCACGCGTCGGCGTAGTCGAGTTCCTCCTGGAGCCGCCCCATCTCTTCCATAAGCTCATCGGAGTACTCGGTGGCCATCTTCTCGGCGATCTCGTTGAACCGGTCCAACTTGGCCTTGGTGTCCCCCAAGCCTTCCTCCACGTTGCCCAGCACGGACTTGTCCTCGTTCAACGCGGGTTCTTGCTCGAGGATGCCCACGGTTGCACCCGGCGCCAGGAAGGCCTCCCCGTTGTTCGGTTGATCAAGCCCAGCCATGATCCTGAGCACGCTGGATTTGCCAGCTCCATTGGGTCCGACCACGCCGATCTTCGCGCCGGGGATGAACGCAAGGGTGACGCCGTCGAGGATGACCTTGTCGCCATGTGCTTTGCGCACTTGCCTCATGGTGTAGATGAACTCCGCCACGGGCGCGATCGTAGAGGGGGGCGCCGGGGCAGGGCAGCGCGGCCGACCGCCGCTCCGCCCTGGCGCTGACCGCTCAGGCGAGTACCGGAACCGGCGGACGAGCCGCGTCGGCCAGGTCGGCGAGGGCCACCTCGCCCGCCGGTACCGCATCGTCGACCAGCCCTGACATGATCTCCGCAGTAGCGGGGGCGGAGTTGTCCTCCCCACCATGGGCCTGCTGCACCCGGCGCTGCTTATGGACCGTGGCCGCGCAGCGAGCCAGGTCGGGTCCGATCGCGGTGGCCTCCAATTCGACGACCGATCGACGCTCACCTTGTTCGGTGGTCCACTCGCGAGTGCGCAGCTTCCCTCTGACGATCACCGGATCACCCTTGACCAGGGAGGCAGCATTCTCGGCGAGCCTGCGCCAGCAGCTCGCCGACAGGTACAGGCTCTCCCCGTCTACCCATGATTCGGAGGCGCTGTCAAACCGACGCTCATTGCAAGCGACCCTGAAATTGAGCACGAGCGTCCCATCTGGACCGACCCGCCGCGGTCGCATGTCGGTGACCAGCGTTCCAACCACGGTTATCGGTGTCTCTTTCATCTCATTGACCCTCCTGCGCACTTTCCCCGCCGCAGGCGGGGAGCCGATCCCGTCGATCGACAAGATCTAGGCTGCTCCGCCAAGATTGGCGCCGGTAGCCAGCCATGATCGACATGTGGACGGCTAGTGCGCCTGTGCACAACTAGGTCGGCGTGGGCCGGGCGAACTGCTGGAATGTCAGGAGGCAGTGCTATTCACCGCGCCCGGTTGGGGCAGCAACGATCGACTGTGGAGAACCTCACCGTAGGCTTGCCAATATGGAGCGAGCCTTCGGCTTGGAGATTCCGCGCACCCTGGAAGAGGTCTGCGATCCTCGCCGTCTAGCGCTGATTGTCTACGACATGCAGATCGGCGTGCTGCGCCAGATCAAGGACGCGGATGCGGTGGTCAAGCGTGTCGGGGAGGTACTCGACGCAGCTCGCTCCGCCGGCGTCCGGGTGGTGTTTCTCCGGCACCTGTCGATGCCCATGGAGCTGATGGGAGTCTTCCAACTGCGCATGGCCATGACTTGGCAACGCGTCGACTCGGTAACAGAGGTCAACCCGTGGTTCCTGCGCGGCTCGCCTGGTTTCGACATCACTCCGGAACTGGCGCCTCGCGCCACCGAGGCAGTCTTCGACAAGATCACGATGTCTGCTTTCGAGGGCACGCCTGTCGACATCGTGTTACGCGACTGCGGCGTCAACGCTTTTGTCATCGTGGGTGTCGCTACTGAGGTGGGTATCGACCCGACGGTGCGCCACGGCGCGGATCTCGGCTACATCCCCGTCGTGGTGACCGACGCCTGCGGCGCTGGGAACGAGGATGCGGCCCGTCGATCGATCGACAACCTGCGATTCACCGGTGATGCCCTGTTCACCGATTCGACCACCTTCTGCCGCCTGCTTCGCGGTCACTGACGCGATGCGGGTTCGATACCAAGGTTGATCGACCAGCTTGTACCCAGCTAAGTGCGCTGGGTGCGATATGTCGGCCCGTGCTCGCTAGTCTGCTCAGGAGTGCCTACTGGCGTCACGCCCCCGTAGCTCAGCCGGATAGAGCAAGCGACTTCTAATCGCTAGGCCGCAGGTTCGAATCCTGCCGGGGGCGCTGCACCGGAGCTCGCGGAGTTGCAACGAGGACGACACGAGATCAACCCCACGGTTTGATTCGGCCCGAGCCTGTCCGCCGCGACCGCAGCAGCAGCTCCCGTCGTCCGTCGAGACATGCAGATCTCCTGCGTCATGGAAATCCGTTCGTGACCCAGAAGTCGGCGATCTCCCGCGCCGAGCAGCAGTAACCGGCGGTGTGGGGTGAACAGTCCAGCTGACCCCGGTGGTGTGCTGAGCGGTTTGACGGTACCGTTCGGGTGACCGGCTACTTTTCGTGCGCGCGGCACCATAGCTCGCGCCGTTGCTGGTTTGACCATGACACGGCTGTCGTTGATGCCGGGATGGGAACACCGACATGACGTCGGTTCGGACCGTCAACGCACGTCAGCTCGGTGCGCTTGAGCTCGGCTGTCCGCGATGGTCCGGCACGCTTGAGTCTGCGATCGACTAATTCTGCCGCGGCTGCTGTCCACGGCGGTGGGCAGTCGCAGTGAATCGAGGTCGAGGAGATCACGGTGGACGGCGACGATGCGCAGGAACCCCGTGGTCAGGATTCGGAGGATCTTCTCTGGCATGCGGAGGAGTCCCCGTCGCTGCGCCAAGCCCGCAGGGACGCCGAAACCAGCGTCTCGGCTGATTCGGTAGGCGTATATCTCAAGCAGATCGGCAAGGTCGCGCTGCTCAACGCGGAGGAGGAGGTGCAGCTGGCCAAGTGCATCGAGGCCGGGCTTTATGCCGCCGAGCGGGTACGCCGCGCCGCGGAGTTTGCCGAGGAGCTCTGCCCGCAGCTGCGCCGGGATCTGGCCTGGATCGCCCGTGACGGCGAGCGCGCCAAAAAGCGTCTACTGGAGGCCAACCTTCGCCTCGTTGTCTCACTGGCCAAGCGCTACACCGGGCGCGGCATGGCGTTTCTGGACCTGATCCAGGAAGGAAACGTGGGTCTAATCCGCGCGGTGGAGAAGTTCGACTACACCAAGGGTTACAAGTTCTCGACCTACGCCACCTGGTGGATCCGGCAGGCCATCACCCGGGCGATGGCTGATCAGGCTCGCACCATCCGGATCCCGGCACACCTGACCGAGATAATCAACCAGCTCGCGAGCGTTCAACGCGACCTGCGACAGAGCTGGGGCCGTGAGCCCACCCCCGAGGAACTGGCCAGGGAAATAGACCTCCCCCCACAGAAGGTGCTGGAGCTCCAGCAGTACGCTCGCGAACCCCTCTCGCTCGATCAGACCGTCGGCGAGCAGGGCGACTCTCGGCTCGGTGATTTCATCGAGGACTCCCAGGCCGTGGTCGCAATGGATGCTGTCTCGTTCGTCTTGCTGCGACAGGACCTGCAGTCCGTACTGGCCACGCTGTCTGAGCGGGAAGCCAGCATCGCCCGGCTGCGATTCGGGCTTATCGACGGTCGACCACGCACACTTGATGAGATCGGCCAGGTTCATGGGGTCACCCGGGAACGCATCCGGCAGATTGAAACCAAGACGATGTCCAAGTTGCGTCATCCCTCCCGCTCCCGATTGCTGCGCGATTACTTGGATTGACCAGTTAGGACGCTGGTCACAGAACCACCAGAGTCAATGAAGTTGTTGACGGCACGGCGTTCGTCAATGGTTTACCGTACGGCGTCGCCATGGTGCCTGATGTGGGTCGCCGCCCCGGCCGCGCTGAGATGCAGTGCCCCGGTGACTCGTTTGGCAGATCTGGGGTTTCCTTTGGAAAGCATGCGAAGCAGATGTTCATCACTGGCTAGCCAGCCGCCCTAGGTGCCGCCTATGCTCACGATCGACTTAGTCTCGCTATCAATGATTGCCACCGAAGGGAACCTCAGCGACCACATCGTTGCGTCGTTGCACCGAAAAGGAAAATGTGACGCAAGCCAGCATCTTCCTCTGTGTCGCCCACTGCGGGCCGCTCCCCGACCCGCTCGATGTCCGCCCACAAGGCATTGACATAGTCAAAGAGTAACTGGCGGGCGTCTAGCTGGCTCCCCGATCGACTCGCTCATTCGGGCAAGGCGCGCCCGATCGAAAGAGCCGAACGCATCGGCGAGGTCAGACGCAGTGTCCTGGTCCGCCACGGCCATGCCCTCACTTCTTTCTCGTTCGACGGCCGTACCTGTCTGCACGAGGTGAACAACCGTCTGACCCGATGAGCGCTCATCGCCCGGGAGTCGCTGCTGGCGCAGCCGCGTTCTCGCGACCTTGGCATGTCCATCTACGCACCTGATACCGGGTCTTATCCTGTCGCCATCGCCATGCCGATATCCTTCCAATTGTAATCGGGACGAGTGCCTCCGATAGGCTCACGGCGTAGCGGCTAAAAGGGTCCCGCGCTGCGGCAGTGATCGAAGGCGGTTTTAATTCTTGATCAATTTATCTGTGGGCCACGCATGGCGGTGCCGCGCTCAAAGCCCCGATACAGCCGGGGAGTACGGGGCTACAAGCCCGCCACCTTGACCATTTCGACCACTTTACGGGATTTCATCTCCATGTCTCACTACTCAGCCGAATAATCAACAGCCAGGGTGTGGAGCGCCGCGGGAAGCCGGGCTGCGGTGAGCGAAAACTACGCGGCTCGCTGGGTGCGAAAGCTGCTGGGCATAGATCGCTTCGGCCTGAGCACTATAGGTGCGAGCGTGAGCGATGCCACGATACAGCGGCCGGTCTTTCCCGTCACCGGAGCACCCGACGGAAAGGCGCCGCAGGAATGTCAGGGCACGGCGGATGCTCGATGGTGAAACAGGAGTGAGGCACGCGAATCGTCAGTACACCTTGAGGTAAGTGAAGCTGACACTGTTGCTCCTGTCGCCACCGTCCGCGACGGTCACATCCACCGTGCCGGCGCCTTCCGGGACACTCGCCTCGATACTGCCGGTGCCGCTGACCTTGAATGGCACCGACCGGTCTCCGAAGTAAAGGGTCTCCGCCGCGTCCAAGCCTTCACCTTTGATGAGTACCGGAGTGTCGGGCAGCGCCGAGTCCGGAGTGACACTGTCGATCTTCATGAGGTTCCTCCCGAAGTCGAATGCTGAAGAAGTACCTATGGAGTACCCACTGATGGACGTGTTCGCACGTGCATCCAGCTTCCCAGCAGATTGCGTGCAACAAGGTCAACAATGCCGGGAAACGCGCAGCGTGCACCGACGGGCTGTTAGTCTCTGCACTTCTTATCTGGTGCACCGAGGAGCGCGAGAGGATGACGCGCTGGACGCTACCGCCCGGGGACATCCCGTCGGCGTGGTTCAACGTTGCCCCCCATCTGCCAAGCCCGCTACAGCCGCCATTGCATCCAGCGACCCGGGACCCGCTAGGCCCGGACGACCTGGCACCACTGTTCCCGGCTGCAGTCATCGAGCAAGAGATGACCCAGGCACCCTGGATCGACGTGCCGGGCGAGGTGCTCGACGTGCTGCGGCTGTGGCGGCCCACCCCGTTGGTGCGTGCAACTGGCCTGGAGCAGGCACTGGGCACCCGGGCCAGGATCTACTTCAAGGACGAATCAGGCTCCCCGGCGGGCAGCCACAAACCCAACACTGCTGTGGCTCAGGCTTTTTACAACGCCAGGGAAGGAATCCGCAGGCTCACTACGGAGACCGGCGCTGGTCAGTGGGGAGCCGCCTTGGCGTTTGCCTGCGCCCAGTTCGACCTGAAGTGCATGGTCTACATGGTTCGAGCCAGCTTCGAGCAGAAGCCCTACCGGAGGATCCTCATGGAGACCTGGGGAGGCTCGGTAGTGCCCTCTCCGGTCGATCAGCCTGACCATCCCGGTTCGCTGGGCACCGCGATCTCTGACGCGGTGCGCGACGCCGCCGGCCGCGACGATACGCACTACGCACTTGGTTCGGTGCTCAACCACGTGTTGCTCCACCAGACGCTGATCGGGCTCGAAGCCCGGCAACAGCTCTCGCTGGCCGGGGAGACGCTGCCCGACGTGGTGATCGCACCCTGTGGTGGCGGTTCCAATCTCGGTGGCCTCTCATTGCCGTTCGTGCCCGACGCGGGAGTTCGGCTGGTCGCCGTGGAGCCGCTGTCGTGCCCCACCCTGACCCAGGGCCGGTTCGACTACGACTTCGGAGACACCGCCGGCTACACGCCACTGCTGCCGATGTACACCTTGGGCCATGACTTCGTGCCGCCAAGCATCCACGCCGGTGGGCTGCGCTACCACGGTGATAGCCCGCTGATCTCGGCACTGGTTCGCGACGGCCGGATGGAAGCGGTGGCCTACCCGCAGGGAAAGGTTTTCGAGGCAGCCGTGCAGTTCGCCCGCATCGAGGGCAGGGTGGCAGCCCCAGAAGCTGCGCACGCGATCCGCGCCGTCATCGATGAGGCGCTCGCCGCTGAGGAGACCGGCGACGAGAAGGTCATTCTGTTCAACTACTGCGGTCACGGGCTGCTCGACCTGTCGGCCTACGACGCATACCTTCAGGGCCAGTTACCAGACGAACGAGGCTGATACAGCTCATGGCGTCGTCACACGACGATGCGCATCAGCCGGTGGCGACGGTCAAGCTCGCCACCTAATGTCTCGGCACACCCCGCCGCCCACCGCCGGGCAGACCATGCGGCGGCCAGCGCGTCGAGTGCATCATCGAGGGCAACCCGTGCGGGCGCCGTGGCAAGCGCCGCATCAATGTCGACCATTCACGATAGCGCGGTGATCCGCTGCCAGGCACCCGGCGCGCTTTTCTTGCCGACGAAAGCAACACTGGGCGCCATCGCCCGGAAGGAAAGCTCCGGGTGCACCTCGATGACGTGCGACGGAAGCGACAGTGCGTCCCACTGCCGGATCTTCGGCACGATGCCCCAGGTATAGATGGTCATGCCCGCTTCGCCGCGCCGCCGCAGTGCCGCGCAAGCCTCCCGGTGGCTGGCTGCGTCGAGCACCGCACGGATTGGAGCGTGGAAGATCGAGGCTGCGGCACGCCCCAGACGGCGCCGAGCCTCCAGATCGCAGCGTCGCGGCCCTTGTTCAGGCAAGCCGATCGGAACGTCCACTCCGACCGCGGCACAGCCGGCCACCACCTCAAGCACCGCCGCGGCGTGCTGAGCTACCGCCCACGAGACCGCATCCCCGCGCAGCACGGCGATCACCCATCGGTCGCCCGCACCATCCACCCCAGCAATCATCGGCATCCGATCATCCCTTGATCTCAAATGATCTGCAGGTACATGCACCGGCGCCAGTTCAGCCTGGTGCGTCCACCCGGTGCGCGGCTAGTTCGGCCGCGGTTGGATAGGCGCGTATGAGGCTTGTGCTCATGGCCGATACCCACGTTCCCCGTCGCGCGCGCGATCTACCCGGAAAGCTGTGGCGGGCCGTCGAGGCGGCAGAGGTCGTCGTGCACGCCGGTGACTGGGTGTGCGTTGAGCTGCTGGATGCCCTACTGGCTCGGTCACACCAGCTCATCGGGGTCGTGGGCAACAATGACGGGCCGCCGTTGCGCGCCCGTTTGCCGGAGGTTGCGGTCGCCGAGCTAGACGGCGTCCGGCTGGCAGTCGTGCATGACACCGGTGCAGCGCGCGGGCGCGAGGAGCGCTGCGCCGCCCAGTTTCCCGACGCCGACGTGCTGGTCTTTGGACACAGCCATATCCCCTGGGACACGGTGGCGCCCACCGGGTTGCGGCTGTTGAACCCCGGATCACCAACCGACCGGCGGCGCCAACCGACCTGCAGCTGGATGACCGCGGAGATCAACGGTGGCCAGCTCGAGCAGGTGCAGCTGCACCGACCTCCCGTGACCTGAAGCGCCGCCAGTTAGCTGGTGAGATCGGCCAACAGCAAGCCACTGCGTGGCTTGGGCGTGAAGTAGGTGCTCTTGCGCGGCATACGGCGGCCCTGGGCGTGGACGGCAAGTACGTCCGCAAATGGCACCGCAGCTACCTGCAGCACGACGTCGACGTCCGGGCCCACCGGGCGCCCCGCGGGGAGGGCATGCACCGCGGGACCCTCTGGGTCGATACCTAATGCGTCGGCGATGAGTAACCGCTCCACCAGCGCGTGATCGATCCTGGGCAGAGGTTCGCCAGGAACAGGATCGGGCAAGGTGACGAGCAGGTCGCCAGTGCCGGCCCGCGCCACTACCGTGCCCGGCTGCGCCGGTGGGCCGAGATCGTCGACTTCCTGCACCGCGAGCCCGACCCGACGCCACGCGGTAGCCAGCTCATCCTGGTGTAGACCGGTGCCGACCAGCGCTCGGTGGATCGAGCCGATGTGCAGGGCCGGTCCGGCGGTCACCAGGGCGAGCAGGGACTGACCACTGGTCGCCGCGGCGGCCAGCCGGTGATTGCCGTCAGCGACCAGCAAGGGGCTGCCCGCTACCGCCGTGTGTACCGCGTCCTGCTCGGTACCGGGTCCGAGCAACCACAACTGATGGGTGCGCCCTCCGGAGTCGGTGGTCGACACCGCTGCTGGTCCCAGTGCGTCGATACTGCGCAGCACGGCTGCGGTTAACCGTTCACCGGCGCTGACCGGGACCAGCATCGCCGCGCTGGTCGCGCAGCCGAGTCCGGCGAGGACTGCGGCACGGTCGGCGACTACCTGCGGGTAGATCTCCTCGCTGTGCCGGACGAAGGGGACCCCGCGGGATTCCACGGCTGCCGAATCGACCAGACACAGCACCCCGACTGCCGTCCCGTCCAGGCCATCCACCCGGTATGGCGCCATCACATCCACCACCGGGCGGTAGGCGCTGGCACGCAACCGGTCCAAAGCTCGGCGCGCCGCGGGCAGCGCATCGACCAACGACATTCCCTCAACCAGTGCCGCAGGCGTGCGATGTGGGTGCTGTACAGCGAGCAAGGTGTCACCGCCACACCCCGATTGGGCCAGCGCCGCAATCACCTCCGCGGTATCGGCGAACTCATCGACGTCTGGTCCGGGCACCTGGTCCCTGATCACCCAGCCACGCCTGATCGGGTGTACCCACGGTGTCATTGCCGGCTCCTGCTCGCTGTGCTGTCGCTGGCTCTGGCCAGCGCCCATCGGCTCCACATCGAGAGCGTTGACCGCCCCGGTTGCAGATTTCGAGCAGCACCGCAACGTGAACTGCCTCCATGATCTTCCCATCGTCCAGGCCAGCACGGCGAAGCGCCAGGACGTCACCTACGGCAACCTCCTCAGGTCCTTGGGACAGGCGGCGCAGGAATGGCACTCTCGCGGCCACCCTTGGCCCAGCGCAACCCGGCGCGCGGCCGTGCACCACCATCGAGCAAGCGCGTTTCCCACCCATCCACGCTGGGTAGCCCCGTCGCGACCGCTTGTCCGACATGGGGACATATCGCGTGCTAGACGAGCTGCGCTGGCCGATATGTCTCCATACCGCGGGAAACAACGATGAAGGAAGGGGACTTCGCGAATGGGGTTTCAAGTTACTGAGGTGCAGAAGGTGCTCAAGGGCTTCGACTATCCAGGGGCACCGGAGGATCTGGCCCGTCACGCCGAAGAACATGGCGCGAGCAAGGACCTGGTTGATGCGTTGCGGAACTTGCCCAAAGACTCTTTCGACGGCCCCAACGCGGTGATGCACAGCCTGAGCGAGGTCAACGCTCTGGGCGGATCCACAAGGTAGACGGGCTAGCTGAACGACGAGCCCTCGCCTACCGCAGCAGAAAACAAAGGCTCAGCGCATGGTATGACCCGGGGGCACCAATTCAGCAAGTTCACGAGTAACCATGCCGGTGCCCGGGCAAAGACCCTACGCAAGCATCTCAAGGCATACGTCAGCTCAGTTCGGGCAGAGATTCCGCGGGCATATCCTGCGTGCTGGGTACCGGCAGCGTGAAGGAGCATAGACGATGACGGATCACCTACTACGTTCATATGCGCCGATCCCGACCGCTGGATGGCAGCAAATCGATGACGAAGCGAAATCCCGCCTGACCTCCAGGCTTGCGGCGCGGCGCATCGTTGACTGGGCCGGGCCGCGCGGCTGGAAGCATTCCGCCACTAATCTCGGTCGGACTAACCCCTTGGAGACCACCCCACCGGGCACCAAGTCCGAAACAGCCATCGCCCGGCAGCGGCGAGTACTCCCGCTCAGCGAATTCCGGGTGAGCTTCACCGTGGATTGGTCCGCGTTGCAAGACGCCGAACGCGGCGCTACCGACGTTGACTACTCCGATCTCGACCGCGCGACCTACGACGCCGCATTGATCGAAAATCGGGCTATATTCCATGGCTGGCCCGATGCAGGTATCACCGGGCTCACCGAGTGCAGCGCGCACTCCTCGGTGACGCTGGCTCAGGATGTCAGCGCCTACCCGCATGTTGTCGCGAAAGCAATCGATGTGCTCCGCCAGGCAGGCGTTGAAGGCCCATATTCCCTGGCTATCGGTCCTGAGGGGTACACACGCATAGCGGAGACCACCGAGAGCGGAGGCTATCCCCTCCAGCAGCACTTGAGCAGCATCCTCGGTGGCGACATCGTCTGGGCTCCCGGACTGGACGGTGCGCTGGTCGTCAGCAAGCGTGGCGGTGACTTCGTCCTGGACGTAGGCCAAGACTTTTCGATCGGGTATAGCCGACATGATGCCGAGAGCGTGACGCTTTATCTGGAAGAAAGCTTCAGCTTCCACGTCAACGAGCGTGACGCGGTAGTCGTCCTCGCGGCGGCGTAGCGAGTCAGGGCAGTATGCCAGCTACCGACCTGGTGATATTGGTAAGTTCGACTCGCAGACGTCCGGTAAACGCTCGATACTTGTTCCTGCGCAAACGAGCGGGCCGGCGGAAGGAACTCACCAAATCGTTCTCTCCAGGGCCTGGCGAGGAGAGTGCCATGTCGACGACAACTAGTGGAGCATACGCCCCTGATGGGTCCGCCCTGGCAATGCAGCGTAGCCGTGGCGCGACCATCGGCTTCTTACTCGTACTGCTCGGTATTTGGGGTGCCATCATCCCCTTCATCGGGCCGTACTTCGGTTACACCTTTGGTGTGACGACTCCGTGGTTTTTCACCTACGATCGGTTGTGGCTTAGCGTCCTGCCCGGTATCGCTGTGTTCCTCGGTGGCCTCATTCTTGGTCCGAGCGCCAACCGCGCCAGCGGTGGCTTCGGCGCATGGCTGGCCCTGATTGGCGGGATCTGGTTCGTTGTCGGACCGGTGATCAGCCAACTGTGGCAGGCCGACGGCCTGGGAGCACCCATCGGCACGCCGGCAGGTAGCCGGGAACTGCAGGTGCTCGAGCAACTGGGGTACTTCTACGGGCTGGGAGCAGTGATCACGGCGCTGGCGGGCATCGCGCTGGGCCGCATGATGACCCGTTCGATCTAACCGGTCAGCACGGCATCGAACACCGCACCGGCGGCCCTCCGCCGGTGCGGACCTTCTCCAAGACCCGCTAGACGGGTGACACAGAGATCCCGCGTCGGTGGTTTCGCGTCCAGACAAGCCGGATAGGCCAGCCCGATCTCGGGTAACCCCCTACCGTGATACCCGAGATTCCGCGTGACGTGGCTACCCACCACGGTTGGGTGGCTTCGGTCTACCTGGACGTCAGCCGCAATCGCGACGACGCACCGCATGAAGTCCGCCTGCGATGGGAAACCCTGGCCGAACAACTACGCCAGCAGGGAGCAGATGACAAGACCGTCGACGCGGTGGGGGAAGCTGTGATGCAGACCCACGCCCACCCGGGGCCAGCGGGGCGTGCCGTCTTCGCCGGCGAAGGCGAGGTGCTCTATCAGGCCGATCTGCCTGGCCCACCGCGACACGAGCTGGCCCGCTGGGCGGCGTTGCCGCATCTGCTGCCTCTGCTGGCACAGATGCCTGAGTACGTGCCGCATGTGGTGGTTCGGGTGGGCCGCACGGCGGCGACCATCGCCGCCTTCGGTCGCACCGGTGAGCAAGTTCGCCGCGAAACCGCCGAAGGCGCCCACCATCCGGTGCACAAAACCGGTGCCGGTGGCGCTGCGCACTACCGCTTGCAGCACCACACCGAGGAGGTATGGGCCCGCAACGCTCGCGCCTTCGCCGCAGAGGTCGACCGTGCAGTCGAATCACTGAACGCCGAACTCATCGTGCTAACCGGTGATGTCCGGGCTCGCAGCTTGGTCCGTGACGCGCTCGGGGAACGCAGCCGCAGCATCACCACGGATATCCCGGGTCCAACTCCAGACAACCACACCACAGATCACCCCATCGACGAGGAGGTGCGCCGAATCGCAACCGAGGGTGCCGCCCAGCGAACCCGAAACGTCCTGACCCAGTTCGAGCAGGAACGCGGGCAGATGGCTGGCCTGGCCGCAGAAGGCCTAGGACCGGTGATCCACGCGCTGCAGCTCAATCAAGCCAGTGCGGTGCTACTGCGCGATGATCCGTCCTCCGAGCTGCAGATCTGGATCGGTCCCGAACCAGCGCAGCTCGCATTGACCGAGGAGGGCCTCCATGAGATCGGCGCACCCGTACTGGGGACAGACCGCGCCGATGCCGCGCTGGTCCGCGCTGTCGCTGGCAGCGGGGCCGAGTTGGTGCTACTACCGGATCCCGCCTCGGATACCGAGCCGGACCGGACGGGCAGCGCGGCCGGTGGCGCACCACCGCTGGGCGGGCAGGCAGAACTTACCGACGGGATAGGCGCGCTGCTGCGGTTCAGCAGCCCGGCATAACCCCAGACCGACAGGGAGCACCGAGTGCAACGAGGCAGCGACAAGCACAGCGCGCGTAAGGACGACGCGTTGGCGCGCGATGTCGAGGGCATGATCCGCGGGACTGGTCCAACCCATGCCGAAGAGTGGAAGGATCCCGAGCCCCCCGCCGATGACGATCCTGAGCTCAACACCCGTGCGCCTATCGTGGACCGTGGCGACAGTACGAAATGACCACCCTTAAATTGGCCTGACACGGTTCTGGCAGGCAGCACACGCACGCCAAGTTGAGCAGGATTGAACGGGCCCGGTGCGGGGCATACGGGCGGCGTCTGGGCGCAACGCGCTGATGGCAATCAAGCCAGCGGGCATGCGGTACATGGTGATGCCCCGGTGGAGAGATCATGGGTACGTTATGCCTGCTCACGAAGGTCACCGAAGCTGGCGACGAGTTGGATCATCGCCCGCATCGCCTTGCTCCGGCTCCCCCACTGGCCTACTACCTGACCTACCGGATCTGCCTGGGCCTGCAACGCCCCACCGGGAGGTACTCGATCACGGAATCGAAACGGCATCATCCGCCGGCTACCGCATGGCGAATT
>Ga0213875_10000632_pt1:10000-28097 | contig 28097 bp, 14 predicted proteins | sample BarmaccomBMRX_R8_FD_160105 | JGI IMG/M metagenome (GOLD analysis project Ga0213875, IMG submission 160105) | Root-associated microbial communities from Barbacenia macrantha in rupestrian grasslands, the National Park of Serra do Cipo, Brazil - RX_R8 | ecosystem: Host-associated >... | reverse complement strand
AAAAAAACAGAATCACCAAAAAAAAAAAAAATAAAAATATTTCTACAGAAGATAAATACAAGAAAGATACAGAGAATTCCATTTGGATAAATAAGATTTATGGGCTACTTTATAATGATTCCCGAAAATTTGAATATCAAAATAAAAATGGGATTGATAACCAATCATTATCTACTTATATTGATAATTCATCAATTGAGATTAATGTATTATCTTTTCAATACACATCTTTTTTGGATTTTAAAAAATTTTCTTTATTGTCAAAACAAAGAAAAATTGATTCAGAAAATCAAGCAAAATCTTTGCAATTTGTATTCGATGTAATGACAACTGATTCAAATAATCAAACAACAATTCGAAACAAACTAATTGGAATAGAAGAAATTGGTAAAAAGGTTCCTCGATGGTCATACAAATTGACCGATGAATTGGAAGAAGAGGAGGAAGAAAATGAGGAAGAATCAATAGAAGAACATGAAATTCGTTCGAGAAAAGCCAAACGTGTGGTAATTTATACCGAAAACGATCAGAATACCAATTCTATTAATAGTAATAGTACTGATACTAATACTAATACTAATAGTGATCAAGGAGAAGAGATTTCTTTGATACGTTACTCCCAACAGTCGGATTTTAATCGAGACATAATCAAAGGATCTATGCGTGCTCAAAGACGTAAAACAATTACTTGGGAACTATTTCAAGCAAATGTACACTCCCCTCTTTTTTTGGATCGAATAGACAAAACATTTTTTTTTCCTTCTTTTGATATCTCTGATATGAGAAATCTTATTTCTAGGAATTGGTTAGGGAGAGAGAAAAAATTAGAAATTTCCGATTCGGAGGAGAAAGAAACAAAAGAAAATTCGAAAAAAAACGAGAAGAAAAAACAGGAAGATGAACGGATAGCAATATCTGAAACTTGGGATACCATTATATTTGCTCAAGCAATAAGAGGTTTGATGTTAGTAACCCAATCTTTTCTCAGAAAATACATTGTATTGCCTTTATTGATAATAGCTAAAAATATTGGTCGTATGTTATTATTTCAATTTCCCGAGTGGTATGAGGATTTGAAGGAATGGAATAGGGAAATGCATGTTAAATGCACCTATAATGGTGTCCAATTATCAGAAACAGAATTTCCAAAAGATTGGTTAACAGACGGTATTCAGATAAAGATTATATTTCCTTTCAGTCTAAAACCTTGGAGAAGATCTAGAGTACGATCTCATGGTAAAGATCTGATGAAAAAAAAGGTAAAAAAAGACAATTTTTGTTTTTTAACAGTCTGGGGAATGGAAGCGGAACTACCTTTCGGTCCTCCCCGAAAAAAACCCTCTTTTTTTGAACCCATTTCTAAAAAAATCAAAAAAAAAATTCGAAAAGTAAAAAAGAAAATTTTTATAGTTCTAAGCATGTTAAAAGAACGAAATAAAGAGGATGAAAAAATTTCAAAAGAAAAAACAAAATGGATCATCAAAATAGTTTTAGTTATAAAACGAATAATGAAAGAACTTGAAAAAGTTAACCCAATCTTGTTATTTGCCCTAAAAAAAGCGAAAGTATATGAATCGAATGAAAATTTCGAACTGGATGAAAAAGATTCCAAAATCAATAATCAGATTCCACATGAATCGACCATTCAACCAATGAATTGGACAAATTATTCACTCATAGAAAAAAAAACCAAAGATCTTCCTGATAGAACAATTACAATCAGTAATCAAATAGAACGAATCACAAAAGAAAAGAAAAAAATAGTTCTATCTTGTGATGGTAAAAGATCGGAATCACAGAAAAATATTTGGCAAATATTCAAAAGAAAAAATATCCGATTAATATACAAATCACATTATTTTGTGAAATTTTTGATCGAAAAAATATACATAGATATTTTTCTAGGTACCTTTTACATTCCCAGGGTCAATGCACAACTTTTTTTTGAATCAACAAAAAAAATTGTCAATAAATCTATTTCCAAGGATGAAACAAATCAAGAAAAAATTAATAAAGTAAATGAAAATATAATTAACCTTATTTCGAGTATAGAAAAGTCGTTTTCTAATACTATTTTAAATAGTAATATTACAAAAGGTAATTCAAATATTTCTTGCGACTTATCTTCCTTGTCCCAAGCATATGTATTTTATAAATTATCACAAACCCAATTACTTAACAAATATCGCTTGAGATCTGTACTTCAACATGACGAGACCTATCCTTTTCTTAGGGATAAAATGAAGGATTATTGTATAACACGAGGAATATTTGATTCCAAAACAAGATATAAGAAAATTCATAAGTCTGAAATGAATGAATGGAAAAATTGGTTAAAGGGTCATTATCAATACAATTTTTCTCAGACAAAATGGTCTCGATTAATAACGAAAAAATGGAGGAATAGAGTCAATCAACGCCGTATGATTCCAAATAAAGACTCAGATTCATATAAAAAAGAAAAAGACCAATTAATTCATTATGTGAAACAAAATTTTTACGTAGTAGATTCATCGACGAATAGTAAAAAAGAAAAATTGAAAAAACTCTATAGATATGATCTTTTATCACATGAATATATGAATTATGGGGATAAGAAGGACTCATATATTTATGGATCAACATTAAAAGTAAACGGGAGTCAAGAAATTCCATATAATTTCAATTTCAATACATCGAAACCCGAATCTTTTTATGTATTGGTAAGTATAGCTATTAGTGATTATCTAGAAGAAAAATATAGTATTGATACAGATCAAATTCTGGATAGAAAATATTTTGATTATAAAATTATTCAGTTTTGTCTTAGAAAGAATATTAATATTAAAACCTGGACTAATGCGCATATTGGTACCGAGATTAATAAAAAAACTAAGACTAAAACTAAAAAAAAAATTTTTAAAAAAATGGAAAAAAAAGATATTTTTTCTTTTAATATTGATCAAAAAATCAACCTACCCCCCCCAAAAAAAAACTTTTTTGATTGGATGGGAATGAATCAAGAAAGATTATATCGTACGATATCAAATATAGAACCTTGGTTTTTCCCAGAATTTCTGCTACTTTTTGGTGCATATAAGACTAAACCATGGATCATACCAATCAAATTACTTCTTTCGAATTTAAATGAAAATATTAGTCAAGATCAAAACATCGATGTAAATCAAAAAAAGAATCTTCATATATCATCTAATCAAAACAAATATCCTCAATTAGAAAATTCCAACCAAGAAAAAAATGAACAAGAGGGGAAAGTGGATCTTGGATCAGATCTCCTAAAACAAAACAAAAAAAAAGAAGAAGAGGACTACACAGACAGAAAATCGGAGACTAAAAAACGTAAAAAGAAAAAACAATTCAAGAGCGACAAGGAAGTAGAACTAGATTTTTTACTGAAAAGATATTTTCTTTTTCAATTAAGATGGGATGACCCCTTGAATCAAAGAATGATGAATAATATCAGGGTATATTGTCTCCTACTTAGACTGATAAATCCGAAGGAAATTGCTATATCCTCTATTCAAAAAGGAGAGATGCGCCTGGATGTAATGCTAATTCAGAAAGATCGAGCTCTTAAAGAATTGATAAAAAAGGGAATATTGATTATCGAACCGGTTCGTCTATCTATAAAAAGAGATGGAAAATTGATTATATATCAAACCATAGCTATTTCATTGATCCATAAGAGTAAAGACCAAACTAATGAAAAATTCATAAAAAAAAAATCCATTGATAAGACGAGTTTAGAAAAATCCATTGCACGACATAGCCATATACTTGTGAATGGAAACAAAAATCATTATGATTGCCTCGTTCCTGAAAATATTCTATCTCCTAGACGTCGTAGAGAATTGAGAATTCTAATTTGTTTTAATTCCCGGAATTGGAATGTTGTGAATAGAAATTCTGTATTTTGCAATGAAAACAACATAAGAAACTGTGGACAATTTTTGAATGAGGACAATAATCTTAATAGAGATATAAATAAATTCGTTAAATTCAAATTGTTTCTTTGGCCAAACTACCGATTAGAAGATTTAGCTTGTATGAATCGCTATTGGTTTGATACCAATAATGGCAGTCGTTTCAGTATGTCAAAGATACATATGTATCCACGATTCAGAATTAGTTAATTCTCTATTTTTTATATAGACATATTCGGTAGATGAAAGACAAAAGATGTACACATATGTTGTGTTACATTCTGGTATGGTAATCATACTGATTTAACTGTGGCGGATCAATTCATGAATAAATCTGCAAAATATTCTTTTGTGAATCCAAAAATGGATCATCCCTTCTCTTTCTATCCAAATCCCATTTTTTGGATTTGATTTGGATAGAATAAAAAAAAGTAAAAGAAGTATATGAATAAATCGAAATTTTTTTGTTTACCAAATTAAAATTTTTGGTATACATAACATAATAAATAATAATTATTTTTATTTTATTTTTTCTGATCGGTATCGGTAAAATCCACGGAAAAGAAAGAAAAAAAGATAGAAGAATTTTTTTTTATGGTCAAAAATTCATTCATCTCTGTTCTTCCACAAGAAGAAAAAGAAGAAAACAAGGGGTCTGTTGAATTTCAAGTATTCAGTTTCACCAATAAGATACGGAGACTTACTTCACATTTGGAAGTGCACAAAAAAGATTTTTCATCGCAAAGAGGCCTAAAAATAATTCTGGGAAAACGTCAACGACTGCTGGCTTATTTGGCAAAGAAAAATAGAGTACGTTATAAGAAATTAATTGGTCAGTTGGATATTCGGGAGCCAAAAACCCGTTAATTTGAAGACTCGTTTGAATTTTTTTGTTATTTTTTTCATTTTGATGAATCTCGTTTTTATAAATTCATGAAATAATGAATCAGGAAAGAAAAAATATGACTGTACCGGCTACAAGAAAAGATCTCATGATAGTGAATATGGGTCCTCACCACCCATCAATGCATGGTGTTCTTCGACTGATCCTTACTCTCGATGGAGAAGATGTTATTGACTGTGAACCCATATTGGGCTATTTACACAGAGGAATGGAAAAAATAGCGGAAAACAGAACAATTATACAATATCTGCCTTATGTAACACGTTGGGATTATTTAGCTACTATGTTCACAGAGGCCATAACAGTAAACGCACCAGAACAGTTGGGAAATGTTCAAGTACCCAAAAGAGCGAGCTATATCAGAGTAATTATGTTGGAGTTGAGTCGTATAGCTTCTCATTTGTTATGGCTTGGGCCTTTTATGGCGGATATTGGTGCGCAGACTCCTTTTTTCTATATTTTCAGAGAAAGGGAATTGGTATATGATCTATTCGAAGCTGCCACAGGTATGCGAATGATGCATAATTATTTCCGTATCGGAGGAGTAGCTGCTGATCTACCTCATGGCTGGATAGATAAGTGTTTAGATTTCTGTGATTATTTTTTAACAGGGGTTGCTGAATATCAAAAACTTATTACGCAGAATCCTATTTTTTTGGAGCGAGTTGAGGGGGTGGGAACTATTGGGGGAGAGGAGGCAATAAATTGGGGTTTATCGGGACCAATGTTAAGAGCTTCTGGAATCCAATGGGATCTTCGTAAAGTTGATGATTATGAGTGTTATAATGAATTCGATTGGGAAGTCCAATGGCAAAAAGAAGGAGATTCATTAGCTCGTTATTTAGTACGAATAGGTGAAATGAGAGAATCCATAAAAATTATTCAACAGGCTTTAGAAGGAATTCCTGGAGGACCCTACGAGAATTTAGAAGTACGACGATTTGCTAGAGCAAAGAATTCGGAATGGAATGATTTTGACTATCGATTCATTAGTAAAAAATCTTCCCCCAATTTTGAATTGTCGAAACAAGAACTTTATGCAAGAGTGGAAGCTCCGAAAGGAGAATTAGGAATTTATCTGATAGGAGATAATAGTGTTTTCCCTTGGAGATGGAAAATTCGTCCGCCCGGTTTCATCAATTTGCAAATTCTTCCTCAGCTAGTTAAAAGAATGAAATTGGCTGATATCATGACGATACTAGGTAGTATAGATATCATTATGGGAGAAGTTGATCGCTGAAATGATAATTGATATGACAGAAGTACAGACTATCAATTCTTTTTCTAGATCGGAATCCTTAAAAGAGGTCTATGAGCTCATATGGCTCTTTGTTCCCATTTTGACCCTTATATTAGGAATCATCATAGGGATATTGGTAATTGTGTGGTTAGAAAGAGAAATATCTGCAGCTATACAACAACGTATTGGGCCTGAATATGCTGGCCCATTGGGAATTCTTCAAGCTTTAGCCGATGGGATTAAACTACTTTTTAAAGAGGATCTCCTCCCATCTAGAGGAGATATTCGTTTGTTTAGTGTCGGACCGGCTATAGCGGTCATATCTATTTTACTAAGTTATTTAGTAATTCCTTTTGGGTATCACCTTGTTTTAGCTGATCTCAGTATAGGTGTTTTTTTATGGATCGCCATTTCAAGTATTGCTCCGATCGGGCTTCTTATGTCAGGATATGGATCTAATAATAAATATTCCTTTTCAGGTGGTCTACGAGCTGCTGCTCAATCTATTAGTTATGAAATACCATTAACTCTATGTGTGTTATCAATATCTCTACGTGTGATTCGTTGAAACATTAACTTTTAACTTTACCAGTCTCCTATAAATAAAGGAAAGAGGTTGAATGTATTGAATAGATATCTTCGTTTTTTTTTTATTCATCATTCGAGTCAAGTCAATGAGTTAAACCAGATAGTTATATGAGTGAAACAAAACAGCTTAGAAATTCGCAGTAAGAAAATAAAATCTCATTCCCTATGTACAAGAATAAAGTGAAAGTAAACATAAGCAGTGGAAACTTGTAAACTGTTTACCCCAAGATTGATATTTTTGATTAGTCATGATATATATCATATCTTGAAGCGGGTGTAAAAGATCGACTGTATGGAATTTATAGTAGTCTCTTATATGTATTACTTACCATACGGGATCAATCAAAAATCAGTGATGGTTAGGAACACCAAGGTACACAAAAGATTAGTAATGGAGATAATGTAAGGTATCGAAAAAAGGATATTCCTGCATAAAGTGAATCAAAATGGGGTCTTTACATTGGTAGAAATGATCAAGTAGTACTTCCCCACGATTCCGATCTAGAGTATGCTCCTATTCACTGATTAAAGAAATGACTATCAAGAACGAATTAATCCTTTATTTTTTTTTACTACCCTATTTAGAGAAAGAAGAATAGAAACAAAAGAAATGAATGCAATAATAGATAGAATAAATAAAATAAAATAAATTTATCTTTATTTATTCTTTTTTCCATTCATACATAGGAAATCCTTATCATAAATCATGAACTAATGCCTAATTCTTTATAGCTATTGATATAACGAGTATTTTATTGAAAGATTAAGTTATTACTGTTACTGAACAAAGAGAAAATTATAATTATAAAGGATGAGATCAATTCAGAAGTGCTTTTTTCTTATTCTAGCAGACGGAATTCCATTGGTCTAATTTTGGACTACCCGATGTATCTTTATTCTATCTACCCTCCAAGCAAAAATGAAGATAATATCAGAATCAGCGCAGTCCTTACATTTATTTGTGGCCATTGAGGAGCCGTATGAGGTGAAAATCTCATGTACGGTTTTGGAATAGCGATGGGAACTGTGATGTTATTATCGACTATGATTATCCAACAGTTCAAGTACAGTTGATATAGTTGAAGCGCAGTCAAAATATGGTTTTTGGGGGTGGAATCTGTGGCGTCAACCTATAGGGTTTATTGTTTTTCTAATTTCTTCTTTAGCAGAATGTGAGAGATTACCCTTTGATTTACCAGAAGCAGAGGAGGAATTAGTAGCAGGTTATCAAACTGAATATTCTGGTATCAAATACGGTTTATTTTACATTGCTTCTTATCTAAATCTATTAGTTTCTTCATTATTTGTAACAGTTCTTTACTTAGGTGGGTGGAATTTATCTATTCCCTACATATTCATTCCCCAGCTTTTCGGAAAAAATCAAATGGATGGATTCTTTGGAATGACAATTGGTATATTTATTACATTAGCTAAAGCTTATTTGTTTTTGTTCATTTCTATCACAACAAGATGGACTTTACCTAGAATGAGAATGGACCAGCTATTAAATCTTGGATGGAAATTTCTTTTACCTATTTCTCTGGGTAATCTATTATTAACAACCTCTTTCCAACTTGTTTCACTATAAATAACGGAATAAGATAATGAACAAGATTCTAGATTCATAACTTCTTTCAATTTCAAACAAGAGAAAGAAACATCAAATTAATTTTTTCATGGATATTTACAATATGCTTCCTATGGTAATTGGGTTCATGAATTATAGTCAACAAACAATACGAGCTGCAAGGTACATCGGTCAAAGTTTCATAATTACCTTATCCCACACAAATCGTTTACCTGTAACTATTCAATATCCTTATGAAAAATCGATTACATCAGAGCGTTTCCGTGGTCGAATTCACTTTGAGTTTGATAAATGTATTGCTTGTGAAGTATGTGTTCGCGTATGCCCCATAGACCTACCTGTTGTCGATTGGAGATTTGAAAAAGATATTAAAAAGAAACAATTGCTTAATTATAGTATTGATTTCGGTGTCTGTATATTTTGTGGTAACTGTGTCGAGTATTGTCCAACAAACTGTTTATCAATGACTGAAGAATATGAACTTTCTACTTATGATCGTCACGAGTTGAATTATAATCAAATTGCTTTGGGTCGGTTACCAATGTCAGTAATTGGAGATTACACAATTCAAACAGTGATGAATTCGACCCCAAACAAGATAGACAAGGATAAACTCCGTGATTTAAGAACGATTACCGATTACTAATTGTTTTGTTTTGATTTTGTTATAAAGTAAAGGATCTAAGCTTTTTTCATTTTGATTGGTCAGGTCAATACATACAAATAATAATTGATTTGATTGTTGAGAATCACTCTTTGATTTAAACTGAGATAGTATTTTTCGTGATGATTTTAAAACTACTACTTTAAAAAATTTTAAAAATTGTAGGATTACTACAATAATTTTATTTATATCTACATTATACTAGATTAATATTTATTTAATTAGGAACTATCATATAAAATAAAAGAAAGAAATAAAACTAGGGTAACTTTATTTCCTGGACTATTCAGAAAGGTCATGAAATATTTCGACTTATTTATATTTATCTCTTATTTTATACATAATGGATTTACCTGGGCCAATACATGAAATTCTTGTAGTATTTCTGGGATTAGTTCTTATATTAGGGAGTATAGGAGTAGTATTATTTACCAATCCAATTTATTCTACCTTTTCATTGGGATTGGTTCTTGTTTGTATATCCTTATTCTATATTCTAGCGAACTCCTATTTTGTAGCTGCTGCACAGCTCCTTATTTATGTGGGAGCCATAAATGTCTTAATTATATTTGCCGTGATGTTCATCGGTGGTTCAGGATATTCCCATGATTTCCATCTTTGGACTGTTGGAGATGGATTCACTTCACTGGTTTGTATAAGTATTCTTTTTTCACTAATTACTACTATCTCAGATACGTCATGGTACGGAATTATTTGGAGTACACGATCAAACCAGATTATAGAACAGGACCTAATAAGTAACGTTCAACAAATTGGGATTCATTTATCAACGGATTTTTATCTTCCGTTTGAACTCATTTCTATAATACTTTTAGTATCCTTGATAGGTGCAATTACTATGGCTCGTCAATAATAAATAGTTAGAATTTCGAATTCTTAGAATTCGAAATTCTAAATCAAATAAAAAAGGAAAGGTTTTTAATTAAACCTATTGCCAATATCTTCTTTTGTTGTGTAATTGTTCCATTCTAATTGATCGAATCTTTTGAATTGTTATTCATATTGAAATGAATCAAAATAAATGAGGGGTTTGTCAATGATATTCGAGTATGTACTTTTTTTGAGTGTCTATTTATTTTCTATGGGTATCTATGGATTGATCACTAGTCGAAACATGGTTAGAGCACTTATGTGTCTTGAGCTTATACTAAATTCGGTTAATATCAATCTCGTAACATTTTCTGATTTATTTGATAATCGTCAATTAAAAGGAGACATTTTCTCAATCTTTGTTATAGCTATTGCGGCTGCTGAAGCAGCTATTGGGCTAGCTATTGTTTCGTCGATCCATCGTAACAGAAAATCAACTCGTATCAATCAATCAAATTTATTGAATAATTAATAATAATCATCATCTAGAATTTATTATTAAAATTAAGTTTGAATTCGCATGTGCGATTTGCATGCTTGGTGGAACAGAAATCAAAGTCTCTTGGTCCTTGCTCATGAACAGATTTAGAAATAGATTAATTCTTTATAAATTTGATAAATCATTGCTTCGTCTGGTGTTTACTGGTGTTTACAATATAAATATATTATTTATTTACTACTAAATTTTAATTTACTACTAAATTTTACCAGATCGAAAATTTTTTATGTTTTATAGATCCTATGTCACATTCAGTAAAAATTTATGATACATGTATAGGGTGTACTCAATGTGTACGAGCTTGCCCGACAGATGTATTGGAAATGATACCTTGGGACGGGTGTAAAGCTAAGCAAATTGCTTCCGCGCCAAGAACCGAGGATTGTGTAGGCTGTAAGAGATGTGAATCCGCTTGCCCAACAGATTTTTTGAGTGTCCGCGTTTATTTATGGCATGAAACAACTCGCAGCATGGGTCTAGCTTATTGATAAGTTACAAAAAACTCCACTTGAATCATTTGATTCCTCTTTACCGACAAAAACCCATCCTCAAAAAAATGATTTCGAGGACGGGTTTTTCTGGTCAAAGCGTATCTTGTCTTTATCACGAGTGATTTTCCTTGGTTAACTATAATTGTTGTTTTGCCAATATTTGCGGGCTCTTCAATTTTCTTTCTCCCTCATAGAGGGAATAAGGTTTTTCGATGGTATACTATTTGCATTTGCTTATTAGAACTCCTTCTAACGACCTTCGTATTCTGTTATCATTTCCAATTGGACGATCCATTAATACAATTGAAGGAGGATTATCAATGGATAAATGTTTTTGATTTTCACTGGAGACTGGGAATCGATGGACTTTCAATAGGACCTATTTTACTGACAGGATTTATCACTACTTTAGCAACTTTAGCGGCTTGGCCCATTACTCGAAACTCGCGATTGTTTCATTTCCTGATGTTAGCAATGTACAGCGGTCAAATAGGATTGTTTTCTTCTCGAGACCTTTTACTTTTTTTCCTCATGTGGGAGTTAGAATTAATTCCTGTTTACTTACTTTTATCTATGTGGGGAGGAAAGAAACGTCTGTACTCGGCTACAAAGTTTATTTTGTATACTGCAGGGGGTTCTATTTTTCTCTTAATAGGAGTTCTAGGTATGGGTTTATATGGTTCTAATGAGTCCACATTAGATTTGGAAAGATTAGCTAATCAATCCTATCCCGTGGCGTTGGAAATAATATTATATTTTGGTTTCCTTATTGCTTATGCTGTCAAATCGCCGATTATACCCCTACATACATGGTTACCAGATACCCATGGGGAAGCACATTACAGTACATGTATGCTTCTAGCTGGAATCTTATTAAAAATGGGAGCATATGGGTTGATTCGGATCAATATGGAATTATTACCCCATGCTCATTCTATATTTTCTCCCTGGTTGGTAATAGTAGGAACGATGCAAATAATCTATGCAGCTTCAACCTCTCTTAGCCAACGCAATTTAAAAAAGAGAATAGCCTATTCCTCCGTATCTCACATGGGTTTCACAATTATAGGAATTGGTTCTATAACCGACATGGGACTCAATGGAGCCATTTTACAAATACTCTCTCATGGATTTATTGGTGCTGCACTGTTTTTCTTGGCGGGAACAAGTTGTGATAGAACACGTCTTGTTTATCTCGATGAAATGGGGGGAATATCTATCCCAATGCCAAAAATGTTTACTATGTTCAGTAGCTTCTCAATGGCTTCTCTTGCATTGCCAGGAATGAGTGGTTTTGTTGCAGAATCAGTAGTTTTTTTTGGAATAATTACTAGCCAAAAATATCTTTTAATGTCAAAAATGCTAATTACTTTTGTAATGGCAATTGGAATGATTTTAACTCCTATTTATTTATTATCTATGTTACGTGAGATGTTCTATGGATACAAGCTATTTAATCTTCTAAACTCAAATTTTATAGATTCTGGACCACGGGAACTATTTGTTTCAATCTGTATCTTTCTCCCCATAATAGGTATTGGTATTTATCCAGATTTCGTTCTTTCGCTATCTGTTGACAAGGTGCAGGCTATCTTATTTAATTACTTTCATAGATAGTTCGACTTCTCATTAATGAGACAGAAAGTTTTCTAATTGAAGTATTCTATAAAATCTAGAAAATTCTTTGATTAAAAATTTCTTTATTCCCTGTACGATACAAAAAAGTAAATAAAGTGAATTAGAATTCTAATAAATAAGATGCATCTAGAGTTTTCTCGAGTTTTTGAGACCCTTTGAACCGAAGACTCAAAGGGTCTCAAAAACTTTCACAAATATTCGTTATATATGGAACAATGTTCTTATATATTCTTCTTGTAGTTCATTCAATTCTATATTCATGTGAATGAACCATAACTATGTAGACCTATTCCTAATAGATTGATACCAAAATAGCATATCCAAATTATAAGAAATCCTATAGTAGCTACAAGTGCTGAATTTGTACCTTGCAAACTTTGATTTGTTCTAGTATGTGAATAAATCGCAAATATGGTCCAAGTAATAAATGCCCAAGTTTCCTTAGGATCCCAACTCCAATAAGATCCCCATGCCTCATTAGCCCATACCGCTCCAGAAAGAATACCTATGGTTAAAAAGATAAACCCTAAACTTATGACACGATAACTCCAATAATCCAAACGTTGAGTTAATTGATATTTGTAATAATTTATAAATGAAAGAAAAGAAGTGCTTTTAAACTTATCATTCACACATTCGATCTCATCAAAGAAAAATGACTTCATTAATAAATTATTGTTTTTACAAACAATATCGATGTTTTTTCGAAATGTAATAACTAGAAGGGCAATTGATAATAAGGATCCGCATAAGAGAGCTGCATAGCTCAATAACATCATACTTACGTGCATCATTAACCACTGAGATTGTAAAGCAGGTACTAATATTTCAGATTGATGGGTTTCGGTTGAAAGACCAGACGTGGCGAAGCCTTGGGTAAAAATGGTACTTGGCGCAGTTATTGCACTTAAATCGTTTTTCTGATTCCCTATCTTAGGAATCAGATGAATAATGGAGAAACTCCATGAAAGGAAGACTAATGACTCATATAAATTACTTAATGGGAAATGTCCCGAATAAATCCAACGAATAACTAATAATCCCGTTATAGAGAAAAAAGTAGCTATTATACCCTTTTCCGACGAATCACGTAATCGTAGGATTTCATGGACTAATAAAGTCATCAAATGAATCATAATCACAATGGAAATGATCGAAAAAGAGATATGAGTTAATATATGTTCTAAAGTTGCAAAAATCATAAAAAGAAAGAAAAAAGGGGTCTACAAAATGGAAATCGGGAATTGGATACGTTATAGGATCCATTGTATCCCTTTTAGAGGATGCCGCCACTCGGACTCGAACCGAGATGCTCTAGCACTGCTTCCTAAGAGCAGCGTGTCTACCAATTTCACCATGGCGGCTTACTTGAAATAATAATAGTCAATTCCTGTTGAATCGTCGAGATTCAAGGAATTGATATAGTTTACGAAACAAGTGTAGGGTTCAGTTTAAATAATCAACTTTTTTTTACTAGAAAAATAAAAAAGTTCCATTGCAATTCAATAGTTTTGTTCTAAGTCGAGGTAAAAACTAAGACTTTTCTTTTTTTTATGTTTTTTTTTGAAGATTTCTTTTTCATTTATCCGATTTCATGTATTTAAAACGAAAAAGAAAAAGATTTTTTTTCATTGAAAAAAATACTTAGGATTTCGTATCCATCACAATTTCATCGCTAAATTAAGTAATTTTTCTAATTTTTTTGATCCCTTTTTTAGTTTCATATTTGGAATTAATACTTTTTTTCTTGTGTACAAATGTACAAAATAATTAATTATAATACAATTAGTTTACAATATGTTTTTGGGGGCGGACATAATAAATCTATCTTTTCTTTTCGCAATAGAAAAATCTTTTTTTATTCTATTTTTCTATTGTGTTGCGAAAAGTCAAAAAAAGCTAAAAAATGAATTGATAAAAAAGAATACAAAAAAACCTTAAAACCCAGGATACAGAAAAATTCTTATTCTACATACTAGAACTAGCTAGATCTAACTAATATTGATATTGAAGAGTTCAATATCAATATTAGTAAATGGAAATCATTTTATTTATCTTATATCTTAAAAAATGGAAATTCTTTGAGCCGAGTCGGATTCAGATTATTCTAAGTCTTTATTACTTGTTTGTCGCACAAAAAAACTTTTTGAATGCCCCGTGGAAACCGATTTAGCTAAAGAAAGAGCTTTTATCGCAGCTAAATATCCCTTTTTTTTCCAAATATTTCTACGAATACGTTTTTTTGACAGAGAAGTACGTTTTTTTGGAACTGCCATTTTTAAAAAGGTTACTAATTTTATCGTTGTATGTAAAAAACATGTATTGATCGTTCTTTTTTCTTTTTAGTTCTTATCTATATTATTCCGTGGTTAATACTTCTTTCATAACATATGTAATACGCACATATCGTATATGCGCATATCATATAGTAACAAAAAAAAGAAAAAATTGGAAAAGGCATTTTTATAGTAATTGCTAAAGTTCAGAGTGTCATGCCTATACCTAATAATTGAAATTCAAACCAGTAGTTAATCTGTTAAACAAGACATTCCATTATCTAATAAAAAGATAATCTTAGTCATTTTTTTAGTTCCTTAGAAAGGAAGGAGTATCATAGGGTTTCCGATGAACATAAGTTTTACTTTTTTTTATTGTTATGGTATTGAAACTCAATTAGTTTCGCAATGAGTTACGTAATTACTCCAAATAAATTAACTAAAACAACGAGTTCTTTTTTTCTTGATTCGAGTTATTGATGGATACTATGATCCATATTCGAATTAAGTACTCTTTTTAGTGCAACTATTTTTCCTTACTATAATAATATGATTAGTTAGAAATCAACAGAATATGATAGTAGTAGAATGATTAAGAATTTCGTCGTAATGTACGTAATGTAATAGTAAAAAAAAAATTAATATTTTTCTTTCGTTTAATTAATAATTGGGTAATCACCTCTGCTTTGTTATTTGATCATATTATTTGACCAACTTATTGGAATTTTTTGAATATTTCAAAGTATCTGGGAAAAAAGTCAGAATAATATAATAAAAAATTCCATTTTTTTATTTTTTTGTTGATTTCTTTTATTATTGTTCTTTTTCAAAGAGATAAAAGAATTGGTGAATTGTAAACAATTAAATTAATAAGAATAAAAAATCTAAATTTCTTTTCTTATGGAACATACATATCAATATGCGTGGATAATACCTTTTCTTCCAATTCCAGTTACTATGTCAATAGGATTTGGACTTCTGCTTGTTCCGACAGCAACAAAAAAATTTCGTCGTATGTGGGCTTTTCTTAGTGTTTTTCTGTTGAGTATAGCTATGGTGATTTCGGCCAATCTGTCTATCCAGCAAATAAATGGAAGTTTTATCTACCAATATCTATGGTCTTGGACCATTAATAATGATTTTTCCTTAGAGTTTGGACATTTGATCGATCCACTTGCTTCTATTATGTCAATGCTAATTACTACGGTTGGAATCATGGTTCTTATTTATAGTGACAATTATATGTCTTACGATCAAGGATACTTGAGATTTTTTGCTTATATGAGTTTTTTCAATGCTTCCTTGTTGGGATTAGTTACTAGTTCCAATTTGATAGAAATTTATATTTTTTGGGAACTAGTTGGAATGTGTTCGTATTTATTAATAGGTTTTTGGTTCACACGACCAAGTGCAGCAAGTGCTTGTCAAAAGGCTTTTGTAACTAATCGTGTAGGAGATTTTGGTTTATTATTAGGAATCTTAGGTCTTTATTGGATAACAGGTAGTTTAGAATTTCGGGATTTGTTCGAAATAGTTAATAATTTGATCCATAATAATGGAGTGAATTCTTTATTTGCTACTCTATGTGCTTCTTTATTATTTCTTGGTGCAGTTGCAAAGTCTGCGCAATTCCCACTTCACGTATGGTTACCTGATGCCATGGAGGGTCCCACTCCGATTTCGGCTCTTATACATGCTGCTACTATGGTAGCAGCAGGAATTTTTCTTGTAGCTCGACTTTTTCCTCTTTTCATAGTCATACCTTACATAATGAATCTTATTTCTTTAGTAGGCCTAATAACAGTACTATTAGGAGCTACTTTGGCTCTTGCCCAAAGAGACATTAAAAGAAGTTTAGCTTATTCTACAATGTCTCAATTAGGTTATATTATGCTAGCTCTAGGTATAGGTTCTTATCGAGCTGCTTTATTCCATTTGATCACTCATGCCTATTCTAAAGCTTTATTGTTTTTGGGATCCGGATCTATTATCCATTCAATGGAACCCATTGTTGGATATTCACCAGATAAAAGTCAGAATATGGTTCTTATGGGTGGTTTAAGAAGATATGTTCCAATTACCAAAACTACTTTTTTATTAGGTACACTTTCTCTTTGTGGTATTCCACCTCTTGCTTGTTTTTGGTCCAAAGATGAAATTCTTAGTGATAGTTGGTTGTATTCACCAATATTCCCAATAATAGCTTATTTCACAGCGGGACTAACTGCCTTTTATATGTTTCGTATATATTTACTTACTTTTGATGGCTATTTGCACGTTCATTTTCAAAATTATAGTAGCACTAAAAATAGCTCGTTCTATTCAATATCTCTATGGGGAAAAGAAGCACCTGAAGCGGTCAATAGAAATGTTTTTGTATCAACAACAAATAATAAGATTTCCTTTGAAAAAAAGGATACATATAAAATTGGTGATAATGTAATAAATAAAAAAAAAATTTTGAGTACTTACTATGGAAATAAATACACTTCCATGTATCCTCATGAATCGGACAATACTATGCTATTTCCTTTGCTTGTATTGGTACTATTTACTTTGTTCGTTGGAACAATAGGAATTCCTTTTGATCAAGGAATAATCGATTTTGATATATTATCAAAATGGCTAATTCCAGTAGAAAATCCTTTTCATCAAAATTTGAATTATACTATGGATTGGTATGAATTTTTCATAAATGCAATTTTATCAGTAAGTATAGCCCTTTTCGGACTGTTCATAGCATATATTTTATATGGGTCTGTTTATTCATCTTTCCAAAATTTAGACTTAATCAATTCGTTTGTAAAAATGAGTTCTAAGAGGATCCTATTGGACCAAATAAAAAATATGATATACAATTGGTCATATAATCGTGGTTACATAGATATTTTTTATACTAAGCTCTTTATCGTGGGTATACGAAGATTGGCCAAACTAATTCAGTTCTTTGATAGACGTGTAATTGATGGGATCACAAATGGGTTTGGTATTACAAGTTTCTTTATAGGAGAAGTAATCAAATATATGGGAGGTGGACGAATCTCGTCTTATCTATTCTTGTATTTATCTTCTGTAGAAATATTTTTATTTTTTTTTTTTTTAGGTGAATCGGATTTTTTTAGTGTTCCGCGATATGGTCCATTCAAAAGGGGATCGTATATGCGTGGCAAGCATTCTTGTTCATTCTCATCATTGCATAATCTGATTCTTTTTTCGAGTATATCTTGAACAAGTGATCCCTCCTTTTTTTTGTCTAAAACTTTTATTCGACTTAACAATTCATTACTTAAGTTGTCTTTTTTTTGTTCATTGGTATAAACCCAATAATTATACAGGTCTTCATGGGATAGTTTTTCTGTCGTGTACAAATCAATTTTTCGTTCTATCATTTGCGA
>Ga0213875_10000631_pt1 | contig 28108 bp, 29 predicted proteins | sample BarmaccomBMRX_R8_FD_160105 | JGI IMG/M metagenome (GOLD analysis project Ga0213875, IMG submission 160105) | Root-associated microbial communities from Barbacenia macrantha in rupestrian grasslands, the National Park of Serra do Cipo, Brazil - RX_R8 | ecosystem: Host-associated > Plants > Roots... | reverse complement strand
TGGCACAGCTGGCTGCTCTGGGAACACGGGATCATCGACAAGCCCGGCCGACACTTCACCAACTACGACCACTGAACCCGTGAAAACGGAATCAGACATCTAGATGAGTGATTCCACGATCGGGGTCGTGGAGTAGGAGAGATAGGAGCGCAGGTCGAAGTCGGCGGTGCTCAATAGTCGCCGTCGACCCTGGGGGCCACGATGATCGCCGACCTCGACCTGCTGCTGACGATGGTCTTCTACACCGCGGACAATCTTCTGCCTGCTTGCAAGGCCAATGGCAGGCGCGCGCTCAGCGACGCAGAGGTGATCACGTTGCTGGTGGCCCAGGCGATCATGGGGATCACGTCGGATCGACGGTTTGTCCGTCTTGCGCGCAGGCAGTTGGTGGCGTGGTTTCCGGCGCTGGTGGGACAGTCGGGGTTTCACAAGCGCCGCGCGCGGCTGACCGGCGCCTTGGAGCTGGTCATGAGCGCGCTGGCGCGGGAGTGCCCGGGATTCTTTGATGAGCTGGTGCTGATCGATTCCACGCCGGTCGAGTGCGCCCGCTCGCGCGAGACCGTCAAGCGCGCCGGCGAGAGCTGCTTGGATGACGCGATCGCCAACGCGGCCGCCTATGGGTATTGCCGCAGCCACAGCCGTTACTTCTACGGGATGCGCCTGCATGCCGCCTTTGGCCCCGACGGCACCCCCCGCGCGCTGCGGCTGACCGGCGCCGATCGACCCGAACGCGACGTCGCGCTTGAGCTGTTGCCCACCACTTTGCGCGGCGGCGAGACCGTGATCGCCGATAAGGGCTACGCCGGCCAGCATTTCGCCACCGCCGTCGCGCAACTCGGAGCCATCGTGATCCGACCCGCCCGCGCCAACGAGCCCCACACCGGCGTTCCCATCGCCCGGATCCGTCAACGCATCGAATCGATCTTCTGGACTGCCAAAGACCTGCTCACCCTGGAACGCCACGGCGCCCGCACGCTGCACAACCTCCGCGCCCGCGTCCTTCAGCGCCTGCTGGCCCTGACCGCCTGCGTCTATCTCAACCACTGGCTCGGGCGTCCCAGCCGCGCGCTTGCCGACTACACCGCCTAACAACCGAGGAATCACTCATCTAGGCGGCGGCGGTGTCGTCGAAGGCGGCCCCGGCGCCGACCGAGGTCGGCTCGCGCATGATCTCGCCGCGCAGCGCCGGGTCGACCGCAACCCCCTTGGGCGGGCGCACGTAGACGATGTCGCCGTCGGCGAGCTCGAGCTCCTCGGCCTGGCTGCGCGTCAGCTGGGCGCAGGCCTGGGAACCGTCGGGCAGCACGAGCTCGACGCGCACCTCGAAGCCGAGGTGCAGCACCCGGCGGGCGAGCGCCTCGATCGTGTCGTCCGCACGCGCCAGCGAGATCGTGAAGTCGTGCGGGCGCACGAGCTGATCGCCGATCCGGGCCACCGGCCCGACGAACCCCATCACGAACTCGGTCGCCGGGCGGTCGTAGATCTCGCGCGGCGGCCCGACCTGCTCGATGTGGCCGGAGCTCATGACCGCGATCCGATCGGCGACCTCCATCGCCTCCTCCTGATCGTGGGTGACGAGCACCGTCGTCGTTCCCTGCTCGTCGTGCAGGCGGCGCAGCCAGGCGCGCAGCTCGGCGCGCACGATCGCGTCCAGGGCGCCGAACGGCTCGTCGAGCAGCAGCACCTTGGGCTGGACGGCGAGCGCGCGCGCGAGCGCCATCCGCTGGCGTTGCCCGCCCGAGAGCTGCGCGGGGCGCTGGTCGGCCCACTTGGTCAGCCCCACGAGCGCGAGCAGCTCGTCGACGCGCTCGCGGATCTCGGCCTTCGGGCGCTTGCGGATCGCCAGGCCGAAGGCGACGTTGTCGCGGACGCTCATGTGCGTGAACGCCGCGTAGTGCTGGAACACGAAGCCGATCCCGCGCCGTTGCGGCGTGACGTGGCTGACGTCCTCTCCGTCGATCGCCACCGTGCCGGTGTCGGGCATCTCCAGACCGGCGATGACGCGCAGCAGCGTCGACTTGCCCGATCCGCTGGGCCCGAGCAGCGCGGTCAGCGAGCCCCTGGGCACCTCGAGCGAGACGTCGTCCAGCGCGGTGAAACCACCGAAGTCCTTCGTGACGGAGTTGATGTCGATCCTCATGAGACCTCTTGTCGACGGGGGGAGAGAGCGGTCATGACGAGCAGCACGACCAGTGAGATGACGGCGAGCTCGGTCGCGGCGGCATAGGCGGCGGTGATCGAGCCCGATCCGAGCTGGGAGTCGCGCTGGTAGACGAGCAGGGGCAGGGTCAGCGTCGATCCGGCGATCAGCGAGGAGACGACCAGCACCGCGCCGATCTCGCCCAGGGCGCGCGCCGTGGAGAGGATGACGCCGTAGGCCAGGCCCCAGCGCATCGACGGCAGCGTGATTCGCCAGAACGTCTGCCAGCTCGTGGCGCCGAGCGTGGCCGCTGCCTGCTCCTGCTCGTCGCCGACCTCGGCGAGCACCGGCGCCACCTCGCGCACGACGAACGGCAGCGACACGAAGATCGTCGCCAGCGCCATGCCCGGGACGGCGTAGATGATCCGCACCCCGCGGTCGGAGAAGAACGTGCCCACCCAGCCGTGGATCCCGTACACGAGCGTCAGCGCCAGACCGACGATGACCGGCGAGACGAGGAACGGCAGATCGACCAGGGCATCCAGCAGCGCCGCCATCCGTCCGCGGCGCCTCACGAGGATGAGCGCGGCGCCGACCCCGAACACCGTGTTCAGCGGCACCGCGATGATCGCCATCACCAGCGACAGCCACAGCGCGCTGATCGCCGCCGGGGTCGTCATCCACCCCCAGGCGACGCTGAAGCCGTGCTCGAAGGTCTTGATGAACACCACCGCCACCGGCAGCAGCAGCAGCAACAGCAGGTAGAGCAGCGCGATCGCGCGCAACGAGAGCCGGGTGCGGCGGCTAATGAGCAACTCGGCCTCCCAGCCTGCGGATCGCCACCAGCACGATCAGCGAGAGCACGATCAGCACCAGCGACAGCGAGGCCGCCGCCTGCGGGGCGTCGGACTCGATGTCGGCGAAGATGACGATCGAGGCGATCTGGACCTTGCCGACGATGAGCACCAGAGATCCGATCTCCCCCACGCAGCGGGCGAACGCCAGCGCGGCGCCCGAGAGGATCGCCGGGCGCAGCGACGGCAGGATGATGCGCCGGAACGTGACGCCGCCTGAGGCACCGAGCGAGGCCGCGGCCTCCTCGACCTGCCGATCGACCTCGAGCAGCACCGGCTGGACCGAGCGCACGACGAACGGGAGCGTGATGAACAGCAGCGCCACCACGACCACCCCGCGGGTGTAGGCGATGTGGATTCCGAAGGGGCTGTCGGGGCCGTACAGCGCGAGCAGCGTCAGGCCCGCGACGATCGTCGGCAGCGCGAACGGCAGGTCGATGAGTGCGTTGATGATCCGCTTGCCCGGGAACGAGTCGCGGACGAGCACCCAGGCGACGACCGTGCCCATCACGGCGCCGATGACCGCGACGAGGACCGCGGCGCCAAGCGTGATCGCGAGCGCCCTCAGGACGTTTGAGTTGGTGACCGACTGCCAGAAGCTCTCGGGGCTCTGGCTGAGCGCCTTGACGAACACCGCGGCGAGCGGGATCAGGACGATCACGCTCATGTAGAGCATCGCCACCCCGATGCCGAGACCGCCGGTGCCGCGCGCGCCCACCCAGCCACGCGTGCGGCCGGGGGCGGGCAGGGCGCCGCCGGGGTCGGGCGCGGCGAGGGAGTCAGCTGGAGGCAACCGGCACCCCCGCGGCCTCCTCGATCTTCGTGATCGAACCCGTCGTCGGATCGAAGAACTCGGACTTGACCTTCGTCCAGCCGCCGAGCGAGTCGATCGTGAACAGCTGCTTGGGGATCGGGAACTTCGAGGCGAACCTCTTGGCGACCGAGGCGAGCACCGGCCGGTAGCCCTGCTGGGCCCAGATCGTCTGCCCGGCCGGCGACCACTGGTACTGCAGGAACGCTTTGGCCTGCGTGGGGTGCGAGGCCTTGGCCGTGACCGCAATCGGCGTCTGGATGAGGATCGTCTGCTTGGGGATGACGTAGGAGATCTTGTCTCCGGCCTTCTCGGCCGCGATCGCGTCGGACTCGTAGTCGAGCAGGACGTCGCCCTTGCCGCTCGTGAACGTCTGCAGCGCCGAGCTGGCGCTCGAGTCCTGCACCGAGACGTTCTTGGTCAGCAGCGTCTTGACGTAGGCGAGCGCCTGGGCGGGCGACTTGCCCTCCTTGAGCTCGGCGCCGTAGCCGGCGAGGATGTTCCAGCGCGCACTGCCCGATGTCGAGGGGTTCGGGGTGATGACGTCGGTGCCCTTCTGGATGAGCTGATCCCAGCTGGTGATGTGCTTGGGATTGCCCTTGCGCACGACGAAGACGACGACCGAATCCGACGAGAAGCCCTTGTCGGCGTTCGCGTCCCAGCCGGCGGCGACGATCTTGTCCTTGACCAGCCGGGTCATGTCCGGGGTGGTCGAGAAGGCGACGACGTCGGCCGGCTGGCCCGAGTCGACGGCGCGGCTCTGGGCGCCCGAGGCCCCGAACGACGACGAGAAGCCGACGCCCTTGCCCGCGCTGCTGTGCGCGAATCCGGCGGTCAGCGCGTCATAGGCCTTCTTGGGCGTCGAGTAGCCGACGAGGGTCAGCTGCGTCTTGGCCCCCCCGCCCGATGACTTCCCGCTGCCGCCGGCGTTCGTCGAGGCGTCGGAGGATCCACCGCACCCGGAGAGGGCGAGGGCGGCCGCGGCGGCCGCGCCGAACGCCGCCAGCCGGCGAAGTCGCCGCAGATGAAGTCGCGAGGGCATCTAGTCCTTTCCGAGAGACAAATACAGAATTATCGATCGCGTTTCGCGGATATTACACGTAGCCGACTAACTGGACGATATTGGTTGACTTGCCAGCGTAGGGATCTCGCCGGACGCCGCCCGGCCGGTGCCCGCGTTCGTAAGTTGTGCGGCACCGAGAGCGCTCACCGGTGGATGCCGGGCGAGGACGCAGAAGTCGATGTGCAGCTGGGCTGCATGAGACTTCGAGGACAGCCGGATGACGCGGGCGCGGCCCGATCTGGCGAGGCTGGATGCCGAGCGGGCCGCGAGCCCGCGCCGGCGCCGCCGGGGAGGGCTCGAATGCCGCAGGACTTGCGGACGCGGGCACCAGGTGCATCGCCGCCTTGTCACGCCGGTTATCGTCCCGGCGGCGCGATGGCACTGGGGCGGTGCGACAACTGCGGGAACGAGGTGCCCGAGAGCCGGTACTGCATCCGCTGCGGTCACCTGCTGCAGGCCGCGGAGCCGGCGCTGTCGGCGATCGCCCGGGTGCCCGGCGCCTCGGCCGTCGGCCGCGGGCTGTCGGGGGTGCTGAGCATCGATCCGAGCTCGCTGTCGGGCGTGCGCCGCGCGTTCGCCGCGGCGCCGCAGGAGAGCGTCCTGCGGCCGACGATCGTCTCCACGATCTTCCCGCAGCTGCCGCACTCCTCGATGCGCGCGTTCCGCAGCTGCCTCGCGCTCGGGCTCGCCGCGGTCCTCGTGCTCGGGCTCGCCAAGCTGTTCGGGGTGGCGCTGATCGCCGGCGCCCTGATGCTGCCCGCGCTGGTGATCATCTACATGTTCGACGTCAACGTGTTCGAGGACGCCTCGCTCGCGGTGGTGCTCGGGACCGTCGCCTGGGGGCTGGCGACGGGCATCGTCGCCGCGCTCGTCGCCAAGGCGCTCTCGCCCTCGGGGACCGAGGTCTTCTCGCACGGCGGCATGGTGCTCGTGCGCGGGATCGTCATCCCACTGCTGAGCGTCGTGCTCATCCTCGTCGGGCCGCTCGCGCTGCTGCGCTTCCCGCGCTTCTCCACCGTGCTCGACGGGGCGACCTTCGCTGCCGCCTCGGCCGCGACGTTCGTCGGCGCCGAGGCGATCGTCCAAGCGGTGTCGGTGCTCCGCTACGGCCTGCGGCCCCCTGGCTCGGTCGTGCCGTGGCTCGTGCAGTTGGCGCTCATCGCCGTCGCGCTGCCGCTGGTGACGATCGCCGCGATGGCGGCCGCCGCGGGCGCGGTGTGGCTGAAGTACCGCGCGCCGATACGGGATCGCAGCGCCCTCGGCCGGCTCGGCCGGCCGCCGATCGCGATGCCGCTCGCCGCGGCGATGGTGGTGGTGGCCGCGCTCGTGCAGCTGCAGCTCGCCTCCGGCATCGCGCTACTCGTCATCGCCGTCCTCGCCGGGTTTGGGCTGCTGTGGCTGCGCCAGGTCATCCACGTCGGGCTGCTCGAGGAGGCGCTGCTGATCGAGGACGCGCCCGTGATCATCTGCGCCAACTGCGATCACCGCACGCGCAAGGGTCGCTTCTGCGAGAACTGCGGGATCGCGCTCGCCGCGCTGCCGGGCAGCCGCAGCGGCGTCCAGCGGGCGGTGGACCCGTTCGGCGACCCGTTGGCCGAGGCCGAACCGAGCGCCCCGGAGACCGACGAGCACGAGATCGTCAGTACCGACGATCCCCGGGACCGCGACTCGTGAGCCCGGGCACCGACGAATCCCGGGACCGGGAACCGTGAGCCTGGCGCTGCGCTGCACCGAGGGCGCGCTCGTGGGCGAGCTGATCGAGGTCGACGGCGAGCTCGTGCTCGGCCGCGGCCGGCCGGGGGCGGCCAGCCTCGGCGAAGACTCCCGGCTCTCGCGCCGGCACGCCCGCCTGCGCGCGCAGGACGGCCGCCTCCTCGTCGAGGATCTCGGCTCGACGAACGGCACCTTCGTCAACGACCAGCGCCTGTCGGCGCCGCGGGAGCTGGCGATCGGCGACCGGATCCGCTGCGGCCGGACGCTGCTCGAGGTCTGCCGCGGACGCGACGGCGGTGAGACCACCCAGGCGACGCCGCGTCTGGAGATCGTCGCCGGAGCGCTCGCCGGCCAGACGATCCCGCTCGGCGCGCAGCTCGCCATCGGCCGTGGCTACGGCGAGCCCGGCGCGCTGGGCGGCGACCGCCGGCTGTCGCGCCGGCATGCCTGTATCGCCCAAGCCGCCGACGGCATCCACTACGTGCACGACACCGGGTCCACGAACGGGACGACGCTGAACGGGCAGCGGCTGCGCGGACCCCAGGTACTCTCCGACGGCGACGAGATCGCGGTCGGCTCGACGCGGATGATCGTGCACGGGCTGCCGTATCGGTCACGCGTCGAGGAGGAGCTCACGGCGGCGTCGGCGGGCGGCGGCGGGCCCCCGGCGGGCGGCGCCGGGACTCCGGCGGGCGGCGGCGGGACCCCGGCGGGCGGCGGCGGCACTCCAGCGGGTGGCGCCGGGACCCCGAGCCTCGCCGCGGCCGAGGCGGCCCGCGCGACCCGGGTGCGCGGCGCCCCCGCGACGGTGGCGGCCCCGGCGGCACCCGCGGGATCCGGGGCTCCGGGCGTCGTCGGCGCCCCGCCGGCCGCAGGCGCCGTGTTCGTCCCCCAGGGAGCGGCCCCGACCCGACTGGGCTCGCGGCGGCTGGTCGCCGTGTTCGCGGCCGTGTTCGCGCTCTCGGCGGTGGTCGGCATCGTCGCGGTGCTGGCGCTGTCGCCGCGCGGGAGCCGCGCGTGCCCCAACGGCTTCGTGTGTGAGAAGCCGCTGACCGCACCGCCGCTCGTGGCGGCGCGCACGTTCCAGGGCGCGCTGGGCTGGCACCTCGAGTACGACCCGTCGAGCTTTACGGTGATCAGCTCGAGCGTCGCCGGCAACCGCCTCACGATCGGGCTGTCGCCCGAGCAGAACCGACGCGTGGGGCTTGCCGGCGACGCCGAGGTGATCCAGATCTCCACGCGCGCGTATCCGGCCGGCCAGGAGTCGGCGAACGCGGCGATGACGGCGATGGCCGCCTCGCTGTCGGGGCCCCTGCTCGGCGCGGCCCGGGCGCCGAGCGCCGATCAGATCTTCGGGGTGCCGGTGGTCGGCCTGCGGCCGGGTGTCGGCGAGGTGCTCGAGGGCAACCAGCGCACGCCGCAGGGGCCGGGCAGCCTGCTGAAGGTCGTCGCGCTCGCCGCCACCGCCGGCCGGGTGACGATCGCGACCGGCGTCGTCTACGTGGTCCAGCAGGGATCGGGCGGCGGCGGCGGACCCGATCAGCCGCTCGACGCCTTCGGCGATCAGATCATCGGCACGATCCGCTTCCCCAGCGACGGACAGGCATGAGGCGGGTCCCGGCGATCGGCACCGCGCTCGCGGCCGTGGCGGCGGTCGCCGTCGCGCTCGTCGTGCTCCTCGCTGCCGGTGGTCGGGGTCCGGGCGCGGCGCAGCGCAGCCGCGCCGGTCACACCGACCGCTTGACTCCAGGCCACCCGCGGCGGCTCGGCGCGCTCGACCACGGACGCATCGGCTTCGCGCTGACGCTGCGCCTGCGCGAACGCAGCCTCGACGCCTATCTGCGCCACGTCGTCCCGGCGTCGGGCGCCCACCCAGGGCTGAGCGCCTCGCGGTTCGGGGCTCGCTTCGGCCTCAGCGACTTCCGGATGGCGCACCTGCGCGTGCTCCTGCGCGACATGGGCATCGCGATTCGCGGTGTCTATCCGCAGCGCACCGCGATGCTCGTGCGCGCGCCCGTGCAGCGCCTGCGCGCGATCTTCGGGCTGCGCTTCGGCCGCTACCGGACCGCGAGCGGAACCTCGTACTTCGCCGCCGAGCGCGCGCCCCACATCCCGGCCGAGCTCGCACCCTACATCACCGGCCTCGGTGACCTCTCCAACGCGCCCGTCCCGAGCGACGACGTCCCGGCGGCCGGGCTGACTCCCCAGATCGTCGCACGCGCGTACGACATCGCGCCGCTGTGGAACCGAGGCTTCAGGGGCGGCGGCACCACGATCGCGGTGGCCTCGGCGTTCGGGGCCGCGAACCCCGCCGACCTGGCCGCGTTCGCCCAGCAGACGGGCGACCCTCAACCTCAGGTCGAGGTCGAGAAGATCGACGGCGGCAGCGAGTACACGCCGCAGACGGGAGCCAACCCCGAGGTCGACCTCGACCTCGAGGTCATCTCCAGCGTGGCTCCCGACGCTCGCATCATCGATTACCAGGGCTCGAGGCTCCCGTCGCTCGGACACTCGCTCGCCGACATCTACAACCGGATCGATCAGGACGGCCAGGCGCGGATCGTCTCGACCAGCTACGGCGTCTGCGAGGCGGTGCTCGCCAGCCAGGATCCCGGCGATCAGCAGCTGATCGACAACTCGCTGGAGGCGCTCGAGGCGAGCGGGGTGACCGTATTCGTCGCCTCGGGGGACTCGGGCGCCTACGGCTGTCTGCAGGTCGCCCAGATCGCCCCGGGCACGAACATCCCGAGCGGGCTTGACCAGCTCTCGGTGCAGACGCCGGCGTCGAGCCCGTACGCAGTGTCGGTCGGCGGCACGAGGCTCTCGGTGCGCCGCGACGGCACCTACCTCGCGGAGTCGGCATGGTCTGACCCGCTGGAGCGCCGGGGTGGCGGCGGTGGGTTGTCGGCCGTCGAGCGCCGGCCGCCGTGGCAGCAGGGCCCGGGGGTACAGACCGCGGCATCCAACCCGGAAGCTCACCGCCAGGTGCCCGACGTCGCGGGCCCGGCGGATCCCGGGGCCGGCTTTTTCGCCTGCATGACGGGTCCCGACTCCAGCGCGCCGAGCTGCCACGGCGGCAACGGCGGCACGAGCGCCGCCGCCCCGTTCTGGGCCGGCGCGATGCTGCTCGTCGAGCAGTACGCCGCCCGCCACGGCGCCGGCGCACTCGCGCACTGCTTCGCCGCGCCGGTGCTCTACGACCTCGCCGCCAGGCATGAGCCGGTGCCGCCCTTCCATCACGTCCCGTTCGGCGACAACGGCTACTACCCGTCGGGGGCCACCTGGAACTACGCGACCGGGCTCGGTACCCCCGACGTGTTCGACCTCGCCCAGGACTACGCGGCGTTCCTGCACGGCCGGGGACACACCTGCCCCTTCTGAGGATCGGACCGGGAGGGTCCGCCGGAGCGGGCGCGAGCGGTATTGTCGAGCGCGCGATGAGCGTCCAGCACCTGGAGACCGTCGATTGCCAGCTGGTCGACGGCGTCGCCTGGGTGACGCTCAACCGCCCCGACGCGCTCAACGCCGTGACCTGGCAGGTGGGCGAGGATCTGCGCACCGCGCTCGAGGACGCCGCCGGCGAACCGCGGGCGCGCGCCGTCGTCGTGACGGGCGCCGGACGCGCCTTCTCCTCCGGCGCCGACCTGCGGGACCGCAGCCTGCGCGGCGAGGACGACGGGTTCGATGTCCTGACGATCCTGCGCGAGGTGCTCAACCCGGTGATCCTCCGGGTGCGCACGCTCGAGAAGCCGGTGATCGCCGCGGTCAACGGGCCGGCGGTCGGCGTCGGCTGCTCGTTGGCGCTCGCCGCCGACCTGATCGTGGCCGCGCGCTCGGCCTACTTCCTGCTCGCCTTCGTCAACATCGGGCTCGGGCTGGACGGGGGCGCCTCGCAGAGCCTGCCGGCCAGGGTCGGGCACGCGCGGGCGATGGAGATGGCGCTGCTCGGCGAGCGGATCGACGCCGAGCAGGCCGCGGCCTGGGGCCTGGCCAACCGGGTCGTCGACGACGAGCAGCTGCGCCCGGCGGTGACCGATCTCGCGGGCAAGCTCGCGGCCGGGCCTCCGGGCTCCTACGCCGCGATCAAGCGCACGGTCAACGAGCGCAGCTTCCAGGGCTTCGCCGAGCTCCTCGACCTCGAGGCGGTCGTCCAGCAGGAACGCGCCGAGTCCGAGGACTTCGGCGAGGGCGTCGCCGCGTTCACCGAGCGGCGTCCGGCGAGCTTCACCGGCGCCTGATCGACGCGCCCGCGAGCCCTTCGACGATCACCCGAGACCCGACATGAACCTCGCCCGCATCCTGACCGACTCCGCCGCGCGCGATCCCGAGCACGTCGCGGTCAAGCTCGACGACGTCGAGCTGAGCTACGCGGCGCTCGACGCGGCCACCGCGCACGTCGCGGGTTTGCTCCGCGCCCATGGGGTGCAGGTCGGCGACCGGGTCGGGATCATGCTGCCCAACGTCCCCTACTTCCCGGTCTGCTACTACGGCGCGCTGCGCGCCGGAGCCATCGTCGTCCCGATGAACGTGCTGCTCAAGCGGCGCGAGGTCGCCTACTACCTCGGTGACTCGGGAGCAAAGCTGATCTTCGCCTGGGAGGGCTTTCTCGACGACGCCCAGGCGGGCGCCGACGAGGCCGGAGCGGAGTGCGTGGCGGTCGCGCAGGGCGAGTTCGAGCGCCAGATCGGCGCCGCCGAGCCGCTGACCGAGGTCGCCGAGCGAGCCGACGACGACACCGCGGTCATCCTTTACACCTCGGGGACGACCGGGCAGCCGAAGGGCGCCGAGCTGACCAACGCGAACATGGTCTCCAACGCGGCGGCGTCGCGCGGGCTGTTCGAGCTCGGCGCCGACGTAGTTATGCTCGGCGCGCTGCCGCTGTTTCACTCCTTCGGCCAGACGTGCGCGATGAACACGGCGATCAGCGCGGGCGGCACGCTGACCCTCATGCCGCGCTTTGATCCCGGCAAGGCGCTGGAGATCATCGAGCGCGATCGCGTCAACGTGTTCCAGGGGGTTCCGACGATGTACGGCGCGATCCTGCACCACCCCGGCCGCGAGGGGACCGACACGAGCTCGCTGCGGATCTGCGCCTCGGGCGGCGCGGCCCTCCCCGTCGAGGTCATGCGCGGCTTCGAGAGCGCGATGCAGTGCACGATCCTCGAGGGCTACGGGCTGTCGGAGAGCTCGCCGGTCGCCTCCTTCAACCACCCGGACCGCGAGCGCAAGCCGGGCTCGATCGGCACGCCGATCACCGGCGTCGAGATGGCGGTCGTCGGCGAGGACAACGCGCCTGTCGCGCCCGGCGACGTGGGCGAGATCGTGATCCGCGGCGCGAACGTCATGAAGGGCTACTGGAACCGCTCGGAGGCGACGGCGGAGACGATCCTCGACGGCTGGCTGCATACCGGCGACATGGGCCGCGTCGACGAGGACGGCTACTTCTACATCGTCGACCGCAAGAAGGAGATGATCATCCGCGGGGGCTACAACGTCTACCCGCGCGAGGTCGAGGAGGTGCTCTACGAGCATCCCGCCGTCCGCGAGGCCGCCGTGCTCGGCGTGCCCGACGACGAGTACGGCGAGGAGGTCGCCGCCGCGGTCGCGCTCAAGGACGGCGCCACCGCCTCGGCGCAGGAGCTGCGCGATCATGTCAAGGCCCAGCTGGCCGGCTACAAGTACCCGCGCCGCGTCTGGCTCGTCGACGAGTTGCCCAAGGGCCCGACCGGCAAGATCCTCAAGCGTGAGATCGAGGTTCCCGAGGGGAACTGAGCCCGCGTGGTCGGCGGGCGACGGGGGCAGTCGGTGAGCGGGGCCGCGGTGCGGGTGCGGCCCGCCACGCCCGCCGACGTCGAGCAGATCCACGCGTTCATCGTCGAGCTGGCGCTGTACGAGCGTGCGGGCGACCACGTCACGGGCACGGTGCCACTGCTCGCCGAGGCGCTGTTCGGCGCCACCCCGAGCGCCGAGGCGCTGCTCGCCGAGACCGACGGCGTCCCGCGCGGCTTCGCCCTGTTCCACGGCACGTTCTCGACCTGGACCTGCCTGCCCGGGATCTGGCTCGAGGATCTCTACGTGCCCGAGCGCCATCGCCGGCTCGGCGCCGGCGGAGCGCTGCTCGCCGCCGTGGCCCGCATCGCGGTCGCGCGGGGTTGTGGCCGGCTCGAGTGGCACGCCCTGGACTGGAACGACCTCGCGCTCGGCTTCTACCGGGGTCTCGGCGCCCAGCGGCTCTCGGAATGGGAGCTGCACCGCCTCACCGGCGACGCGCTGGATCGGGTCGCGGCCGGACGTGGAGAAGCCCCGCCGGGGCGGGGCTTCCCTGTAGCAGGCCTGTAAGCCGGATCTTGTCGAGAGCAATCATCCATCTGAGCGGCCTACCCGGACCTCGGCGGGTCACCTGCGAACGGTCCTGCTTGGCCTAGCATCGAGTGGGGTTTGCCTGGCCGCCGCGTCACCGCGACGCCGGTGCGCTCTTACCGCACCATTTCACCCTTACCGGCCTGGAGCTCTGCAGGGGCCCCAGGCGTAGGCGGTGTCTTTTCTGTGGCACTTTCCCGCGGGTTTCCCCGGGTCGGCGTTACCGACCACCCTGCCCTGTGATGTCCGGACTTTCCTCGAAGGTCGTGACCTCCGCGACTGCTCAGCCTGCGCCAGCCAGGTTACCGGCAATCGCCGCGCTCAGCGCACCGAGCTCTGGCAACTCGCGCACCTTCCTCCGAGCGGCTCCCCCTCGGTCCCGATCTCAGGCGTCATCGCCTCGCCGCACACCGGGCAGGCGACCGCGCGCTGACCCTCGAGCTCCGTCCACAGCCCCGACAGCACGTCGTCGAGCGTGGGCGGCGGCGGCGGCGCCGTCTCGGAAAACGCCTCCTGCGCCGGCAGCGCGTCGAACAGCGAGCCCGCGGACGGCTCCGACCGGCGCCGGCGCGCGCGCCGCGGCGTGACCGCGACGGCGCTCATGAGATGTTCCTTATCAGTCTCGCGACGGCGCTCATGAGATGTTCCTCATCAGGCCGACGACCCGGCCGAGCACGCGAACCTCACGGCTGCGGATCGGCTCCATGGCCGCGTTCTCGGGCTGCAAGCGCACATGATCGGCCTCGCGGAAGAAGCGCTTCACCGTCGCCTCCTCGCCCACGAGCGCGACCACGATGTCGCCGTCGCTCGCCGTGTCCTGCGGCCGCACGACGACCAGATCGTCCTCCAGGATGCCGACGTCCTTCATCGACTCGCCGCGCACCCGCAGCAGATACTCCCCCTCCTCCCCGCCCGCGAACGGCGGCGTCTGGATGTACTCCTCGATGTTCTCCTCGGCGACGAGCGGCGCGCCCGCGGCCACCTGGCCGACGAGCGGCAGGCCGGGCGCGACCACGCTCCGGACGCCCGCCGCGACCCGGTCGAGCAGCTCGATCGCCCGCGGCTTGGTCGGGTCTCGCCGCAGCAGCCCGATCCGCTCCAGATTGGCCAGATGCGCGTGCACCGTCGACGACGACGCGAGGCCGACCGCCTTGCCGATGTCCCGGACCGTCGGCGGATAGCCATTCTGGTCCGCGTAGCGCTTGATGAAGTCGAAGATCTCCTGCTGTCGCTTGGTCAGGTCCATTCGGTCAGCTCCTTGATCGGGTCGGCCGCCAGAGGCCAGCCGTCGAACATGTGTTCGTGAATCTAGCGCGGCCCACGGACGGACACAACCCGATCGCGTCGCCTCAAACCGCCCCGACGCAGCGCGCTTCCGCGGATATACTGGGCCGTCCACGCGCCTGTGGCGGAATTGGTAGACGCGCAAGGTTGAGGGCCTTGTGGACTGAATGGTCCGTGGAGGTTCGAGTCCTCTCGGGCGCACTAAGAAAGCCCCGCACGGCGGGGCTTTTTGCCGTTCTGAGGGGAACAATTTTCGGCGTCCGCCGGTGGACGTACTGTTGTCGCGTGACAAATACGTCCGCCCGATACGTCCACGCGACAACATCCTGGACGTACGTTGCTGCCCTCACGAGCCGCCCGTGAGCGTAAGCTTCTATCGCGGCGGTTGGGAGACCCGATGGCGCGACGCCAACGGGCGGCGGCGCGCCAAGCGCTTCCCCACCGAAGCAGCCGCACGCGGCTTCGACCAGGCGCTGGCAGAAGTCCTACCGACCGCCCGCCGCGCGGACACCGCCCGACATGGACGCAATGGCGGGGTCTACTCCTACCCGACTGCACACGGTGTCCGATGGCGACTTCTCTATCGCCGAAGCGACGGGACGCAGACGACGAAGCGCGGTTTTGCCAGTGAACGCGCCGCGCGCGACGCTCGACGCCAGCTCATTGAGCAGGTGGAGCGCGGCGAGTTGAAGCACACGAAAGAGACCTTCGCCGACTACTGGCAGCGATGGCTCGATCGCCGACGTCCATACCTGGAGTCCGGGACATGGTCGGGGTACGAGATCGCCGGCCGAACGCGCCTTGTACCCACATTCGGCCGACTGCCCCTCGGCGAGCTATCGGTCGACGCGATCCGGGACTTCGTCGCGGAGCTTGCAGGCGACGTCGAGGCCGGCGAGCTGGCGGCGAAAACGGTCAACAATGCGCTGGGAATACTCGTGGTCTGCCTCAACTCGGCGGTCGAGGATGGCGTGCTCGCCGTCAATCCGGCGCTGCGCGTGCAGCGCCTGCCGCCGGCGCACATCGAGCGGGAATACCTGCGGCTCGACGAGATCCCGCGTTACCTCGACAGCTGCTCCGGGGTTTATCGCCCACTGGCCGAGCTACTCATCGGCAGCGGCCTCCGGATCTCGGAGGCGCTGGCGCTTCGGATCGGTGATCTGGATTTGGAGGACACGCGGGGAGCGATCATCGTCTATCGCTCGCGGAAGGGCTCGGCGGTGGGCTCGACGAAGTCCGACCGATTCCGCGCTGTCGAGATTGGGCCTGGGCTCAGCGCGGTGCTCCGCGATCAGGTTGCACGCTGCGCCGAGCTCGCGGCAGGAGACGGTGGTTCCACCGTTCTGTTCACGATGCCGATCCGGACCGTGAAGCGGAGCATGGGCCGGTGGGAGAGCGCGGGTGCCAGCCGCCCGCTCGACCGAAGCACCGTGTCGCGTGACTGGCATAAGGACGCGCTCCAGGACGCGGCGCTACGCGACATGCCGCTCCACGCGTTGCGTCATACCGCCGCTGCAGCATGGCTCGCCGCCGGAACCTCACTCATGTACGTGCAGCGTCAGCTGGGCCACGCAGACATCGGAACGACCGAACGCTATTACGGACACCTTGAACGTCGCGTGCTCGCCGCCGGGGCAATCGCGACCGAGGATGCGATCGCGCGGGCTCGCACTCGGCCAGCAGGAGCTAGAGCAACGATTGCTGGCCGCGGATCGGCACGCTTGACCCGTCCGCGTCAGTAATCCCGTCGTGCCCATTTCCGTCTAGCGCCCCTGCTGTGGACGGTCGCGTGACACCGGGCAGCCATCCCGCGCGAGCCTCCGCCAACCACTGCTCGATGTCCTCTGCATCGAAGCGAAGCGGACCATCCTCACCTCCGAGGCGAAGCGAGGGAATTCGTCCGGACCGCGCCGCGTCGTAGACCCAGGCTCGCGACACCGAGAGCAGGTGGGCGACATCGTTCGGCCGCAACAGGGGCGACACTGAACGACCGTCTACATGAAGCCGTTCGCTGACGGCGCCGGCGCAAGCGAGCGAAAGGCGTCCGGCTGTTGAACGATCGTTGTTGATGCTCGGCGACGACATGACCTCGACGGGTCAGATAGCATAACGCAATTGTGCTAATTGCGATAGCTCCATATGGCAGCGTCCACTCCGGATCCTGACCAGCCGACGGACGCCGACGAGGCGGTGGATCCCTGGCTGACAGTCGCCGAGATCGCCGAGGCACTCCGGGTCAACCCTGCGACGGTCAGGTTGTGGATCTCCAAGGGGGCGCTGCCGGCGATGCGCGCTGGGCAGCGCAAGTTGCTGATCCGCCGCTCAGACCTCGATCGCATGCTCGAGGTGACCCGGGCCGAGGCGCCCGTCAACGCTTACGAGCCGCGGGTGCGTGACCCACGGCACCCGAACTGGTCGCCGGCGCCGCAGTCGATCCGCCAGTTATCGACCGCCGACTTTCACGGGCAGCGCGTGACACCCGAGGAGATGCAGCAGATTCTCGAGGAACTCCAGCTCGCTGATGAGGCCTGGGAGCGCGCTCAGACGGCCAGCGAGCACGCCCCACCCGATCCTGGGTTTCCCTACCGCGTCCGCGCCCTCGCCGAGGCGTGCGACCGCCAGGCCCAGTCGGTCGGTGACGCGGCGCGGTCGGAGGGGTTTGCCTGGACCCCGCTGCCGGAACGGCGACCGCTGACTCTTTCCCCCGAGCTGCGGCCCGGCGCCAACCGGCCCGGGCCCGCCGAACTCTGGGCCGAGTTTGATCGGGCAGTGCAGCGGCTGGGGATCGCCATGGCCGGCAGCGTGATGTACGTCGTCGCCTTTCAGTACCGCGACCTCGCGGCGGTGATGCACCGGATCGCGGACCTGCTGCTCGGCGAAGCACCGGACACGCGCGGGCGGTCTCAGTGAGAACTCAGGCGCGGTCCGAGAACCGGTCCGCAATTCCTCGAACGCCCCGGATCGGTTCGCGGACCACTGGCAACCGCCGGCCGGCCCGCCCGCACTGGCATCACGCGCACGGCCAGGGCTCTTTGTGGCAGCTGACTACCCGCCCCCCACGTGCAAGCACAAACGGGTGGGGTTCGGGTAGTCAGCTGCCAGTCGAGACCGAGGGTTCATCTTCGTGCGGGCGGGGCGAATGGCGGTCAGCAGGCGGCACGGTCAGATGGCAAGTCGGGCGGTAAGCAGGCAGGTTGGTGTCGGGCCGGGGACGCTGCGGGTCGGTCGGTTCATCGGACGACTCGGGGTGGTGTCGCTACCAGCCGTGCAAGCCGGCCTGGATCTCGATCAACGAGTCATACGACGCCACGTGGCCAAGCTCGAGGCGGCGGGCTGGCTGGCCCGGGCGCCGTGGGTGTGGGGCGAGGGATCCGTGGCCTGGCTGACTCGCGCCGGAGTCCAGGCCGCGGGGCTGGGCGGCATGCCCGCGATCAAATCACCGCCGGCCCCCACGACGATCGCTCATGGCGTGCTCGTCGGCTGGTCCGCCGCGCGCAACGAGCACCGCCGCCGCGAGTGGAAATCCGCGCGCGAGCTCGCGGTCGACCACGACCGCTGGGCCGTCCGCATGCGCCGCGAACGCGGCTACGCCAGCGAACTGCCTGACCTCGCTGTCTGGCTCCCTCATTCAGAAGTACCGGGAGCGGTGATCGCCGAAAGCGGCTACCGACGCGAAGACCGCCAGAAAATGATCCTCGAAGGCTGGCGCGACGCCATTAGCTCGGGGACCTACAGCGCCGTGCGCTACGACTGCACCAGCCCGTCCGTCGCCCAACGCATCACCCGCCTCGCCACCAAAGTCGGGCTCACCCGCTCATTCGGGGCCCACGCGCAGACGACCGCCGAGCAGATCGCCGCCCTCACCCCCGCCGCCCCAGCCAGCCAGCCGGCCGTCCAGGCGCCTGAGCCGCCCGCCGACATGGTGCAGATAACTCGCGAGCCGACGCTGTCGCAGATTCACATGGCCCAATCCGCCGAGCTACCTCCAGCCAGCGTGCCCGAAGCGGCGCCAACATTCGAGCTCGCAGAGGCCGAATCCACCGCAGAGCGCGAGCGACTCATCCGCGAACTCCTCGGCACAGACGAGCCCAAGCGCCGACGCCGATGGCATCGCTGACGAGCTGTTCCGCCCGCTGAGGCAGATCGTCTCCGCTCGCGGCGGCCGAGCCGCGCTTCCTACGGTCCGAAGTTGCGCACCGCCACAGGTCTGCACCTGGGCGAAGGCTGAGGCCCTCGCACCCGCTATCAATCGGAGACGGCGCGGTTGTGACCTCGACGCGGGAGCGATCCGCGCGAGCTCGCCCGCGACCGCTGACGAGAGCTCGAAGGCGTCAGCGACGACCGTCGCCTCACGAGATCGATGCCGCGACCGGCTCAAATGCGAGTCAAGTCGGCTGAGGTGGTGTAACGAGGAGAGCTCGTCGGGGAGGGCGTTGGCGTCTCAGGCCGCGTTGAGGGCGACAGCCTCCTCGAGATCGTGGTGTTGTGCGAGCGAGTTCTCCGGATCGGAGGTCTCGTCGAGGATCAGGGTCATCGATTCGGCAGACAGGTAGCGGCGTTGGACAAGCCACTCATCGGTCTGCTCGGCCAGGAGCGCGCCGGCGAGACGGATCGCCGCGGCGTCGTTGGGAAAGATCCCGACGACGTCTGAGCGTCGGCCGATCTCCTTGTTGACGCGCTCCAGGGGGTTGGTGCTGCGCAGCTTGGACCAGTGCTCTGAGGGCAGCTGAGAGAAGGCGGTGAGGTCTTCTTCGGCGTCTTCGAACAGGCCGCAGACCTTCGGCGCGACGGGCGCGAGGCGCTCGAGGACGTGCCCGGCGCGGTCGCGCGCGTCAACGTGGTCGTGGGCGTTGAAGACTTCTCGCAGCGCGGCGGAGACCAGGCCGCGCTGGTCGCGGCGGCAGTGGCAGAGCATGTCTCTGACGAAGTGCACCGTGCAGCGCTGCCACGGACAGCCGAGCACCCGAGCGATGGCGTGCTTGAGACCTTCGTGCTGGTCTGAGATCGCCAGACGCACGCCGGCCAGGCCGCGCGTGCGCAGCCCCCGGAGAAACTCGACCCAGAACGATCCCGATTCGACCTCGCCGATGTCGATGCCGATGACCTCCCGGACCCCGGTCTGGTGCACCGGGTAGGCGACGACCAGCGCCTTGGAAACCACGCGGCCGTGGTCGCGGACCTTGACGTGCTTGGCGTCTACCCACAGGTATGGGTATGCGCCCTCCAACGGGCGGTTGCGAAACAGCTCGACCTGCTCGTCCAGGCCGCGGCAGATCTGAGACACGCGGTCTTTGGTCATCGCCTCGATCCCCAGTTGCTCCACCAGCCGGTCGACCTTGCGCGTCGAGACCCCGTTGACGTAGGCCTCCATCACCACCGCGACGATCGCCTGCTCTGAGCGCCGCCGCGGCTCCAAAAACGATGGGAAATAGCTGCCCCGCCGCGTGCGCGGGATCAACAGCTCGATCTCCCCGACCCGGGTCTCCCATGGCCGCGGGCGATACCCATTGCGATACGCCACCCGATCGGCTGAGACCTCGCCGAGCTCGGCGCCGACCTGGCCCGACACCTCAGCCTCCATCAGCTCGCGCGCGACCAGCTCAACCGCCTCACAGACAAAGTCCTCCAACCGACCGTCACGCACCTGCGCGACGACATCAGCAACCGTCATCCTCTGACCTTCGGCCATCGTGGTGCTCCTTCTCATCGATCTGCGGGAACAGACCGACGAGCTTGGACGCCGCGGTGGTCGGAACCACCCAGGCGCTCGTTACACCACTTCTACCGCCATGACCGTCCGCTGTCTGGGCCCAGGAGGCTGGCCACTCGTCGGTTGAGCTCGACTCGGTTGCCTGCCTGCTGGATCTGAGCTTGCCGGTCCTGGTCGGGATTCCAGGCCAGCGAGCCGAACTCACCTGCGATCACACGCCGCTGCAGCTCAACCATGCGTGGTTCCAGGGTGGTCACGTGTCCACCGCTCGTCCTCCGGCAGCGCCAAGAACGCCTCGACAGCCTGGATGCGCGGCGCGTCGTCGGGCGAGGTCGGCTCGATGGCCGCTTGGTGATGAGCGGCTGCTTTGAGCAGGCGAAAGATGAGGTTGGCGTCCTGGCGCTCGAGGTACTCGCCGTCAAAGCGGCTGGCATGCAGGGCTTGGTCAAGGACGCGTTGCTTGCCTTTGGCCTCCCGCACGATGTCAGCGATCGCCGCAGCGTCCTGCCGACCGGCCTTAGCGAAGTGCTGGGCGCGGTGCCAGACCGCACGGGAGCGATCGTCGGTGTGAACGATGGTCGGGCGTACCGGGTCCTAGTCCAGGTTCCTTTCTGCTCGTCGCAGGAGCCCGACGAGCAGCGATGCGCGAACTATGGCCCCGATGTAGGCCGCGCCGCGTTTCAGTGCTCGCCAAACGTCGTTCTCATCCAAGGCGCCCTTCTCCATGTGCGTTGGCCGAACCGCGGTCTACTTGGACATTCAACGTTTGCCGACGAGCCAACGAGTCAGTAGAGCTGGCGGTGCAGGACGTCGTCGACGTAGCCCGCGCAAGTGGAATTCCTGCCGCAGGATGTCCTCGACCTCGAAGCCGCATCGCTTGGCCTGTGGGATCTCGCTCGGCTCGGGCTCAGCTTCGCCGCCGCGGCCGCGGCCGCCGCGGCCGCGGTGGTCGCCATGCTCGCGGTCGAGCTCGGCCACGAAGGCGTCTGGATCCGACGGTGGTCGGGATAGCCACGCGCACGACAGCGTGGCCGGGGACAGTTCTAGACGTAGGCGCCTTGAGTCGATAAGACCCGAGTAATGAACGCGGGAGTCTGGCACAAACATGCTCCGTTTCGGCTGCGGCGCTATCGGGATCTAAGGGCTGGGCATGATTGAGGCTGCCGATCCGTGAGGAGGTATCGCTGTGAGCGCTGGTGAGCCTGGCGCTCGCCCAATAGTCGACCGCAGACATGATCAGGCGGGGTGCGGACGTACGCCGCAGCTGGGCCGGTTGATCGTCGTTCCGCTGTCGCTGGCCGTCGTCAGCGGCGTGCTCAGCTGGTACTGGCTCTATGCCGCCTACGATGAGGGGCGCGGCGTGCTGCCTGGTCAGCACGGCCCTGCTCCCGCGCAGTTCATTGCGTTGGGCGTTGGTGTCGCTGCGATCTCCGCCGCAATCGCCGCGCTGCGAGCGCGGTCGTGGCGCGCGATCACGGCGATGATCGTTTGCGCCATTACAGCGGCCGCTCTTGCCTTCGGCGTCGCTGTGGCCGTGTCCTTTGCTATGAGCGATGCTTGGAAGGGCTAGCCGCCTCGGTTCTTGAGGTCCTCAACGCCGCGAGCCCAGTGACGGTTCCCTCCTCTAACCCGCGTCTCCTCCAACCCGCGTCAAGCCCGAAGCTTAGGGGCCACCAGAGTCACGTTTAGAGCCCATAACGTGATTCAGCCTGCTTTCGGGCGTCTGAGCAAAACGCGAGGGTGAACGAGGTCGCTCGGGCATCGGCTTAGCGAGGCGGGCTGGGTCGAGCTCGATAGAGGACATGGCGGCGCAGGGAGTGGCTGTCGGGCAACGCAGGGTGGTCGAAGTCGTCGCCTGGATCGTGGGTCATCCCGATGCGGCACATGACCGCACGCGAGCGCTCGTTGTCCTGGGCGGTGAACGACACGACCTCGGAGAGGCCGAGGCCGTCGCGGGCGAGGGCGAACGCGAGCGCGGCCTGGGCGGCTTCCGTTGCAAACCCGTGCCTCCACGCGTTCCGGCGCAGCCGCCACCCGACTTCGGTCGCCGGCGTGAAGGGCGCCTCGAAGGTGGCCGCGCGCGAGCCCGGTGAAGCCGAGAAAGCATCCCGTCGAGCGCTCTTCGAGTGCCCACAGGCCCCATCCGTACTGCTTGAAGTCGGCGATGATGCGATCGACGAGCGCGTCGCTCTCCAGCCGGGTCAGCGGCGCCGGGAAGTACCTCATGACCTCGGCGTCGGCGTTCAGCTCAGCGAACGGCGTGCGGTCGGACGCCTGCCACTCGCGCATGAGTAGCCGATCGGTCCGGAACCCCATCACGAGTAGGGCACTACAGCAAGTCGCTGCCCCGCCGCGCCCTCACGGCAGTCCCCGGTGTGCACCGGGCGCAATAGATCACGAGAATGGACAATTTCGTGCTCCCCCTGGTCACGGCGTGGCGCGCGGCGGGTCACATGTTGGCCAATGGACGAGATGGAGAACGTCCGCTGCCACGTCGGCCGGCGCGCGGACGTTGTCGAGGACGAAGTCGACCGGCACGTGCTCGAGCGCTTGGGCGAGCGCGTCGGTGCGACGGCAGAAGTACGCGCTCCACACGGGGTCAAGCTCCCGCGCCCGCAGTCGCTGCTTTCGTAGCTCCGAGGGCGCGATCAGGCGGACGATCGCGATGCGCTGTGTCTTCAGCGCAGCGATGTACCGATCCCGATGGCTGTCTGAGACCACGCGCGCAATCACCGCCCGCCGTACGCCACGGGCCGTGTAGTTCGGCCATATCGCCGCGAGGTTGGCGAACACAAGGTCGTCGTTGTACGGATCCTCCGCCGGGCGCGGCTTGGTCTGCGCAAGCGCGTCGAGGTCGAGCAGGGCGTCGGGGACATCAAGTGCGAGGGCGTCGCTGACGGCCTCGGCGATTGCGGTCTTACCCGCACCGAGCGTGCCGCTAAGGACGAGCGCGTCCGGCGGAAGCGTGGGCACTCAACAAGGCTAGGGCCCGGTGTCGGGCGCAGCTCAGTCGGGACAGTTCGCTCTGCACGTTGCAGGCGCCTTGGCCTGGGCGCAGGCGTTCCGTTCGGCTTCGGCCATACGATCACGGAATTGCATAGAAACGTGATCCAACGAGCGAAGGGCGGTGGGTGACCGCCGCCCGCCGCGGCTCGTCGAGGTCGCCGAGCTCGCCCCCGGCGCGACGGCGGCCGACCGAGGTGCTCTCAGAGGGCGAGGTGGTGGCGCTGATCCGGGCGTGTAGCGCGCGGGCGCCGTCGGGGGTGCGCAACCGGGCGCTGATCGCGGTGTTGTGGCGCTGCGGGCTGCGGATCTCCGAGGCCCTGGCGTTGGAGCTGCGCGACGTCGACCTGCAGGCGGGGACGGTGCGGGTGCGCCACGGCAAGGGCGACCGCTCCCGGACCGTGGGCCTGGATGAGCAGACCACCGCGCTGCTCGCGCGCTGGGTCGATCGTCGCCGCGGTCTGGCCGGCGAGAGCGGCCGCGGGCCCGGAGCGCGCGCGGCGATCTTTTGCACCCTTCAGGGTGGGCGGATCGACAGCTCCTATGTCCGGCGGCTGCTGCCGCGCCTCGCCCAGCGCGCGGGGGTGGACAAGCGCGTGCACGCCCATGGCCTGCGCCACACCCACGCCGCCGAGCTGGCCCGCGAGGGCACGCCGATCAACATCATCCGCGACGACCTGGGCCACACGTCGCTGGCGGTCACCGACCGCTACCTCAGAGACGTCGCCCCCCAGGCAGTCATCGACACGCTGCGCGTCCGCCGCTGGGACGGCGCGTAGCCTGCCCGGGCTGGTGAAGGTCCGTGCGATCATCAAGCTCATCGAGGACGACGGTTGGGAGCAGGTCGCCACGCGCGGAAGCCATCGCCAATACCGCCACCCGACCAAGCCGGGCCGCGTCACCGTGCCTGGCAAGCCGTCTGATGAGTTGCATCCCAAGACCGAGGCGAGCATCCTGACCCAAGCCGGATTGAGACGACGATGAGCGACCCCGACAGCTATCTGATCCTGATCGAGGGTGGCCCCCCGTCGAACTACTCGGCGTGGTCGCCTGATGTGCCGGGCTGCGTGGCGACCGGCGACACGATCGAGCAGGCCATCACCGAGATGCGCGAGGCGATCGCCTTTCACCTCGAGGGCCTGGCCGCCGACGGGGATCGGCTCCCCGAGCCCACCGGCCCGGGCGTCTACATCGAGCAGCACGCCGCCACCGCGGCCGCCTGACCCCCGGCTCCCGATACCAAAGCACCGGTGCGGGTTCCTGGCCCGGTCTCATTCGCGCGCGCGGACCCGTCACCGAGCACGGACGCGAGGTCGCTGCCCGATCATCTCCGCGCGCGTGTGCTCTGCCGTTTCACCCGCCACCGCGAGCCGCGCCACCTCCCGGCCACCACCACCCAGCTCACCGCGCGCGCTGACCCTTCGGCGAGCACGGACGCGAGCACCATTCTTCGCGCGCGACCCACCCGCTCGCACCCCCACCCGCTGCCGCCGCCCTTCGCTGCCCACCCGCTCCCGAACGCCCGGCGTCGGCGGACGGACGACTAGCCCACAATCGCGTCACTGCCGCAAGGAGGCCAAACGTGACTCGAGCGCGACTGGGCCGCTTTCAGTCGCTCGGCGGGCCTGCTCTTGGCCAGTCGACGACGAGACATCGAGCTGCCATGTCATGCCAGGTCTGGCCGGAGGTCTCGCCCAGCATCGACAGGTATCCGATAAAGAGGACGATCAAGGACACCCAGCTGACGATGAAGCGCAGCAGCGCGCGGATATAGCCGATGCTCACGTCGTCTTGGACATCGACGACCCTGATCTTCAGAGCGCGCTTGCCCGGGGTTTGGCCGGAGGCGCCGCCCTCAAAGAGCGTGAAGTAGAGAGCGCTGACCAGGGGGAGCCAACCGATCGCGACGATCTCGTTGAGCACGTGGCCACCTTTCAAGAATTGGCCCACGACCTCGCTGAAGACGGCGAGCACGATTACATCAATGATCACCGCGACGAAGCGCCGGCCAAAACTAGCGATATGCAGCGCTTCTAGTCCGTCAGCCACAGCACCACGATACATCGACGCTGCCTTCGCCCAGCTATGTGCCAGGGCTCCATACGATCACGAAATGCGCCCAAAACGTGACTCTGCGAGCACGGCGGCGCCTCGAGAGCGCGTTGTTCTTGTGATGGGCTTTCATGCCTGCTACGTCGCGCGGATGGCTCGAGCGTGAACTACGTCGTTAACCTCCTCATCCTCGTCGTGGCGGTATCGGTGGTGGTGTGGGGGGTCGTGCGCCCCCGCTACCAGGCACGGCGACGAGCTGACCCGCCATCCTGGGCATCCCCACCCGACTACGTCCCGCGACTCTGGATCCGGAGTCCGTTCAGCGAGTGGATCTGGAAGAGCCCAAAGCGAATGTTCTGGTGGATGGTGCTGTGGCCCGCCACCGCACTTATCGCCGGCGTGCTCCTGGTCGTCGACAATTCTGACCTGGGCGGGATCGTGGTTCTTGGGGGACTGATCAGCGGTGCGCGAGCGGCCGTGTGCGCGCCGCGCGCGTGGCGGGCAGCCCGCAACGCTGCCAAACAGCCGGTGGGGGTTCCTGAGTGGATCAACTGTGATCGAAAGACCGTGGGAGCGCCATTGAGAGCGAACCTCGACGCAGTCCACGCGTGGGGCCGTCGAGTGCGCGCGTCGGCGCGACGCCGCGCAACGCCACTCGGTGCCGAGCAGACCCGGCCGCGCAGGAAGCGGAAACAACGACCGCCCGCGCCGAACAGCACATGGACGATCCGGTATGCGCTGACCGCCCTGGTGCTCATATTGGTCCTCGGCGTCGCAGAGGGTTTGTTGGTCAGCCTGTGGGTTCCGCGCGGGCCAGCGAGGACAGGCCTCGCTGGCATTCTCCTAGACCTCACAATGCTCGCGTCGCTGGCTCCGCTCTATCGACGACGGCGGTTCAGGGCTGGCGCGCTTGGCCTGCGACGTGCACCGGCCGGAGCATCAGTGGGTTGGGTGTTGCTGGCCGTCATTGTTATCGGCCTGACCAACCTCGTCTGGCTGCAGGGAGTCCTCGGATTCCCGAAACCCGACTCGTTGGGCATCAGCCTGCACGGCAGCACATCAGGGCTTGTCCTTGCGGGCGTCTTCATCGCGTTCTTGGCTCCGGTGACTGAGGAGATCTTCTTTCGCGGAATGCTCTACCGCGCGCTGCGCAATCGCCTCAGCGTCCCGAGGGCAGCGGTGATCGGAGGGGTCGTGTTTGCCCTCGTCCACGGGCTCAGCTACCCCTTGGACACGCTGCCCCCGCGACTGGTCTTCGGGATCATCGCCTGCCTGCTCTACGAGCGAACCGGGTCGCTGCTTCCTGGTATCGCGCTGCACATGATCATCGATGCGGGCGGACTTGAGACGGCGATCACCGGCCATAACCGGATCGTGTTGCCGGCCTTCGCCCTCTTCGGCGTCGCGCTGTTGCTCTATGCCGGCATACGCCTGCTTCTGGTGCCCAGAGAACTTCCGAGCACCCCCACCGCACAGCGTCCATCGTATTGATGAGCAAGCGGCGTCGTCCGCCCGACCGTCCGGTCACGAAATGAGCCCTTTACGTGATATCCGAGCACCACGACGCCTGGGGCTCGTTCTCTTGTGGTGAACGTTCGCATCCGCACAGGGGCCGCTCGCTGATGTCGGGAGCTCGGATCCATATTCAGAGATCGTCGAGACGACGGGGCGGCGGTCTCCGCGCTTATCGCGTCGTGTTTGATGGTCGTGAGGTTGGCAGCGTGAAGCGCGGAGATTCGCATGAATTGACGACGACACCGGGGCCTCACGAGCTCCATTTCGCGCTCGATTGGTGCCGAAGCAAGAAGGTGATGTTGGACGTGCGCGACGGCGAGGACCTCCAGGTGCGCTGTTGGCCGAACGTGATACCGCTGACCGACCTCTATTGGATGACGCTCGGGCGCTCGCGCTACATCGGCCTCGAGGTCGTCGGCTCCGATGCTTCTGACCGGAGCGAGTAGGCCGTCTATGTGGATCAGCACGCCGCTCGTGCTGGCCGTTGGACCGAGCGCCAACTATGGCGACTCCGTCGGTTCGTGGATTCTGTTCGCTCTCGTAGCGATCGCGTGCGTCGTTTACATCCTGCACCGGAAGCGGTGAGCTGGCCTCCCAGTGTCGATGAGTTGTCCGGCCTTGCCCGTACGGTCATGTCTATGCACACAAACGCGACCCATGAGCACTGAAATCCCACCGCCAGCGGGGGTGGGTATCGCACTGGACGCGAAGACTTTGGGCCTCGGCTAAGCCCTGGGATGTTCGGTCGGTCCGCGCTGTCGGGATGCGCATCGATTCGAAGGCACGAGACCAACAATCCAGCCCTCTGGCAGCGACCCCGGGCGCAGTGGTCCGCCGCCCACGGCAGAGGCTGGGTGAGGTCCGGCGTCGAATACCGTTGACGTTGTGGTTCAGCGCGGCGCGTATCGAGCTGATCGGGCGGCAGCCCTGTCGGGCGTGCCGATGTCCACCGTGCACTGGTGGGCGCGTCACGGTGTTCTGGTGCCCAGCATCTCGGCCGAGAGGGTCAAACTGTGGTCCTACGCAGACCTGATGGGTCTGCGGGTCATCTACTGGCTGCGTCAGACCAAGGAAGACCCAGAAGGGCGCGAAGTGCCGCGCGCAGCCGGATGCCGGCGGTCCGCCAAGCCCTGGGACAGCTCGCCGAGCTTGACCTCGCAATGTGGACCGAAGACGGTGGACCGGCAGTGCGGGTCGACCGCGGCGGCAACGTCGTGCTCTCGTCCACGCCCAATGCCGAGGTCGCCGGCCGTCAGCGTGTGCTTGAAGTGGGCGCTGATGATCTGTTGAGCGTGACTGATCCCTTCCTCATAGGCCAGGGGTCGCGTGGCCCCGACCTGCTGCGCCCTCGGCCGCGGCTGCGGATCGTGCCCGGGAAGCTTGGCGGCTCCCCACACGTGGTCCACACTCGTCTTGAGTCCCAGGCGCTGAGTGAGCCAGGCCGGGTTTCACGGAGACTCTGAAACGAGGATTTCTGTCCTCGAGAAGGGAATCCGTGCTCATGCCACGACCCAGGAAGTATCCCGACGAGTTGATGGACCGCGGTGTGCGGCTGGTGTTCGAGTCCGGGCGTCCCGTCGCCCAGGTTGCCAAGGATCTGGGG
>Ga0213875_10000630_pt1 | contig 28113 bp, 28 predicted proteins | sample BarmaccomBMRX_R8_FD_160105 | JGI IMG/M metagenome (GOLD analysis project Ga0213875, IMG submission 160105) | Root-associated microbial communities from Barbacenia macrantha in rupestrian grasslands, the National Park of Serra do Cipo, Brazil - RX_R8 | ecosystem: Host-associated > Plants > Roots... | reverse complement strand
TGACCGGGATGGTCGGGATCACCGTGGTGTGAGTGATCGTGATCGGGATGGTCGGGATCACCGTGGTGTGAGTGATCGTGATCGGGATGGTCGGGATCACCGTGGGGTGAGTGATCGTGATCGGGATGGTCGGGATCACCGTGGTGTGAGTGATCGTGATCGGGATGGTCGGGATCACCGTGGTGTGAGTGATCGTGATCGGGATGGTCGGGATCACCGTGGTGTGAGTGATCGTGATCGGGACGACCACGATCATCGGCAGGACAACGGCCACGTGCAGCACCCAGATCGGGACCTGGACCAGCACAGCGGGGTCCGCCATGTCGATCAGGTCCGCCACCTTGGGGCCTCCCAGCATCAGGCTGGTCCGGACGCGCGGGGGCATCTGGAACGCGATGCTCAGCGTGGGCTCGACAGCGGCCGTACCGGTGATGGCGTCCAGCGCGGCGACCTGGGTTACCAGGAGCACGGTCCGTCCTACGGCGGCTTCCAGGGCGGTCCGGCCAACCCTGTCGCGCCGGCCGCGTCGACCTTCTCCGCACCTGCGCCGTCGTTTGCCAACGGCCCGGTGTCCAGCAGCGCCTCCGTGAGCCCGAACGTGGCTTCCGGCGCGAGCGCACCGGCCGTCGCCACCACCACCGCCGCGGCGTCGGTGACGCCGGTGAACGCCACCCCGATCGATCCGAAGTCCTCGACGCACGTCGCGTCCCAGCCGCTGAGCCACAGCGTGCAGCAGGCCGCCACGGTGAACACCCCGGCCCATCAGGCCGACAGTGACTCGCAGTCCGGCTCTCCACGCGGCGACGGGTCGAACCGCGGTTCGACTTTCAGCCAGGACTCCGGCCAAGGCTCGAGCCACCATTCGGACGGGTCCATCAGCGGCGGGACCGCTGGCCAGAACGCCCCGCAGAACACGCACGGCATGACCACCAACGGTCAGCAGGGTGGTGCCACTGGCAGCAACGGGCTGGACAGCAGCCAGCACGGCGTCACCAGCGGCCATGGCAGCTTCGGTGGTGCCCCACAGGCTGACACCGGCACCCAGTTCGGCGGGCACAGCGCACCTGGCCAGCCGTCGCACCCGGCCGCGCCTCAGGCTGATCTGGGCAGTTCCCCGTCGTCCGGCGCCACCTCGGGTCAGGGCGTTCAATCGACCACCCCGTCCCAGCCGGTGCACCCCTCGACCCCGACGCCGCACGGTACTGCGCCGGCGACGTCGAGCGGTACGGCATCGAGCGTGCACACCACGCCGACGACGCACAACACAGCGCCGGGGACGCCGAGCGGTTCGGCGTCGGATGTGCACACCACACCGACCACGCACAGCACGGCTCCGACCACGACGACCCACCCTGACCCGAGCAGTGGAGCCGGCTCGCCGTCGTCGCATGGTCTGTCCAGCGGCCTGACCACTCATGACGCTGGTCAGACGGCAGCCCCGGCGGCTCACGACGCTGCGCACCCCGGTGCCGACCACGCCCCGGTAGCGCACTGATCTGGGCATGACGAGGACGAGGAGGGCGTAGCAGTGTCGGTGACGTTGCAGTCAGCCGGTCTGATGACCAGCGCTGAGCTGGTCAGCTTGCTCGACCAGGCCAACCGGCTGGCCGGTGCAGCCGGTCGGCCGGACCCGATTGAGCGGCTGGCTAGGGTTCAGGCGCAGATAGCGGCTCGGCAGATGCGGGTGGTGGTGGTCGGGGCACCCGGCGAGGGCGCCACCTCCTTGGTCCACGTCCTGCAACAGGAATCGGCTGACCGGCTGCCGGGAGCGACCTTCGTGGACGCTCCCGGCCGCCGGGGCTCAAACCAGCTGGTTATACCGGATCCGGAATCGGCGGACCTGGTGTTGTTCGTGTCTGACGCGGGTCATGAGTACGGCCCAGCCGAGCTGGATGTGCTGGTCCGAATTCGTGCGCAAGGCACCGCGGTGGCCGGCGTGCTCACCAAGATCGATGCCCATCCTCAGTGGGCTGAGGTGCAGCGGGCGAACCGGTCGCGGCTCCAGGCAGCCAACCTGGATTCGCCGATCGTCCCGCTGCTTCCGGTGTCCGCCGCACTGTGCGACAGCGGCCGGCAGCGGGGTGACGACTCGCTGTCAGTCGCCTCCGGGGTTCCGCAGCTGCTGGAGTTCCTGCGCGACGGCATCGGTACCCCGGTGGACCCGGCACTGTGCGACTGGGCACTTGGCGAGATGCGGGCCGTTACCGACCAGCTGAGCACGATCTGGAACCGTGAGCTGGATGCGTTGCAAGGCGCTGGCGACTTCCCACAGCAGCGGCAGCAGCGGGCGGTTGCCGAGTTAGAGCGCCGCCAGCATCTGTCGGCGCAGTGGCAGCTCGCGCTCGGCGACGGCGTGACCGAGCTCATGGCGCAGGTGGATTTCGACCTGCGCGAGCGGCTGCGTGAGGTGATGGAACTCGCCGAGGAACACATCACCACGGCAAACCCGATGCGGGACTGGCAGCAGTTCGACAAGTCGGTGCGCAGCAAGGTCGAGGAGAGCGTGCAGGCCAACTTCCAGCTGGCCGCAAAGCGCTCCCAGGTACTGGCCGCGCAGGTGGCCGCGAAACTGGCCGGCAATCCAGATAGCTCCTACACCGGCGTGGCGCTGCCGCAGGTGCAGGTGGCCACGCCCGAGGAGGCGTTGCGCCGGATCAAGCCGATGGAACCGCCAAACAGCGGCGGCTGGTTCGCGCGAGCGGTCAACAGCCTGCGCGGGTCCTACGGCGGCATCCTGATGGTCGGTGTGCTCACCAGCCTTGCCGGCCTCGCATTGATCAGCGTCTGGTCCGTGGCGGCTGGCGTGCTGTTGGGCCTGTTCACCTTCTGGGAGGACCGCAAGAACGGCCAGGAGCGCGGCAAGGCCGAGGCCAAGATGGCGGTGTCCAAGTTGATGGACAACGTCAACTTCAGGGTTGGCGATGAGCTGCGGACGCAACTGCGCGCCGTGCACCGGGCGTTGCGCGACCATTTCACCCAGATCAACGACCAGCGGCTGCGAATCGCCGCAGACGCGGTACGCGCCGCCGCCGATACGGCCTCGGCCAACGGCGGTCAACGCGATGCCCGGCTGTCCCAGCTGCAGAATCATCTCGCTGAGCTGCGCCAGCTTCGGATCCGCGCCACGGTGCCAAGCCGCTGACCAGTTCGAGGCCGCCGCATGCCCGGGTACCTAGGTCCGCTTCAGTCATTCTGGTTATTCGGCAGCCCTCTTTGCCGTTCGCCGTAGCCGGACGCTCTCCTTGACGATCTAGCGGCGTTGCGCTGGGTATGGCGAAGGCGGCCGCCGTGCTGCATCCGGGGCGGCACCGCCACGCGGTGTTCGAATTACCACGTACTAGATGAGCCTGTCGTCGCCTCACTCGAAGCTCGTTACCGCGAGCATGCGCCGGAGCGCAGCCGCACGGGTGATCACCAGACGACAGCGATTACATCGATCCCCTTTGCCGGCAACGAGGTTCTCTGCTCGATCGAGCAGAGAACCTATTACTGGGAACGCCCCCTGAGTGCGACGAATGGGTGGGACAGGCAACGACTTTCAGCGATCACCAGCGTCTCGACCTGGCTTCTCCGCACTGTTTTGCAGGCGCTGGGCGAGACCATCGATGCTGTGGTGCGGCATCGCGCAGGCACATGGCGGAACCTCCGTCGTGCTGGCCCAACATTCTTAGTCTTGCGCTACCACTCTCGCTGGCCGACATGGCGACATATCGGGTGTTGTTCGAGGTCAGATATGGTGCAGGCGTGCATGAGTCGGATGTGGGCGACCCAAATTCTGTTTTTGACGCGCAGGGCCCGCCGGCCGAGCAGGTGGTGCGGATCGACACTGCTCGGGTGGTACATGACCGGGCCAAAGCATTAGTGGTTACGGTCGCCGGGGAGATTGACTTGCTTACTGTGAAGCGATTGTGCTTCGCGGTCTCGGCCGGGTTCGACCAGCTCGGCGATGACGAGATCTTGATCGTCGATCTGACCGGAGTGACATTCCTGGGTTCGCCGGGTTTGCAGGCCCTGGTCGATGTCACCAACGCTGCACGCCGCCGCCGAGAACCGTTGCGTATCGTGGTCGATCAAAATCGGCCGGTGATAAGACCGATTCAAATCACGGGTCTGGACAGCGTCCTCGCCTTGTTCGATACGGTCGAGCATGCGATGCAGCCCACGTCGTGAGACCGCGGCTTGCCGCGGGGGGAACGCCAAGGTCAGCAGGCAGGGGGCAAAGGGCCGTTCGATGGACGGGCCGGTGCAGGGTTGCTGCAATCTGCGCTGAGCACCATACTGCCGAGGCGATGCCACCTACATGTAATCCTGACGAGACCTTGCCTCCGGCAACGTCGGAACAGGGGGCGTCCGAGCCTGCCAGCCACCGAGCAGCCCCGCGCCGGATGCGCCGGCCGCTACAGTTGGCGTTGCCTGCAGACCCGGTCACGCCGTCAGTGGTGCGGCAGCGGCTGCGAGAGTGGCTGGCGGCGTGGTCCTGGCCGGCGGATCAACTGGACGACATCGTGCTGGCTGTCAGCGAGGCGGTCAGCAATTCTGTCGAGCACGCGTATCTTCACCAGCCGTCCGGGATGGTCGAGGTCCGTGGCGGGATCGAGACGACACCACACCGCCAGCACCGGGTGATGATCATCGTACGCGATCACGGCTGCTGGCGCGCACCACCCAGCGACCACGAAAATCGGCGCCGCGGCATACCGCTCATGCGGGCCTATATGGACTCAGTGACAATCGGGCAGCCTCCCGACGACCCGATCGGCACCTGGGTTGTCCTGCGCAGCAAAGCTATTCCGTTGAGCCACGACGCACTGGGCGATTCTGACGGCAACATGACCTGCGCAGATGATTAACGGCCCTGTCGCGGATGTCAGCTCTGGCTCCCTGTAGCGCTACCGCGCTCATCGCTGCTCTGTAGTACCAGGACGCCCCTTTTGGTTAGCCGCAACGCCACGTCGACATCCTCGGCTCTCTCGGCCGGGATGGAGTTGTCGCGGCAGTAGGCTCGAACTTCCTCGCGACTGCGCAGCGAGAGAACGTTCCGTCCCAGCGCTCGATTCGATCTCATCGAAGACAGCGGGCACGATCTCGGTCGCCTTCTGGGCGTCGAACGTGGGAGGTAGCCATCCAGCATGATTTCCGGATCGTGGCGCAGCGCAGCAGACAAAGTACCGACCGCCGGATGCGGGGACACCGGTCCGCGAAACTCAGAAACAATCATCTCATGTACGTCGTGCAGTGACTCCCATGATCGTCAACGTCCTGGGTCGGGAGTCATAATCGGCAGGGATCATGGCGCCGACAGGTGGATTGGCGGCAGCTGGCGTCAGGTTTGCGGCGGGCTGCCTGGCACCGCCGCAAACCTCACCCATCCACAGTCGCAGCCACATTCTGCCTTCCACGGGCTCACCGTTGTGGGGCATTGCGGCATGGTCGCTGATCCACGCCGCACCGGCTAGGAGTTCTGGTGCGCTTGGTCGAATGCCTGCTGGATCGACGCCGGGATCCTGCCCCGTTCGTTAATGTTGTGGCCCTGCTGCCGGGCCCACTCACGTATGGCCTGGATCTGCTCACGGGACCGACCACTACCGCTGGTCCCCACGCTGGCTTTGCCTGCCCGGCGACCATAACTGCTGGCCTTGACCTTCCGGGCGCTTTCCACGAATCCAGCGATGGCCTCGTTGAACTCCTTAATATTTTCGCTTGAGAGATCAATTTCGTAGTGGGTTCCGTCGACAGCGAAGGTGAACGTTCGCTCCGCCTCCGAGCCGTCGATGTCGTCAATGAACTGTCGGATTACCTTCTGCGCCATGCAGGCAGTCTCCTTGTGATCAACACTCCGGGGGGATGCGCAGATAATAGACCACAGACGGCTCCGAACCTCATCGGGTGGTATCAGTGGGCTAAAGGTCGCCAGCATGGCGTTGTCCGTCATGACTTTCTGGCCTCCGCGGTGCGTTCCCCAGATGTGGCCCAACAGCCATGCCTTAACCTCTGCGATACAGGCTTGGAGAGCGCGGCGACATCGAGTTGCACGGATTCCGCGAGCGACGGTCCTGAGGTTTACGGACCCGTCTGATCGTCCATCTATGCTGCACATCGCGCTGATGGCGAGCAGCGCCCGGGTAGCGGCCATGACCGCATCGACCTCTGGCGTGGGCGGGGCCGACCTGTGCCCAGCGGTACCCAGGCGAGTGACCGAAGGCACTACACCAGCGGGTGATGCGGCCACTACGAAGTAACTGCTCCTCAGCAACATTGCGTGTGCAGCAGCAACTGGAGGAAACGACCAGCAGTGCGCTCTGGATCACTTGGTTAGCCAGGCCGGAGAACAACGGTGAACACGGCACCAGATCAGCCGCACAAGCAGCGTCGATGCTTCAGTCGGCACTGAAGGAGATAAGTATGCGCATCTGATTCGGTGCAGGGCGCTACGCGGTGCTGCACCAAACGCTAGCAGCGCTTCGCAACGGCGCCAAGCCCGGGCTGATCCCCGGTCGCTCATGTTTCGTAACGCGATCCTGAACCGAGTCAAGGAAATCGTCAGGGTATTATTTGTACCTGGTCACCAATCTTGAGGGTGTCGAAAAACGTTTTGGCGTCACCCCAGTCCAGATGGATGCAGCCGTGTGACCATTTATGCACATCGTCGGCGTGGAAGGCGTCTCCCGGGTAGAAAAATACAGAATAGGGCATCGGTGCATTACGGAACTCGGTGCTACGGTACTGAGCTTTTTTGGACAAGACCCGGAAGGTGCCGGATGGGGTGGGATATGCCGCGTCTCCGCCGGTGGCCGTCACCGGACCGTAGGTGATCCGCCCCTTCCCATCGGTCAGCCACGCCGTGTGGTGCGAGAGCACCACACATGCCTTGGCAGTGGCCTTGCACGGCGTGGCGGAAACTACTTGAGGCTGTGGTGCAGCGGGCGGCTTACTGGTTGTTGCCGACGATGCCTCGGCCGTCCCCGCACCGCCCGCAACCGCTGGTACGGTGATCGCTGCGGCGGCTAGCGTTGCCGTCGCGGCACCGCGCACTGCCCTTATGATTTTTCCCCTGTTGCCCATACCGCCCCCCAGTAGCGTGATCGCGACGTTCTCCCGTCCGATCCCATCGCCACCCGGGCCGCGGTGTTACCGCAGCGATCCGGGTTACGCGCATCAGCGCCTACCGGTTGTCTCACTTTGTGAGACACTGGAGGAAACCGGGCCACGGATGGGCATGTGCTGCGGTGTGCACCCTGGTGGGAAGCAGTGTCGAAGGCGCAATCGTGTTCACATAGTGCACAGAAGCGTTCCATTAATCGGACAGTGTCGCCGGATTGGATTCACTCTTGCCCAAAAACAGCCGGTTAACCAGCCAGAGCAGAACTCCGACTACCAGCAAGACCCCTGCGAGCAGGTAGTGGTCGGGATCGCGACCGGATAACGGGGTTGCTAAGTAGGCGCAGAGCAGCGCGGCAACCCACGGGCTCCATGTCGGCGCACGGAAGTGCTGGTGTTCGACGGTGTGCCTGCGCAACACCAGGCAGGCGATGTTGACCAGGGTGAACACGGCAAGCAACAGCAGTGATGTGGTACCTGCCAGGCTGGCCAGTGGTACGAAGGTGACCAGCACCACGGCGATCGCGCTGGTGAACACGATTGATATCCACGGGGTACGCCGAGTCGGGTGAACCGAGCCCAGGACCGACGGGATGATCCGTTCACGGGCCAGGCCGTACCCGAGCCTGCTCGCCATCAACATATTGATCAACGCTGAGTTGATCACAGCGAAGAGGCCGATGACGGCAAAGATGCGTAGCGGGAAGCCGGGTGCGCCAATCTTGACGACCTCGAACAATGCGTCACTTTGCGCCGCAGCCAGCCGGTCGGCGGGTACCAGCAGCGAGCAGGTCAACGCGACCAGCACGTAGATCAGCCCTGCCGCGCCCATCCCAAGCAGCATTGCCCGGGGGAAGATCTTCGTCGGTTCAGTGCATTCCTCGGCCATGTTCACTGAATCCTCGAATCCGACCATCGCAAAAAAGGCGAGTGCGGTCGCCGAGGTGATCGCCAGCAAGACACCAGAGTCTGCGGTGTCGATTTGGGTTAGCCTGCTTGGCTCGCCCTGGCCCGAGCCGATCGCGTAGATGCCGATCGCGATGATGATCAGCAGGCCGGACAATTCGATGCAGGTGAGTACCACGTTGGCCTTGACGGATTCACCGACACCACGAAAGTTGATCAGTGCAAGCAGCAGGATAAATGCGATCGCGACTGCCGAGGTGGGCAGCGTGATGAACTGCTGCAGGTAGGTTTTGGCAAACGCCACGGCTGCCGAGGAAGCGCTGGTGATGCCCGAGCTCATCACAGCAAAAGCGACAAGGAAAGTTAAGAAGGGGATCCCGAAAGCCCGGTTGGTGTACAGAGCAGCCCCAGCGGCCCTGGGGTACTTACCGACCAGCTCCAGATAGCTAAAGGCGGTCAGAAAGGCAACCAGAAAGGCGCCGACGAACGGCACCCACAAGGCCCCCCCGATCTCTCCGGCAACGCTGCCAATCAGCGCGTAAATCCCGGTGCCCAGAATGTCGCCCACCACGAAAAAGAACAGCAGCTTCGGGCCGATCACTCGTTTGAGCTCGGTAGGAACCTCACCCTCTGCAGCCATGCCCTGTGCTGTCGTCTCGCTCATGACACGCAGTCTGGCGGTCACCACCCGGTGCGTCACCACCCGTGGCGGGGATGCAGGCTAGGTCAGTCGAGCGGACCTACCCGAGCGATCACGTCGGCGGCCATCGACAAAGACTCCTCGACCGACGAGGTGGCGAATTGCAGGTCCAGGAAGGCCCCATCGACACCGGCATCGTGAGCCTGGGCCACGGCATCGGCGGCGTGGCGGGCGCCTTGGCCCGGATGGAGGTTGATCCGCAGCTCGCGCCGCAAGACGTTCGGGTCTCGGCCGGCCTGGTCGGCAGCACGTCGAGCGGTTTCCCACAGCGCAGCCGTGACGTCGGCGGCCATCCCGTAAACCGGCAGCCAGCCGGCGGCGCGTCGACCGAGGCGGGTCATCGCCGCCGGACTCCATCCACCCAGCAGCACTGGCGGTCCACCGGGCTGCACTGGACGTAGATCAACATGTGCGCACGGCACTTGGAAGTGCCTGCCGTGATATTCGGCCGGGTTGTGGGTCCACATCTGGTGCAAAACATCGAGAATTTCGTCCAGAAGACTGCCGCGGTGCTGCCACGATGGCCCGGTGGCGGTGTACTCGTCGCGCAACCAGCCGACGCCGAAGCCGACGTCCAACCGGCCGCCACAAAGCCGATCGAGCGAGGTAAGTGAGCGGGCAAGTAGCACCGCATTGTGCCAGGGAGCGGTGAGCGTGCTACTGGCCAGTCGCACCGTCGTAGTAGACGTTGCTGCCGCAGCCAACACCACTACCGGGTCGAGCACCGAGCGGAACTCGGGCGGATACGGCCGCTCGGGGCTGCCCCCTCCCGGATACAGATCGCTCGGTGCTACCGGAGCGAGAACGCGATCGCCCACCCACAACGACCGATAACCGAGCTGTTCACCGGTGCGGGCAAAGGCGGCGATCTTGTCCGCACCGCTGTGCGCACCGAGTTGAGGCAACGCTAAGCCAAGACGCATCTATCCTCCGCGCGGGTCACATCGTTCGGTGATGAGTTGCCAACCCCAGCTGCCCCCCCGTTGCCGCAGTCCCCTGCTCATCTTGTTGATTTCGGTTATTTCCCTTGCGCATGCAGTCTCGTTCATGGTCGCGGGTGCGGGACGAGGTGGTAGAGCATGAGGCAAGGACATCGGGGCGCCGCAGTGATTATGCTCACGCTGGTAGTGGCGGCCTGTTCACCCGCAACGACGGCCGGTAAAGCAACCACCCCAGCAGCTGCCTTGCCGACGGGTGGACCTCCGATGGGCTTGCCACCGGCGTCGGGGGCTGTGGCGGCCGCGGTAGCCATGCCGCAATGCCGCTCGGCCGACCTTGCCGTTTCTCTGACGTCGCCTGAGGGTGCGGCGGGCTCGGTGTACCGAGCGCTGGTGTTTACCAACAACGGCCATCGCAGTTGCCAGTTGCAGGGTTTCCCGGGGGTTTCCTACGTTGGCTCCGGCGATGATGACCAGGTCGGACCGGCTGCGCAGAGGGTCGGCGACCTGGGTGACGTGGTGCTGATCGCCCCCGGTGGCATGGCGTCGGCGCAGCTGCAACTGGTCAACGTGGCCAATTACGATTCGGGCGTGTGCCGCCCGACGCCGGTGCGCGGCCTGCGCGTGTATCCGCCGGGCGAGACCACAGCGTTGGTTGTGCTGGCCACCGGAACAGGCTGTGCAGGTACACCGCCTGGTCCACAGCTTTCGGTGCGCACGATCACCGCGTTGATGCACTGATTACCGTCACTGATCTTCGAATGCTCGCGGTTTGACAGCGATGGTCAGGGCCGTACGGACAAGGGCATCAGCATGGGCCGGGGTCGGTGCCCGCTGAAACGCTACAACCGCCAGCTGCGTGTTTTGATCATCCGCGGCCGGCCGACGCTCTCGATCATCGTCTCGCACGAGCTACCGCTACAGCAGGCTTCACAGGCCTACGACCAGTTCGACAAGCGAGTCGACGGCTGGACCCAAGGTCCTACTTCACCCCGCGGCGTAGGGCCGCAGCACTCGGCGCTACGACGCACCGTGCCGGGAGTGGGCAACATCCACGCTAGCCGCACCGCTATGCGCGGATCGATCACCTAGCCTCACCCTGTTCTTGATCGAGGATGCAAAGGGCGTTGGTGCCGCGGGTGAGGTACCAGTAGGCCTCGAAGGCCGGCCGACGAGGAGGATGCCCAGGAACACCGGCTGCTCGTAGCCGGCGATCAGACTGTGGCCGACGCCGGCCTCTGTGAAGGCGAAGATGCTCAGTCCAAGCCATCCGGTGCCGGTGACCAGACAGTGCGCGTGGTGCAGCGCCAGAAGTTGGCGCTGCACCACGCCCCAGCGGCCAGCGCCGCCAGTCCTTCTACGGCCAATTCGGCCCGCTTGGACAGGTATGGGGCGACTATGAGCAGGGCGATCACCGCGGTGTAATACAGCGTCACTGGGACGCCGGTGGAGGGCAGGACGCGGTCGACCCATCGCTTGCCGGTGGTGTCTGCTGGCAATCGGGGCGGTGACCACCCATACAGCGCTCGGCCGGTGCAGCAGTCCGCCGTGGTGACGGCCGATCTGCGGTCGCTGTGTGTGTTGTTGGTATTCACGGCGTCGCTCCTTTGTGCAGGGCAGCCGTGATCTGGGCGTGGGTGGGGAGATCGAGCCGGCAGCAAGCGTGGGGGATGGGGGCCTGCCCGGTAGCCACGTCCACGCCGTCAATCAGCAAGGTTGGCGAGGGGTAGCAGCCTTCGATGTCCTCGACGACAGCGGGGATGCCGGTAGTGCGCAAGCAATGCTGTACCGCGGCGCGGACTTGGTCGATGAGTGGGCAGCCGGGCACGGAGAGCAGCCGGACCCGGAGCGGCGGGTGTGGTGAGGTCATGCTGGTTGTCGTGGTTGGCGCCGGCATGGCCTGTGAGGCGCCAACGCCACCTGCTGGTCGCCGGCCACAAAGCCCAAGCAGCAATCATCCGTCATGGCCGAGCACCATCCCGGTCATTGCATTCGGGGTTAAGAGCGTGCAACAGCGGGCAGTCCCGGCGGCCGCGCGGCAGGTCACAGGTCTCAACCAGCTGGGCCAGCGCGTCACGCATCGACCTCAGGTCAGCGATCCGGCGATCCAAATCCTCGATCCGGATGCAGGCCATCGACCGCACCGCCTCGCAAGCATCCGGCCCGCCTTCGGCCAGCTGTAACAGTTCCTCAATGTCGGCGAGGGTGAAACCCATCGCCTGCGCACGTTTAACAAAGCGCACCACCCAAACGGCCTCCGGGGGGTAAGCCCGGTAACCGGACGCTGACCTCGCCGGCTGGGCCAGCAGCCCACGGCGTTCGTAGTAGCGCAGCGTCTCGACGTTAACCTCGGCGCGGGCGGCGACCTCGCTGGTTCTCACCCCACCAGAATCAACCCCGTACCCAACTACAGAGTCAAGACAGACCCCGGATCTCCTCACCATCTGGCCGGCGATCACCACAGGATGCGGATCGCAGGTGGGACAAGTCGAACAGAGGGAAACACTCGTCTCACGGTGTCTGCGAGGGCCTCGGTCAGGTGCCGACGTAGGCCGCGAGGTGCTCGCCGGTGAGGGTGGAGCGGGCGGCGACGAGGTCGGCGGGCGTGCCCTGGAAGACGATCCGGCCGCCGTCGTGGCCGGCGCCGGGGCCGAGGTCGATGATCCAGTCGGCGTGCGCCATGACCGCCTGGTGGTGCTCGATGACGATGACCGACTTGCCGGAGTCGACGAGCCGGTCGAGCAGGCCGAGTAGCTGCTCGACGTCGGCGAGGTGGAGGCCGGTGGTCGGCTCGTCGAGGACGTAGACGCCGCCCTTTCCGGCCATGTGGGTGGCCAGCTTGAGCCGCTGCCGCTCGCCGCCGGACAGCGTCGTGAGCGGCTGGCCGAGGCTGAGGTAGCCGAGCCCGACGTCGCCGAGCCGGTCGAGGATGGCGTGCGCGGCCGGCGTGCGCGCCTGGCCGGCGCCGAAAAACTCCTGGGCGTCGGTGACCGACATCGCCAGCACCTCGCTGATGTCGCGGCCGCCGAGGTGGTGGTCGAGCACCGATGCCTGGAACCGCTTCCCTTCGCACTCCTCGCAGGTGGTGGCGACGCCGGCCATCATCGCCAGGTCGGTGTAGGTGACGCCGGCGCCGTTGCAGTTGGGGCAGGCGCCCTCGGAGTTGGCGCTGAACAGCGCCGGCTTCACCCCGTTGGCTTTGGCGAATGCTTTGCGGATCGGGTCGAGCAATCCGGTGTAGGTCGCCGGGTTGCTCCGTCGCGAGCCGCGGATCGCGGTCTGGTCGACCGACACCACCCCGTCCCGTTTGGAGACTGCGCCGTCGATCAGGGAGCTCTTGCCCGAGCCCGCCACCCCGGTGACGACGACCAGCACTCCGAGGGGGACGTCGACGTCGACGTCGCGCAGGTTGTGCGCCGTCGCGCCACGGATCGGAAGCCGGCCGGTGGGCGTGCGCACCCTCTCCTTGAGGGCGGCCCGGTCGCCGAGATGGCGGCCGGTGACGGTGCCGCTGGCCCGCAGCCCCGCGACGGTGCCCTCGAAGCAGACGGTGCCGCCCGCGGTACCGGCGCCCGGGCCGAGGTCGACGACGTGGTCGGCGATCGCGATCGTCTCCGGTTCGTGTTCCACGACGAGCACCGTGTTGCCCTTGTCCCGCAGCCGCAGCAGCAGGTCGTTCATCCGCTGGATGTCATGGGGGTGCAGGCCCGTGGTGGGCTCGTCGAACACGTAGGTGACGTCGGTGAGCGAGGAGCCGAGGGCGCGGATCATCTTGACGCGCTGCGCCTCGCCGCCCGACAGCGTGCCCGACGGCCGGTCGAGCGAGAGGTAGCCCAGTCCCATCTCCACGAACGACTCGAAGGTGTGGCCCAGCGCGGCGAGCAGCGGTGCCACCGACGGCACGTCGAGGCCGCCGACCCAAAGGGCGAGGTCGCTGATCTGCATCGCGCAGGCGTCGGCGATGTTGATCCCCTCGATCTTCGACGATCGGGCCTTCTCGGCGAGCCGGGTGCCGCCGCACTCAGGACAGGTGGTGAAGGTGATCGCCCGCTGCACGAAGTCGCGAACATGCGGCTGCAGCGCGTCGACGTCCTTGGACAGGAACGACTTCTGGATCCGCGGGATCAGACCCTCATACGTCAGGTTGATGCCGTCGATCTTGATTTTGGTCGGTGCCTGGTGGAGCAGGTCGTGCAGCTCTTTCTTGGTGTATTTGCGGATCGGCTTGTCCGGGTCGAAGAAGCCGCAGCCTCTGAAGATGCGGCCGTACCAGCCGTCCATGCTGTAGCCGGGGATCGTGAGTGCACCCTCGTTGAGCGACTTGCTGTCGTCGTACAGCTGCGACAGGTCGAAATCGGTGACCGACCCCCGGCCCTCGCATCGCGGACACATACCGCCGTGGTAGACGACGTCGCGGACCACGATCCGCTCCCCTTTGCCCTTGTCGACGGTCATCGACCCGCTCGCCTTCCGCGTCGGGACGTTGAACGAGTAGGCAATCGGGGGACCGATGTGCGGCCTCCCGAGCCGGCTGAACAGGATGCGCAGCATCGCGTTGGCGTCGGTGGCGGTGCCGACCGTGGAGCGGGAGTCGGCACCCATTCGCTGCTGGTCGACGATGATCGCGGTGGTCAGCCCGTCGAGCACATCGACCTCGGGCCGCGCCAGCGTGGGCATGAAGCCCTGCACGAAGGTGCTGTAGGTCTCATTGATCAGCCGCTGCGACTCCGCGGCGATCGTGTCGAACACCAGCGAGCTCTTGCCCGAGCCGGAGACGCCGGTGAACACCGTCAGCCGCCGCTTCGGGATCTCGACGCTGACGTCTTGGAGGTTGTTCTCGCGCGCGCCGTGCACGCGGATCAGATCGTGGCTGTCGGCAGCGTGCAGCGCAGGCGACAGCGTGTCCGTCCTTGTGGCCATGCTCATCATGCCTCCATCTGTTGGGCGGCCCCGCCTTCGCAGTCCCGGTCGGCGTCGCCTGGCTCGATGTGACCAGCTCCGGGAGGTACGCCTGGTTCTCCTTCGCCGACGCGGTCGCGGCAACGGCGGACCAACCAGCGGCCGTCGCGCACTCATCGGTCCTGGAGCAGCCCGGGAACCTTGCCATCCGGGTCGGTGACGGTGGCATGAGGCGGGCGCCGCCGACGTCGTGCGCGGGCTCCTTCACGGTGGCTTCTGTGCAGGTCATGGCTGCGATCGCCGGACGGCTCAGCGCAGCTGCTGGATGCGGATCAGGTTGCCCGCGGGATCGCGGACGGCGCAGTCGCGAACCCCGTACGGCTGCTCGGTCGGCTCTTGGACGACTTCGGCGCTGCTGGACTGCAGCCGCTCGAAGGTGCCGTCAAGGTCCTTGGTGGCCAGGAGAATGATGGCGTAGGTGCCCTTGGCCATCATCTCGACGATGGTGCGGCGCTCGTCGTCGGTGATGCCGGGGTCGGCGGCCGGCGGATGCAGGACGATGGACGTGCCGGGCTGGTCGGCGGGGCCCACCGTGATCCAGCGCATCCCGCCGTATCCGACGTCGTTGCGGACCTCGAAGCCGAGGGTGTCGCGATAGAAGACCAGGGAGGCGTCCGGGTCGTTGTGCGGGAGGAAGCTCCCGTGAATGGTGATGTCCATGGCGGTCACGCTAGGTGCGGCTCGGGGACCCGCGCTTCTCGATTCCTGATCGGTCTGGTCACCTGTTTCGCCACACACGACGGCATCCCCGCGGTGGCGTGCGCCGCCTGGCGCCGGTAGGTGCTGGGCGTCATACCGACCAGGTCGGTGAAGCGACTGCTGAAGGTGCCCAGCGACGAGCAGCCGACCGCGAAACAGACCTCGGTGACGCTGAGATCGCCACGACGCAGCAGCGCCATCGCGCGCTCGATGCGCCGCGTCATCAGGTAGCCATACGGTGACTCCCCGTAGGCGAGCCGGAACTCGCGGCTGAGGTGCCCGGCCGACATGTGCGCGCCGCGGGCGAGCGCCTCAACGTCCAGCGGCTGCGCGTACTCCCGGTCGATCCGGTCGCGGACGCGGCGCAGCCGCGCGAGGTCGCGCAGGTGCTGCACCGCGGCGGGTCTGCTGGCCACCTGCGAGATGGTGCCACGTCGTGCCGGAGTTGGACTGGGTGGACCCGGTCGCGGGAACGGCCAAGGCCGCGCAGGTGCTGTGACCCGGTGGTCGCCTCCCGCGGTTCCACCACGTCTTGCAGTCCCGGCGAAGGTGATGGATGCGCCCAACACCGTGCGTTTCCAACATGTTCGGTGCGGAGGTGACCCCGCCGCGATCCCTGCGAGTAGACCAAGCTGCTGTGCCACCTACATCCTGGCGGTACCACCCGAACGCTGCCGGAACGTGCTGGCCGAAACGGCACGACGCACCGGCATCAGCCACTTCCTCTGCTCGTGGAGGGAGCTGGTGACCGTGCCCGCACCCTGGAGAACATCGCCCGCCTCGGTGCCGAAGTCATTCCCCACGTGCGAGATTGTCAGCATCTGGATGGCAAGAGTCAGGACTCTGGGTATCAAGCACGAGTCCCATGACGATCGCATCCCAAAGTTCCCCGTTGGCCCGGCGGTAGTGGCGGCGCAGCCGGCCCTCGACGGTAAAGCCGCGGGAACGGTAGAGGGCTATCGCTGCAGCGTTATGGGGCCACACTTCGAGGTTGATCTTGTGCGCGCCGCGCACACCTGCCCACCGCACACTTGCATCCAACAGCCGACCACCGATGCCCTGCCCGCGGTGCTCCCGGGCGACCATCATGCCCAGCGTGGCGACGGCATGGCGCACCTGGACGCTAAGGCTGCCGACAATGGCGTCCTCCCGTGCCGCGACCAGCACGCAGCTGCCATCCCGCTCGATGGATATGAGGAAGCTGGACTGGCGTTGGGCGACGTCGAAGCCGGGTTCGGTGGCGATGCTGTCTCGTTCCTCGGCGACAGCCGTGAACAGGGCAATGATGCCTGGCACATCAGCTGGGCAGGCCGGACGGATCAGGGTGCCCGGAAGCATGGCCTACACCGTATGACTCGACGGTCCGTTGCGGTTTGATGCCGCGGTGCGGCGGGCGATGACTTTGCCGCATGGGCGGGGTCTATCTGGTGACCGGTCAGCGCAGAGGCCGCCGAGCAGTGTCTCGACAGCGCCCGATTAAGGAGTAGCGATGCAGCTCATCCTCAGTCACTTCATGAGCCTGGACGGTGTTGTGCAGGCGCCCGGCGGCCGCGACGAAGACACTGACGGCGGGTTTGCCCACGGCGGCTGGTCGATGCCGTACTTCGACGTTGAGACCATGGGCCCGGTGATCGGCGAGTTGCTGGCGATCACGGAGGCGTTGCTGTTCGGCCGGCGCACTTGGCAGACGATGGCCGCGGCGTGGCCCGGCCGCGCGGGAGATCCCTTCGCCGACCGGATGAACGAAATCCCGAAGTACGTGGCGTCACGCACGCTCACCCAGGACGACCTCACCTGGTCGGGATCGACCCTGCTGCCTGCCGCTGCCGCAATCGGTGCGATGCGCGAGTTGCGCGCACGCGACGGCCAGGCCTTGCAAGTCATGGGCAGCCCCTCGCTGGCTGCGCAGCTGATCGAGCATGACCTCGTCGATGAGTACCGGCTGATGATCGAGCCGATCCTGCTCGGCGGCGGCAAGCGGTTGTTCCCCTGGGATGGGCAAGCACGCCCCCTCGAGCTGGTCTCCACAAGCGCAACCGGGACCGGCGTGCTCATCTGCACCTACCGGCCGGCAGGCCGCTGATCCCCCTCCTAAGGGTGCTGGCTGTTCTCAGCCGCATGCTATCCCCGGTTTTCGAGGCGATCCTTCAAGGCCCGCAGGTTCGTCGGCATCTCGTTGCGTGCTTGCCGACGCACGGCCAGTGACACGAGCAGCTTGCCGATGCCGTGGCCTTCGAAATCGAGATCGATAGTCAGCCGCGACCGCCGTCCCGCGTCGATCGGGTCCACGGTGACGCTGACGATCGCTCGGATAGGACCGTCGACTCCACGCACCCCCCAGGTGCGGGGCGGCGCGATATGGGTGATCTCAGCGGTGACCGCCCGTTCGGCGAAACCGATCCGTCGGGTGGTCACGCACTTCGTGCCAACAGTGCTCAGGCCGTCGGTATCCATGTGCCCGCTGACGACGTTGCGCTGCCATTCAACGAACCGGCTGGGGTCGGTGACGTAGGTGAACACTTCCTCGGGTGGCCGGTCCACTTCGGTGGTTGTGCTGATCGGTGCCATCAGTGCTCCTGATCCAGCAGGTTGGCGAAGCGCTGCAGGTACAGGGGCCAACCACTTTCGCTGCCGACACCTTCGCTGATTGCTTGCCAGCCTGGGCCGTGCCTGTCGATGTGGCGGTGTTCGAGCTCCACCCGGGTGCGCTGCGCGGTTTGGCTGATGAAGCGAACTTCGACTTCGCTGGTCCGGTCGGGATCAGATTCAATCTGCCAACGGGGGTCGAGGTTCCAGCTGAACACGACGCGGTTCGGTGGCTCGTAGACAACCACGCGTGCCCATCTGCACTCGCTGCCGTCGACCGCCCGGTCGTATATGTAGCCGCCCACCCGTGGCTCGAACACCGTCTCGGCCAGTTCGGCTCCGAGGATGTTGTGCTCCGGAGGTTTAAAGTCACCGAACCGCTCGGTAAATACCGCGAATGCGTGCTCGATCGGGACCTCGACGACGATGTCTGTCCGCACCGACGTGTGCCCGGTTTGCGTGGTCATCAACCCTCCCATGTTGTCGTCCTCGGCGAACTGCTTGTAGGCCGCCAGGGTTCTGGTCCAGAAGCTGTCGAGCTGTGCCCGAAGCGCTGTCACCCCGTCCGGATTGACCTGGTAGATCCTGCGGTTGCCGGCTGGCTGGTCCATCACCAAGCCGGCGTCTTTGAGGACTTTCAGGTGCTGCGAGACGGCCGGCCTGCTGACCGGTAACCCGGCGGCCAGTTCACCAACTGTCTGTGCACGGTCGGCCAGGCGCTCGAAGATCGTTCGTCGGGTGCGATCACCGAGCACCTCCCATCCGTCATGTTCGTAAGTAGGCACTAACGGTAAGTCTTTACTTACCAACTTGCGGTGTCAAGAGGTGGTGGGGTGCGGGCACGCCTGAACCTGGCGGCGCGCCGGGCTATTGCCAAGCCGGCTGGAACAAGTACATATACCGGGACGCGATACCTTGCACGCTGGTCGCCATTGCCTTGACAAATCTCCTGGATACGAAACCGGCAGACGATCTCGCCCAGCGTGCGCAGCAAAGGTTCTTGGCTGTCCCTTGTGAGGTTGGTTGCGATCCCTTGGTCGACGAGTAGACGCCCGCTATTCATTTTTGGGGTGCAGCCTCCTGCTACCACGCGGACGTCCTGGGTGGCTAATTCTGCGACACCGCGAAGTAATGGCAACAGGCAGGGAATGAGACGTTGGTGTTTTTCAGGGTAGCCGCGTGTGGGCACGGCGTTATGGGTTTTCGCTGATGAGCGCCAGTGTGCTGCCGCCTTCAGGCGCTGCACTCAATACGGTAGAGCTATTGCGACGTGTGGTGCGGACATTTCCGGCGGGTTTGACGACGCCCGAACGGTTGCGCCGGGTCGCCGCGGTGCTGGTCGTGGGTTGCGTGGTCACTGCCGTGGTCAGTGTGCTGGCTGGGGCGGCGCGCGCCAATGCGGTCCGGGACAGCGGTACCCGGATCGCCGCGTTGAGTGCCGACGCCGCTGAGCTGTACCAGTCGCTGGCCGATGCGGATGCGACGGCGACGCGGGGATACGTCTCTGGGGGTCTGGAACCAACCGCGGTACGCGCCCACTACGACGAGGACATAGCCCGCGCCGCCGATCGGGTGGTGCATGCGGCCAACGGGTTGCCCGGTGGCGATCCGGCCGCTGCTCAGGTCTCGACGATCGCGTCGCAACTACAGACCTACACCGGGCTTATGGAGACGGCGCGGGCGTATAACCGCGAGGGCCGACCACTGGGCCAAGCCTATTTAAGTAACGCATCCCGGCTGATGAGCACGTCGATCCTGCCGGCCGTCGAGCAGCTGCGACAGGGGCAAAAAGCGGCGCTGGCGACCGCTTACCAGCGCGGTGGCACCGTGCCCTTCGCCGTGTTATTGCTCGGTATCGCCGTGCTCGGTGGGGTGATTGACCACGCTGTGCTGGAACAACGGCGGACCAACAAAATTCTCAATACGGGGTTGCTGGCTGCGGGGTTGGCGTTGGTGGCCGCACTGCTGTGGTGGGTGGTGGCCGTCATTGTGGCGGGCAATCACTTGGACGCTGCTCGCCGGCACAGTGATGTTGCGATAGCGCTGGATGATTCCCGCACCGCTGTCCTGCTGGCCCGCAGCAACGAAAGTCTGGTCCTAGTTGCTCGTAGTGGTGGTGAGTCGTCGGACCAGAGCTTCACCACCCAGATGCACCGCGTGGCCGGCTGGGGTGGTGATGACGGATTGCTCGCCGATGCCGTGCACAGCGTCCCTGCCTCCGCGCCTGAGATTCAGTCGATTCGGACCGCGTTGGAGAAGTGGTGGGCAGCTCACCGCCACGTGCGGGAGTTGGATGACGGTGGTCAGTATCTACAGGCCGTTGCCTCGGTCACCGGTACCGATCCCACAAGTTCCAACGCAGCATTCGAGCATCTTGATGCTGTTGTGCACAAAGCCATCGTCGCCGAGAGAGGGACTTTCACGGTCGAGGACAGTCGTGCAGGTTCGGCATTGACCGGGCTCACGGTGGGGCCGGCGGTGCTGACGTCACTGGCTGCCGCGGCGGTGATTATTGGCATCGGCCGGCGGGTGGGGGAATACCGATGAGCGTTGTCAATATCGCTCGGCCGGTCCGCTATTTGTGCGTGGCCGCCGTGTTGGCGGTGGCCAGCCTATGGGTGGCCGGGGCTGGCACCGCGACGCCGTCCGGTGCCGCGGTCACCGGTGGCGCGCCGGCGCCCGGTACCACCCCGGGGGCTACCTCCGGGTGCACCCAGACGAAAGAGAGCCTGCGTCCGATGGGCGCGTTGCCGGCGCCAGGTGCCATGCCCCGAGGATCGACGATGGCGGCGATCGCCGGGAGGGGCCGGCTGATTGCTGGCGTGGATCAGGGCAAGTATCTGGTCGGTTACCGCAACCCGATGACTGGTGACTTGCAGGGTTCGGACATCGACATCGTGCGCCAGATTGCCGCAGCGATTTTCGGGGATCCAAACCGAGTGCAGTTCGTGGTATTGGATGTTGCTGATCGGGTGGGCGCGATCGAGCGTGGTCAGGTTGATGTAGTGGTCAACACCTTCACGGTCACCTGCGACCGCCAGCAACACGTCGACTTTTCCACGGCGTATCTGGCGGCCGCGCAGCGAGTGCTGGTGCCGATCAATAGCAAGGTGACCGAGATTGAGGGTTTGACGGGTGCGCAGGTGTGCACGTCGGTTGGCTCGACGACCGAACAGGTGCTGCGGGCCCTGCCGATCGGCCTGCATGTTGTCTCGCTGCCGGGCATCCCGGATTGCATGGTTGAATTCCAGCGGGGTCGAGTCGCAGCGGTGTCAAGCGATGACGTGATCCTTGCCGGTTTGGCCGCGCAGGATCCGCAGACCAAGGTGATTGGCCGGCCACTGGCCCACGCGCTGTACGCGGTGGGCATGAAGCACGACGCGACTGATTTCGTGCGTTTTGTCAATGCTGTGCTGGAACGCGCCCGGTCTGACGGCAGTCTCGCGCATAGTGACCAGCGCTGGCTGGGAGTGCTCGACCCGGTCCCGCAGCCTGCGCCGGCCCGTTACCGTGACTAGGCCGTGCCCTGTCTCACCGCAGCCGGTCAGCTTGGCGTCGGCGAGCGCGTGATGGTGATTGTCGTCCAGGCCCCTAGCTTGATCCGATCACCGTGAGCCAGTGTCACCGGGGTGTTCGGCGGGACTGGTTCGGTTGCGTCGCCGATTGTGGTGCCGTTGGTGGAGTCGAGGTCGAGTAGGTCCCATCCGCCTGGGCGGGCCAGCAGCAGGGCGTGCTGTGCGGACACACCAGGATCGGGCGGCGGTCCGGACAGGTCGATGTCGGGTTCGATGCCGCGGGACCGGCTGCGCCGCCCGATCGTCAGCCGCCATCCGGACAGGATCACTTGCCGTGGCGGGCAGCCCTGCGGGAACTCCAGGGTCTTCGCGTCCGGGCCGTTGCGTTGCCGGACCTCGTCGAACCAGGACCTGTCGGCGCAAATCAACGCCGACCACTCATCGGCCTCGGCGTCGGTTTGCCGAATAACGGGCTTGGCCGCGTCGTGTCCGCATTCCTCGCAGAACCGTCCGTCGCGGGCTGCTCCGCAATTGTCGCAGCGTTGTTCGGTCGCCGGCTCGGGGCTGGCCGGGGTGACCGGCTCATCGGCGGTCATGGGGATGCCGCAGACGTCGCAGTAGTCCTCGGTGGTCGAATCGTGGCCGATCGGGCAGCGGGGCAGGCCAGACATTGTCAGGACCCGCCGCGGACCCGGACCGTCTTGGTGGACCGGGTGTCGAGAGTCATCTCGTCGGCCGCCGTCACCTCGGCACGGAGGCGGACGGTTCCGGACGGCGCGTCGATCACCTCGACCACACGCTCCAGCAGCTGGGCACTGGCGTCATTGCCGGAGGCAGCGGCCAGTGCCACGGCACGACCTAATCGGGCCGTCGCGGTGGCTTGATCACCTGCTTTGCGTGCCGTCAAGCCGTCCTGGATTGCGGTGGCCAGCTCGACTTGCCCGGTGTAGTGGGCAACGCCACGGCTGATGCGGGTGGACAATGCGCTGTCATCGGTCCAGGTGGCGGTGATCAGTCCCTGCGCGAGCTCCTCGTCGGAGCCAGTCTGGATCAGCTTCACCCGCGCAGCGAGAATTTTCTCGCCGACATGTCGCGGTGTGAGGTGCACTTTGATGTGGTAGTCGCGGGTTTCAGCTCCCCACGATCCGAGCGGGTAATCACCGGTTCGCTTACCCGACTCGATACGCCGGGACGTCAGATCCTCCACGGTGGGCGCCACCTGCTTGACGAACTGCACGGTGGCATCCGGAGGCGTCCACAGCCGCAAGGCCACATCAGACAGGCGCTTGCCCATTGCCGTACCCATGATCGCGCGGAAATCGGCAGCCAGGTCGGCGGGATCCGCGACGATGTCCACGCTGCCCAGCAGCGTGGAGGAGATCGCGCGCAGCTCCTGGACCTCCCAGTCGGTGCCCACCCCGCGGCAGTCGCAGGTGAACTTGCCCACGCAGTCCTGGAGTGCGGCGGCGAATTGGCTCGGGTGCTCACCGTTTTGGCCGTCGGTGAGCAGGATGGCGTGATTGACGGCGCCCGGATGCTGGTCGGCGATGTGAGCCGCGAGCCGAAGCCAAGCACCAATTCCGGTACCGCCGTCGGCCTGTAATCGTTGGACCTGCGCCGTTGCTTCCGCCCGCGTGCGGGCGCTCGCCATGGCGCTGGCAGACAACGACGGGTAGACCTGCTCGGCGGTCTCGGTGCCCGCGATCACGGTGAACGACACGCCCTCGCGCAGCTCCGCGATCGCGGCCTCCGTGGCCCGCCGAGCCGACACGATCTTGTCTCCACTCATCGATGTGGAGCAGTCGACGATGATGATCTCAAGGGCATTGTCGGTTGGCGGTGCAGCGTCCGTCGCCTCGGTCATCGTCACCGTGACGATCGCATCGACCTGCGATCCGCTCACCGGCAGGTAGCTGTTCTGGTCGATGTCGATGGTGAAGCCCCGCGCCTCGGTCATGACGGACTCCTGACGGTGATGGGAATGACAACCACGGTGATGTTGTCCCGGCCCCCACGCTCCAATGCGACAGCGGTGAGCGCGGCGGCCGCCTTGAGCGCACCGGTGCCGTGCTCGATCATGGGCAGGGCGACTGCGGCCAGTTCCGCACTGCCGGGCAGGTAATTCCATAACCCGTCGCTGCACAGCATCAGCGCCCCGGACCCGGCCGGGCGCAGGGTCAGCACACCGGGTTCGCCCGCGCTGCCGGCACCCACCCACTGAGTGATGGCATGCGCCCGGGCGTCGGCCATGGCCGTGGCAGTGTCCAGCACACCAGCGGTGACCATCTCGGCTGCCCACGAGTGGTCACGGGTCAGCAGACGCGCCGGCTCAGCCTCTGTGCCAGCCAGCCAGTAAGCCCGGCTGTCACCGACCCACGCGACGGTGATCTCCGGCCGCCCTGGCTCAGGCCAGTTGACCAACGCGGAGACCAGCGTGCAGCACGGCGCACCCCGGCGACCCGGTGCGGGCAGCCTCGCGACCGCACGGTCAGCCGCAGCAACCGCAGCGTGGGCGCGGTCTTCAGCCGTGTGCTCCGGCGCGTTGTCAGCTTCGAGCAGGATGTCCAGTGCTATCTCAGCCGCTGCCCGGGATGCGAGTTCGGGTGTGTGCACGGTCGACACGCCGTCGCATACCACCGCGGCGAGCGTTGCCGGCTTGCCGGCTACCCGCTGTCCCAATGCCATTGCGTCTTCGTTACGGACGTGTACGTGCCCGCGGTCGCTTACGCCGGCAAGCGCGCCAAGATCGATCTCGATGTGGTCGGTGCCGTCCCGGCGGTGCAGCCCGCAGCAAGGGCAGTACTCCCCGTCTAGCCTGCCCTGCGTGGCAAAGGGCTGGCCGCAGCCGTGGCAAGGCCGCTGCGTCCCTGCGGCCGCCGCGGCGACTGTGCCGCTGCGGTTGACCCGCAAGGCGGCCCCACAGCCCTCGCAGAACTGGTCAGCGGTCGCAGCAGGTTCCGCGCAGCGCGGGCAGAACTGGCTCATGATCACAGCCAGCTGCGGGGATGGACCGAATTAGCACGGTCGACCAGTCGAATCCGCTCGTCGGCATCAGAGGTCAGCCGCGCCAAGCTGCGCAAGCTTTGCTCCAGGGCCAACCGCAGTTGCCGTCGCTCCCAGCGGCATCCCAGGAAAAGCTTGTCGCCCATCCCGGTTCGTGGGGACGGCAGCTCCACGGCCGCAGTGAGCAGCGTGATGCGTACCTCCTGCTCAATGATCGGATCCAGGTGAAGCTTTTCCACGCGGTCCGCAGCGCACCCCAGCTTGTCTTTGTCGACCTTGACACCGCGGGACCGCATCAGGGCGATCTGCACCGCGCACAGTTGCGCGGTGACATGCCAGCTCGAGGACTGCGGTGTGCGATCCAGAGCGGCGATTGCGCTGTCTCGATGCCCTGCCTGCAGCCGCATCCTGGCCAGGCCGAATGCCGCATCGGCAACACCGGGATCCCGATGGGCCACCAGCGCGTAGTAGTGCTGTGCCAGCTGGCCGTCTCCCGCGCACTCTGCGGCGGCGGCCAGCGCGAGTTTGGGCGCTACCTCGCCGGGCAGCGAGCCATACACGTTGTCGAATGCCGTGGATGCCCCCTCCGGATCACCGACGAGCGCGGTAAGACCACGGAACCAATCCAGCCGCCAGTCGTCCGGATCATGAGTGGCCAGCTCATCGATCATGGACGCGGCCGCTTCCCGATCGCCAGCCTCGAGATCCGCCCTGATCAGGAGCAGCAGTCTCGTGGCCGGGTCAGCGGCGTCGACCAGCGGTAACGGCAGCATCGCCGCGACCTGCACCGGATCTGGTTGCCCGGGGCCCGACGGTTGGAGCAGCAAGCCGGGCGCAAAGGTGCCTCGGGGAGGTCCGAACAGGGTCGACTGGACAGGTGCCAGGCGGCGATCCGCACTATCGCCAGTAGCAGCCTCAATAGCGAGGACTTCGTGCAGCACCCCGTTGAGCTGCTCGCACATCTCATCAGCCGAGCGAAACCGGCGCCGAGGATCTGGATCGGTGGCGCGGCGCAGCAGCCGGTCAAACGACTCATAGCTGCTCAGCACGGGGTGCTCGGCTGCTGTGGGTAGCTCCACTGGTGCCCCGTGCCGGGCGGGTGAGATGCCGAGGGTCAGGACCGCAAGGGTGCGGCCGACGGTGTAGATGTCCGAACTGGCTGATGGGCCCTCGGTGGCGATTTCTGGGGCCTGGTAGCCGATGGTGCCGTAGACGGCGCTGAGCTGATCGTCAATGCGGATCACCGCACCCAGGTCGATCAGCTTGAGCTGCCGGTCATATTGGATGACGTTGTCGGGTTTGAAGTCGCAGTAGGCCAGCCCTTGCGCGTGCAGGTAGCCCAGCGCGGGCAAAATCTCCATTGCATAGGCAATTGCCTGGGCAACCGGCAGCGGCTCAAGGGTCCCGTCGGGGCGGTGTTTGGCCTCCAGCAGCTGCTTGAGTGATAACCCACCGACGTATTCCATGACGATGTAGCCGACCGGAGTGCCAGCGCGATCGAAATGCTGCACGAAATTGTGGATTGTCACGATGTTGGGGTGATTGACCTGGGCGAGGAACCGCCGTTCGGCGACCGCCGCGGCCATCGCATCGGCATCACCAGAATCGAGCAGGCCCTTGAGCACTACCCAGCGGTCGTTGACATTGCGGTCGATCGCCAGATAAATCCAACCGAGGCCGCCGTGGGCGAGGCACCCCTGCACCTCATATTGCCCGGCCACCAGATCGCCCGGGGCCAGCTTGGGCACGAATGAGAACGCGGCACCGTCGTGGGGACAAAATCCTTCCGCCCGGCCAGGCCTGCCGTTGCGGCTGCGTCCTACGGGGTGGCCGCAGCGGCTGCAGAATCGCTTGTCCTCAGCCACCTGCGGGTCGATCAGCAGTGCGCTGGCCGGGTCGATGCGCGGCACCGCGGGCACGTCGACCAGACCGCCACCCACCCCTCTGCGCGCTGTACCCGTCGCCGACCGGGTGGAGCTGCGCTGGGATGGCCGGCCGTTCCCGCCAGTTCCTGACGTCGTTGATGTGACCGAGCCGGCGCGGCCGGACGGGCTGGGGTCGGTGGCTGCTGTGTGCGGCGTCGTCGGCGCTGCGTATCCACACTCGTTGCAATAGCCGTCCTCCAGCCCGCCACCGCAACCGGGCCGGCCGCATGCCGGCCCGCTTCTCGCTGCGGTCATGCTGGCCGTCCCATGCCGCTGACCAGCCGCTGGTACGCGACCAGCGCGCGGGTCGCGGCGGCGAGGTCACAAGGCTTGGTCCACAGCAGCTGTCGGATGCTGGCATCAAGGGCGAGGGCATCGGAGTGCTCGGCACACCCGAGCCGGGTGGCCTTGGCGCGGTAGGCCTCGAAGCGGCCGCGCAGCTCCGCGCGACGGTGCTCCAACGTGATGGCCTGCTCGTAAGCAGCGCTCAACTCGCTGACCGCGCTTTCGACAGCAGCCTGCATCTCCGTCACTGCCAGCGCGCGTGCCGGCCAACCCGCCAGGTCCGGCAACGCGGCCAGCCGGCTGCGCAGCACTGGCAACCGGTTAGGTGGTGTGACCAAGCCCGCGTCGGCGATCAATTCCTGCGCACGCTGCCTGGCCTGCTCTTCCCGCACGCGCAATGTGTCGATCTCGTCCACGGTCGCCGCCAACTCGGCCAGCCGGTCGTCCCAGCCGTCGCGGACGGCAGCCAGTTCCGCAAGTTGCGCCGACACTGCGCGGGCTCGATCCTCAAGGGCGGTCAGTACTTCGCGACCCTGCTGCCCCGCCAGCGACAGCGGATCAGTGACACAGACCCGACCCAGGTTGTCAATCTCTGCGGCGAGTGTGGTGATCGTGACCGTCACCAGGTCCGCCGTGCCGGCGGTACCCAGGTCGTCGGCCAGCATCTGGGCAATGCTCACCCGCTCAGCCAGCGCCGTGAGCGCGGTCAGCACCGCACGCTGCGTGGCGTCACAGGCCAGCACCAGCTCGCTGATCTCGGCAAAGGCGGTGTCCATCCGAGCACTGAGTTGGTCCAGGGTGAGCATCTCCACTCGCTCGATCGCTCCGGTCAGCCGACGCTCAGACAGCGACACCGCTGTCCTGGCCACATCGATCGAGGGCTGCGCAAGCAGGCGATGCAGCTCGGCCAGCTCGCGCTCACCCGGCCGAGCGCGCCGAGCACGGACGGTGCGGGCAGCAGAGACCACGGCCTGGTAGATACCGAAGTCCTGCCACAGACCGGCGAGGATCTCGCGGGCTTCGGCCCATCGCTGCGCGGTTTGCCCGGTCAGCACCGCGGTCGACAACGCATGATGCCCGGGATGGCTCTCCAGCTCGAGCAACGCGGCAGCTATCCGACCCTCGGCATCTATTCGAGAGGCCAACTCGGCTTCGAGCGCGTCATTGCTTCCCCATTGTTTCATCATTGCGGGCTCCGCAATCCCCGCAGCGCGCTCCAACGAGTTTCCTTGTTCACCGTCTCATCGCTTTTGGGCGTTGGGCTAGGTCGTCGCGAGCCGCGCGTATTCGAAGATGTCAGCCGGCCCGGAAAAAGGGTCCAGCACCCCGCGTCGACGAGAACTCCGTCGCAGTCCCGTGATTGGCGTGCCGTGATATCAAGCCACGCTCCAGCCACGTAGCCTCCAAGCACAGCCGGTTGACGCGATGACACTGCCTCCCGAACGTGAACGGGAGAAGTCCAACACGCGACAAAAAGATTGCGGCAAGGCTCACAAGGG
>Ga0213875_10000629_pt1 | contig 28138 bp, 21 predicted proteins | sample BarmaccomBMRX_R8_FD_160105 | JGI IMG/M metagenome (GOLD analysis project Ga0213875, IMG submission 160105) | Root-associated microbial communities from Barbacenia macrantha in rupestrian grasslands, the National Park of Serra do Cipo, Brazil - RX_R8 | ecosystem: Host-associated > Plants > Roots... | reverse complement strand
CTGGCGGTCGCCGGAGCCCTCGCGACACCGCACGCGTTCGTCATCCAAGGTCCACCGGGGACGGGAAAGACCACGGTGATCTGCGAGATCATCCGCCAGCTCATCGACCGCAAGCAGCGGGTCCTGATGCTGGCCCCGCAGCATGTCGCGGTGGACGAGCTGCTCGGGCGCGTCGGTCGCAAGCCAGGCATCAGGGCGCTGCGGCTGTCCTGGAACGAGAGCAGGGTGGACGAGCAGCTGCGTGACTTCCTGCCCGACCGGGTCGGCCGGGAATTCGTCGGAGCGCTGCGGCGACCGGGCCCGGACAGCGATGCGCACTGTGCGGCGCGGCACTCGGGCCTGATCGCCGAGCAGGCCGCGATTGATCGTCTGCTCGCCGCGCAGCAGGCCCGCTACCAGGCGGGCGCCGCGCTGGCCGAAGCCCAGGCGGCACAGGCCAGCCTGCGGCGCCGCCGGGACGAGGCCCAGGCCTGGCAGGAAAGGGAACGCCAGCGGCAGCAGGACGAGATCGCCGCGGCGCGCCAGGCGCTGGCCCAGGCGCAGGAGGCGGCCGAGCAGGCGGCCGAAGCCACCGCGCGGGCGCAGGCCGAGTTCGACGCAGCCCGACCGCCGGTCGATGCCCTGGCCGCCGCGCTGGATGAGCTGGCAGACACCCAAGCCGAACTGGACCACGCCAGCGCGGCAAGGTCAGCCGCCGGTCACCAAGCGGCGCTGTACCGGGCGAACTGGCAGCGGGAACGGGACCGCGCGACCCAGGCCCTTACGGCGAGCGAGGAACCGTGGCGGCACGCCGCGTGGGCGGCCGCGGCGGCGCTCGAGCGGCTGCAGGCTGCCTCGGCCCGGCTGGCCGAACTCCCGGGTCGCGAGCGGATGACCCAGCGGCTGGCCGACCGGCTCGGGATCGGCGCACGCGCCCGCCGGGAGGCCGAGGTGGAGCAGGCCCGGCAGGAGTGGGCCGACCTTGATCGTGAAAGGCAGAGGTGGAACGCCGAACGGCAACGCTGGATCACCCGGCAGCATCAGCTCAACAACGACGAGACACCCGCCAGGCTCGCGGCCGACCTGGCGTGGGCCGCCGAGCGGCTCGAGGCCGCGGTCCGGAGGCGGCAGGACGCCACGGACCGGTGGCGCAATGCCGCGCACATCGCGAGCAGGGAGATGCTGCCCGAGCCGCACCTGCCCGTGGCTGCCGCGGCCGCCCTGCGCATGGTGCTGTCCGAGCCCGCTTCGGCGCCTCCGCTGTCGGCCCAGCTGGCCCCGGCCAGGTTCCGCCAGGCGCACGACCAGCTACGGGCGGCCGTCGCGACGCGGGACGAGCGGGCCGCCGAGCACCGCACGGTGACGGAAGCACTGCTTGCGGCCGAGCGGTCGGCCCGGGAAACGGCGGCGAATAATCACGTTGAACAGGAGCGGCTCGGCCTTGAGATCTCGGCGGCGGCGACCCGGGTCAGCGATGGCCAGGCGGCCTTGGAGTGGGCCACCCGTGAGCTCGGCGACCCGATGATCGCGCTGGGGTACGCGGAGCCTCCCGACCCCGGTGAACTGGCCGAACGGCGCGAACGGCTGAGTCGCAAGATCCGGGTGCTGCCCCGGTACGCGGAACTGCGTCGCCGCTGGCTGGACATCGTCGGCGGGTTCAGCGACGCTCAGCTGGCTGCCGACACCGGTGACGCGCTGATCCGGTCGGTCAACCTGGTCTGCGCGACCACGACGGGCATCGCGAGCCGTTCAGCCGACTTGGTGAGCCGGGTGGACTTCGACACCCTGATCGTCGACGAGGCGAGCCGGGTCATCGACAGTGAGTTCCTCATCGGTGCCGTCCGTGCCCGGCGGTGGATCCTGGTCGGCGACGAGCGGCAGCTTCCCCCGTACGTCGAGCAGGACGACGAGTATTACCTGCACGCTCTGACCGCCCTGTCCCGGCAGGAACGCGGGGACGCCGGCTCGCTCGAGGAATCCGTGCGGCACCTGGCCCAGCTGTGGCAGGAGGAAGATGAGGAACAGCGGCGGTTCCGCGAGGGCATGGTGCTCGAGAAGGCTGCCGGCCTGCTCGAGCGGGGCGAGTGGCCGGGACCTTACCAAGACGCCTTCACCAAGGCCCGGCGGTACTTCACCGGGGCCGACCCGGACCGGGAGTTCCTCCGGGCCATGCGGGATCACCTGGTTCAGAGCTTGCTCGAGCGGGTGACCGCGAGCTCGCGCCGCAGCCTTCGCGAGCCGCTCGTTATCCAGCGGCGGATGATCGAGTCCATGGCCGAAATCGTCCGGATGCCGATCTACCAGGGCCAGTACCAGACCCCGTCGGCACGGGAGTTGCGAAGATGCGGCATCACTCCCCTCGTCACCCAGACGTTCGACCATCCCGTGGTCTTCCTGGACACCAGCGCCCGTGGCAAGGAAGACCGGCGCGGCCACGGCTTCGTCAACGCGCTGGAATGTGACTGGATCGCGAACGCCTGCCGGATCTACGAGCGTGAGCTGACCGGGTCCGAGAAGGTGACCGTCAGCATCTTGTGCTTCTATCAGGCACAGGCCGCCGAAATCCGCAGGCGGCTCAAGGCGCCGCGCTACCCGGGATTCCGCAGGCTGTCCTTCGAGCGGATCGACCCCATCGACAAGATCCAGGGTCAGCAGAGCGACATCGTGTTCATCAGCTTCTGCCGGTCCAACCCTCGTCCGGGCAACGAGTTCGGGCAGTGGCTGCAGGACGTGCGCCGCCTCAACGTCGCCTGCACGCGGGCGCGCCGCGCGCTGATCCTGGTCGGGCACCGGGAGATGCTCAGCCGCCTGCGCACCTTCGACAACGCCCGGAATTTCTACCAGAACCTGTTCGGCCTGGTCGACACCTCGCCGGACTACATGCAGTTCCCGGATTTCTGATGGAGTCAGGAACGAAGGCGGCGGCCCGCTGGCTGCCCGCTCCACCCGACATCGGCGACGAGCCTCTCGTAGTGGTCGCCGAGGCGCTCGTGCCCATCTTCGACTGGATGGACGTGGCGGTCGTCCGCGCGGTGCAGCAGAAGCTGTCTGCGGTAGAACGCTTCCTCATCGAGACGGCCCTGGAACTCGGTGACCTCGATGTCGAGGACGTCGAGGAGCTGACCGGCCTGCCCGAGGAAGCGACCCGGCGGATCGCCGGGCACCTCTGCGAGATATCGGTGCTCACTGCCGTAGCCGGACGGTACGCCGCGAACGAAGAGGCCGCCCGGGCCACCCTGGCCCGGGAGAGCCTCATCGAGCTCCGCCAGGACGTCCTCACCTTCCTCGTGCTGCCCCGCAGCGGCGACGTGCTCGCGTTCGAGCACAAGCAGGGCCGGGCCGCCCCTCCGCAGGTTCACCGGCTGGACCCGGTGGCGAGCGCGCCGGTCCCCGGCGCCTATCGCGACGCCACCCAGGCCGCCGTGTTGCGGACCCTGCTCGACGCCGGGCAGGTGGCCGGCCTGCCCGAGGACGTGACCGGCCTGGCCGACCCGCAGGACGACAAGCCGGTCCCCGACGTGTGCCCGGCATACCGGTACGCCGGGCGGCTCCGCCTGCGCTCCGGCCAGATCAGGGCCAAGGGGCACATCTACGGTGAACGCGGCGAGGAACGGGTGCCGGTCGATCTCTCCCGGGCCAGCCACCTGGTGGACCACTGGCTCGACCAGGCTGGGCTGCTCTACCTGACGGAGGTGTTTCAGGCTGCCTGCGCCGAAATCGGCTGCTCGGCCGCCGACGCGAAGGCGCGGCGCACGGGCGCCTCGCACTGGACCTTCCAGGTCAGCGCCCAGGGAGCGCGGGATATCACCGAGCGGGGAGTGCCGCTGTGCCGTCCCAGCGGCCTGGAGCTCCTCAGCGCCGATGGCACCACCAAGATCGAGATCATGGTCAGCTTCGAGACGGCCGATTCCGGTGCGGCGGTCGTCTTCGCCGTCGACGCCGCCGCGGACATGCTCGAGGACCTCCCGCCGGAATCGCTGACGCCCCCGGATCTCGGCCAGGCCATCGCGAGCGCCTGTTCGGCCTACCAGGTGGAAGCCAGCCCGGAAATGAAGCACATGGTACGGACACGGCTGTGGGCCCGCGGCCATCACTACCCGGTCTACATGCTGAGGGCCGGCGAGGACTTCGACTATGAGTGAGCACCTGGACCTGTCCGCGCAGCCCGTCGACGGATGTTACTTCCTGCGGAGACGGACCTGCGACCCTGATGACTTCTCCGGCACGTCACCGGGTGCGTACAGGCACGTGTTCACCTACTGGAAATCCGAGCGGACGATCCGGACGGAGCTCGAGGCCATGATCGCCGGGGCCAGGCGGAAGGTCTTCATCGCCAGCTTCCTGCTCGGCGATGCCGCGCTGCTCGAAGCCCTGGCCGCCACCGCGAGTCGGCTTCTCGGCGGCGTGTACGTCATCACTCAGCTCGACGAGCAACGGCTCGCCAAGGGACTCCAGGAGCTGGCCGACGGCGGTGACACGGAGCTGGGCGGCGGCATCGACGCCGCCGTCCAGACTCAGAAAAAGCGCTTCGACGAGATGACCCGCAACGGCATCTACGTCCGGGGCCATCCGAACTGCCACGCCAAGTTCGTTGTGGTCGACGACGAAATTGCGCTGGTGAGCAGCGCCAACCTGATGACCTCCGCGCTCGATTTCACCGGTGAGGACGGGGTGGTCATCACCGAGGCCGCGGAGGTACAGCGGCTGGCCCGGCTGTTCGCCCGGCTCTGGCGCACCGGGTGCACGTACGAGGCGCGCCCGGGGCAAGCATACCGGCTGTCGAAAATAAAGGAGCGGGAAAGCTGGCCAGCCGGCGTGCCGGCACCGCCAGCCCTCCGTTCGGCGGGCGTCATCTGGACCGATGGCTCCGAGCATCACATCCTCGCCGCCATTCAGGACATCGTCGCCAGCGCGGAATCGGAGCTGCTGCTCGCCTCGTTCGGACTCACCCGGCTCAGGCAGCATCACGAACTCCTGCTGGACCCGATTCGTGCCGCCATCTCCCGCGAAGTCAAGGTGACGCTGCTGGTACGGCCACGCCGGAACCAGCCCCGGCACCTGGCGGAAGCCGCCGAGCTCGCCCAGGCAGGCGCCGAGATCTACGGTGACACGCGAACCCACGTCAAGGCCGCCATCGCCGACGGGCGGCACGGCGCCCTGTTCTCCGCCAACTTCGACTTCGAGCACGGCCTGACCAGCGGCGTCGAGGTCGGCACCCGCCTCGACGGCACCCCCGCCCTGGACGACGCGACCCGCTACCTGCAGCATGCGATCGACCAGTCCAGCCTGGCCTATGCGGTCAGGCCCACGCACCGGGACCTTGACGAACGGCTGGACGCGGAATGGCGGGTGCCGTGGCCGCTCGGCGGGCGCCTCGAGGTGGCGGCCGCGCCCGAGGAGCGGGCGGGCCTCGCCCAGGCCGCGGAGAAAGGGCCGATCCTTTTCACCGTCCAGTCGCCCGGTCAGCTGGAACTGCACGGCGCCACCCTGCGGTGGCGCCTTACCCATTCCGGGCAGGACCGGTATGAGCTCACGAGATCCGCATCCGGCGGCGGCACTGACAGCCTTGTCGAGCTGGCTCGCTGGCTCGCGAGCCCGCCAGCGGGCGGTCGCCGGGGAATCTGCGCCACGCTCATCGAGTGGGCCGGGGACGGCTAGCGATCTTTGGTCGTGAGCTTGTGGACGTTTGTGTCAAGTTTCACGCGGCCCGAGGGAGACGGGCCCGGTTGGCGTAGTTGTCTACGTGGCGGGTGATGGCCGCCAGCGCGGCGCGGAGCTCCGGTGGTGCCTGGGGCTGGTTCGCGGCGGTGAGCGGGACGAGCAGCCGGTTATAGATCTTGGTGTAGAAGACGGCGATGCGGATGCCGTCGTCGGTGAGCGTGTACCGGTTGGTGTGCGGGAGCCGGCGGATCAGCCCGTTGATCCGGAGCCGGCGCAGGTCGTAGGTCATCTGGCCGCGGGTGTAGGCGCTGCCGAGCAGCCCGGCGATCAAGACGCGCAGGTTCTTGTTGGTGAAGCCGGTCGCGGCGAGCAGCGTCTGGCACAGGGCGCCGGCCAGGGCCATGACCCGAGGATCGCCGAATCGAAGAGCCGGGGTCCTCTGCCCCTCCGCATCGACGGAGGGGTGCGCGACCCGCTCAAAGGCTGGGCTCGCAAGGACGGTGCCCTGGCCGGCACGTTCAGCATCTAGTATGCGCCGGTTGGCGGCGCGGGCTTTGGCCTGGAGCTTGTCCAGGTTGGGCAGCCGGGCGTTGCAGCCCAGGTCACGCGGCGCATTGACGACCGTCTCGATCCGCATCGCCCGCCCGTCTTTCAGGTACTGCTTGATCCGCGAGTGCTTGTAGAACACGTTGACCAGGACGCCGCCGTTGTCACGGCGGTCGATCGCGGTCCGGAACACGCCCTTGGTGTCGCGGCGGATCTTGCGGGCGAAGATGATCTCCACGTTGTGCGGGCGGCCGATGTCGAGGTTGTCGGCGACCAGGGCCTCGAAGAAGCCGCGGGCATGGCGCGGGGCATCGAAGACGATGGTGCGGGAGACCTCCACCTGCCGCATCGAGAGCTCCCACCAGTAGCCGGCGTCATGGTCCCGGGTGGTGAACGGCAGCGGCAGCCGGTGCAGCCACCGCTGAGCGAACACGTTGATCGTGCCCGGTCCGAGCCGGTCGCAGATCGCCTGCAGCGCGGCCGGGTCCTGGCAGGCGGCGAACCCGTTGGACAGCGCGGTGAACCCGAGCCCGGCCTTCCCGGCCTGCTGTTTGACCCACTCATGCCCGTTGACCCAAATTTTGGCTGGGTAAGGGAAGTATGCGCACACTTTGACGAACGCGGGGCCGAAGTCGGCGTCCCACAGATAGAAGTAGTAGCAGGTCACCCGCCGGTCGGCCTTGAAGAAGGACCAGCGCGGCGTCCCGGTGGAGGTCTTGCCCTGCGAGGCGGTCCACACCCGCTGGAACTCCTGGGCCACGCCGATCGCCGCGACACCGGGCCGCCCGGTCGATGCCTGCCGGGCCAGGTGCGGTGCCATCACCTCCAGCTTGGCCTCGTCCTTGCCGAACCTGACCCATGGGATGTCATTGGCATCGGCGAACAAGACCACCGACCGGCGGAACCGGTCCCCCATCTGCCGGAACAGCGCCGGGGAGGGGAACGGGAACCCCAGGTGCCCGGAGAGGAACGCCACCACCTGGGAGCTAGTCTGCAAGATCGGCACGTAGGCGTTGAGGTAGATCCGGTCCAGGCACTCGATATCCAGCACCACATGCCCGTCGAGCACGTCATTCACCGTTATGACCCGCGCCACGTTGACCACCTGCCGCAACCGCCGTTAGTTGCGATGATGCGCTCACCTGCACTGATGCGGCTACCGGACCATGCAGCTAGGCGGTCAGAGGCGGAGCCTCAGTAGGACTACTGGCACCGTTCACCTCCCGCCCGCTCCATGATGGCTAACCTGCTGGCCGATGATTTCCATGAGTTATTTAGTGGCTTAGATCGCGTCCGGCTCTCCTTCCAGCGACACGGGATCTCCGCGCAGCAGGTCGAATTTGACTGAGTCGGCTATCGCATACATGTAGTCGGGATACGAGTACCCGAGCGCCAGGACAGCCTCTGCGGGTGTCGCCCGGGGATTCACCTCGAACCATTCATGCAACTCACGACGTCGGCGGCCCATCGTGCCATTGCGTTCCAGGCGCATGATGCGCTGGAGATCCCGCTGTCTCACCGCTGCCTTGCATCCCATTGCGTTCGGGCATGACAGGGTCCTCGACGCGACCCACGTTGGTCACCGGCCATGCGGCGCCATCCAGGGAGCATCCATAAGCGTCGCCTCCGGTGACTCGGTGGTACGCCACGACTTCGACTGGTCGTTTCAGCACACCGGATATGACGGCCTCTTTGGGAGGGGATGCAGGCGTCAAGAGTGTCAACTCGCTGACGGATTGCTACGCTTACGTCAGGCGAAACGTCGGTGACGATCGGCGTGATTGGGGATCTGGATGCCCGGCGGCGACGCCAACGAGCGGCTCGCCGCTCTGCTGGTCGATGCAGGTTGGACACCACGCGCACTGGCGCGGGAACTCAACGCCACCTTCGGCCAGGGCACGGTGTCGGCAACTGCACCGTATTTCTGGCGGGACCACGGCGGCGTCCCGCACGCGCCACTGCCCGCGCTGGTCTCGTACACGCTCTCGGACAGGCTTGGCCGCCGGGTGACCGTTGCCGACATTTGGGGCCATCGTGCCCCTGACTCGCCTCAGGTGCAACTTGCTAGCGCAGGTATGGACCATCCATGGTCTATTGCGGGCACCCGCGCGGTAGCCCAGGACTGGCTCGCGGGAGGCTTGGTGGATCGTCGGCACTTTCTTGCCGTCTCCGGGAGCACGCTCGCCACCGCAGTCTCGGCGTACCTGGCCGCTGAGCTGCCGGCAGCGGCGGCCCCTCCCGCGCAACGTGAGGGCGATCCTCTGGTCGAGCAAATCGAGGCGAGCATCCCCCTGCTGCAACAACTCGACGACGCCAAGGGGGGCGCCGCCAACCTCGGGTACATAGGCGCACAATTGCGCGCGGTCGCCTTGGTGCTGCACGAAGGCACGTACCCTGCGGCGGCGACCCGGCGGCTGCTCGTCGCGCTGGCAGACCTCGGGCAGCTAGCCGGATGGATGGCGTTCGATGCGAACCAGCACGGGCTCGCGCAGCGCTACTTCTTCACCGGCCTGCGGGCGGCGCATGACGCCGGATACACACAGATGGCCGCGCACATCCTAGCCGACCTGTCGTTCCAGGCCACCAGCAGCGGGCATCGGTCCGACGGGATCACGCTCGGCGAGGCCGCCCGCCGCCACGCGGTACGGGCACCGGCCGGAGTACGGGCTTCGGTCGATTCTCGCCTGGCATACGCGTACGCAGCTAGCGGACGCATCAACGAGTTCGAGCACACCTACGCTGGCGCAGCCGACACTTTCGCCGGACGCGACCCGGCCTCAGACCCGGCATGGCTGTATTACCTGACACCCGGTCATCTGGACTGCCAGGCCGGGTATGCCCTGGTTCTTGTCGGCCGCGATCGCCTAGCCGAGGGTGACCGGGCGGGACGCGCCATGCTCCGGCGAGGAACTGCGCTGCTGCGAACCGGCGCACACGACCGGCCGCTCGACGACGCCTCACAACGGCGCGCCCTGTATGAGGGCGCCTGGCTCGCCCTCGCCTACGCTGCCCGTGGTGACTTCGAAGGGGCATGCGGTGAGGCCCGCGCCGCGATCGGCAGGCTCGGCTCCGTCCGTTCCCCGCGCAGCAACGCCCTCCTGCACCAGCTTTCCGCGGACTTCCGCCGCCGTACCCGCAACCCGCACGTCGCCGATCTCCTGCCCGACCTGGACCGGGCGCTAGCCAGGCAGGCGCCTGGGCCTCGCGTTGCCTAGAGTGACAGGCATGACGACCAGCGAGCAGAGCGTGGCGGTAATCGGGGCCGGCGTCATCGGGCTGACCACGGCAGTGCTGCTGGCCGAAGCTGGCTGGGGTGTGCGGGTGCTAACCAGGGACCCGCCGGCAGACACCACGTCGGCCGCTGCTGGCGCGATGTGGGGGCCATATCTGGTTGAACCTCGCGACCGCGTTCATGGCTGGGCTACCAATTCGCTCCGCGTCTTCGCCGACCTGGCCCGGATACCCGGCACCGGAGTCCGGCTCGTTTCCGGTATCGAAGCCTCACGGACGATCACCGAGCCCCCGGAGTTCCTGACAATGCTCGATGATGTCCGCGTCTGCAACTCTGATGAGCTTCCCGCAGGGTTCGCGATCGGGTGGCGCTATACCGTGCCGTTGATCGACATGGACCTCTACTTGCCCTACCTCCAGGTCCGTCTCACATCTGCCGGCGGAACCGTCCACCAGCGCTCCATCACCGACCTCAGCGAGGCGGCCCGCCACGCTCCGATCGTGGTCAACGCGACTGGGCTCGGCGCCCGCGAGCTGGTCGGCGATGCCGAACTGACCCCCATTCGCGGCCAGCTTGTCGTCCTCGATAACCCCGGCATCACAGAATTCTTCACCGAGGACACAGGCTGGTCTCCCGACCTGCTGCACATCTACCCACATAGCGACCGCCTCATCCTCGGCGGCGTCGCCCAAGAAGGTAGCTGGGACCTTAACCCAAGCGAGGAGACAGCCGAAGCCATCATCGAACGCTGCGCCAGCATCGACTCGCGCATTGTCGGCCTGCCCGTCAAGGGCCACCGGGTCGGCCTGCGCCCGACCCGGCCGATGATCCGATGCGAAGCCGACCCCGCGATCACTGGCTACCGTCTCCTCCATAACTACGGTCACGGCGGCGCGGGCGTCAGCCTCTCCTGGGGCTGCGCCAGAGACATCGCGCAACTCGCCGCACCTCGGTGATGCCTGGTCATTGAGCTTTATCTCGCGCGGCGTGGTTAGCGTTCACGCGCGCTGCCAGCACCTCGACATCGCGCTTCCCGATCGAAGAAGATCGGAGAGCACCCCTACTTCCATTCTTGCCATGACATAGCAGACGCTCGAAGACCATTTCATGTGACGATCTCTCTATTACGCCTGCCTGCCGTTAGATCGCGCGCGGCGATGCGACCGGATCCAATGGCCACTGGGGCCACAGACACGGCGGCGACAACGATTTGTTGTGAGTAGCCAGGCCGTAGTGCCTCAGATTGTCACGACCGCGAGGTTGCCGTAGCGCTCTCATGCAGAGACGCTACGAAGGCACGAAGTGGTTACATGATGCCCTCATTGCTGGCGTGGATGGAGGATGTTCGTGGCCGGTGGTATTACGGTCCCGTTCGGGATAGACACTACGGTCCCCACGACAGCGCGCGTATATGACTACTGGCTCGGCGGGCACGACAACTTCGCCATCGACCGTGCGGCTGCCCTGGAGGTGAGCGAGGCAGCGCCGGAGGCGCCGCTGATGGCGGTAGAGAACCGCAAGTTCCTGCGCCGGGCAGTCCGCTATCTCGCCGACACAGGCATCACCCAGTTCCTGGACATCGGGACGGGACTGCCTACCCAAGGTAACGTCCATCAGGTCGCGCAGGAGATCATCCCGGACGCCCGGGTGGTGTATGTGGACAACGATCCGATGGTCCTGGCCCACTCCCGCGCGCTCAAGACTGGTGGGAACACCGTAGTAATCGAGGCTGACCTGCGGGACCCGCGGGCAATCCTGGATCACCCCGGTACGCGCAAGCTTATCGATTTCGACCAGCCGCTGGCTGTCCTGCTGGTAGCCGTTCTGCATTTCATCAGCGATGACGACGACCCGCCAACGATTGTCGCCGCCATCCGTGACGCCCTTCCGCCAGGCAGCTACCTAGTGCTGTCCCATGTGAGCGGAGATATCAGGCGTGAGTCGGCTGCCAACGCGGCCGTCCACTACAAGAAAGTGACATCCAGCGCAACGTTGCGCGGGCGGGAAGAGATCCTCCGGTTCTTCACTGGGCTTGAGTTGGTCGAGCCCGGCGTGGTCCAGGTCCCCTACTGGCGGCCCGATGAACCCGAGCCCGCCGATGCTAGCAAGGTATGGATCCTCGGCGGCGTCGGCCATAAGCCCGGCCCACCTCCGGCCGGGCGCCCATGAAACAGCGCATTGGTACACAGCCTGTGCACTCCATCGGAAGGACAGAATGGAACACGCATTAGTCACTGGGGCAGCCGGATTTATTGGTTCGCACCTGGCTGCTGATTTGCTGCGGCGAGACTGGCTAGTGACGGGAGTCGATACGCGATCTCCGGTCAGCGATCCGGTAGCGGCGGAGAACCTGGCCGTGCTCATGGGAGATGGCCGTTTTCGGTTTGTCGCAGCGAATGTCACCAGCACTGATCTGTCGCTGCTGCTGGAAGGCGTCGACGTGGTATTCCACATGGCGGCGTTGCCAGGTGTACGGCGGTCCTGGGGTGAGAGATTCGCTGATTACCTGACGTGCAACGTGCTCGCTACTCAGCGGTTGCTTGAGGCATGCGGCGTGGTCGAGGTACCGCGACTGGTCTTCGCGTCCTCCTCCAGCGTCTACGGTCAGACCGACAGCAAGCCTTCACGGGAGACTGATCCTCTTTCTCCGTCTTCGCCGTACGGCGTGTCCAAGCTGGCGGCAGAACATCTGTGCCTTGCCTACGCGGCCCGGCCAGGCGCCGCGACGACGGTGATAGCGCTGCGGTACTTCACGGTGTACGGGCCGCGTCAGCGGCCGGACATGGCGATCAGCCGGATCATGCGTGCCGCGACGTCCGGGCGTACGGTGCCGCTGTACGGTACCGGTGCCCAGCGACGGGACTTCACGTACATCTCCGACGCCGTGGACGCGACGATTGCCGCGGCGACCGCCAGGGCGCAGGCCGAGGTGGTGAATGTCGGATCGGCATGCAGCAGGCCGCTCGCTGACGTGCTCGACGCGGTGGCCCAGCTTTCCGGCGCCTCGGTGCCCATGCTGCGCAGGGTGGTCCAGCCCGGTGATGTCGACGCGACCGCCGCCGACCTGACCAAGGCGGGTGCCCTGCTCGGCTACGAGCCCCAGGTCAACCTCGCCGAAGGGCTGCGGCGGCAGTGGGAATGGCTGGCCACCTGTGAGCACAGGTCGCATCCGGCCACGGCGGAGGCGGCGCGGTGAGGCTGGTACTGACAGCGGACTCCGCGAGCGAGCTGTTCACTCGGGCTTGTCATGCTGTGCTGGCCTCGGGGAATCCGGCGGCACCGCGCGGCCTGCTGACCATCGAGGTGCTCGGCGCTAGCCTGACGCTGACGAACCCGCGCCGCAGGCTGGTGGACGTCCCTCCTGCCCGGGTCATCAACCCGGCCTTCGCCGCTGCCGAGGCGATCTGGATCTTGTCGGGGTCGGACGACCCGTGGATCTACGTGTACAACGAGCGCCTGGCCGACTATGCCGACGACGGGCGGCTGATGGGCGCCTATGGGCCGCGGCTGCGCCGCTGGCACGGCAGGGTGGACCAGCTTGCCCGGGTCCGGCAGCAGATGACCGAAGATCCCGGAACTAGGCGCGCGGTCATCCAGCTATTCGATCCCGAAGCCGACTCCGGCGAGTACAAGGACGTACCGTGCACGCTGGGGTACCGGTTCTTCCTGCGCGACGGCCTGCTGCACATGCACACCACCATGCGCAGCCAGGACTTGTGGCTGGGGTTCTGCTACGACCTCTTCACGGCCACCATCGTGCAGGAACTGCTCGCCAGCTGGATCGGCGCGGGACTGGGCAGCTACTGGCTCTGCGTTGATTCCCTCCACCTGTACGACCATGACCTGCCGAAAGCGCAGCAGCTCCCGCGGGCAACCGTGTCCGGGACGCAGATGGCGCCGCTCGACGTGCCGTGGGAGAGGTTCGATGAACTGCTCGGCACGGCGATCAGCGGAGGTCCGGCACCGTGCGCGGGCTGGGCCGAGCTGACCGGTGTGCTCGCCAGCTACCGCGCCCGCAAGGCCGGAGACCTGGAGGCAGCCCGGATGATCACGGGCAGCCACCGCGGGCCGCTGGCTCAGGCGCTCGGCCGCTGGTATGACCGCCTCGACCGAGATCGCCAGGTGATGACGCAAGCGCGGCGATGAGATCGCGTGACCGTCGGCCGGTAGTGCTCGGGCTGTGCTCATTCACGCACGATTCTGCTGGTGCCTTGATCAGCGACGGGAAGCTGACCGGCATGGCGGAGGAGGAGCGCCTGTCCGGGGCCAAGCACACTCGCGAGTATCCTGCCCAGGCCGTACAGTGGCTGCTCGCCGACGCTGGGCTGACCAGTGCTGATGTCGATGCCATCGCCTACAACTTCGCCGGGCACCGTTACCTGGCCGGCATCACCAGCATTCCCGGCCATCTGCTCAGGGCAGCGACCCGGTCCCGGGCACTGCCGCGTGCGGCGAGCTTCGCCATCATCCACCACAGGTACCGGCAGCGCATGAAGACCCTGAAAGGCATGTTCCCGAACGGCCAGGTGCGCGGCGTCCCGCATCACCTGGCTCACGGCACATACGCATTCGCCGCCTCCGGCTTCGACCAGGCAGCCGTCCTCATCATCGACAGCCTCGGCGAAACCTGCACCACCTCCATCAGCTCCGCCCGTGCTCATCCTGACGAAGATGTCGCATACCGGATCATCGAGACGATCCACGATCCCGCGTCCCTGGGTTACGCCTACGGAGCCGTCACAGCGCATCTGGGGTGGCGGCGCGGCGACGAAGAGGGCACGGTGATGGCCCTGGCCGCACTCGGCGACCCGGCACGATTCCGCTCCCTGTTCGCCCAGGCAATCCCGCTAACGCCCACCGGGTTCGCGCTGGACCCTGCCCTGTTCCCACTGCGGGTGCTCCGGCACGGCTGGCCGCGTGTCACCCCGGCCTTCACCGCCGCCACCTGCCCGGCCCGCCTCCCCGGCGCGGAGGTCACCCAGGTCCACGCCGATCTCGCGGCAGCGTTGCAGGAGCGCACCGAGCAGGTGATGGTCCACCTGGCCCGCCGCGCCCGGGACGTGACCGACGCCGGGCGCTTGTGCGTGGGCGGCGGCGTCGCGATGAACTGCGTCGGCATCGGCAAGATCCTTGCCGATGGGCAGTTTGATGAGGTGTTCGTGCCGCCCGCCCCCGGCGATTCCGGCACCGCCATCGGCGCCGCGCTCGCCGCGCACCGCGACATCACCGGCGTTCTCCCTGGCGGCCCGGTGCGCTCGTGCTACCTCGGCCCGTCCTACCCGGAGTTCATCCCGGCCGTGGCGGCGCAGCCTGGCCTGGCTGCACGGCAGTTGGCCGATCCGGCCCGCTACCTGGCAGCTCAGCTTGCCGCGGGGAAGATTGTCGGCGTGTTCCAGGGCAGGGTGGAGGCCGGGCCGCGGGCGCTCGGCAACCGGTCGATCCTCGCGTCCCCGCTTCTGCCGGACGTGACCGCCCGGCTGAACGACGCGGTGAAGTTCCGGGAGCCGTTTCGCCCGTTCGCACCCGTCGTCCTGGCCGGAAAGGCAGCCGATTATTTCCAGCTCACCCAGGCCAGCCCCTACATGTCGGTCGCGGTGCCGGTCACCGACCTGGCCCGGGAACTGGTCGCTCCGGTCGTGCACGCCAACGGCACCGCCCGCGTGCAGACCCTGGCCCCGGAGCAGAACCCGTTTCTCGCCGAGGTGCTCGGCTGTTTCGCTGACCTGACCGGGATTCCCGTGCTGATCAACACCTCCCTCAACGTTAAGGGCAAGCCGATCTGCGGCACCCCGCAGATGGCCCTCGACTGCCTGGCCTCCAGCGGCCTGGACGGGCTGATGCTCGACGGCGGCTGGTGGGTGAGCAAATGAGGATCGGCTACAGCTTCTGGGGGTTCCTCGGCCCTGGCATCACCGACACACCCGACGGCGGGCGCAGCCATCGCCGCACCCTCGTCGACGGGCTGATCGCAGCCGGGCACGACATCGTGTTCGTGCAGCGTAACCGCGACCTGGACGAAGCCGGGCACGACCTGCGCGACCGCTACGCCTGGAATGACGGGCTGCCGGATCTCGACGTGCTGTTCCTCGAGTGGCGGTGGCCGATCCCGGGCCGGAACACCACCGGATGCGGCAGCCGCGGCCATACCTGCGACCTGCACCGCCAGGACGAACTGGTCGCCCGCTACATCCTTGAGCACCGGCTGCCGACGATCTTGTGGGACAAGGACCTGCAACTGCCGTGCGACTCGCCATTGCGGCAGATGCCCAGCGTCGCGGTTTGCGAGGCGGCGCTGGCGCCCAGCCCTGGCGCGGTCAGCTTGCTGTTCCCCGCCGCCGACGCGGAAATCGATGGCGCCGACCCGGTGAGGCTAGCTGCGATACCCAGACCACTGCCCCTGGTATACATCGGGAATCAGTACGACCGCGACGAGGCGTTCGGCGCGTTCTTCGCGCCCGCGGCAGCACGCTTCGAGCACCGCGTGGCAGGGAAATGGACCCGCACCACGGACTGGCCGCACGTCAACTTCACCGGCCGCTGCCCCTTCCCGCACGTCCGGGAGCTGTATGAGTCAGCGCTCGCGACGGTGCTGCTGGTCCCGGAACGGTATGCCAGAGCAGGTCAGATGACCCAGCGCCTGTTCGAGGCCGTGCTCGCCGGATGCCTTCCCATCACGCCGGGAACGATCCCGTCCGCTGCCGTCTTCACACCCCCGGCACTGCATGCTGCCCGCGGACAGCAGACGGCCGATCGCGTCGCCTGGCTACTGGACATCGCCGGAACGGCCAGGCACGCCGAGCTCGTCGCCGCCTGCCTGGACCGGCTGGGCGTTTTCCGGCTGTCCCGCCAGCTCCGCACCCTCGATCAGATTCTCGGGAGGCTGACCGATGCCTGTTCCGCGTGTCCACGCCCCGGCGCTCCTGCTGGCCGCTAGGGTCGTGACCCGTGGACCGGATCGCGATTATCGGCTGCGGCGGCAGCGGGAAGTCCAGCCTGGCCCGCGCGCTCGGCGACACGCTGAGGATCACGCCTGTGCACCTGGACGGCCTGTACTACGACCAGGACTGGAAGCCGCTGGACAAGGAGCAGTTCGCGGCCCTGCAGCGGGACCTGGTGACCGCGCCGCGATGGATCATCGACGGCAACTACGCCTCCAGTCTGCCGATCCGCCTGCAAGCCGCCGACACGGTCATCTTCCTGGACCTCCCCGCCTGGGCCTGCCTGGGGGGCATCATCCAGCGGCGGCTCCGCCACGGCGGAGGGCAGCACGACGCGATCGGCGTCTACGACAGGATCACCTGGAACTTCATCCGCTACATCGCCGGATACCGCAAGCAGATGGCCCCGCGCGTCCGCCAGCTCATCGCCGGCCACGCGGGGGACGCCCAGGTGGTCGAGCTGCGCAGCCGCCGCGCCGCAAGGCGGTACCTCACGGCGGTCGCCGCGGGGTCCGCCGAAGCCCCGGCGGTGGCTGCCGGTGAGGACCGCAGCTAACCCCTTCACCGATCCCGCGCAGATCACTGGTGCGCTCTACGCCTCGGCCGACCGGATCGCCCAGCGCACAGGAGCCCTGCTCCGTGCCCGGGTAACCGGCCGACACGCGGGCGAGGTAATCGCCGGTCTCGCCCATCGGGCCGTAGGGGCGAACGACGTGCTCGTGGCGGATCTGGGCTGCGGTCGCGGCACGACGACACGGATGCTCGCTGACCGGCTTCCCGCCACACGGGTGGTCGCGGTGGACCTGTCGGCGGCGCTCACGGCCACCTCAAGGAGACGGCTGGCTCAGTCCCCGAGAGCCGGCACGGTCAGGGCGGATTTTCACCGGCTGCCTTTCCCGGACGATAGCTGCGGCCTGGTCGTCGCGGCGTTCTGCCTGTACCACTCGCCCTCACCCGGCAGCGTCATCACGGAAATCACCCGCTGCCTGCGCCCAGGCGGAACGGCGATCTTCGCGGTCAAGTCAGCGGACAGCTACACCGAACTCGACCAGCTCGTCGCCGTCTCCGGCCTCGACCCCGCGGCGACTAGCCGTCGTCCCAGCCTGTACCAGGCTGCCCACAGCGGCAACATCACCGAACTGGCCGCCGCGAGCCTCAGCGTCCGGCTGGTGACCCATGAAACCCACCGCTTCATCTTCCCGGCGCTCGCCAATGCCGCCGAGTACCTGGCGACATCACCCAAGTACGACCTGCCGCCTGCCCTGGCCGGGAATCCAGCCGCACTGGCCACAGCCCTACAGCAGCGAGTCCCCGATGCGCCGGTCACCGCGACCTCCGTCGTTACCTACCTGGTCGCTCACCGGCCAGCGGAGGCACTGCCATGAGCATGCCGTTCGTGAAGCACTACCCGTCTTCGGCTGCCAGGCAGGCGGCCGAAGCCAATTACCGCTGGCTCAAAGAGCTACACGGCCGCGTGCGCCTCCCGGCATTGACTGCCGCGAGCGGTCCGGCTCTGTGCTTCGAGCGCATTGACGGACGCTGCGCCCGCCCGGAAGATCTCGTGATACTAGCGGCCTATCTCGGCGACGTGCACGGCAGTGCCTACGTGGCAGAGCTGCACCAGGCCCAGCTGAACCAGCCGTATCGCGCGATACGCGGTCACGTGCTGCCGTCCTTCCCGCACAGGCGCGTCAATGCCGTAGCGCGTGAACTGCGCGCCGGTAACGTGCCCGGCAACGTGTTGATGAGCGTCGCCCACGCCCAGCGACTGCTGGCCGAGGCGGACGGCCCGGCCGCGTTCTACAAGGACGCCAACCCGCGGAACTTCCTAATCACTCCAGAAGGGCTTGCGGTAACCATCGACTTCGACGACCTCACCCTCGCCCCCTTCGGCTACGACCTGGCCAAGCTCGTCGTCACCCTCGCTATGACCTATGGCGCGCTGCCAGGTGAACAGATCGCCGCGGCACTCACGGCTTACAACACCGCCGCCATGAGAAACTGCGGGGCACTACCTGGCGTCACCTGGGCCGAGCTGATGAACTGGGCGGAGATCCACCACATCCTCACCAGCCGGTATGCCGCGGACGGCCGCTACCCCTGCCGCTGGCATGAGGTGCGGCCCGCCAGCTACGGGACCGGAGAGCGACCATGGCCGTGATCACCAGCCTGCTGCTCACCCGCCACGGCGAGGCACACTGCAACCTCGCCAGAGTGGCCGGGGGAGAGAGGACCTGCACCGGCCTAACCGACCGCGGGCGGACACAGGTCCGGCTGCTAGCCGAACGGCTGCACGCCGAAACTCTGCCCGACGTGCTGTACGCGGCGCCCCGTCGGCGGGTCCAGGAATCCGCGCAGATCCTGTCTGGCACGCTCGGACTGCCGATGCACATCGAGCCGGGACTGAGCGGCCCGCACCACGGTGAGGCCGACGGGCGTCCCTGGGATGAGATCAAGACGGCATTCGGCGGACCCCCGCAATCTGATCCCGACCGGCCCTACGCCCCCGGCTCAGAGACCTGGAACCAGTATCTCGCCCGCGCGGAAGAAGCCTTGTCCGGACTGGTACGGAGGCACGAAGGGCAGCGCATGCTGATCGCCGGCCACGGCGAGACCGTCGACGCCGCCGCCACCTTGCTGCTCGGCATCTCCCCGGGCTCCTCGACGCGGATCGGCTTCGAATCCGCGCACGCATCGATCACCCGCTGGCACATGCAACGCAACCGGTTCGGCCAGGAAATATGGATACTCGCCGCCCTGAACGACACCCGGCACCTGGCCAGCGCACCGTGACCAGATCAGCGATCCTCCTTGAGGTTGCCAAGCGGACCCTGGGGGCCTGCGAGGTAACTGCGGTCCTGGGGGATGCGGTCATACGGGTCCGCGATGCCCAGAGCCAGGAGTTCGTCGTCAAACAACACGGCACCCGGGCGAAACACGACCGAGAAGTCCACGCCTACCGGTACTGGACGGCCAGCCTCGGTCCCTCGGCACCGAGGCTAATCGCCGCAGACAGCGCAGCGATGGCCATCGTCATCACGACGCTGCCAGGCCAGCCATGCTCCGGTGACCCTGAGACTGCCATACACCACCAGGCCGGCGCTCTGCTACGCCGCTTCCATGGCACCGAACCCGCACGCCGACTTCCCTGGTTCCCCGGCTGGCTCGACGACCGCGTCCGCCACTGGACCAGCCAGGCGAAGACACTGCTGACCGCCGAGGATGCCTCAGTCGTCGACAGCCACCTCACTGCGCTGAGGACGATCGGCGTCCCGCACGGATTCCCATGTCATCTCGACTTCCAGCCGCGCAACTGGCTGGTCGATGGCTCCGGCAACCTCGCGCTCATCGACTTCGAGCACGCGCGCACTGACCTGCCCGCCCGCGACCTCGTGCGCCTGCGATTCCGGGTCTGGCCATCCCGCCCAGACCTGCACGACGCCTTCTTCCACGGATACGGGCGCCGCCTCACCGACGCCGAAGACGAACTGGTCTGGCACTTCGGCGCGCTCGACGCACTCACAGCGCTGGCACGAGGGCACCAGACCAGCGACCCCGCGCTGACCACATCCGGGCATGCCACCCTCCGCCAGCTACGAGAGCGGCGGCGGTGAACCCAGCCGCAGCACACATACTCGACCAACTGCCGACACCGGATCGGATCGGTCGGGACCTAGCCCTGCTCCGCACCCGCCTCTACAGATTCAGCGACGATCTCCGCTGGTATGTGCTCGCCGAAACACTCGAAGAACACCTGCTGGAAGGCCGGCAGCCGCAACCTGCAACCATCAGCGCCGTCCGTGCCTGTCTGGCGCAGATCCGCCGGAACGGCAGCTCCCCCGCTTTCCAACTCGCCCTCGCGGCAGCCGAAAGTATCGACATAACAGCGGCGCTGGCCGAACGCGCCGCCTACACGTGGCAGCAGGTCCCTTTGGCCACCCCGCCCAGCACGGTGGTCCTCATTGTCGGCGCCCCCCGGTCAGGCACCAGCCATCTGTTCAACCTGCTCGCGGCTACCGGCAAGTTCGCCTACCTCACCACTGCATCGTGCTGGGCCTGGCCCGTGCGTAACCTCCACCAGCCCGGACGGCATCCGTTCACCGACGTCGGCGACGCGGTCCTCGAAGTGGACAACAAGCGCACCCGGATCATCCCCGGCCTTGTCATGCCCGGTGAGGCAGAAGACATCTGGCACCGGGCGATGCCCGTCTACCAGCACATCCGCGGACACCGCTACGAAATCAGCCCAGCAGCGACGGCGGGCGACGTGCGCATCCTCCAGGCAGCAGCGCACGCCCACCTCGCCCACTTCCGACGCACCGTGCTGCTAGCCAAATCGCCGTTCAACTCCTTCCGCATCCCCAGATCGAACGACTGTGGGGAAACGCGATCAGGTACATCGACATCATCCGTGACCAGCGCGAGGCGGCCGACTCGATGCGCCGCAACCACTTCGAGTTCACCGCAAACAGCCATCTGCTTACTGGAGAACAGGCTTGGTCACGGTTCGTTGGCTCAATCGACGACCATGCGCCTGCTGGCCGGACGACGACCGTCACGCACGAGCAGCTCATGAACGACCCGAGACACGTGGTGGAGTTGATAATGCACGCAATCCGGCAGCTTGAATAGGTCACGGCCCGCGGCGATGGCGTCGCCGAGCAGTGCGGCGATAGCGGTCGGCTTGAGGTCGATGGCGCCGAGGTCAGCGACGGTCAGCGGGATCTGCTCTGGCTGGTAAGTGCCGCGTCCGGTCTCGCTGGGCTCGGGGCCGTCGCGCGATTCGATGACCACGTGGTGATCCGGCCGAGGTAGAAGTACTGGCGTTTATCTCCAGATTCGGCTTCCAGCAGATGTAGCAGGCTGGTGATGTCTCAAGATGGTCCCGTCTTGTGAGCACACCACCTGGCTGGGGACTACCGAATTGACGCACCTGTGTGGGACGCTCCCAACTGCACATGGGGAGCGGATATGGCGGTTGAAGCTGAGATCAGCGATCAGGAGCACTTGGGCCCGTTCAAGTACAGATGGCCCGATGGATACGAGGATTTCGAGGGTGGCTGGGATTATCATCTGACCGTCGGCGGGGTGCGCCATCGCGCCCGGCACGGTATCGGAGCACGGCGCGTGTATGGACGCTGGCGAGTGCACAGCGTCACGTGGCTGGATCGCGAGGTCCAGGTCGAAGGCGTCGAGGCAGACGATTACCCGGTCAGCCGGGCGCTGATCAGCCAACTCAAGCATGCGGACAAGACGGTAGTCCGCAGCCTGGCCGACGTGCCGCAAGGCTATGAGCGGTTCGAGCTGGTCGAGCACCGGTCGGAGATCGATGCCAAGCACGCGCCTTACTGCATCGCTGTGAAGATCCGCGAAGATGACTTGCTGGCATGGGCGGTACATGCGTCGCTGCGCATGAGCCAGCGCCGGCTCGGCCCTGCGGCGTTTTCGGCCAAGCCGCGCTCGGGGCCACTGGCCTCACCGAATGCCGGTTCGGCGCAGCCCCTCCCAGCACCACCGACGGCAGACAGCCGGGCGGTAGCCGCTGGGCTGCTGGCGCATGGCGCTTCGCTCGCGGCATCCGCAGGCGGAGCTGTGACGCGCTTCACCCCGGGCGAGGCGGCCAACGCGCTCATTCACAACGACCCGTTCGCCTTCCTTATCGCGGTTATCTGCGATCAGGGCATCATCGCAGAGCGGGCCTGGGCTGCTCCGTACGAGCTGCGACGGCGCCTCGGCCACCTCGATCCTTGCCGGGTGGCCGCTGAGCCCCAGGCGGTGCTGGCGGCCTTTGGGATGCCACCGAGCTTGCACCGTTTCGTCAATCAGGTGGGCGGATGGGTCGTGAACGCTGCAGGCGTTGTCGCTGGCAGCTATGACGGTAATGCGTCGGGGATCTGGAATGACCGGCCATCCGCGGCGGAACTGCGCCGCCGGTTCGATGCCTTCCCTGGGATCGGGCAGAAGAAGGCCGCGATGGCAGTTGAGATCCTGGAGCGGGACCTGCACGTTCCGCTGTCCGATCTCACTGGGAGCGACATCGCCTACGACGTGCACGTCCGCCGCGTGTTCCTTCGTACGGGCCTGGCCCAGCGTGATGATGTTGCGGAGATGGTGGCGATCGCCAGGACGCTGCACCCGCAGCGACCAGGGGAACTTGACAACCCTGCGTGGGACATTGGGCGCCGCTGGTGCCATCCCAGGGATCCCGAATGCCCTGGATGCCCGCTGGTGCGAGTCTGTCCTCGTCTCCTTGGACGTGGCGATGCCGTGAAGGGGGTCTAGAAGCGCCGGGTGGCCAGGAGGTGTCTCACCCTGGCCGCCCGCGAAGCTAGTTGGCATGTCGATCGCGCTACGCATGCGGTGGGGTGGCCGCTACCGCTAACTTTGGCTTCAGCGAACTCGGCCTCGCTGGAATGTCGGACCTGCGTTCTATGGTGACGCCTAGAGGAAGCTTGTCGAGGCAAGGTGGAGGGGGTGGAAGCTTCTAGCACGGCAGGAGGATCGGCGGATGTGCTACCGATTCTTGATGCCCTTATTTCCAATGTGCTGCTGTTGGTATGACACGGCCCTTGAGATGGAAGCGATACAACTGTATTTTGCTCGGAAAGTGGTATGTTAGGTGCCACATTAGATTTTGCGGCTAGGCCACCTTCTGAATTTGCTTTGTATTTCGGTCATGGAGATGATCTAGGAGGCGGGACTTGCAAGTATCGGACAGGCGTGGTCATCGCTTGTCGGGCGGTGAGACCGGCCCTGACGGTGAGCGTCGCGGTCGGACGCCGGTGCTGCAGGCATGAGCGGCACCAGTTCGACGCAGGTCGGCCATGCCAGGACACGTAAGACAGGTCTTGAACCGCGGCGCTTTCGGCCTCAGCTCAGCCTGGGAAATTACCAGGCCTTGCAGGCGCTGGTTCAGGATCTCGAAGGCCGAAGCCGCGATGAGGCCATCAGGCGGGTGCGGTCGTCCATCGATGTGGGCGAAGCGCGAAAAATACAGCTTAAAGGCATGGCTGTTGATGACGAAGGGCTCCAGCCGACTGTCGTTTACCTTGCCACGCTGCGGGTACTTCGGGACCTTATATCGCAAGGATGGACTCCCGGGTGCGATGACGGCGGTATATACATCCTTCCGCCCGACTTGTCGGCAGAAAGCGATGATCCCTCTGAGATAAAGGCAGAGGTCCGGAACTCGTTCCGCTTCGCGATTGCTGATCAGCTCCTATCACCGTCGGTCGCTTCATTCATCGCGCGCATGGAGCGAAAGGGCATTGGCCAGGTATTCGCGGACGGCCCGGAACTGGCCACTCGCATCGCCCGCATGGCCGAGGGCGGGGCGACCGATGCCATTCTTCCGGTGCTTGAACTTGTGACTCTTGAGGCGCGAGACCCCTTCACTGGTATTAAACTCCAGGATATCTGGCGTTACTCGCGGTTGCAGTGGTCGATTCCGTATCAGCAGACTCCGGGGCGTAACGTCCACTACCTCGTCCGGGATGCGGCTGGCCCCAACAGGCCGGTAATCGGCATCGCGGCGCTGGGTAACGCCATCCTGGGTCTCTCTAAGCGGGACGATGCGCTGGGCTGGTCCGTCCAGGCGCTCGCAAGGCGGCTGAACGCCTCGTCTGAGGATGAGAAGAATAGACTCTTCTGCCATCTCGCCGGGTTCATGCGAGATGAGCTGTCCCGGGTTTACGCGGACGATTTCGATCTGTCGGGCATGTCAATGCACGACGCGGTCCGCTACCTGGACCGGGCAGCGACGGAGGCGGCATCCGCCCGCCGGGCGGACCTGGAGGAAGCGGGGAACGAGCGGACCGCAGAGTACCTGCTGACTCGCAGGGCACATGACCTGACGGAGGCGGGGCGGGCGGAGGAAGCCGACTGGGCCGCTGTCGCCCGTACGCAGTTGTACCGCCGCAAGCGCGCGGCGAGCCTGGCCGATGCCTACCGAACGATGGCGATCTTCGCGGACGCCGGTGTTGAACAGGACCCGCGGAGCATGACCGAACTGCTTGAGACCGAGCATGGGCGCCGGGCAGTTGAAACGGTGCTGCGCCGGATCAAGCAGCAGGCGCTCACCGAGAACGTCATGGAGCTCATAACCTGCGGGGCGGTGGCCCCGTACAACCAACTGCTCGGCGGCAAGTTGGTAGCCATGCTCATGACAAGCCCGCAAGTGGTTGCCGATGTCAAGAGCCGCTACGAGGGACGGGTCAGCCTCATTGCGTCGGGTATGGCGGGCGCGCCCGTGACCCGCGTGGCGGCGCTTTCGGTGCTTACCACGTCGAGCCTGTACGCGGTCGGGAGCGCGCAGTACAACCGCGTGCGGGTGCCGGGTGACCTGCTCGGACGGCCAGGCGAAATCCGGTACCAGCGGGTGGGCGCCACTGATAGCTTCGGGACTGTTCAGTTCGCGTCGGATACCACGGAGAACCTTACGGCTGCCGCCCGGGTCGCCAACAGCAACCGCCGCATGGTCAACAATCTCTTTGGCGAGGGTATAAGCCCCAAACTCAGGTCTCTGCGGCTGGGTCTGGAGGCTCTCGGCCTCCGCGCGGATGAGTATCTGCGTCATCACTCACCGCGGTTGCTCTACGCTGTACCCCTGGTACGCAACGCGGATGATCTCCTAGTCGGCCTGACCCGCGAGCCAGATTACGTGCTGCCGCTCACTGGGACCGGCGAGGACGCGACAAGTGCTATCGCCCAGCACTGGGCGCAACGGTGGCTGGCGAACCGTCTGCGCCACCCCGGGCTCATCGAAGCTCTGCGGGATACTCGTCGGGACGACCAGCTTCTTAGCAAGGTAAGCAGCGACCTGAGCAGTTACGTTCACTATGACACGGATATAGCTGAGCCAGCGGCGGTTTCCCCGCTGCAGGTGCGCAATAGCGTCGGGCCGATATCGTTCGTGGAACGGCTGTACAGGAATGCCAACAGCTACGCCGACCGCCTTACGGATGAGCAGCTGGAGTGGATTCACGTCGATCTCGGCCTAGACGACTATATCGCCCAGTGCGCAAGTGACAGCAGCCAGCTGATCATCACAGGAAACCCCGGTGACGGTAAGACGTTCCTTGTCCAGCGGCTGCAGGGCCCCCTGAGGGAACAATTCGGTTCGGTGGTGATACCTGACGCCAATGCGTGCACTGACGAGGAAGTGCTTTCCGCGTGGCGCTCTTGTGACGAGAACGGCCTTCCATTCATCCTGGCGATCAATGAGTGGCCATTGTTCGAACTGCAGAGGCTGGCCCGGACGGAAGGATTTGCTCCCGTCGCAGAGGCGATCCGTCAGGTTCAGGAAGCAATCTTCTACCAGGTGCCGCCCACCTCACCCGTGGGCCGGGTCCGGGTTGTTGACCTGAACCTGCGGAACGTCCTCACTCCGAACGTGACCCGAGCGGCGATAAGCAGGCTGACTGCCGCCCGTTTCGCTGCTGGTCTTGATGCCGCTGACCCGGCTGCCGATAACATCGCGCGGTTGCGTACCGACCGGGTAAGCGAGAGGATGGCCGGCCTGCTTGCGCACGCGTCCAGGCAGGGCCAGCACGTGACGATGCGCCAGCTGATGGGGTTCTTCGCCTACGTCATCGCGGGCGGAACCGACTCGGCGGCCAGGATCGCGGGCCGGGACACGGGACGCTACCTCTACGCCAACCTCGCGTTCGATCAAGGGATCGGCCCTATTTTCGAACTGGTGAGACGGTCCTTCGATCCTGCGAACGTCACGCACCCGAGTTATGACGAGGACTTGTGGCGCGGCACGACGCGGCCGGAGGACTGGCTGAATCCTGACGACCGCCCTCAGGCGGCTGCGTCATTTCAGGATGAGGGGAAGCGCCGGGAGTACTTCAAGGCGGCGAAGAGGCGTTTCTTCTTCGAGCACGCGGCCGGCGCGGAACTCCTGAGCGCGCTGCCCCGTGACGAGGAAGAGTTCGACCAGGTTCTCCGCGGCGGGCTGCGCGGGGATCCGCAGTTGGTGCGGAAGATGATCTTGGCTGTCAACCGCTTTTACGAACCGGACAGCCGTGATGATGAGGCGGCCAGGCTTACTCTGTGGCAGAGTCATCGGTATGACATTCAGGCGCCGACTGCATTTGTTGCCGTGGCCCACGAGATGAGCGATGTCATGACGGTGGAAGGGCCGTCGTTCGCGGAATGGGTAACCGCCTGGCTCCCGGACGGAATGCGGCAAGTCACTCAATTCGCCCTCACGGTCCGGCCAGAGCAGGAGAGCCCGACTCGCCTGCTCGTCGACCGCGAGATGTTCCTGACATTGCAGGAGGCAGCTGTCGGGCTGGGCAGGTCGACGTGGTCGCGAAGCGTCGCGCGGAAGGTGACGAGGTTCGTTGACGAGCTGAACCGCACGCACCACGAGGCGAGGCAACTGTCGGACCTGGAGATTCGCAACGCGGATACCGGCCTGCTGGCAAAGGTGGAGGTTCTTAGGACCCCGCCGAGGTACATACTGTGACTGAGCCGGAGGGGCCAGGGGGGCTTCTGCGGCGGATTTACGAGGAGGAATTCGGCTTCCTACCGACGAACTCCTCGATGAAGCCGGTGCATGTCGCCAACGGCTTGTACCGCAGGCTCTCCGGGGTCTCCTCAGATCACAGGCCGCTGGCAGGCGTGCTGCGGCAGTATGTCAAGAACCAGAGGGGCGGCTTCGTCGAGGAGCGCCAGTCCAACGGCGCGGTTCTCGACAGCTACGGCGACAGGTTCTCCGACACTCATGGCAACCGGCCGTCAGATGAGGCGATGACACGGTTCCGGTCCCTGGCGAACGAGATCTTGGGAGCCGACGACGCGGTGTACCAGGCCCAGGCTTCCTTCACGCTTTCCCACCGTGAGATGGTTTCGGGCGATCTCTCTGATAATGGCGCGGGAGACTTCCTCGCGGCCTTCCTCAGGGCGGGGGAGCCGAAGGCCGAGGCGCTTGCCGCCGGGCTGATGCAGCGCCTCCTGGACGATGACACTGACCCGTGGACCACGATCGCCTGGCCGCTTCTCGGACTGGGCGCCGAGAGGGAGTCTTCCCTAGAGGGGGCCTCGGCGCTACGCGCTCAGCGCGCAGCGCCGCTTCTGACGACAGATGGCGCTGGGCTGCTCATCTCACCGGTTCTCCGCCGCCTGCGGGCGCGCTTTGAGCAACTCGCCGCGTATGAGGAACTGCACGGAGCCAAGCTCGCTACTTTGCGCAGGCTCATCATGTTCGGCGTCTTCACGCTCCACGTGCACATGATCCGGCGGTGCGGCGACAGCCTGGGCGACGGGCCACGCCCGCCCATCCTGCTCGACCTGTTCGATGGGAGGAGGCGCTCCCTGCGGGAAGCCTCGGCGGCGACCCTCCAAGCGGGGCTGCGCGCTGTAGAGCAGGTCGTCATCCACCGTATCCATGGGGAACTGCAGCCGTTGTGCGCCGACGGCGGGGCGGACGCATACCTAGCCGAGTTGCCGAACGACGACTTCGCCAAGGTCCGCTCGGAGTACACGGCCCACCTGCACGGCGACAACTCGCTGGATGCGCTCACCGAGGCTTACTGGATAGCCGGGTATAGCGGCGTCGCCTCGAAGGGCGTGGGCTCGAAGGAAGCCAAGGGCCTGCCGTGGAATGCGCTCCTCTCGCTCGGCCGCCGGGCCGGGTACCTGCTCCCTCACAGCAATCAGGGGCGAGGAGGCAGGGAGCACAAGCGCTACGGCGCTAACGCCGAGTTCGCCGAGATCATTGTCGCGGCTACGGTCGCGCCAGGGGATCCTGTGGAATTCGATGAGTTCCTGGACC
>Ga0213875_10000628_pt1 | contig 28179 bp, 25 predicted proteins | sample BarmaccomBMRX_R8_FD_160105 | JGI IMG/M metagenome (GOLD analysis project Ga0213875, IMG submission 160105) | Root-associated microbial communities from Barbacenia macrantha in rupestrian grasslands, the National Park of Serra do Cipo, Brazil - RX_R8 | ecosystem: Host-associated > Plants > Roots... | reverse complement strand
GTGATCCGCATCCAGGTGCCGGTCAGCCTCCAGCCCGACGAGGACGCGGAGGTCGACGGCGACTCGCCGTTCACGCTCGCGCTGCCGCTCGGCGAGGCCGATCCGATGGCCCGGCTGCGCGCCATCCGTGCCGACACCGACGCCCGCATCTCCGCTCACGACGCCGGGTCGCGCGCCCTCGGGCTCACGCAGGTGCGCGACGCGTTCCCGCGCCTGCGGCGCTTCGCGGCCACGCGTCAGCGCAGCCCGTTGGGCTTCGCGCTCAGCGTCTCCACGGTGGCCGGGCCCGAGCTGCGCGCGCGGGTGTTCGGCACCGCGGTCACCGAGCTGTACGCGCTCGCCGAGGTCGGGGCACGTCACGCGCTGCGGATCTCGATCATCTCGATGGGCGGCACCCTCGGGTTCGGCCTCTGCGCCGACGCCGACCTGCTCCCCGACGTCCAGACGATGGCCGCTGCGATCCCGGCCCAGGCCCAGGCCCTGGCGCAGCGCGTCGCCGCGGCCTGAGACGCAGCGCCTCGCCGCGGCCTGAGACGCAGCGCGTCGTCGCGGCCTGAGACGCAGCGCGTCGTCGCGGCCTGAGACGCAGCGCGTCGTCGCGGCCTGAGACGACGACGGGGCCCGAGCGCTCGCGCCCGGGCCCGGCTCGCCGGCGAACTGCAGCCGCGGTCGGTCAGACCCCGACGGGCTGGCGCACCGCCTGCTCGATGCGCTCGCCGATCTCCTTGTCGATGTTCTTCCAGTACTCGAACGCGCGCGCGAGGACCTTGTCCGAGACGCCGTCGCTGAGATGACCGGCGACGTTGGACACCAGCCGCTCGCGCATGTCGTCGTCGAGCACCTCGCGCACCATCGTGCCCGGCTGGCCCCAGTCGTCGTCCTCGGCGCGCAGGACGTAGGCCTGGCGGACCATCTCGCCGTCGGCGTAGAACGTGCCCGCCTGGTCGGTCGCCGACGGATCGGCCGCCGGCCCCCCGTAGGAGTTGGGCGCGTACACGGGGTCGCTGACGTTGACCGTCCGCCCCACTCCGTCCTTGCTGTAGCTGTGCACCGGCACCTTCGGGGCGTTGACCGGGATCTGCTTGTAGTTGACCCCGAGCCGGGCGCGGTGGGCGTCGGCGTAGGAGAAGCCGCGGGCGAGCAGCATCTTGTCGGGGCTCAGACCGGTCCCGGGCACGAGGTTGTTGGGCTCGAACGACGCCTGCTCCATCTCGGTGTGGAAGTCGGTGACGTTGCGATCGAGCGTCATCTTGCCGACCTCGATGAGCGGATAGTCGCTGTGCGGCCAGACCTTGGTCAGATCGAACGGGTTGAACCGGTAGGTCTTGGCGTCCTCGTAGGGCATGATCTGCATGTACAGCGTCCAGCTGGGGAAGTTGCCGTCGCGGATCGCCTCCCACAGGTCCCGGCGGTGGTAGTCGGCGTCCTCGCCGGCCATCCGGTCGGCCTCCTCCTGGGTGAGGAAGTCGATGCCCTGGTCGGTCTTGAAGTGGTACTTGACCCAGAACTTGTCGCCGCCGGCGTTGACCCAGCTGTAGGTGTGGCTGGAGTAGCCGTTCATGTGCCGCCAGGTCTTGGGGATGCCGCGGTCGCCCATCAGCCAGGTGACCTGGTGGGCGGACTCGGGCGACAGCGTCCAGAAGTCCCACTGCATGTCGTTGTCGCGCAGTCCGTTCTCGGCGCGACGCTTCTGGCTGCGGATGAAGTGCTGGAACTTCATCGGGTCGCGGACGAAGAAGACCGGCGTGTTGTTGCCGACCATGTCGAAGTTGCCCTCCGACGTGTAGAACTTCAGCGAGAAGCCGCGCGGGTCGCGCCACGTGTCGGGGCTGCCGCGCTCGCCGGCCACGGTGGAGAAGCGGGCCACCATCTCGGTCTTGACTCCCGGCTGGAACAGCGCCGCGCGCGTGTACGCGCTGACGTCGTGAGTCGTCTCGAAGTGGCCGAAGGCGCCGGCGCCCTTGGCGTGGGGCTGACGCTCGGGGATCCGCTCGCGGTTGAAGTTTGCCATCTGCTCGATCAGGTACTGGTCCTGGAGCAGGATCGGCCCGTCGGGCCCGACGGTCAGCGAGTGCTCGTCGCTCGCGACGGGAATGCCGGCGTCGGTTGTCGTACGGGGAACGTCACTCATCCTGGAAGAGCTCCTTGTCGCGGTGTCTCGAGCGCGCGCGTGCTCGCGCAGACCAGTCTTATCAGGTCTCCTCGGGGCGTCAACTTCCCCGGCGTTCTCCGGCCCGAGTCGACGGTCCCGCGGCGCTGGGACCCGCCGAACCGGATAGCGTGTGCGCCGTGCTCGGGCTGCCCGACCGGATCACCGCCTGCCTGTTCGATCTCGACGGCGTCCTCACCCAGACCGCCAAGGTCCACGCCGAGGCGTGGAAGCGGACCTTCGACGAGTACCTGAGGCAGCGCGCGCAGCGCACCGGCGAGCCCTTCGCGGAGTTCGACAAGGGCCACGACTACAACGAGTACGTCGACGGGATGCCTCGCTACGACGGCGTCCGGACCTTCCTGAAGTCGCGCGGGATCGAGCTGCCCGAGGGCACCCCCGGCGATCCGCCGTCCGCCGAGACGATCTGCGGGATCGGCAACCGCAAGAATGAGCTCGTGCTGGCGCTCATCCGGACGGAGGGCGTCGAGGCCTACGACGGCTCGGTGAAGTACCTGCACGCGGCGCGCGACGCCGGCCTGCGCCGAGCGGTCGTCTCGGCCTCGGCCAACTGCCGCGACGTGCTGAGGGCCGCCGGGATCGAGGACCTGCTCGAGGTCCGGATCGACGGCATCGTCGCCGATCGTGAGCACCTGAAGGGCAAGCCCGCGCCCGACACGTTCCTGGCCGGGGCCCGGGCGCTCGGGGTGGCGCCGGACGCGGCGGTCGTGTTCGAGGACGCGACCGCCGGCGTGCAGGCCGGGCACGACGGGCACTTCGGCTATGTCGTCGGCGTCGATCGCGTCGGTCACGCCGACGACCTGCGCCAGCACGGCGCGAGCGTCGTCGTCGACGATCTCGCGGACCTCCTGACGTGATCGACGAGCCGGCCTTCCCCGTCGAGCCGTGGTCGGTGCGCGAGGACGAGCTCGACCTCTCAAAGCTCGCGCAGTCCGAGTCGGTGTTCGCGCTGGCCAACGGCCACATCGGGCTGCGCGGCAACCTCGACGAGGGCGAGCCCTACGGGCTGCCGGGCACCTATCTGGGCGGGTTCTACGAGGTCCGGCCGCTCCCCTACGCCGAGGCCGGCTACGGCTACCCCGAGGACGGCCAGAGCGTCGTCAACGTCACCAACGGCAAGATCATGCGCCTGCTCGTCGAGGACGAGCCGTTCGACGTCCGCTACGGCGTCCTGCGCAGCCACGAGCGCGTGCTCGACCTGCGCGCCGGGGTGCTGCGCCGCGCGGTTCGCTGGACCTCGCCGACCGGGCGCGAGATCACGGTCTCCTCGACCCGGATGGTGTCGTTCACCCAGCGCGCGGTTGCCCTGGTCGAGTACATCGTCGAGCCCGTCGACGGCGAGTTCCCGGTCGTCGTCCAGTCCGAGCTGGTGGCCAACGAGTCGCTGCCCGTGGCGAGCAAGGACCCGCGAGCCGCCGCGGCCCTCGCCGAGCCGCTCGTCGCCGAGATGCACGACGCCAACGGCCTGCGGGCGATCCTCGTGCACAGCACGCGGGCGAGCGAGCTGCGGATGGCGGCGGCGATGGAGCACCTCGTCGAGGGGCCCGACGGCGTGGCCTGCCACACCGAGGCGTTCCCCGATCATGCGCGGCTGGAGGTGACCGCCGACCTGGCCCCGGGCAAGCCGCTGCGGATCCTCAAGCTGATCGCCTACGGGTGGTCGGCCCAGCGCTCGGGCCCGGCGCTGCGCGATCAGGTCAGCGCGGCGGCGGCGGCGGCCGCGCACACCGGCTGGGACGGGCTGCTGCGCGACCAGCGCGCGTATCTCGACCACTTCTGGGAGCACGCCGACGTCGAGCTCGACGGCGACCCCGAGCTCCAGCAGGCGCTGCGCTTCGGGCTCTTCCACACGCTGCAGGCCGGAGCGCGCGGCGAGCGCCGGGCGATCGCCGCCAAGGGGCTGACCGGCCCCGGCTACGACGGCCACACGTTCTGGGACACCGAGATGTTCGTCCTGCCGGTGCTCACCTACACGGTGCCGCACGCCGCCGCCGACGCACTGCGCTGGCGCCTGGAGACGATCGACCTCGCCCGCGAGCGGGCGAGGACGCTCGGCTTGCGCGGCGCGACCTTCCCGTGGCGGACGATCCACGGCGAGGAGTGCTCGAGCTACTGGCCCGCGGGCACGGCGGCGTTTCACATCAACGCCGACATCGCCTCAGCGGTCGCGCGCTACCAGGCCGCCGCCGACGATCCCGAGTTCGAGGCCACGGTCGGCACCGAGCTGCTCGTCGAGACCGCGCGCCTGTGGCGCTCGCTCGGCCATCACGACTCGGCGGGCGCCTTTCGCATCGACGGGGTCACCGGCCCCGACGAGTACAGCGCCGTGGCCGACAACAACATCTACACCAACCTCATGGCCCAGCGCAACCTGGAGGCGGCCGCCGCGGCGGTGCAGCGCCATCCCGAGCGGGCCGCCGAGCTCGGCGTCGACGACGAGGAGGCCGCGAGCTGGCGCGACGCCGCCGCCGGAATGCTGATCGTCTACGACGAGAGCCTCGGGGTGCATCCCCAGTCCGAGGGCTTCACCCGCCACCAGCGGTGGAACTTCGACGAGGGGGCCGCCGATCAATACCCGCTGCTCCTGCACTTCCCCTACTTCGACCTCTACCGCAAGCAGGTCGTCAAGCAGCCCGACCTCGTCCTCGCCCTGCAGTGGTGCGGCGACGCCTTCAGCGCGGAGGAGAAGGCCCGCAACTTCGCCTACTACGAGCAGATGACCGTGCGCGACTCGTCGCTGTCGGCCTGCACCGAGGCGATCATCGCCGCCGAGGTCGGGCACCTCGAGCTCGCCTACGACTACTTCGCCGAGGCGGCGCTGATGGACCTCGACGACCTCGAGCACAACACCCGCGACGGCATCCACATCGCCTCGGTCGCGGGGACCTGGATCACCGCCGTCGCCGGCTTCGGCGGGATGCGCGACTTCGGCGGCCGGCTGAGCTTCCGCCCCCGGCTCCCGGTGGCGCTCAGCCACATGCGGTTCCGGGTCCAGTTCCGCGGGCGCAGCCTCGTCGTCGAGGTCGACTCCCGCCACGCGCGCTATCAGCTGGGCGAGGGCGAGGCGCTCGAGATCGTCCACTACGACGAGCCGGTCACCGTGTCCGACGAGCAGGTCGAGCTCGCGATCCCGGGGATCCGCTCGCAGCCGCCGCCGCGTCAGCCGCCCGGGCGCGAGCCCGTCCGGCGCCGGACCCTTCAGACCTCGGATCGCTCCTAGACGATCCTCGCCGCGTGGTGGGTTCGCCGCCGCCGTCGCCGGGTATCCGCCCGGGCATGGCTCAAGCACTGAACGTCGCGGACCTGAAGCTCTCGAGCTCCGCGTTTGACCACCACAAGCGCATCCCCGACCGCCACTCGGGCGACGGCGAGGATGTCGCCCCGGCCGTCGAGTGGACGGGCGTGCCCGCTGGGACGAAGGCGTTCGCGGTCGTCGTCCACGATCCCGACGCGCCGCTCGTCGACGGCTTCACCCATTGGGTGGCCTACGGCATCCCCGCGGACGCCACCGGCCTGCCCGAGGGGGGTGGCGACGCCGTCAACGGAGTCAACTCCCTCGGCAACGAGGGCTACAACGGCCCGGCGCCGCCGCCCGACCACGGCACCCACCACTACTACTTCTGGGTCTACGCGCTCGATGATGACCTCGACCTGCCGCCGGGCCTCGATCGGCGGGCGCTGCTGGACCGGATCGAGGACCACGTCATCGAGCAGGCGCGTCTCGTCGGCACGTTCTCGCACTAGCGCCCCCGACGACCGCGATCCGAACCACTCAGCCGACGAGGCGGACGATCGCGATGATCCCGCGACTCGGACGACTCAGGCGACGAGGCGGACGATCGCGATGATCCCGACGACGACGATCACGCCGCGCAGCACCCGCGGGGACAGCCGCCGGCCGACGCGTGCGCCGAGCATCCCGCCGAGCAGCGAGCCGCCGGCGATGAGCCCGGCGGCGCCCCAGGCGACGTGGGCGGCGATGACGAAGACGATGCCCGAAACGAGGTTGACCAGGCCGGTCAGCACGACCTTGACCGCGTTGAGGCGCTGCAGCTCGTCCTCGACCGAGAGCGTGAGGACGGCGAGGACGAGGATGCCCTGGGCGGCGCCGAAGTAGCCGCCGTAGATCCCGCCGGCGAAGATGGCGCCGAGCGCGATCGGCCCCGGCTGCTCGCGCTTGGCGCGCCCCCGCGCCTCGAGCCAGGGCGAGATCCTCGGCTGCACGACGATGAGCACGAGCGCGATCGCGATGAACACCGGGACGATCGCCTTGAACGCTGAGGCCGGGAGGCTGAGGAGCAGGACGGCGCCGATGATCCCTCCACTCAGCGACGCGCCGGCAAGCACGAGCGCGCGGCGGCGCTGGCCGGCGAGCTCGGCGCGGTAGCCGATCGCGCCGGTCATCGAGCCCGGGACGAGGCCGACGGTGTTCGATACGTTCGCGACGACCGGCGCATAGCCGAACCCCAGCAGCACCGGGAAGGTGAACAGGGTCCCCGAGCCGACGACGGTGTTGATCGTCCCGGCAACGATGCCGGCGGCGAAGATCGCGATCGCGTGCAGGGGGTTCACGACCGCAGGAGTCTGCCCGACATCCGGCTCATACACGCGTCCAGTCCGCGCCCGGCGCTCAACGGGCGGCGCAGCCGCGCCGATACCGTGGCCCATGCACACCGAAGAACTGACCGTCGAGCGGCGCGCGGACGCGATCGGGCGCCTGCAGCTTCTGGATCGCGCCGGCGACCCCGGCCTCACCTCCCTGACCCGCCTCGTCTCCTATGTCACCGGCGCGCCCGACGCCGCGATCAACGTCATCGACGACCGCCTGCTGCGACCGATCGCCTCGGTCAACGTCCCGATGGAACCGATGCCGCTCGAGCAGACCTACTGCCGCCTGGTGATCGACTCCGGGCAGCGCATCTTCTGCGCCGACGCCGCCGCCGATCCCCGGTTCAGCTTCAGCTCGTTCACCCGCGGCCCCGAGCCGCGGCGCTTCTACATCGGCGTGCCGCTGCGCACCTCCGACGAGGTCGTCGTCGGCACGCTGTGCGCGTTCGACACCGTGGAGCGCTCGATGTCCGACGAGCAGATCGCGCTGATCGAGGGGCTCGCCGCCCAGGTCGTCTCCCAGATCGAGCTGATGAAGATCGTCCGCGACCTCGGGCACGCCGCCTCGCACGATCCGCTCACCGGCGCGATCAACCGGCTGGTGCTCGGCGACCACTTGGCCGAGTCGTTCGCCCGGCAGCTACGCCGAGGCGGCGAGACGCTCGTCGCGCTCTGCGACGTCGACGACTTCAAGCTGATCAACGACCTGCACGGCCATGCCGCCGGCGACGAGGTCCTGGCGGCCGTGGTGGCGCGGCTGCGCTCGGCGGTGCGCGGTCAGGACGCCGTCGCCCGCGTGGGCGGCGACGAGTTCGTCGTGTTCGCCGAGGTCGCCGACTGCAACGGCGCGCTCGCGATGCACCGCCGGGTCGCCCAGCTGCTCGCCGAGCCGATCGAGATCGGCGGCGACCTGCACTCGGTGACCGTCTCGGTCGGCTGGGTGACCGCCGAGATCGGCGAGGACCTGCGCGAGCTGCTCGCGCGCGCCGACGCGGCGCTGTACGCGCGCAAGACGCTCAAGCCGGCGCGCGTCGCCTGAGCACCGGCTACCCGGCCGCGGAGGCGCGCAGCGGCGCGAGCGCGGCCTGCACCCGGAGCAGCTCGTCGAGCATGTCGGCGGCGGCCTGGTTCATGACGTCGTTGGGCTGCAGGACCCGCGTGTCATCGAGCTTCTGGGCGACGAACGGGATGTTGACCGAGGCTGTCACGGCGAACATGCCCAGCGCGCCCACCACCTGCTTGAGCTGCTGGACCGAGCGGGTGCCGGCGGCGACGCCGCCGTAGGAGACGAAGCCGACCGGCTTGGCGCGCCATTCGTGAAGCAGGTAGTCGAGCGCGTTCTTCAGCGCCGCCGGATAGCCGTAGTTGTACTCGGCGGTGAGCAGCACGACGGCGTCGGCGGCGTCGACGGTGGCGCTCCACGCGTGGGTGTGGGCGTGGGTGTACTGGCGCAGCCGCGGGTGGTTGGGCTCGTCGAGCAGCGGCAGGTCGAGCTCGTAGAGGTCGACGAGGTGCAGCTCGAAGCCGCCGTGCTCGACGACCCGCCCGGCGAACCAGTCGGCGACGGGAACGGCGACGCGGCCGGGGCGCGTGCTCGCGATGATCGTCAGCAGCCGCGGCACGGCTAGCCGGCCCCCAGGGCGAGCGGGAGCCCGAATGCCTCGAACAGCTCGGTGTTCAGGTAATTGTGGATCGCGGTGATGCGGTCGTCGTTGATCGACAGCACCTGGATCGACCAGGCGCGATGTCCGCCGGCCCCATCGGGCTTGTAGGAGGCGAAAGCCGGGCAGCCGTTGGCGCGGGTGGCCACCAGGCGGCTGTCGCGACAGGCCGCCCCGGGCCCGAGCATCCAGCGGCCGACCTCGAGCGGGCCGCGCAGCCAGAGGTTGTGCGGGGGCATCGAGAACGTGACGTCGTCACGCAGCAGCGTCACCAGCCGGTCGATGTCGTAGCTCGTGAAGGCGCTGACGTACTGGGCGAGCAGCGCCGCGGCGTCGGGATCGAGATCGGGCTCGTCGCCGGCGACCTCGGGCCGGGGCTCGTGCAGCGTGGCGCGGGCGCGCTGCAGCGCGCTGTTGACCGAGGCGGCGGTGCAGCCGAGCAGGTCGGCGACCTCGCTCGCCTGCCAGTGCAGCACGTCGCGGAGGATCAGGACCGCGCGCTGACGCGCGGGAAGACGCTGCAGCGCGGCGATGAAGGCGAGGCGGATCGTCTCGCGCTGTGCCGCGAGCTCGGCGGGATCCTCGCCGCCGAGCACCCGCCCGTCGGCGATCGGCTGCACCCAGCGGTGCTCGGGCTGCTCGGCGAGCACCGCGGTGGCGGTCGTGGCCGGCCCGGCGAGGTCCATCGGCCGCGCCCGCCGCTGGGGCCGCTGGGGCATGTCGAGGCAGACGTTGGTGGCGATCCGGTACAGCCACGAGCGCAGGCTCGCCCGACCCTCGAACCCGTCGCGCGAGCGCCAGGCGCGGAGGAACGTCTCCTGGACGGCGTCCTCGGCCTCGGAGCCGGCGCCGAGCATGCGATAGCAGTAGCCGGTCAGCTCGCGGCGGTGCCCCTCCATCTCGGCGGTGAAGCGGTCGGGACCGGGCAGCGGGACGGCGGCCTGGGTGGCACGAGCCTCCATGGCGCGAGATGGTAACCCGGCGCCCGTTATCGTGGTCGGTGTGATCGCCGCCGACCTCCGCCGGCGCCTGACCGGCCGCCGCGTGGTGGTCGAGCCGCTGCGCTCCGACCACGAGCCGGGGCTGCTCGAAGCCGCCGCCGATCCGCAGGTGTTCGCCTGGATGCCCGTCGACATGACCTCGGCGCGGGCGCTGCGGGCCTGGACGACGGCCGCCCTGCACGCCGCCGAGGAGGAGCGCGAGGTCCCCTTCGCCATCCTCTCCATCGACGACGGCGCGGTGCTCGGCTCGACCCGGTTCCTCGAGCTGCGCCTCGAGCACCTCCGGGCCGAGATCGGCTGGACGTGGGTGACGCGCTCGGCCTGGGGAACCGGGGTCAACGTCGAGACCAAGCTCCTGCTCCTCGGCCACGCCTTCGAGCGGGTCGGCCTGCGCCGGGTCGAGTTCAAGACCGACGCGCGCAACGAGCGCTCGCGGGGCGCGCTGCAGGCCCTCGGCGCGCAACCGGAGGGTATCTTCCGCAAGCACATGGTCCTCCCCGACGGCAGCGCGCGCGACTCCGCGTACTACGCGGTGACCGACGACGACTGGCCGCGGGTCAGGCGCGGGCTCGAGGCCCGGCTGGGGATCCCGGTCGCCTGATGGCCGATCGCTTCGACGTCGCGGTCCTCGGCGCCGGGCCGGGCGGCGAGCACGCCGTCAACGGCCTGCTCGCGCGCTCCATGAACGTCCTGCTCGTCGAGCGCGAGCTGATCGGCGGCGAGTGCTCCAACTGGGCGTGCATCCCGACCAAGACGCTGCTGCGCCCCACCGAGCTCCGCGGCGCGTCCGGACGCGCCGCGGGCACGCGCGCCGCCGAGCTCGACTGGCCCGCGCTGGACCGCTACCGCGATTACATGACCTCGGCGGGCGACGACTCGGCGCGCGTGCGCGGCTACGAGGAACGCGGGGTCACGGTGGTCAAGGGCGACGGTCGCCTGGCGGGGCCGGGCCGCCTCGAGGTCGGCGGCGAAACCTACGAGGCCGACCGGATCCTCATCTCGACCGGCTCCGAGGCGGTCGTACCGCCGATCGAGGGACTCGCCGAGGCCGGGTACTGGACCAACCGGGAAGCGACCGCGCTGCATGAGATCCCGGCGAGCGCCGTGATCGTCGGCGGCGGACCCGTCGGCATCGAGCTCGCCCAGTTCCTGCGCCGGTTCGGGTCCGAGGTCTCGCTCGTCCAGGGCGCCGACCGACTCGACCCGCGCGAGGACGCGCGCGTGTCCGAGCTGCTGACGGCCTCGCTGCAGGCCGACGGGATCACGCTCCGCTGCGGCGTCCACGCGCAGTTCGTCGAGCTCGACGGCGGCGACCGGGTCGTTCGCCTGAACGACACCTCGACGGTCCGCGGCGAGCGGCTGATCGTCGCCGTCGGCCGCCGCCCCCGAGGTCACGACATCGGCCTGGAGACGATCGGGGCTCAGGCCGGCGAGCACGGCGAGGTGCCGATCGACGACCACTGCCGGGTGACCGAGGGCGTCTGGGCGGCGGGCGACTGCACGGGCACGATGCTCTTCACCCACATGGCCAAGTACCAGGCGCGGATCGCGATGGCCGACATGGCGGGCCATCCGGTGACCGCCAACTACGCGGCGATCCCGCGGGTCGTGTTCACCGATCCCGAGGTGGCCTCGGTCGGCCTCACCGAGGCCCAGGCGCGCGAGGCGGGCTACGACGTCGTCGCGACGACGCTTGACCTGCCCACCGGCGGGGTGGCCCGCGCCTACACCTACGAGCAGGACCCGCGCGGCGAGCTCGGCGTCGTCGTCGACCGCCGGCGGCGGGTGATGCTCGGCGCCTGGGCGGTGGCGCCGCTGGCCTCGGAGTGGATCCACCAGGCGGTGCTCGCGGTGCGCGCCCAGGTACCGCTCGAGGTCCTGACCGACACCGTCGCGCAGTTCCCCTCCTACTCCGAGGCCTACCTGCTCGCGCTCCAGCAGCTCGAGCTGTAGTGCCTCCCTCCGCACCTGGGGTTGGGGGTGGCCGTTGGCGCGCCCCCCGAGTTCGGATGAAATGGCGGTGCTCGTGATGGCCACGAGCACGCTCCCCGGTTCGCGTGCATCCTCCGGCGTCACGTCAGCGGCATGAAGCCAGCTCCCGCTCCGGACTCGGCCGTGGGCAGCCGCAGCGGCTTGATCCTCAGGCAGGTCACGGCCCGAGTCGATTTTCAACCCGGCTCCCCGACCGCGCGGGCGAGCCGGCAGCGGGTGCGAACCGGCATCGTCAGCCGCCCGCCGCAGCCCTCGATTGCCGCGGCCACCGCGTCGAGCAGCGGCTCGCGCGCCCCGGGGTCGAGCATGACGATCTCCGAGTGGGTCGAGATCAGGTCGGCGTACTCCCGCGCGCCGTAGTGCAGCTCCCACGCGTCGGTCCGATCCGGCAGCGGCTCCAGGCCCGCCGCGGCGGCGGCGTCGTCGTCCCAGGTCGCGTAGCGCCGGCCGTCGCGGCTGTCGGGATGGGACGGGTTCTCGCGGTCCAGGCTCGGCGCGTGCGCGCGGTAGGCGCGCGAGATCGCCCGGCGCACCGGCGAGTCGGTCCACCCCGGACGGTTCCAGAACACCGCGAGCAGGCCTCCGTCGACGAGCGCCGCCCGCGCCCGCTCATAGCCGACCCTCTGGTCGACCCAATGCCACGACTGCGCGGCGTAGACGAGCCCGAAGCGCTCGCCCCCGGGATCGAAGGACTCGAAATCGGACTCGACGATCTCGGTCCCGGGCCGCGCCGCCCGCCGGTTGATCGCGGCCATCTCGGGACTCGGCTCGATCGCCAGCACCGACACGCCGCGCGCCGCCAGCAGCCGGGTCGCCTTGCCGGTGCCGGCCCCGACCTCGAGCGCCCGCACGCCGGGCGTCAGCGGTGCCCGGCGGAGCAGATCGTCGATCAGCGCGTCGGGGTACGTGGGCCGGCTGCGGTCATAGCGCTCGGCGACCTCGCCGAAGACCAGGCGTTGCGGGCTGCGCACCCGCTCCAGTCAAGCAGCCGGACGCAGCGCCGCCGGGATCGCGCTGCCAAGGTCCCCGGCCGCGTCAGACGGCTGCCGGCCTCGCGAAGGCGATGCCCTCCCCGGGCTCCTCGTCACAGACCGCCGTGGGCAGGCCGTGCGGCGTCTTCTCCCAGTAGAACGGGTTGCGGATCAGCTGGATCAGCGCCCGCCACGAGGCCCACGAGTGCAGGACCCAGTAGAAGGGGTTGAGCACCGCAAACGGCGCCCACCGCCAGCCGCGATCGTGGACGGCGGCGATCATGTTCAGCCCGATCATGATCACGTTGCCGGCGATCAGGTCGATCATCGCGATCATCCAGAAGATGCCGTTGTTGACGAGGGGCAGGTGCGGTTCGCCGAAGGCGTACCAGCTCGCCGTGCCGGCCCACAGCAGGGGGGCGAGCAGGAAGGTCAGGGGCGTGCCCGCGATCAGCAGCAGGAAGCCGAGGGCGTCGAGCGGACCGACGTCGCGCAGCAGCTGGACGGGATGACGCGTGTGGACGAGCGCGGTCTGCATGTAGCCCTTGATCCAGCGGGTGCGCTGGCGGATCCAGGCGCGCAGCTCGCCGCACGCTTCCTCGTCGGTGCTGGAGTCGATGACGCCGACGCGGTAGCCCTCGACGGCGGCGCGCAGGCCGAGGTCGGCGTCCTCGGTGACATTGTGCGGATCCCAGCCGCCGAGCTCGCGCAGCGCCCCGATGCGGAAGTGGTTCGAGGTGCCGCCGAGCGGGATCGGCATGCGCAGCCGGTCGAGGCCCGGAAGCATCGCACCGAACCAGTAGCCGTACTCGAGGCCGAACATGCGGGTCAGGAGGTTGGCCGAGGCGTTCCAGTAGCGCAGGCGCGCCTGGACGCAGACGGTCCTGGGGCCGGCCTCGCGGAAGGCGGCGACCGCCTTGCGCAGCTGATCGGGGTCGGGGCGGTCCTCGGCGTCATAGATGACGAGCAGCTCGCCGCGTGCGAGCGTCAGGCCGACGTTGCAGGCTTTGGGCTTGGTCTTCGGCGCGGCGTCGGGCACGATCACGAGGCGCACGCTGGACGGGGGCCTGGCGGCGCGCGCGGCGGCGATCGTTTCGTGATCGTCGGCCTCGAGCAGCACGAGCACCTCGAGCTTCTCCTCGGGGTAGTCGAGCGCGCCGAGGTTGGCGATCAGGTCGGCGACGACGTTGGCCTCGCGATAGACGGGAACGAGCACCGTGTAGACGGGCAGGTCGCGATCGTTGCGCTCGACCGCGGACGCCTTCAGCGTCATGCGCGAGCCGATGCCGGCGAGCACGCAGGTCAGCTTGAAGACGATCGCGCCGAAGAAGACGATGTTGGCGAACAGGATCAGCCCGGAGAGCCAGAACCTCCAGTCGACGATCCCGCCGACGATCGCGACCACGGCGAACAGGCCGAAGGTGATCTTCTGAAATCTCGAGAGTCCGGTGGCCGCCGACTGCTCGGGGCGCCGGGTCTTCAGCCCGGCGGTCGAGCGCTGCACCAGCTCGTCGCGGTAGGCGTTGGTGACCGCGCGCTCGATGTCCATCGGCGTCGTGGTGCGCAGCTCGATCGTCAGCTCGTCTCCGAGCTGGCGGTGGATCGCCTCGTGGAGGGCGGGCGACGGCGGCTCGGAGGTGGCGACGACGAGCCGGTCGCCGATCTGCTGGAGCGGGAACCATCCCTCCGCGAGAAGCGTGTCGGGAGTGCAGCGACCGGTCAGCTCCGCGTCGTGGTCGTAGTCGAAGAGGTCGACGAACGGCAGGCCCCAGGTCTCGCCGAGCACTCTCTGCAGGTCGAGGCGATGCACGGCCTCGACGTTGACGAGGATCCGCCCGAGGCGCTCGCCGGTGCGCTGCTGGCGCGCGAGCCCCCATTCGAGCTGCTGCTCGTCGATCAGACCGGCGGCGACCAGCGCCTGGCCGAGGGGAAGCGGGGTTGCCGCATCGAGGGGGGCAATGCTCATGCTCGGCTTTTCGGGTCTGGCCCGGTGCATGACGCGCGTCGGTGCCGCGACTGGACGGATGTCTGAACGCCGCCGCGTCCAGCGGGATCGCGTCGGGGTCATTGGTCCGGGCGGCGCCCGGCGGACCCCACCCGGCCGCGGTAGTACGCTGCCCGCGCTGATGTCGCGACGCTCGCGCACCGCGGCATGGATCACCACCGCCTTCGTCGTGATCGGGCCGCCGCTGTTCGCGCCGATGGCCGGCGCCGCCCGCGTGGCGCCCCGGACGCGCGTCCACCTGCAGGTGGCGCTGCGCCCCCGCGACCCCGCCGCGCTGCGCGCGTACGCTGCGGCGGTCTCGGATCCGGGCAGCCCCGACTACCGCCGGTATCTGACCCCGCACCAGTTCGCCGCGCGCTTCGGCGCGCCGGCGAGCGAGATCCGCCGCGTCCGCGCCCGGCTGCGCGCCCGCGGGCTGCGCCCGGGCCCGACGGCCGCCGGCGGGCTGTCGATCCCGGTGATCGCGACCGCGGCCCGGCTGCAGTCGGCACTCGCGATCGACCTGATCGGCCACGCCCACGGTACGATCTCCGCCGGCGCACCACCCCGGCTCGACGTCGGCGTGCAATCGATCGTCGGGCTGAGCGCCACGGCGGCGCCCCGGCCCCTGCTCGACCGCCTCGCGCGCGGCGCGGCCTGGACGGCGCCGGCGATCGCGGCGGCACCGGCGATCGCGGCGGCACCCGCGACCGGGGCGGCACCGGCGATCGCGGCCGCACCGGCGACCGGGGCGGCACCGGCGACCGGGGCGGCACCGGCGACCGGGGCGGCACCGGCGATTGCGGCGGCACCGGCGACCGCGGCGGCCCGGGCGCGGCCCGACGTCGACACCGACGGGCCGCAGCCCTGCGCGCAGGCGCGGGCGGCGGCTCCCACCCAATCGGCGTACACCGCCGACCAGATCGCTTCCGCCTACGGCTTCTCGGGTCTGTATCGCAGCGGCGACCGCGGGGCGGGCATCACGATCGCGCTGTACGAGCTCGAACCCGACGACCCCGACGACATCGCCGCCTTCCAGGCCTGTTATGGCACTGACGCCGCGGTGTCCTATGTCCCGGTCGACGGCGGCGCCGGCCACGGCCCGGGCGGCGGCGAAGCGGCGCTCGACATCGAGAACACGATCGCGATGGCGCCCGACGCCCGGGTGCTCGTCTACCAGGGCCCGAACTCGAACCTGGGCGCGCCCGGCTCGGGTCCCTACGACATCTTCTCGTCGATCATCAACCAGGATCGGGCACGCGTGATCAGCGTGTCGTGGGGAGAGTGCGAGTCGGCACTCGGCCGCTCCGATGCCCGAGCCGAGAGCACGCTGTTCGCGCAGGCGACGATCCAGGGACAGACGATCGTCGCCGCCGCCGGCGACAGCGGCGCGCAGGACTGCGACATCCCCGGCTCGGCGCCGAATACGCGGCTCGCGGTCGATGACCCGGCGAGCCAGCCCTACGCGACGGGCGTCGGTGGTACGACGCTGCGCGCCACCGGCCCGCCCCCGACCGAGGCGGTCTGGAACAACGCGGGCTCGCCCGCGGCGGGGCTGCCGACGGCCGGCGCCGGCGGGGGCGGCGTCTCGGCGCTGTGGACGATGCCGCCCGCGCAGTCCGAGGCGCCCGACCGGCTGCACGTCCGCCAGCCGGCGGACGCCGGAGGGCACTGCGGCAGGACGCGCGGATATTGTCGAGCCGTGCCCGATGTCGCGATGGACGCCGATCCGACGACCGGCTATCTCCTCTACTTCAACGGATCCGGCGCCGATGACGGCCTCCCGCGGGGCTGGCAGGGCGTCGGCGGTACGAGCGGCGCGGCTCCCGTGTGGGCGGCGCTGATGGCGCTCGTCGACGACTCGCCGGGCTGTCGCCATGCCTCGGTCGGCTACGCCGATCCCGCGCTGTACCGCGCCGCCGCGACCTCCTACGGCGCCGACTTCCACGACGTCAGGGTCGGCGACAACGACTTCACCGCCACCAACGGCGGCCAGTTCCGCGCCGCCCCGGGCTACGACCTGGCCAGCGGGCTCGGCTCGCCCGACGCGGCCGCGCTCGCCCGATCGCTGTGCGCCTCGACCATCCGCCTGCCGCGCATCGCCGACCATCGCGCGACCGTCGGCCACGTGGTCACGGTGCGCGTGCACGCGAGCGACGCCTCGGGGCAGCGGATCACCTACGCGGCCCGCGGGCTGCCGATCGGCCTGAGGATCGATGCCCGGACCGGCGAGATCTCGGGACGGCCCCGTCGGCAGGGACGATTCCTCGTCCACGTCTCGGCCTTCGACGGCGAGCGCTCGACCGCGACGCGCAGCTTCCACTGGACGGTGTCGGCGACGAGGCGACGACGATGACGATGCTCACCGGCGAGTCCACCGCCGAGATCGACGCCGGCGTCGAGCGCTGCTGGGCGGTGCTCCAGGACGTCGCGCGCTGGCCGCGGTGGCAGCAGGGACTCGAGAGCGTCGAGGTCGTGGAGACCGACGCCGAGGGCCGCGTACTCGTGTGCGACACGGTGTCCGACGCCCGCGTCAAGAAGGTCGCCTGCCGCGTGGGGCTCAGCTACGACGCGCCGTACCGCGTCAGCTTCACGCGCGTGGAGTCCGAGGACGTGGACGCGATGGACGGCTCGTGGGAGCTCGAGGAGCTCGCCGGCGACCGGACGCGCGCGACGTTCCGGCTCGCGCTCGACGCCGGGCCGGTCAACTTCATGGCCCGAGCGCTCGAGCGCGCCCTGCGCCCGCTCGTCGTCGGCCGGCGGGCGCAGGAGCTCGCCGCCGAGGTCACGGCGCTCGACTGAGGGGTTACGCGACCGCGGGATGAGTCGACTGCCGGTCAGTCGACCGCGGGATGAGCCGACTGCCCGATCACTCGACCGCGGGATGAGTCGACTGCCGGTCGGTCGACCGCGGGACGAGCCGACTGCCCGGTCAGTCGACGGCGGGATCGGTCGATCGCGCCCGCTCCCGGTGACGAGCGGCGACGTCGGAGAGCACCTGGATCATCGATCGCGCCGCCGGCGCGACGCCCGCCCCGGGCAGCGTGGCGACGGTCACCCGCCGGCTCGGGCTGCTCGGCGTCAGCGAGCGCACGACGACCCCCGAGTGCAGCCGGCTGAGCGCCAGCTGGGGGATGAGCGCGACGCCGACGCCCGCCGCCACGAGACCCTGCACGGTGTCGTAGTCGTCTGACTCGAACGCCACGTCGGGCGCGAAGCCGGAGTCCAGGCAGGTGCGGACGACGTGGCGCGCGCACGGGCTCGTCGAGGACGTCTGCACCCATTGCTCGTGGCACAGGTCGGCGAGGCGCAGCCGGGACACGCCGACGAGGGGGTGCTCGGCGGGCAGCGCCACGTGCATCGGGTCGTCGAGCAGCCGCCGTGCCCGCAGGCCGACCGACGGACGCAGTCCGGCGCGGTGCGCGCCGGGGAACTCGTACAGGAGGCCGAGGTCGACGTCGCCGGAGCGGATCCGGGGGCCGATCTCCTCGGGCTCGCCCTCGACGAGGGTCAGCGCCACCTCGGGGTGCGCGCGACGGAAACGGGCGACCGCCGGAGGCATCAGGGTCTCGCCGCCCGACGGGAAGGACGCGACGCGCAACCGGCCCGCGCGCAGGCCGAGGATCGCGTCGAGCTCGGCCTCGGCCGCCCGAGCCTGGGTGAGGATGAGCTCGGCGTGGCGCAGCAGCGTCGCCCCCGCCTCGGTGGGTCGCACGCCCTTGCGGTCGCGGACGACGAGCGCCGCGCCCGTCTCGGCCTCCAGGCGCGCGACCGACTGCGACACCGCCGACTGCGTGTAGGACAGTGCATCGGCCGCGGCCGAAAACGAGCCGCACGTGACGACCTCGCGAAACACCTGCAGACGAGCGAGGTTGAGCATCAGCAACGCTAATGTAGTTGATGACGACCTTCACTGGAACTGATATGACGCGACTGGCACAGTCCCGGGCCGAAACCACACCTTTCACCAGGGGCGGCAGCGATGCGAACGAACGCGATCATCTCCTACGACGACAGCCAGAACGACCACGACGCGCTCATGCTCGGCCGGGTCCTCCGCGACGCCGGCGCGGAGCTGACCCTCGCCTATGTGCGCCATGCCGCGCAGGGACGGCTCGAGCGCGAGGAGGAGGCGGCCCGCGCGGCGAGCGCGCTGCTGCACCGCGGCGCCGCCTGGCTCGATGACTCCTACGTCGAGCGTCACGTCGTCATGAGCGCCTCGACGAGCGCTGGGCTGTCGTGGCTGGCCGGCGACATCGGCGCCGATCTCGTCGTCTTCGGCTCCGAGTACCGCACCCGCGCCGGGCACGTCGCGATCGGCCGCTCGGCGCAGCCGCTGCTCGAGAACGGACCGGTCGCCGTCGGCTTCGCGCCGGCCTGCTACGCGGTCGGACCCGAGCCCGAGATCGCGACCATCGGGATCCTGCGCGGCACCGCCGACGAGGCCGCGATCGAAACCGCCTACACGCTCGCCGACCGCCTCGAGGCCACCGTCGTCGACCGCCATTCGGGCGTCGACCTGATCGTCGCCGGCTCCCGGCCGGAGGCGCGTCACGGCCGCGCGATGCTCACCTCCAGTGCCCAGAACGCGATCGAGGAGGCGACCGCCCCGGTGCTCGTCGTCGCCCGCGGTCTGCCGCTGACCTTCCAGTCGCTGGTCACCGTCTAGCGTCGCCGCGCCGCGCCGGAGATGTGACCGCCGCGGCGGGGGGTGGCCGCCGCCGCGGGGGGTGGCCGCCGCCACGGGGGTGGCCGCGGGGGGTGGCCGCCGCCGCGGGGGGTGGCCGCCGCCGCGGGAGGTGGCCGCCGCCGCGGGGGGTGGCCGCCGCCGCGGGGGGTGGCCGCCAATAAGCGCCCTCCGCACGCCATTCCGGCTGCCACCCCCGAGCCCGGGTGGCTCGCCGGGGTCGATCCGCGGGGAAAAACGACCACACCACGGCATGCGGGGCGGGGGTCGGTGGAAAGGATCCCCGGGGTGAGCCAAATCGACCACGGCCCGCCACGTCGCACGAGGTGCGGTGGAAACGATCCGCCGCCACGGGGCCCGTGGCGGATGAAATCCACCGCACGACGGCGCGCCGCCCCAAGTCGGCAGAACGGGGCACTCGCCGAAACGTCGCGCTCGTCCGGCTAACGTCCGCGCCTCGTGCGCACGCTGGTCATCTCCGACCTGCATCTCGGCAACCGCGCGCGGCACGACGTGCTCCGCCTGGCCGAGCCGCGGGCGCGGCTGCTCGACGCGGCCGCCGGCGTCGACCGGCTCGTTCTGCTCGGCGACACGGTCGAGCTCATGACGCGCCGGCCGCGGCGCTCGATGGCGATCGCGGAGCCGCTGCTGCGCGAGCTCGGCCGTCGCCTGGGCGCCGGGCGCGAGGTGGTGGTCGTCCCCGGCAACCACGATGCGAGCCTCATACGCCCATGGGCACTGCAGCGCGGCGAGCTCCTCGGGCTCGACGAGCAGGTCCCGACGACGGCGACCCCGTTGCTGCGCGAGATGACCGGTTGGCTGGCACCGGCTCAGGTCACCGTCCGCTACCCCGGCGTCTGGCTCGCCGATCGCGTCTGGGCGACGCACGGTCACTACCTCGATCGACACCTGCTGCCCGAATCGGCGCTCGGCCTGCCGCGCGGCCGCCTGCGCGGCGGGCGGGCGAGCCCGGAGCTGCCCAACGGCTACGAGCTCGCGCGGTGGCGCAGTCGGCGGCGGCGGGCGCGACGGCGCAGCGAATCGCTGCTCCCTCGCCTCAGCGAGCGCCCGATCGCGACGGTGCTGGAGACGACCGCGGAGGCGCTGCGCCGCACGGCCCTGCCGCGGCTGCCCCGGCTGCTCATGGACGCCGACCTCGCGCCGGTCACGGCCGCCCTGATCGATGCCCAGATGCGTCACGGGAGCCTGAGCGCGATGGGCCAGGTCGTGCGGCGGCTCGGCGTGCAGGCCGACTGGGTCGTGTTCGGGCACGTCCATCGGGCCGGCCCGCTGAACGGCGAGCGCTGGCCGGAGGCTCCAGACGGGACGCGACTGCTGAACACCGGCTCGTGGCTGTTCGAGCCGGTGCTCCTCGATCGCGCCACGCCGCCGCATCCGTACTGGCCGGGCAGCGCGGCGCTGCTCGAGCCCGCTCGCGACCCGCGGGTCGTCGGCCTGCTCGACGGCCTCGACTCGGGGCAGCTGCGCGGGCGCTGATCGTCAGTCGCGCAGGATCAGGTGACTGTCGCCGAACTCGTGCCAGAGGTAGCCGCCGCGCAGCGCGGCGGCGTAGCTGCGGCGAAGCAGATCGTCGCCGGCGACCGCCTCGAGCATGAGCAGGTGTGACGCCTCGGGCTCGTGCCAGCCGGTGATCAGCCCGTCGACCGCGCGCACGCCGCGCTCGGGGTCGATGACCAGGTTCGTCCATCCCTCGCCGGGGCGAACGTCGGCACGGCCATCGGCGGCCGGCTCGCCCGCGACGGTCTCGAGCGCGCGGACGACGGTGGTGCCGACGGCCACGACCCGCCCACCCGCCGCCCGCGTGGCGTTGACCGCCCGCGCCGTGGCCGGCGGCACCGCGAACGGCTCGGGCACCGGTCCCTCGTGGCGCTCGGGCGAGCTGAGCCCGGCGTGCAGCGTGATCGGCGCCACCCCGATGCCGTGGGCGACGAGCGCGGTCACGAGCTCGGGCGTGAACGGGCGTCCGGCGCTCGGCATCTCCGCGCTGCCGGGGGTCGTCGCGTACACGTTCTGGTAGGCCTCCAGCGGCCACGCGCGCGGCACGTAGCCGTACCGGATCGGGCGTCCGGCGCGAGCGAGCAGCTCCGGCACCGACTCGCCATCGCCGTCGAGGCGAGCGAGCCACAGACGGTCGGCGGCGGCATACGGGGCGACGAGCTCGAGCGTCGCGCCGGGCAGCGCGATCGCCTCCCCCGGACCGCCCCGCGCGGGTCGCGAGCCGTCGGCGCTGCGCAGCTCGACGACGCGCCACCGCTCGTCGAGGTTTCGCGCCGCGGTGGCGAAGTGCACCCGGACCGGCGCCCCGTCCCCGCGCCGCCCGTCGACCGCGGCCGGCAGCGTCGCCGACACGTTGACGACGATCAGGCCGCCGGGCTCCAGCAGCGACGGCAGCTCGTTGAAGCGGGCGTGCACGAGTCCATCCTGGCGCTGATCGGCGACCATCAGCCGAACGCCGTCGCGGCTCGCACCCCGCTCCTCGGGCGGCTCGGTGGCCTCCAGCCCCGTCGGCAGCTCGAAGGAGAGCGCGCTCATGACCGACTCCCCGCCGCGATGAGGTCGCCAGCCAGATAGCGGCCGCTCGGCCGCGCGGACCCGATCAGCTCGAGCAGGCCGGGCACGACGAGCTCGGGCGGCGGCCGGTCGGAGATGTCCTCGTCGGGGAACGCCGCCTGCTGCATCTCGGTGCGCATGTCGCCGGGGTCGACGGCGTAGACCCGCAGCTCGGGGTGCTCGGCGCCGAGGATCGCGGTCAGCTGATCCAGCGCGGCCTTCGAGGACCCGTAGCCACCCCACTCGACGTAGGGCGCCACCGCCGCGTCGGAGGTGATATTGACGATGGCCGCGCGGGCGGACATCGCGGGGAGGGCGAGCTGGATGAGCGCCGCCGGCGCGAGCACGTTGACGTCATAGACGCGCCGCAGCTCCGGGAGCGGATAGTCCTCGAGCCGGGGCTGCGGGCTCGGCCCGAGCGCCGACGCGTTATTGACGAGGAGGTCGATCGAGCCGCCGGCGAGCTCGACGAGCGCGCCGCGGTGCCACTCGTCGGTCACGTCGCCGGGCAGCGCCCGCACCTCGGTGGTGGCGCTCAGCTCGGCCGCCGTCCGCGCGAGCGCGTCGGCTCCGCGGGCGTCGATCACGAGGGTCCAGTCGCGGGTGGCGAGGCCCCTGGCGAGCGCCAGTCCGAGGCCTCGGGATGCTCCGGTGATGATTGCGGTTGACATGACCGGCACGCTAGGCGCGGTCAGGTCCCGCTTGACAGCGGTCTTTGGTCCTAGGACCTGGGCCCGCCCGCCCGCGGCCGTCCTGCGCCTGGCGACGAGACGAGGCCGCGACGGACCGCGATCACCGCCGCCTGGGTGCGGTCGGTGACCCCGAGCTTGGCCAGCAGATGGCCGACGTGGGTCTTCACCGTCTTCTCGGCGATGCCGAGCTCGCGGGCGATGCGCTTGTTCGAGCGTCCGGCGGCGACGAGCTCGAGCACCTCGCGCTCGCGGGCCGTCAGCGACTCGCCGTCGCCGGTCGCCGCGAGCCCCGGCCCGGGCTCGGACAGCGTCCGCAGCAGGCGGGCGGCGACGCTCGGATCGATCGTCGAGCGCTCCTCGCCGACCGAGCGCACGGCGCGCGCCAGCTCTGAGGGCTCGATGTCCTTGAGCAGGTAGCCGTCGGCGCCGGCGCGCAGCGCCGGCATCAGCCGCTCGTCGTCGAGGAAGCTCGTCAGCACGATCACCCGGCTCGCCGGCGCGCGCTCGCGCAGGCGTCGCATCGCCGCCACCCCGTCCATCCGCGGCATGACGAGGTCCATGAGGATGACGTCGGGATGCAGCGCGGCGGCGCGATCGAGCGCCTGCGCGCCGTCGCCCGCCTCACCGACGACCTCGATCCCCGGCTGCAGCGCCAGGAACGTCCGCAGCCCCTCGCGGACGACCGGCTGGTCGTCGACGATCAGCACCCGGACCGGATCAGTCGCCATCGCGCGGCAGCTCGAGGCGGACGGTGGTGCCGATCCCCGGCGCCGAGCTGATCCGCAGCGAGCCCCCGAGCTCCGCCGCCCGCGCCTCCATCGAGGTCAGGCCGAGATGGCGGGAGCGCAGCTCGGGGTCGTCGGGATCGAAGCCGCTGCCGTCGTCGGCGACCTCGACCGTCAGGAGCGGGCCGTCGCCGCCGCGCAGCGCCACCGACACGTGCCCGGCGGCCGCGTGACGAACCGCGTTGTGGATCGCCTCGTTGGCGATCCGCAGCACCGCCGCGTCACGCGCCGCATCGGGCTCGGGCACCGCCTCGGCGCGCAGCGCGACGTCGACGCCGTGCACGCGCGAGACCATCGCCGCCTCCTTGCGCAGCGCGCCCGCGAGCCCGTCGTGCTCGAGATCGGCCGGGCGCAGGTTCAGGATCAGGCCGCGCAGCTCGGCGAGCGTCTCGCGCGAGAGCGCGCGCAGGCGCTGCAGCTGCGTCCGCGCCGCCGCGACATCCTGGTCGATGAGCGTCGCCGCGGACTCGGCGACGAGGTTGAGGCTGAACAGCTTCTGCGACACGGCGTCGTGCAGCTCGAGCGCGAGCCGGTTGCGCTCCGAGAGCGTCGAGAGCTCGCGGCTGCGTTCGTTCAGCCGCGCGTTGGTGATCGCGATCGCGGCGTGGGCGGCGAGCAGCTCGATCAGCTCGCGGTCGGACTCGTCGAACGTCGCCGCGCTCTCCTTCTCGGTCAGGTAGAAGGCGCCGATGACCTCGTCGGCAGCCACGATCGGCACCCCGAGGAACGAGCGCATGTCGGGATGCTGCCGCGGCCACCAGCCGCGAAAGCGCGGGTCGGCGTGCAGGTCATCGGTCAGGTACGCGCCGCGCCCGTCGAGCATCGCGCCGAGCATCCCGTGCGTGCGCGGCAGCGGTCCCAGGGCCGCGATCAGCTCATCGCTCATCCCGGCGACGAGGAAGCGGCGAAAGCCGCCGGCGTCATCGGGGATCCCGAGGGCCGCGTACCGCGCCCCGGCGAGCTCTCGCGCCGACTCGACGAGGCGCTGCAGCACCTCGTCGACCGACCGCTGGGCCGCGACCGCCAGCACCGCGTCGGAGACCGCTCGCAGCGCAGGGCTCACCGGCTCCGGCATGGGCGAGACGATAGCTTTGCTCAAGATGGGAATGCCGCGGCTGTGGTTCTGGACGCAGGTGCTGATCTTCGTGTTCGTGCTCGCGGGGATCGTGATCGCGATCACGAAGCTGGCCTGACCCGGCTTGGGCTCCGCGGTTGCATCGATCCTCGTCGGGACCGACGGCTCGGACACCGCCCAGGTCGCCGTGGCCCGCGCGATCGAACTCGCGGCGGCGCTCGGCGCCCGGCTGCAGATCGTCTCCGCCTACGAGCCGGTGCCCGAGCAGCGGCTGCGACCCCAGGCGGTCCGCGCCCCCGACGAAGCCTCGCAATGGACGGTCAACGCGCGCGAGGCGGTGCTCGCGCTGCTCTCGGGCGCGCAGCGCGAGGCGCAGGCCGCGGGCCTCGCCGCCGTCGAGACCTTCGCCCGCGTCGGCGACGCCGCCGACGCGATCCTCGACGTCGCCGAGGAGCAGCGCTGCGACCTGATCGTCGTCGGGCACCGGGGGATGACCGGCGCGACCCGCTTCCTGCTCGGCACGGTGCCCAACCGCGTCTCGCATCACGCTCCCTGCTCGGTGCTGATCGTCCGGACCAGCTAGTGCCGGCTATGGCGTCGGCGAGGTGACGGGGCCGCCCTGGAGGAGGTCGGCGGTCGCCTGGCCCGCGTTGAGCAGACCCCAGCCGTAGGTGTCGTTGGGCTGGCTGCCGCCGAGCGGGGTTGCGGTCTGCTCGAGCCGGGCGGCCACCTGATCGGGAGTGGGATGGGGACCGAGGACCTGGCTCGCGATGACCATCGCCGCCGTCGCGGCCACCAGCGGGGAGGCCATCGAGGTGCCGATGTAGTCGCCGGGGAAGCCGAACCGGCTCCAGTTGGGCGGGTCGGTGAGCGTCATCTGGTAGATCGGCGGCAGGCGACGCTCGGGGTGGCAGTCCTCGTCGCCGGTGACGATCGCGTCCGAGCCACCGCCCGGAGCGACGATGCTCAGGGTGTCACCGCCGTTGGAGTAGTTGGCGAGGCACCGGTCGCGCGTCGTGGCGCCGACCGAGATCACGCCGGGCGCGCGCGCCGGATAGGCGATCTGGTCGGTCTCGTCGTTGCCCGCGGCGGCCACGACCACGACCCCGCGGCGGTGCGCGTAGTCCAGCGCGCTGACGATCTGGGGGATCTGCGACGAGGAGTACACCTGGCTGGGCAGGAACTCGAGGCTGAGGTTGATGACCTTGGCTCCGTGTGCGACCGCGTAGCGGATGCCGCGGGCGATCGTCACCTGGTCGCCGTCGCCCTGGGCATCGAGCACCCGGACCGGCATGATCGACGCGCCGTAGGCGAGGCCGGTGAGGCCGATCCGGTTGTTCGTCGACTCGGCCACCACCCCGGCGACGAACGTGCCGTGCCCGAGCCGGTCGAGCGGATACCGGTCGTGGTCGACGAAGTCGTACGGGGAGACGAACCGCGTCTGGGAGAAGTCCGGCGAGGGCATGAAGTGCCGCCACGTCCGATAGGCCACGCCGGTATCGATCACGGCCACCGTCACCCCCGAGCCACCGGCGCGATGATCGGCGCGCAGGTTGAACCACGCCCGTGGCGCGTCGACCCCCGCCCCCGGCAGCATGTTCCACTGCGCCTTCTCCCAGCCCTGGTAGACGTTGGCGATTCCGGCATCGTTCGGGATGAAGCTCCCGGCGGCGTGCGCGATGTAGTTCGGCACCGCGTAGGCGACGCCCGGCTGGCGGCGCAGGCGCGCCAGCGCCGTCGTCACGCGCTCGCCCGCCGGGAGGCGCAGGACCCGCACCCGCGCGCTCGGGGCGGCCTGCGCCGGGCGCATCCCGCCGATCGCGTCGATCGCCGCACCGACGTCGCCGCCCAGCCCTGCGCGGTAGCCGACGATGACCTCGCCGGGGACGTACGCCGCGGGGGCCGCCGCGCTGGCCGTGGTCGCCGCGGAGGCGGCGAGCACGAGCCCCAGCGCCCCGCAGAGGATCGCGATGCGCGACCGGCAGAGGAGGCGATGTGCGGACATTGGCAAGTTCGAGAGACCCAGCGATGACGCGGGCCGCCGTACGTCGTTAGAACATGTTGAGCACGCGAAAGTCTCTCTCGTATCCGAAAGGTAGCTACATCGGTGGCTGCTCCGTCGACGTTGCCCTTTTCCGCAGCAGATGAGGGCCTCATGCGCATGGCTCTCGAGGAGGCCGAGCGAGCCGCCGCGCACGATGACATCCCGATCGGTGCCCTCGTCGTCCACGACGGCGTGGTGCTGGCCCGCGGGCACAACGAGCGCGAGCGGCGCGCCGACCCCACCGCGCACGCCGAGGTCCTCGCGCTCCGCGCCGCCGCCCGCGCGCTCGGAAGCTGGCGGGTCCTGCACGCGACGCTCTACGTGACCCTCGAGCCGTGCGCGATGTGCGCCGGCGCGATCGTCCTCGCGCGCGTCCCCCGCGTCGTCTACGGCGCCTCCGACCCCAAGGCGGGCGCCGCCGGAAGCGTCCTCGACGTCCTCGCCCAGCCCCAGCTCAACCATCGCCCCCGCGTCGAGTCCGGGCTGCTCGCCGACGAGTGCGCCACGCTCCTGCGCGGCTTCTTCGCGGCCCGTCGGTGAGCGATCCGACGGCCGCCGGGGGTTCGCTAACTTGTCTGATCGCTCCCGGAGAGGTGGCAGAGCGGTTGAATGCGCCGGTCTCGAAAACCGGTATGGGCGTATCCGTCCATCGGGGGTTCGAATCCCCCCCTCTCCGTTAGATCAGCAGAAGCCTCGGAACTTGCGCAGCAATCCCCGGACGAAGACGCGCAATTGGACGGCGGCGCTGCTGGCGTTCAAGATCGCCTTTGCTGACCGCGTCCCGGCCGCTCAAGCTGACATCCACCATCTACCACCCTCAAACCCAAGGCTTAGAACCTAGGACAAGCTCACCGGTACAGATTTCCTGACGCCCCCAACGAGCTGGACGCCGATGACCACCGAGCCGGCCGGGTGGTCAAGCGTCAAGCGTGGGCGTCGGCGAGGCGTTGGTGGCGGTGGTCGCTGGATCCGGGGGGTATGAGGACGTTGAGCAGCGAGCCGACGTCGATCTCGCGTTGGTTGGGCAGAGCGATCGAGAGCTCGGTCCGGACGGTGTAGTGGTTGCGGCGCCCGTTGCGGGTGCGCTCGACGTAGTGGGCTTCGACGAGGTCGGCGACGATCCGTTGGGCGGCGCGCTCGGTGATCTCGAGGGCGGCGGCGATGTCGCGCATCCGCGAGTGCGGGTCGGCGGCGATGCACAGAAGCACAAGCCCGTGGTTAGACAGGAACGAGAACGGCGCCACGCTGGTCACCCTACAGCCGGGGGCGGATCTGACCGGCTAATCCCACGATAAGTTTTTCACGATCTAGGTCACGCGAAATCTTTGTCAGGTAACCTCGGCCAAGGAAGTTTGTTCGCGCTTGCGCTGCCTCCAGACGGTGATGCGAGGGCCTGACCCCGAAACACCGCGGCCGAGGCCAGAGTGAGGCTCGGCCTCATGAGCGCCGCGGGTGACGAGCCGGCCGGGGATGCCTGCTGCCAGGCCAGCGACAGCCACTGCAGGCAACCGGGGCGCTTGGAGGAGAGCCCGGCCGGCTCGTCACCCGCGGACGCCGGTCGCTGCAATTCTCGCAAGCTCACGGGGAGAAGGCCCCGATCGCTACACCAAACATCAAGGAGCAGATATGCCCGCCGCCACCCAGCCCACCACCTCCACCGCCAGAGATGGTCGAGCAGACCGCCATGACCGGTCCACAAGCATCGACAGCATGGCCAAGAGCGTCAGCCAGGCGCAGCAGCCGCTCATCGCCGGCGCCCGCGAGGCTGGCAACGCCTACCTTGATAGCTACGAGAAAATCGTCAAACGGGCTACCGAGGCGCAGCTCAAGCTCGTCAGCGCGACCGTCGAGCGGGCTGCCGAGGCGCAACTCAAGCTCGTCAGCGCGACCGTCGAGCGGGCTGCCGAGGCGCAACTCAAGCTCGTCAGCGCGACCGAC